>Ga0307507_10000850_pt1 | contig 67904 bp, 18 predicted proteins | sample 7_EM_MG_FD_207223 | JGI IMG/M metagenome (GOLD analysis project Ga0307507, IMG submission 207223) | Populus trichocarpa ectomycorrhiza microbial communities from riparian zone in the Pacific Northwest, United States - 7_EM | ecosystem: Host-associated > Plants > Roots > Unclassified | place... | reverse complement strand
TAGCACTTACACTACTCGCTACTACCATTAAAACTGCATGGGCTATATAAAAGGACTTTATAGTATTAATGCTTAGCCTAGATATTAGCGGCGCCTATAACAATATACCCTATAAGCGTCTCCTATACATCCTTAGGGTAAAGGGCTTCCTAGAATAGATTATTTAGTTTATTTAAGGATTTATAGGCCAGAAAGAAACATTACTGGTCTTTAGCGGATACCAGAGCCCCCCTATCGCAGTTGTAATAGGAATACTATAAGGATTACTTCTGTCGCCTATACTCTTCCTCTTCTTTATAAGCAACCTACTTAACACCTTTAAGGAAAGGGCGACCTAGGGGATAGGCTTCATTAATAACATAAACCTAATTATATATAGGCCAACAGCCGCAGAGAACTGTAGGACACTAGAGAAAGCCCACAACACCTATATAGAATAGGCAAGATGATATAGAGTCCAATTCTTACTAGAGAAATACCAGCTAATCCATTTTATAAGAAAACGTAACCAATCTGCAGATTTTTAGCATATAATCCATATCTAAGGCTTTAGGGGTTAACCGGTTTAAGGCCTAAGGGTATTAGGAGTATGGGTAGACAGCAAGCTCTGGTAGAGCGCATATACGGCGTAAGCGGCCTATAAGGGCCAAGCACAGTATATCGCCATGTCCAGGATCGTTAATTCTATATAGGGTCTATGCTTCTAGAGGTCACGCCTACTATATACAGCAGTTATCCGGCCAACCATAACATATAGATCTAGCATTTGGGCCACTAGAGAAACTAAAAAAGGCCCCCCTAAATTACTCCTTAAACCACTCCAAAAGGTCTAAACAGCCTGCCTTAGGAGTATAACAGGCGGGTATAAGCGAACGGCCATAGTACTACTTAAGAAGGAAGCTAATATTCCCCCTTTATAACTATATATTAAAGCCAATGCAATGCAAAGGGTATAAAAGGAACGCAACTTTAACGTTATAAAGTATATTAAGATACGCCTAAATAAACTATAGAGGGACCCTAGGGTGCCCTATAGGAGAAGGAACCAACAACCCTAAAGTAGGGAAGATATATTAGGAAAACAGGTAGAAAAAGTAGAAGAAGAATGGTGTGGCGCTAGGGCCTAGGCCTATATAGAGGAGAAAGGAAGATGCGTAAGAGGCCAGCAAAGATAACAGCAAGGAAGAGAAAGGAGCCAAAGTAGAGCACAAAAGAGTACTAGAAAACTATCTACCGTAACATAATACTGGTTAGACTGACGCTAAAGAGATAAATAGGAGTTAAAGGCATAAAAGCAGACTTAGGTAAGGGGAACCTAAGCTATAGTATAGGTAATACTATAGGGGGTAAATACCTAAGGGCTCCAAGAGGGCCTAATAAAGGCAGAAAATATAATAGCAACACTCTTAAGGACAGAAATAATAGGACTAAAAGATTAGCTTTACTAGGTGGGTGTCCTAGTAGGTAGCCTAAGGTGCGAATGTGGCTAGCCAAGACAGACACCAAAACACGTAATACTATTATGCCCCTTATACACTAGCTAAGAAGCAATGCTCTTAGTAGCTAGCACAGAAAACTATAATACACTACTCTTAATATAGAAAGGCCTCAAGGCGGCTACCCGGTGGCTTATTAGCCAAAATATACTAGACCAGTTCTGGGTTGCAAAGGAAATAGTAATAAAAAGCAAAGGGGCAAGTAATAGGCGCCTCCTAATAACTCTACAGAAGTAGAGTATAGTGTGTAATACTAGTGCATCCGTAGGTTTGTTACGGCAGTAGTGGTTCCTAAGGAGGTCAAAAAGTAAGGTAGTAGAGCACCACTGGTGACTCGCAGGCAACTTATAAGCGAGCCCCAAAAGGTAGGGAGATGGATTACGGGGTTTTCTCAAATAGAGTTTTCTCCCCATATATATATAAGGAGTAGTCCGCGTGGGCCCAACAGGGATCCGAATCGGACGTTAAGCAATGAATAATAATATATATATGCATTAGGTTGTGTGCACTACGCCTATTAAGACCCTTCTGTGAGTCGCCTTATATATATACGCATTAGGTTGCGTACACTACGCCTATTAAGACCCTCCTATAAGTCGCCTGTGAGTTAACCATGAGTTGACTATAAGTTGACTGTAAGTTGAACGCTATAGGGCTGTTAAAGCTGGCCTGTATTTCTGCTGCCTAAAGCTTTGCCCGTGTTTCCACCTCATTGAGCTGTCTAGTCGCCATCGCGTTGCTGTTGCGTCGCTGTTACGTCGCTAGCGTCTAGGTCGCGCGCACCACGCCTATTAAGACCCTCTTCTAAGTTACCTAGGTGTACTGGATACCAGATAGCCCCTCGTAGAGGGGCCTTAATGAGTTCTTTAGGTAGGGCCTTAACAAGTTCTTCGTGGTGGCCTTAGGGCCTTAACAAGTTTCGTACAAAGTATCTGCGACGCGTTAACCTTAACAAGTTCTTATAAAAAGAGGTTTCCTACGCCCTCGCCGTATCCTCTCAGTCTTAGAGCTAGTGCAAGAGTATAAGAATAATATATAGATAATTAATATAATAAAAGCAATTTAAATAGGAAAATAATAGCATAAGGATATTATACTTGCTAAACGCAAAATTTAAAATAATTAATTATACTATTAATAGAAGATAGTAGTTCTAAATTCCAAACCTTTATAATTTAAGATACTTAAATTTATATATAACTCCCCTATAGTAGGGCATCTTAGCTATATAAAGACTTATAAGATTATTTAATAAGTATACTACTGGCCTATAATGCATAACTATATATAAAAATATGTTTAAGCATATAGGATATGCGTATATAGAAAGACCTCTTATATAAAGAAGTAAGGAGTACTTTAACTACTACTAATCCTAATATAAAGATAGCGCAATATCTTAATTAACTTTATAGTTAACTTGCCTAGTAGTAACGGGTTTATAAATATTATAGTAGTAGTTAACTATCTTATAAAAATGCGATATATGATTCCTATGGACTTAATTAATGCAATATTAGTAGCCAAATGTTTTATTAAGTACATTTTTAAGCCATACAGACTTCCTAATATAATAATATCTAACTATAGAAGCTAGTTTGTTTTAGGCTTCTAGCAAGCTTTATATAAATAATTAAGCATTTAAATATAACTTTTAACTGCATTTTATCTAAAGATAGATAGTTAAACTAAAATTATAAACGTGATTATAGAATAATACTTATAAATATACTACTCCTACCTATAAGATAACTAGGAAAAATGGCTGCCTTTAGCTAAGTTTATTATAAATAATATAATAAATAAATTAATAGGCGTAATGCTATTCTATGCAACCTATAGATAAGACCCTTAACTTAAATTTAAACTATAACCTATAGTTAATATAATAGGATCTATGATCAAACAAATTTAGTTAATTAACGTATATAACTTTATTAATTAAATAAAGCAGTTAACGGAACTATTATAAAGTAAATTAAGGTATGCTTAAATATTATAAGAATAGTATATAAATAAAGGACAAGCTCCTGGATAGGACTTCAAGGAAGGTAATATAGCTTATCTAAATACACAAAATATAAAGACTTAACGGCCTTTAAAGAAACTTAATTGGAAGTTTATAAGCCTATACTAAATTAAGAAGAAACCAAGCCTATATACCTATAAGCTTAAACTGCTAACTAAAATAAAAATATATTTAACGTTTTATATAAGCTTGCTATAACCTTTAAAAGACAATCCTATAACTTATAAAGTGCCACTACTACCTCCTATAATTGTTAATAACAGTAACGGTTCTTACTTTATTAACTTAATTAATAATATATAATAAAAAACATAATCTAAATAATTTAAACTTCTTATTAAGTGGGAAAAATATAAAATATAAACTTAAGAAACCTATAAACAAATTAAGGCCAACGCGCCTTCCTTAGTAAAAGAATTCTATAAAGACTATCCTTTGCGGCCTGCTTTAGCTAGATAGATATAATATAAAGGCAAATAACTGCTACCTAATATAAAGATATAAAATATAATAGTAGGAAACTTAAAATTAAAAAGAACTTAAAATATATTACGGCACTTATAACACAATAAGTTATAAATTCTTAACTAAATTGAATTATTTTGGACCTTTGGCTAAAGGGGGGGGGGGGGGTACTATAATAGGACTAGCCCAGTTATAGTAGGAATGTCTTAGTAAAACACTTAACAGATAAATTTTAACGCTTTAATTAAATTCTGCCAAGTTAATTAAATTCTGCTAAATTCTACTAAAATCGATTAAATTCCGCTAAATTCCGCCAACTTGATTAAATTTCACTAAATTTCACTGACGTAATGGAATTTGGTTAAAACCTATTAAAATCCGCGTAGGCTTATACCTATGTATCTGCTGCCAAGATCCCAAATATTTAGTTATACGTTTCCTATATTCCTTTCTCTTCTTTATATAACGTTTTATACTCTGCAAGAGCTATATACCTATAGATTTAGATAGAATTTATATTGTTCCTTTGAATTTTCCCTAAAGCCTCTTCGCGCCTTTATAGTCTATAGTTAGTTTTAATAAAATAATAATAAGATTTACTAGATAATCTATAGCTATAATTAAATTACCTAATAAGCTAGTACTTAAAGGCTTTAAAATAATAAGTCTTTATTAATATAGATATTATTATAGCTTTATATTTATCTTACCTAGCTACTTTTTTAAGCTTTCCTCTTAAACAGGTTACTAAGATATTGTTCTCTTAAAGACCTTTAAGTACATCTTCTACCTTACCTAATAGCTTCCTCTTTAGGCCCGTCAATTCTACCCTATTTTTAAATAATTACTTTATAAATGTTCTATTGCTCTAGGTGCTTTAATAACTTAAAATTACTATATCCAGTATATCTTAATTAAACTTAAAAGACTATTTAGAGGTTTATAAAAAGGCTAATAAAAGAAAGGCAAGGCCGCCGTCTAACTTTATTACAGAAATAATCATTAGCGCAGCTAATTTAATACTTTTAATTATATATGTCGGTATACTCGCTTTATCAACAGGCACGAATATCACTGTATAATACGTATGCGGTGTTAAAGTTGGTAGTTGTTTAATTGTCTAGAAGTAAAGGGTTGCTCCAAGGTTAGGTTAACTAGCCTCGCTTCGTGGTCTCATAACCACATCACATAACTAACATTCCGACACTAGAGCAACTCTAAAAAGAAGGCTAATCTACACTCTAAAGTCAAGTTTACTTCTAGACTATTCGTAGCATATACGCAATAGTTAGAGATCCAATTAATACGCAATAGCTTCCACGCTCCTTTTACAGGTCCGTAATTACAAGAAGAATTGTTAGGGATAGCAGGTTGACATATTGCGAGGGTCGCTAAGGCGCTAGTGGTAAGCAAGCCAATAGCGATTTTCCATCCCAGGGATAGAAAATCCTAATTAGCTAGTTAAATTTAGGGTCCGCACCATTACAATTAGTTACCTAACATTAAGCTAAATCTAAGTTCGTTCGTTTAACCCATCCTACAACTTGTAGATTAATTCGGTTTATATTAATAAGCCGTTAAAGAGCCGCGCAGGGTTTTCCCTTTGTTATAGCGTCAGCAGGGTTAGCCTCTCCGTCAATCCATTTCACCTCCGTAATCTGTCTCTGTTCATAGGCTTACCAGAGGCACATTACATCAATTATTAGGCGCTTTTCTTAGGTAGTTCCAAGTCGTACTAGACAGTTATATAAGGACTTAAAATCAGTGCAAAGTATAAATAGGAGGTTAATTTATAGGATCTTATCTACTGTAGATTTAATCGCAACGCCGATATCAAAGCCATAGGCCGTACTGTAGAGTTTAGAAGCTAGTACGCTCCAAGTAACTCTTTTACACTTAACTAAGCTCCAATAGACGATGTTAGCCTTCTTTATAGCATCAGCTAGTACAATAACGTAGCCAATCTACAAAGAGAGGTCCTTGTTATTAGCAAACAACGCGTCCATAAACACCAGGAGCTATAGGGTTTTAATATCTAACTTAACAAACTTAAGGCCTCTATTAGCGTTCTCAATTTGCCAGTTTAGACGCTTGTTTAACTATTTTGCGTCTTCCTTATTGGGGTTAATCACCTGGGCGGCAAAGAATAAATCAAATAAGGCTTCTGGCTAGCAAACTAAAGCGATATATGCACCTCTAGCGCGTTAAGCGATGTACTAGTCCTTTAGAGTTAAGGTTTTTATAGCTCCTCTTAATCCTATACTTGTGGCAAGCTTGGTGCTAATCGTACTAAGGTTTATACATTGTCGTTCCTAAGTAAGCGTAATACTCCCATTAGTTAGTAGCTGAATGACTCCACCATTAAACTTAATGGGCGTATCGACGGTAAGTTGTTCCCGTTCTTTAGCCATAAACTTGGCCTTATACAGCTTGTTTTACTCTGCGTTTATAAAGGTCTCATCTACTAGGAATAGAGTATTATCAGTTTATAGGCCTATAATACCGAAGGGTTCGTTGCTCTGTAGGAAACAGGGGTTATATATAGACTGGTCCATATACAACTGTTGGATGTAATATAAGTAATATATCTTAAACTAGTGGTTACCAGCTTCCGGTACTCCGTAGAGTGGTTTTACAACCTTTAAAACAGAGGCCTTGTTAATCCCAAGTTGCTTAATCAGCTCATGCGGAGGTTATACATAGAATTCTCGATTTAGTGTGGTGGTTGATTGTACGTAGGCCTGTAAAATGTCTTAGAGGTAAAGTTGTACCTATAGAAGCTTTATGGCGGCGATATAGAGAATTAGTTATTAGCTAACTTGTTAAATAGTTAGTAATTAGGTAAGAACCAGTTCCTTTTCTAAGTTGTTATAAGCTTGCACGACTAGTTGGGATTTCTTAAAAGCCTTATTAATTCCCTTGTTTTTAATCTTATCAACAAATCGCGAATTAAAGAGTTATACGCCTTATGGTATATCCGTAAGTCTCACGATCTTAAAAACTCCCTTCTTAAGTAGACCAGTAAGCTCCTTCTATTAGGAGGCGCTGAATTAAGTACTAAATTAACTGTCATCCTATAGGTAGATAGTAATGTCAGCCATAGCTATAAGTAGAGGGTATTTATAAGGGCGTCCTCTGCCTTATTTCGGGGGTTGTTACTAAGCTTTAGCAGGTCTCTCTAAGACAGTCTTAGAAAGGGCTGACCTAAATAGAGATTTAGGTAGCAATTCTGGTCCAACAATTTGCTCCTACAATTTAGTTGCTTAAAGATAGGGTTTTACAACCATAGATTAGAAGGCTATAGGTCCGCTAAACAGTTTAACAGTGCATATTTCACCCTTAATAGTAAGCAAGGTAAATAGCCCATCCTAATGGCCACTTTGGCCAGTGTTTCCTTCTCTCCAGACTAAAACGGGCGAATTTGGTGGGAGATCATAAATCACATTAGCATTAGGTCCGTTTCGCATATTTAACGCGTCGGCGATCTATCGTTCAGCTTATAGCTTCTATATCTCTACCATAGCCTTTTTGATTGCGGCAGCGCGTTATATAACCATAGGGGATAGTACATCGGATTTAACCATTCGGGGGTAGACTTTAAAGACTAGAAGTATAGGAACTAGTCCTCCAGGGCCAGCTAAATCGTTAATTACTTTAAACGCTATTTAGAGTCCCATCTCCTTGTTAATTTTGGGGATTTCAGTCATAATAATCTAATAGGCTCGGTATAATAGACTATAGTAGCGCTCTACCATTCCAATAGAGTTATATGCTTCAACCAGTACTCCCTTTATACTAATTCCCATAATGGTGGCGTATTGCTTAAATTCCTTACTAACAAAGTTCTTTCCGGCGTCGTGGGTAATTAGGTCTAGTAGCCCTAGGTAAATATCAATCTAGCATATCCGTAGAACGTCCTATATGTGTTTGGCGCTAATATCTTATAGCTATCTACCGGCTTAAAATTACGTTCCTTCATTAATAATATATAGGAGGGGTAATCCGCTGATATACATAATATCAACAATAATATTATAGTTAAAATTAACGTTATCTTATAGGGTAAAGCGGAATCTGCTTAGTAATTTGCTAAACTTCTAATAGTAGTAGCAGAACTTAGTTAGTTACTTAATGGCCATTCTATCAGTTTCATGGCCAGCATAGTAGAGTAGCTTTTACAATTTCTTAACTAAGGGATATCCAAATCGGCAATACAGGCGCCGTAGCTCTACATCTATTAAGTAGCAGGGGTTCGCGTTAAAGGATTCGGATAAATATAACTATAGTAATAAGCTCTATAGGAGAAATAGGTAGCCAAACCATCACACTACTAGCACTTTTTTAGTATAAGTAATAACAACGTTTCTAAGGTTGTTATAGTAGATTTAGAGTCTATCCATATCCGCTAAACAAAGCAAGAAGGGGGTATCCGCATAAACAATATAAAACTGTATCTTGCCTATAGGGGTAACAACATCCGCAGTTTCAATAGAGGTAGCAATTCCAATACCAAACTACACATTAACTTGTCCTTTGGTTAAGGTATTAAGTCTTACAGATTAGTCCGCGTTCTATAGTACCTAGAATTATCCATAACCAGCCATAGACTTCTTTAACGCACTAGTATCAATCATAATTCCTATAAATACTGTAGAAGTATAGCATAAAGCAGCGGTTGTTATATTATAGTTAAACGGGTCAGTTTCCGTAGTAGGTTCCATAGAGGTTACAGTAAATAAGTAAGCACACGCCTTATTAGCTAGTTCTACACTTATAGAGGTTGCTTCGTCTATAGTAAGAGTCCCAAATAATATAAGGTAGTAGCCGTTAGGGTCTTCTAATTCTTCCTCACTATTATTATTATTAGTGTTTTTATTAGCGTCTATATCTAGCACAAGAGCTTCAAAGGTCTCATTACACTTATTATTATCGTCTCCTTTACAGTAGATAGTGTATTATCTAAAGCGTTCTTCAAAGTTACCGTTGCGGCCCTTATTATTGTTAAAACGTCTTTTATACTCGTCTCTGGAACGGTTCCGTTCCTCCTCTATATATTTCCATAAGCGGCAGCTCTCCTTTTAGCAAATATAGCACTTGGCCTTTAGGGATCTGACAGTATTTTATCTATAGGAGCGGGTTCGGTCACAGTTATTACGGATATCACGGCGGTATATGCAATCCGTAAAGTAGGCTCCTTAAGACGGTCTTATTAAGGCCTAGAAAGGGTGTTCCTTCTCCTATATAACTATAGAAGATTGCAACTTGCTAATCAACTAGGAGAGGTCTTCAGAGGGGTTAGAAATGGCAATATAGCATACTAGTACTCCTTAGCAAGCGGTAACTAGCTTATTTATAAGGAAGAGGTCTATACAAAACTCTAGATATAATCCATAGCGGTATTTTAAAAGCTTATTAAGGAGTAGTTAGAAACTCTAATAGATTTGCTTATTAGGGTTCTCGTTAATAACTCCTTAGAAGTTAGTGGCATTCTATTTAGTAAGGTTTCTCCAATAGTACTCTAGTCCTTCAAAGAAGTAACGCATATGGTTACATACCTCAGTAAATAATCTAGTTAAAAGACTGCTATTATAGTAGTGATCCTAAGCAAGTCCTTTTAGCATGGTTAGGAATGCAGTTATATAGCCTTTAGGAGGTAGACCAGCTCTCTTACAGATATTATAGAAGATAGTCAACTTAAAGTCAAAGCTATTACTCACTCTATCATACTTCTGGTTGTCTGTGTAGATCTTGGCAATAGTAGCTACCTCTTTACTATACGTAGGCAGGTGCATAGCAGGGTCGGTATTAGCAGTACTAGGGTAAAGATACTAGGCAGGAGGAAGACCAGGTAGAATAGGAGCGGTTACTAGAGAGAGGGTAGAGGCAGTTGCCGCAGGCGATAATTGCTAATTCTACGTCTATAAGAGTTAAGTAAGGAAAGTAAGTAGTTAATCTTAGGTGGAGGTAGGTGCAGCTTACTATTAGGTAGCAGTTAGTGCAGTTTACTAAGGTATAGATACAACAGCTAGTTGGGGTATTGTAGGGGTAGGTATTTATGTTCCAGGTGTTATAGCTATAGCTATAGGCTGGATTATAGGCGTTAGAGGTAGTGGAGGTAGTTAATAGTTTACAGGCGTCGGCACCGTATAGGAAGGTAGTAGGCTATAGGGGGGGGTTATAGGAACTAAAGAGGCTATAACTAATAGGGTTATAGCTTAATTCAATATCAGAGCTGTTTATATCAAGTTAAGTTGTTCTCATAGTGCTACTGTAATCATAGGGCTAACTTCCTTGAGAGCTCCTGTAATTTCCTTATCTGTCCATTTATAAGGTTCCTCTTCTATAAGAACATCATACAGAACCTTATAGAGTGGGTATCTATTGCTATATATGGCGACATATACTCCTCTTTAGAGTAGGTAAGTACAGAGCTTTACTCTAGTAATAGAGCGTATCTTTCTAAAGTCCTCAATAGTAAAGCCTTCAAATTCTTCTTAGAATAGCAACCATAATATATAATCCGTAAAGTTCTCATATATATACTCATAGATTTTTGTTTCCATATATTCTTCCAGGTCTTCCTCCAAGGCAGTTATTACATCAATCCCATAACCATATCTAGTAATTCTCTCCTTCCATTTAGGATCCATCTTGTTGTGTAAAGCAGTATACTAGTCCTTATATATATTGTAGTTCAAGGTTAAGGTCGAGGTCAAGGTTAGGGTCAAGGTTAAGGTTAAGGTCGTCAGGGTAAGGGTGTTAAGGTAAGGGTATTTAGGTATATACATCCTTTACAGCCATCGGGCCTATAAAGTATTCTTAGCAAGACTGCGATTCTCTCAGCAATCTATTATATTGGCTATAAGGCCAGTACAAATTCTCTCAAGCTTAAGGGAGGTCGTAATCTTCTCCAAATAAAGATACAATTCTCTAGGCGATCTAACGCGTTAGCAGTTAAGCTAATACGTGGTCTCAAGCTTTAAGGGTAATATAGCTTTCTCCTTTAACTAAAATAGACAAGGCTAGGCAATCCGTGTACTATTTCCAGTACGGTTCTCAAGCTCTAGCTTATTACATATTTCCTAATCTATACGTCTACTAATCAGTGTCGGTATACTCGCTTTATCAACGGGCACGAATATCACTATATAATACGTATACGGTGTTGAAGTTGGTAGTTATTCAATTGTCTAGAAGTAAGGGGTTGCTCCAAGGTCAGGTTAACTAGCCTCGCTTCGTGGTCTCGTGACCACGTCACATGACTAACATTCCGACAATATGGTAGAATCAGAATTTAGTATAGTTTTTAATAATAGCTTACTTATATAGTAATAAGGATATTAATAAAGTTAATTGGCGCTATCTAAAAGTATATAATTTCTTTCTTAAAAAGCAAGTAGCTAATATTTAAGGCAATAATTTAATTAAGAAGTTAACGTCTTCTAGGCTCTCTATTAACCACAATAACTAAATTAGTAGTGTTAATATCTATAATTAACGTTAAAGCTACTATACTACCTAAATTACTACTACGCATACTTAAATACCCTTATTCTTCTAGGCGCTTAATATAGCTATAATTAATGCCTATATTATTAGTAAGAAGATCTTTTAAATATTAAGAAAGCCCTTCCTTTAAACCTAGTGCTATTTCTGCATACAATTAGTATAAAACCTTATTTGGGTAGTTAGTAGATAGGCATAAATAAGGAAAATACTAAGCGTATTTTTTATTTAATATTACTAAATTATAGGTAATATAAACCTAGTGTTAGGTAACGAAGTCACCTTGCCTATATATATTGTTCCACACAGCCATGCTTAGCATCTTGCCAGTCACTCACTTACCTTTTAGGGTTTATGCCATGGCTAGGTAGTATAGAGCCTATCACCTTATACCTAGTATTAGGCCTAGTTATAAAAATATTAGAATAAATTAAAAAAAGTCCTTAAGTTACTGCCAAAACCCTACTATCTATAATTTGATGGTGTAAAACGCGAACTTACCACTATATTAAGAGCTATACGAAAAAGCGAGGCTATAAGAACTTACTAATATACTAGATATATAAATAGAAGTACGTAAGAAAGCTTATAGTAAATACAAGGCAAATAGTATATAATTATAAGGTTTGTAGACTTCCTCTATGCCTATAGTACTTTAACGACTTTTTATTTAGTAGGCAATAACTAGGTAATTATTTTTTAATTCTCTACTTTCTCAGGTTTTTAATATTAAAACTCCAAAGCTAATTAAGATTTTACTATAGTATATATCCCTAAGCCCTTCTCTACTGCCTTTAAACGCACCTCTATAATAAATAATCGCCAATTAAACCGTTTAATTACCTATAGTATCTAATCTACCTCATTTAATGTATATAACACGTCCTCCTTTATAACCTTAAGCTAATCCTCTACTAGTTTATCCTTATTAACATTAAAAACGCGTATAAAGCGTACAGGTAGTAAGGATTTAGGAAAGAACCCTAATAAAGGCTTTTCCTATATAATTAATAGCTGGTTAATAAGAAAGGACAGGAACGTATAGCTATAACGTTATATATATTACAACTTCTTGCCCAACTTCTTCAAAAAAAATATTTAGTGTTTTTGTAGTAGTGGCCTTGGGTAGCATTTCGTTGGCATCGCAATATTAAGGTATTTTGGTAGGGCTTGCTAATAAAATCACGCTAGCTAAAATGCCTATAGTATATTAACCTAAGCAAAAGCGCCTAGAGCGCTTAATATAAAAAGTGTCAATTGCCACACAAAGGGATAGTTATTTAAAATGAAATTTAAATGGAATTTAAGTATTTAGTAATAGCGTTTTATATAAGAATTAACCTATATATATATATTAAAATATATAAGCTTAGACCCTTAGAATTTGGCCACTCTCTAAAATCAGATACTAAATTAAACCACTAACTTGTTACCCTATTTTCTATACAAACTATTATTTAATATAGACCAAAAAGGAGCAGAATTTGCAATTAGCTATTACTAATTTCAAATCCAGCAAATTTAAGTTTGGCAGTGCTACGCGTGTATATGGTGTCCCTTAGTTAACTTTTAACGATTGATTAAATGGTAAGCTGCCGCGAACATTTGTACACCAATATAAGTAGCGATTGACTCCTATACAGAAGGCCTTTTTTACCAATTAGGTTCACAAACAGGACTTATAAGGATTTACTCCTTTATATACACGACTATAAGAAATAGCGGCCCAAATCCTTAATTAAAACGGCGATACTAAGCCCCTTAGTAAAGTATAAGTAGCTAGCTACTTTAAATAGGATCCTTATATTAAATCCTCACTCGCCTAATTAATAAGGTATAGCTAGGGTAAATTTAAGACTTTTATAACCTTTATAAGAAGGTATAAAGGAAGGCTAATATATAGGTAGAAAATAGTTAGAATATGGACAAATCTAGTATCGTATTAGACATATATATAAACTCAATTGCTATAGGAGACGCCTTTAAAAGGAAGGCTCTTATAGTGTCGCCAAATAATTATAAATGGGTATTAATTATACAGGCGGTCTCTGCCCTTAGTTAATTCGACCTCCCCTAACCTTTAAAGGAAAGTACCCTTAATTAACGTAGTTTTACTAGGGCAAGGTACCTAATTAGATATATATAACCTCGAAAAATAGTTAGATAGTAAATTATATCGTATTTAAGTAGCTTACTAATATCTTTCTACCCAAAACTAAACTACCTAGGTAATTTAATAAAGAGAATAACTCTCTAAGCTTCTCTTAAAACCTTTAATTAATAGCCTAAGGTAAATAAAACTTTATAGATTTTATATAGAAGGTCTTTAATAATAGAATAAGCTTTTTATAAAATTATAAAGGATAGCCTATCTAGCCCTAGGTAGGTAGTTATATATTAGCTAGTAGTACTTATAATATAGTAGAGTTTAATATACCTACTTATCTAGGCCTCTACTCTAGTTTTTTAGTGGCTTTATTATATTTCTTAAATATCTTATATACCTTTTACTGTTAAGGCCTAGCTAAAAACCTCTTTTATATAAGTAATTCCTATTTACTTCTTAAGTATATTTTACCGGCATACTATCCTAGTAAATGGTTCTGTCTACTAGTATACTAATATGCGTATCTGTTCTCTTAAGCTATATAGTAATCTCTTTAGCTAGAATATAATCCTATCTACCTACTAGGTGTATTAGGGATTAAAGTTTAGTTAAAGGATAAAATCCTTAAAGCTAGTAGTAGCTAAGCTCGGACCTCTAGAACTTGGTCGCCTTTTAAACTTAGTCACTATACTAAAATTAACTCTCCGACTTGCTGACCTATTTTATCTATTACGAGCTAATCAATATAGACCAAACTAAGGAGAATTTATAAATAGCTATTATAGATTTTAAATTTGGTGTTTATAAGTCTGCGTAAAAAGCTATGCTTATATATAGAGTCCATTTATTAATTTTAAGCGATTAATTAAATGGCAAGCTACTAAATAATTTATATACTAGTATAAATAGCAATTAACCTCTATATAGGAGGCCTTACTTATTTATTAGGTACTTAAATAGGACCTATAAAGGTTTATTCTCTTATATATAATTATTAAAAAAATAGTAATCCAAATCTTTAATTAAAATTGCAATATTAAGACACTTAGCAGTTTTAAATAAAAAATTTATTTACTTAATTAATAGAAAGCATATAGATTAATAGGGCATAACTAAAGTAAATTTAAAAAGTCTATAATCTTTATAAAAAAGCATAAAGGAAAGTTAATATATAATTACAATGTACCTAAAATATAAATAATTTTAGAGTTATATTAAGTGTATATATAAACTTAATTACTATAGCAGATGTCTTTAAAAGGAAAACTTTTATATTATTACTAAATAATTATAAATAGGTATTTATTATAGGGATAATATTTATTCTTAATTAATTAGTTAATTTCCTTACAGTCTTTAAATATGTCGGGAATTAGGCAAGCGGTCGTCACGTGACGCCGCAGCACTAGCGTGGTGAGGAGTCTTAAGCTCCTCGCCCTTCCTTATTCTAATGAAAGAAGCTATTAACCAATATCACTATAACCTACTTGAGTAGTCGTTATTAGTGAGTTACCCTGTGTGACTAATACTAATCAGTGGTTGAATACACAGTTAACTATAGAGCAGCTAGGTTATTGACAGAAGAGACAGTCTCATGCAGGGGTTTCTGGCGATACTATACTACTTTAGGTTTATGGAAAACCAGTAGAAGTGTTACTAAGTACTAGGAGATACTAAGTTGCGTCTATTACGCAGAACAATCGCGTTTACGAAGATTTAGTTAAGTACTTTAGGTCAGAAGTGTTACTAAACCTAGGGTCCTAAGTTAACGTCCAAAACGCGTCAACTACGCCTTAAATTGCCTACCTTTTGACAGCAAACCTACGAGATCCTATAAAGCTGAAAATCCTACCTACCTTTGACATACAACACCCCGTCAACTCTACTCCTATTATGGCGTTGACCTACCTAAAGAAGTATAAGAATGACATTAACCTAGAGATATAGGATAAAGACATTAACCCTATAAACGCTAAGTAATAGGACCTGAACGGATTCTTACTATACTATATAGCACAATACACAGACAGCGAATACAATGATACTGTGCTATGGTATTATATAAAGGAGGACTTTGTTAGATGGATAAAGGAAACATAGGCCCTCGCGAAGAAGAATATTATATAAGACTTCCGTAACTTCCTTTGGGAGAACGGAGTATTTGTCCCTATAGATGGAGACACTATTAAAGACAATATTTAGGAGCAAGTTATTGACGTAAAAGAAGAGCACAAATGGACTCTATAAGAGATTGAGCACCAACTATGTAATATAAAGAAGCTTAACTTATGATAGAATCCAAATGATACACTAATAGAGACACGTTCTAATTCCATTGCTTTAGGTATAAGTTCTTACATGCTATACCTATTGCTCCCACCAATTTAACCTGTAACTTTAACTACTGCCCCCTAAGAGCAAGCGTAAGACCCCCTTGCTTTATAATTTAATAACCTTTAAACTCTGCTATAGGAAGATTAGGTACTATGCCGTGTTCCATTAAGCTTTACATCTCCACTATAGCCTACAAAGTAATCCCTACCTTAATCTCTAATGCAATTTTAACGTGGCCTAACACTGCTTAGAGGCACCTTAAAAATGCTTACAGAGCTTATAAAACTCTATTTAAACCAGGAGAAGAGGTTTAGTAGGGAACTATATAATATCCTTAATTCAAAGCTGTATATCTTCTACGACTGTTGCTAGAAGGTTAGACTGGAACCTAACCAATATTATAACGCTTATTCCGTTATGCTTAAGGGCCACGCCAGTACCTTCTATTATGATTATTTGGTAGGAAAAGGATATAATTTCAACCGAGTGATATATGAGATAAGATGCCACTTTAAAACAGAAGAGAATAAGCAGCAGTATATATTAGAGTGGAGAGAGACTACCTTCCTAAGAATTATTGCTATAAACCCAGATGCCTCTTAACTTGACTGTCTTTAAAAGCTCTTTAATTAACTTTAGATAATTTAGCATGGTTTATCCAAATTATATTAAGAGGACTTTAGCCTACGCGATTAAGTTATTAGCGCATGCTAAGGTGTTAAAGAATATAACCTTGCCCTCTTTAATCCTGTAAATACTTATAAAGGAGTGTGTGCTTAATTAAGATCCTCTATTAGCACTACTCTACGTTCTTAAGAAGTATAGCAATTTAATGCTTAACCTTAAGCTACTTTAATTGACCTAACTAACCAATATAATCATAACTGGACTGATTAAACATATAGTGGCTAGGGTAGGGGATACAGCAGAGGGTATAATCAACGTCGACCATAAAGTAATTGTGGAGGTCCTCGTGGAGGTTTATCTTAAAACAATTAATAGAAGAAATGCTATGTTTGTGAAAAGCCAAATTGCTAGTTAACTAGGCACCCTCTTAATAGATAAAAGGAGGTATATAATAAGTTTCGCTAGAGCGCACGAAATGTTAGAAATTATAAGGTTACTATAGCCTACTTCCAAAGCTTCCTGGTTTAATATAAAGGCAAAGAAGATCTTAAGGGTAAGGTTAATAAGGCTAAATAGCTCCTTATAGATATAGAAATTAAGGACTACTCTCCCGACCAATACTTTACTGAGTATAGTAAGGTAAATGGCATATAAACTATCGCTGTCCTTAATAACTAATCTATGCTCCATTCTGTTACAAAGTTAGATATCTTTAATAAGCTAAAAGAAAGTTCCGCGTTCTCCTTTAATAACAGATACTTAGCGAATGTCTTTTATGGTATTATACTAGATACTAGAGCCGCAGGAGTATCTACAGTAGGAGAACCTTAAGTTTAAGCTCTTTAGCAGCTTAATAGCTCTATTTAGATTAACTAATTAATGGCAGGCCAATATACAATTCGCTTTAGTAAGGGTACTATAATCTCTCTCGGCACAATTAAGGTCTAAACTCCGTTAGGATATATTACTTTCTATATTATTCCTACAAACACCCCGTTTCTATTCTGCATCTAAGATATAGATAAGTTAGGTGTTAAGCTTAATAACCTTAAGAATATACTTATTTAGGGAGAGAATCGGGTGCCCGTTGTATATAAGTAGGGTTACCCGTGGTTGCTCCTTTAATAGCCAGAAAGGAGCATTGCTTAGAGCCATTTAACTAAGTTAGAGTTACGTTAACTACACCGTTGCTTTAGTCACTTATTAGTTTATAGATTGCTTAGGGTTCTTTAGCGAGTAGGTTATAAAGTTAAGGCTAAAACAATTAAGTATCTTATAAAGTACTACTATTACTGCTAAATAAACCAGAAGTCCCCTAGCCGATTTAAGTTCACCCTTAAAGATAACTACAACTTTAACTTCTATATTATTATTAATATTATATATTTTAGCGGCAAGCTAGTACTCTAAGTTGTTAACCTCTTAACCTCCTTTTAAGCCGCACGTTTTCTAAAGGATATGTCAGCTAGGAACGCATAGGATACTCTTTAATTATACTGGATTAATATCTACCTAGGACCCCTTAATTAAGTTATTTATAATATAGAAAGGAACTTCTTATCTACAGAGTTTTGGTAATAGGCGAAGGCAATAGAAATTAAGGTTAAGGAAGTCCCTGTTAAGGTATATAATAGTATTAGAAAAGTAGAACAATATTATATACCATTATAATAAGTATATGAGATTATTTCTTTAGAACTAAAGGGTACTAATAAAAAGCTTATCTTATAGATGGCTATTAAGGCTGTTAATAATTCCGCTAGCCTAAATAGGCTTATACCTACATTACTAGTCTTTAGCGCCTACCCTTAAATAACTAATAATTCTCCACTATCCCTATCCGTTATATAATGAGCGGAGGCTATTCGCAAAGCAATAAAAGAGGTGTGACGTCTCTATGCTATACGCTAGGTCAACAACATACTAGGAATAAGAAATGGCCTAAATACCTTAACTATGCTTAATCTGCCACTCCAATCTAAAGTATACATATGGCGTAAAAAGGGAGGATGGTTAGGCCTATATAAACTTATTATAATTAATAGTTAGACTTATACTCTTTAGATGCCCTATAAACCTACTTAATTCCGCTTAACCATTATTAAGCCCTACTATAGAAATAACAGTTTTAAGCCTTTATAGGATGCCCTAGAGGATACCCTAAAGGAGAACTATAATTAACATACTCTAGAAGGCGACTATAATCCTAATACAATTATAGCAGATATGCTATAACCACGATATAGTAGAGGTCGCCTAAAGGGATTATAAAATCGCCAACACCTTATTAATTTTAAAGAGTAATTTATTACTACTATTAAGAGTAAAGATAAGTTATTAATGGCCTTTATAATAGCTAAAGAGAAGGCTGACTTTAAGCTCGCAAAATAGCTCTAAAAGGAAGGCTATATTATAACTTTAGGAGCTTCTTTCCAAGCATCTAATAAGTAGGAGATTAACAGTCTTATTATAAGAGGAGTTTTTAAATTTAAGAAGTATAACCCTATTAAGTTTAATAGAGTTTGCATCTTTAAGTTAAGAATAGTTAATAAGATTAAGGGCAAAGCTACTAATACCCTATTTAAGAAGTTGAGACTGGTTATTTAAGGTTATAACAATAATAGTAAGGAAGTAATTCTTATATAATCCCCTACAATTTAATAAGCTAGTTAGTAAGTTATTATTGCGTTAGCTCCCTCCTTAATAAAGAATAGAATAGCGGTTTATTTATAAGATATTACTTAGGCCTATACCTAATTAGAGACACGCCTTTAGCGCTTAATACTAGTATACCTTTTAGAGTAAATTCGCTACCAATATCCCAAAGATATAATTATGGTTATACTTAAGCCATTATATAGAATTGCAGAGGCAGGAACTTATTAGTAGGCTACTTATAGTAAGCACTATAAAGAGAAGCTCTTAATAACTACTTCTATATTTAATCCCTGCTTCCTTATTACAACTATAGGAACTTTATTTAAAATTATTAGCATATAAACCAACAATATAATTATCTTGGGAGACGACCAATTCTTAGCTCTTAAAGAAGATAAGCTAGTAAAGGTAAATCTTATAGTAAAGCTAAAGGAAAAGCTTAATTTAATAACATTATTACTTTTTAATAGATGCACCCTCTCCCTAAATAAGGATTCTATCGCTTTGCGCCAGAAAGATTAAGGCAAGAAAATTAATATTATTAATATTAATTCTCTAAAGTAAGGATATGTGGAGTAACGCGCTTATAGAGCTTATATTACTTTTATCTATCAACCTAAGGCTTTATTTAATCTCTCTATTGCCGCTTAATACTAGAAACCAACTAAGGATAACGTCCTTGCCCTAAATAAGCGTCTTTCCTAGCAAATGAACTATCTTAATTAGGGACTACTCTATATGCCTATTAATCTTCCTACCGCTAAGCTCTTTATATTTATTAATAGATCGTTTGTAAATAATAAAGATTTTAGCTCCTAGCTAGGATATAAGATTATTATCACAAACAAATCTACTAGAGAGAATAACTTTATAATCTACAGCAATCTTATCTATTAGAGCTTAACTAAGAGTAAGCGCGTTACCTAAAGCGTTCTAGTATTAGAGATATATAGAATGGTTAGCGGAGTTAATATGGTAATTGCAATTAGAACTACCCTAAAGATAATTATAGATTAACTTAAACTCCCTATTATCCCTACAATTATATGTACCGACTTATATTCCCTCTATAAGTGTTTAGTTAAACTTGGTACTACAAAGGAAAAGCGTCTTATAATTAATATTATGGCACTTTAGTAATCCTATAAGCATTAAGAACTCTTTAAGATCTAGTAGATTAATAGCTAAGATAACCTAGTAGATATAATGACAAAGGTAAACCCAAATAAGGCACTAGAGACGTTCGTTAATATAAATACTCTATATATACGAGTTAAAGGTTAGGTTAAAAGGGAGTAGGAGATATAGCAATTTAAGAGCAGCTAATTAGGATTTTCCATACCTAGTATAGAAAATCGCTATTAACTCGCTTATAATTAGCGCCTTAGCGGCCCTAATATAATATCTACCCGCGACTCTAAGTAAGAAAGCACCACGTGCTAAGAGGCAAATTTTAGGATAGTAAGACTTATATTACAGTAGCAATAGTAAGTAAGGAGGATTAATATTTGTTACGCTAGTTAAGCAGTATTTGTATATAGATGGCAACCACAAAAGAAAAGTTGCCAGTGTTGGGAATTAGGCAAGCGGTTGTTACGTAACGCCGCGGCACTAGCGTGGCGAGGAGTCTTAAGCTTCTTGCCCTTCCTCATTCCAATAAAAGAAGCTATTAACCAACATTACTATAACCTACTCAAGTAGTCGTTATTGGTGAGTCACCCTGTGTGACCAACAAAATAAAAACACCTTTAATTAGTCAATTCTACCCGGGCAAAATACTTTATTAAGTATATATAACCTTAAAAAATAGTTAAATAGTTAAATATATTACTATCTTCTTATTTAAAACAAAATTATTTAGTAATAAAGCCTAATTATTATTCTTTAATGGTTATATAAGCCACTATTAAATTTAGCTTTTATTAAAATATAAATAATATAATATATAATTTATTTTTCTACTACTGTGGGAGGGTACGACCTCTCTAAGATAGAAAGTTATTAGGTAGTTAGTTAGTTAGTTAGTTATTTAGTTATAATTAGTTATAATTAATTACTAGAAAGCAGTTAGTAAGAAGGAAAGAAAAGAATATATTTCGGTAACTTGTAGGTTTATAATATCTAAAAAGGAGAAAATCCAAAGGCTTTATAAATATAGGAAAACGCCAAGATACTAAGTATAGGCTATTTTACCCCTCTATGTACCTCCCCTACTAGGAACGTTATCCCCTAACAATCTATAATATAGAAGAATAGCAAAATAAAAGCATAGTAAAAGTAGAATAGTAAAAGGAAAGTATATCCCTAAAAGAATACTAGAAACCCTATCTAGTATTATAGATTAAAAGTGTAATTTTACAGCCGTCTATAGAGCCATTTTGTAATATCCTTCTATTATCTATGTCTTAGATCCTATTTTTCCTGCTAGTAGTAACTAGGGTAGTAGTAAACTTAAAAAATAACAGTAGTAATAGCAGTAATAGTAACGGTGGTAGTGATAGTAAAATAGTAGATAGTTAGCGCAGTAAAATAAAATAGTTGGTAGTAGAACTCTTGGTAGAAGAACTTGGTAATAGTTAGTAAGTAGTAGAATATCTAGTAGCAGAACTTTTAGTAGTAGAAATTATTGGTCACATAGGGTGACTTACCAATAACGGCTACTTGAGTAGGTTATAGTAATGTTGGTTAAAAGCTTAATATATTTAGAATAAGGAAGGGTAAGGAGCTTAAGACTCCTCGCTACGCTAGTGCCGCGGCGTTATATAACAACCGCTTGCCTTATTCCTAACACTAGCAACTCTTCTTTTGTGGTTGCCATCTATATATAAATACTGCTTGGCTAGCGTAACAAATATTAATCCTCCTTACTTACTATTGCTATTATAATATAAGTCTCGCTATTTTAAAATTTGTATCTTAACACATGGTGCTTTCTTGCTTAGAGTTATAGGCGTATATTATGTTAGGGCTGCTAAGGCGCTAGTTATAAGCAAGCTAATAGCGATTTTCTATTCTAAGAATAGAAAATCCTAATTAGCTAGTTGGAATTAGGGTCTACAGATTATTATACTCCTACTCCCTTTTAACCTAACCTTTAACCTATATATATAGAGTATTTGTGTTAATAAACGTTTCTAGAGCCTTGTTTGAGTTTGCCTTTATTATTATATCTACTAGGTTGTTTTAGCCATTAATTTATTAGATCTTAAAGAGTTCTTACCGTTTATAGGATTGCCGAAGTACTATAATATTAATTATAAGGCGCTTCTCCTTTATAGTACCAAGCTTAACTAAACACTTGTAAAGGGAATATAAGTTAGTGCACATAATTATAGGGATAATAGGGAGTTTGAGTTAATCTATAATTATCTTTAGGGTAGTTCTAATTGTAATTGCTATATTAACTCCGCTAACTATTCCATATATCTCTGATGCTAGAACGCTTTGGGTAACGCACTTACTCTTAGTTAAGCTTTAATAGATAAGATTGCCGTAGATTATAAAGTTATTCTCTCTAGTAGATTTATTCGCAATAATAATTTTATATCCTAGCTAGAAGCTAAAATCTTTGTTATTTATAAATAATCTATTAACGTATTTTACGGGTGAGCTGGTCAAACGGGTAAGCTAATCACTTTAAAAATACACTAAAAAATGGAAAAATCACACTTTAATATCTTAACAACCACTTAATAATAAATTTTAATAATTTAAATTTAGACTTTTATATATGCTCTACAGCCTCTATTAAAGTTGTATAGTAAATGGTTCAGTAGTTTTTAAGATATAGTGATTTGCCTTATTTTGGCCCCCAAATTTTACTATTTTAAAAACCACCCGACTATTTATTATATAACTTTAATAGAAGCTAGAGAGTATATATAAAAGTCCAAATTTAAATTATTAAAATTTATTATTAAGTGGTTGTTAAGATATTAAAGTGTGATTTTTCCATTTTTTGGTGTGTTTTTGAAGTGATCAGCTTACCCATTTGACCAGCTCACCCGTGAAATACGTTAACAAATACAAAGAGCTTAGTGGTAGGAAGATTAATAGGCACATAAAGTAGTCCCTAATTAAGATGGTTTATTTGCCAGGAAAGACGCTTATTTAGGGCAAGGATGTTATCTTTAGTTAGTTCCTAGTGTTAAGTGGTAATAGAGAGATTAAATAAAGCCTTAGGTTAATAGATAGAAGTAATATAAGCTTTATAAGCGCGTTACTCCATATATCCTTACTTTAGAGAATTAACGTTAATAATATTAATCTTCTTGCCTTAATCTTTCTGGCGTAAAGTAATAGAATCCTTGTTTAGGGAGAGGATGCATCTATTAAAAAGTAATAGTGTTGTTAAATTAAGCTTTTCCTTTAGCTTTGCTATAAGATTTGCCTTTACTAGCTTATCTTTTTTAAGAGTTAAGAATTGGTCGTCTCCTAAGATAATTATATTATTAGTTTATATGCCGATAATTCTAAATAGAGTTCCCATAGTTGTAATAAGGAAGTATAGGTTAAATATAGAAGTAGTTATTAAAAGCTTCTCTTTATAGTGCTTACTATAGGTAGCCTACTAATAAGTTCCTACCTCTGCAATTCTATATAATGGCTTAAGCACAACCATAATTATATCTTTAGGATATTAGTGGCAAATTTGCTCTAAAAGATATGCTAATATTAAGCGCTAAAGGTGCGTTTCTAATTAGGTATAGGCCTAAGTAATATCTTATAAATAGACCGCTATTCTATTCTTTATTAAGGAGGGAGCTAGTGTAAGAATAACCTATTAACTAGCTTATTAAATCGTGGGAAATTGCGTAAGAATTACCTCCTTACTATTATTATTATAACCTTAGATAACAAGCCTTAATTTCTTAAATAGGGTATTAATAGCTTTGCCCTTAATCTTATTAACTATTTTTAACTTAAAGATACAAACTTTATTAAACTTAGTAGGGTTATACTTCTTAAATTTAAAAACTCCTTTTATAATAAGACCATTAATCTCCTGCTTATTGGATGCTTAGAAAGGAGCTTTTAGGGTTATAATATAACCTTCCTTTTAGAGCTGTTTTATGAGCTTAAAGTTAGCCTTCTCCTTAGCTGTTATAAAAGCTATTAATAACTCAACTCCATTTTTAATGGCGGCAATGAATTGCTCTTTAAAATTAATAAGATATTGGTGATTTTATAATCCCTTTAGGCAACCTCTACCGCGTTATAGTTGTAGTGTATCTACTATAATTATATTAAAATCGTAGTCGCCTTTTAGAGCACGTTAATTATAGTTCTCCTTTAGGGTATCTTTTAGGGCATTCTATAAAGGCTTAAAACTATTATCTTTATAGTAAGGCTTAATAACAGTTAAACGGAATTAAGTGGGTCTGTAAGGTATCTAAATAGTGCAAATTTAACCATTAATTGTAATAAGTTAATATAGGCCTGACTATCCTCCCTTTTTACGCTATATATATACCTTAGACTGGAGTGGCAGATTAAGCGTAGTTAAGATATTTAGGCCATTTCTTATTTTTAGTGCGTTGTTAACCTAGCGTATAGCGTAGAGACGTTAGACCTCCTTTATTGCTTTATAAATAGCCTTAACCTATTATATAGTAGAGGGAGATGGTGGAGAATTGTTAGTTATTTAAGGGTAGGCGCTAAAGACTAGTAATATAGGTACGAGTCTATCTAGGCCAGCGGAATCGTTAACAGCTTTAATAGCTATTTATAAGGTAAGTTCTTTACTAGCATCCTCTAGTTCTAAAGAGATAATCTTATATACGCGGCATAATGGCGTATAATATCGCTCTACTTTTCTAATACTATTATATGCCTTAATAGGGACTTCCTTAACCTTAATTGCTATTGCCTTTATCTATTATTAAAACTTTATAGATAAGAAGTTCTTTCCTATATTATAGACGATTTAGTTAGGGGGTCCTTAGTAGATATTAATCTAGTATAATTAAAGGGTATTCTATGCGTTCCTAGCTAATATATCCTTTAAGAAACATACGGCTTAAAAAAAGGTTAAGAAGTTAATAACTTAGAGTACTGGCTTGCCGCTAAGATATATAACATTAATAATAATACAGAAGTTAAAGTTGTAGTTATCTTTAAGGGTAAACTTAAATTGGCTAAAGGACTTCTGGTTTATTTGGCAGTAATAGTAGTACTTTATAAGATGCTTAATTGCCTTAACCTTAACTTTATAGCCTGCTTGCTAAAGAACCCTAAGTAATTAGTAAACAGATAGGTGGCTAAAATAATAGTGTAGTTAACATAGCTTTAATTTAGTTAAGTGGCTTTAAGTAACGCTCTTTTCTAGTTAATAAAGGAGCAACTAGGGGTAACCCTATTTGCGTATAATAGGCACCTAATTATCTCCCTAAATAAGTATATTCTTAAGGTTATTAAGTTTAACGCCTAATTTATCTATATCTCTAATATAAAATAGAAACGGGGTATTTGCGGGAATAATATAGAAAGTAATATATCCTAACGAAGTTTGGACCTTAATTGTGCTAAAAGAGATTATAGTACCCTTACTAAAGCGAATTGTATATTGGCCTGCCATTAATTAGTTAATCTAAACAGAGCTATTAAGCTGCTAAAGAGCTTAAACTTAAGGTTCTCCTGCTATAGATATTCCTGCGGCTCTAGTATCTAGTATAATACTATAGAAGACGTTCGCCGAGTATCTATTGTTAAAGGAGAATATAGAACTCTCCTTTAGCTTATTAAAGATGTCTAACTTCGTGATAGCATGGAGCGTGGATTAGTTATTAAGAATAGTAACAGTTTATATACCATCTACCTTACCATACTTAGTGAAGTATTGGTTGGGAAAGTAGTCCTTAATTTCTATATCTATAAGAAGCTATTTAGCCTTATTAGCCTTACCCTTAAGATTTTCTACGCCTTTATATTGAACTAGAAAGCTTTAGAAGTAGGCTATAGTAACCTTACAATTTTTAACGTTTCTTGCACTCTGGCGAAACTTATTATATGCCTCCTTTTGCTTATTAAGAGAATGCCTAGTTAACTAGCAATTTGGTTTCTTATAAATATAGCACTTCTTTTGGTAATTACTTTGGAATGAACCTCTATAAGGACCTCTACCTTTGCCTTATAGTTGTTGATTATACTCTCTACCATATTGCCTACCACGGCTACTATATATTTAATCAGTCCAGTTATAATCGTATTGGTTAGACGGGTTGATTAAAGTAGATTGGAGTTAGGCGTTAAATTACTATACTTCTTAAGAGCGTAGAGCGGTGCTAATAAAAGATCTTAATTAAGCATACACTCCTTTATAAGTATTTGCAGGATTAAAAAGAGCAAGGTTGTATTCTTTAATGCCTTAGCATGCGCTAATAACTTAATTACGTAGGCTGAAATTCTCTTAATATAATTTAGATAAACCACACTAAATTATTTAAAGTTAATTAAAGAGCTTTTAAAGATAATTAAGCTAAGGGACACCTGGGTTTATAGCAATAATCCTTAGAAAGGTAATCTCTCTCTATTCTAATATATACTGCTGCTTGTTCTCTTCTATTTTAAAGTGGCATCTTAACTCATATATTATGCGGTTGAAATTGTATCCTTTTCCTACTAAACGATTATAATAGAAGGTACTAGCTCGGCCCTTAAGCATAACGGAATAGGCGTTGTGGTATTTATTAGACTCTATTTCTACCTTTTAGCAATAGTTATAGAAGATACGTAGTTTCGAATTGAGAACATTATATAATTCCCTACTAAACTTCTTCTCCTAATCTAAATAGAGCTTCGTAAGCTCTATAAGCAATTTTAAACTGCCTCCGATTTAAGATTAAGATAGAGGAGGTAGGAGTTGTATTACAGGCTGCAGTAGGGACGTAGGTCTAGTTAGTAGGGTCTGAAGGCCATTAGATCGCGAAGTAGGGGGATCTTATACTTGCTAAAGGGCAGTAGTCGAAGTTGCGGGTTAAATTGGTTAATACAGGGGAGTTAAAGACAGAGGTAGAAGCATCTCTAATAGTATATTACTTGGGTTCCATTGTGAATTGAGCTTCCTTATAGTATATAGTTAGTGCTTAATCTCTTGTGGAGTCTATTCGTGCTCTTTTTTTACGTTAATAACTTGCTCCTAAATATTATCTCTAATGGCACCCCCATCTATAGGTACGAACACTCCATTCTCCTGTAGGAAGTTATGGAAGTCCTATATAATATCCTTGTTCGTAGGAGCCTATGTTTCCTTTATCTATCCAACAAAGTCCTCCTTTATACAGTACCATAGCATGGTGTTGTTGTATTCGCTATCTTTATAGTGTGCTATATAGTGTAATAAGAATCCGTTTAAGTCTTATTAATTAACATCTTTAGGATTAATTATGGCGGTTTTCCATATCTCTGGGTTAATGTCGTCCTTATACTTCTTTGGGTAGGTTAACGCCATAATAGCTGTTATTAAAGATTGTTTAACACGTTTTAATAAAAATTAAGGGAAATAAAGGTTGTTTAATATATAGTTAGGTAGTAATCATAATCCTACAGTCTATGAAGGTACACCAAAGGTATTAAGATGGTTGTTTTAACGCGTTTTGGATGTTAACTTGGGACCCTAGGTTTAGTAATACTTCTAACCTAAAGTACTTAACCAAATCTTTATAAACGTGGTTGTTCTACGTAATGGACGCAACTTGGTATCTCCTAGTACTTAGTAACACTTCTATTACTAGTTTTCCGCAAGTCTAAGGTAGCATAGTATCGCCGGGATCCATTCTATATAAGCGCATATAGTACCCCTGTACAAGACTGTCTCTTCTGTTCAAAAACCTAGCTGCTCTATAGTTAACTGTGTATTCAACCACTAATCAGTGTTAGTTATATAGGGTGACTCACCAATAACGGCTACTCAAGTAGGTTATAGTGATGTTGGTTAAAAGCTTAATATGTTTGGAATAAGGAAGGGCGAGGAGCTTAAGACTCCTCGCCACGCTAGTGCCGCGGCGTCACGTGACGACCGCTTGCCTCATTCCCAACAGAAATCTTAGTAGCGGTAGTTAGTTAGTAGCAGTTGGTTGGTAGCAGTCTATTAATACAATAGTAATAGAATAATTAGAACAGCGGAATAGAATAGCTAGTAGAAATAGTAGTTAGAATAGTAGAATAGAACGATTAAAATAGCAGTTGGAACAATTAGAGTAGTAGTAGTAGTAGTAGTAGTAGTAGTAGTAACAGAACGGTCAATAGTAGTTAATTAGAGGCAGCTAGTTAGAACGGCGATAGTAGGGCGATTAAAACGGTAGGGTATAGCGGTTAGGATAGTATTAGGCCTAAAATAGATTAGTTAGAATAGTTAGATAGTATAATAGATCTAATAAATTTAGTAGCGGTATAGACCTAGCGCAGTAAAATAGAATAGTTATAATAGGCTTATATAAATGCTTTTAAACTAAAGCTTATAGATTGCTACTATATAAGAATACTAAGCTAAGGAGAAGAAGAAGTCTATTAGAGACCAGTAAAATATAAAGAGGTCGCTAAGGCCCTAGTAATAAGCGAGCTAATAGCGATTTTCTAAGTTTTATAAAAACCTTGGCTCTACTTATTTAGGCTAGAGTCCCATTAAATAGAGGTAGTAGATAGTAGTCTTTATAAGTTATATTTTTTAACTTATAGTAGTTAATATAGAAATAAAGATCTTTATTTAACTTTTTAATAAAAAGAATAGATAAGGTAAAGAGAGTTTAGCTAGGCTTAATAAAGCCTTTATTTAGGTTATTAATAAGGTATTACTTTATAGTTTAAAGTTTAGCAGTAGATTACTAGTAAAGGGAGATATAGTTATATAAGGGCGTAAAGAGGCTTTAGAGAAGATTTAAAGGAATAATATAAATTCTATTTAAATCTAAGGGTATATAGCTCTTGCAGAGTACAAGACGTTGCATAAAGAAGAGAAAGGAATATAGGAAACGTATAACTAAATATTTAGGGTCTTGGCAGTAGACGCGTGGGTATAAGCCTACGCGGATTTTAATAGGTTTTAACCAAATTCTATTATATTAGTGGAATTTGGTAGAATTTAATTAAGTTAGCGGAACTTAGTGGAATTTAATTAAGTCGGCAAAATTTAGTAGAAAATGGTGGATTACAGTGGATAATCGCGGATAGTTATAAATAGTTTTATACAGTTATCTGTTAAGTGTTTCACTAAGACATTCCTACTATAACTAGGCTAGTCCTATTATAGTACCCCCCCTTTTAGCTAAAGGTCCAAAACTGTTAGGAATACAGGCAAGTTACCGTTACGTAAGGCAAGTTGCCGTCACGTAAGGCAAGTTGCCATTACGTATCGCCGCGGCACTAGCGTGGCGAGGAGCCTTAAGCTCCTCACCCTTTCTCAAGCAGGAGAAAAACAAGAACAACATCATACTAGCTACAAACTGTAACTATGTAATATTACCTTGTGTTACCAACACTGATTAGTGGTTAACTTCACTATTATACCATAGAACAGCTAGGTATTCCACCAAGAAGAGACGAGCCACTATACTAGTACTACTCATGCTAGAGGAAGCTATCTTTTAAGGTTAGAACTAGTCCTAAACCTTAAATAGAACTCTTCCACAAATCTAAAGATCTAAAGGCCAGAACTAGTCCTAAGCCTTTCCTAGATTACAGATTCTTGCGTCTATTACGCAGAACAACACGCTTTATAAGTCTTTGTAATTTAAGGCTAGAACTAGTTCTAAGCCCTATAATTGCAAATATATGTTATAAACGTGTACTAAATAACAAATACGTACTAAACAATAATCCCTACACCAATAACACTTCCCTCCCTCCAAAAACATGGCTACGCCTACCTTAAACAACTGGGAAGACTCCTTACCGCTAGGGGTAGCTTTATACGCGAAACTTATTAATAAAGATTAGGACGAATTTACCATTAATATAATAACTTATACTATAAAATAAGTTAACGGCTTTCTCCTATACCATATTATATTCTACTAAAGTAGACACTACGCCAATCTATAGCTGTGGGAATATTTTAGGGAGGATTTTATAGGATAGACCGCCAATACCTAGGCACTTAGTAATGTTAATATTGTTTAGGATTTTTAAGACTTCCTCTATAGGAATAGGGTATATATTGCTGAAAATAGTAACCCAATTACTAGTAATATTTAGGCCGTTATTATTGGTATAAAAGAACTAGTATGGATAGAAGCTAAGATTATACGTTAACTACAGAAACCTAGAACCAACCCATATTCTTTAAAAGGCAACTTTAATTTAGAATAAAAACCCCAAAACGCTACTATCCTACCTAGAGGTACTTTCCTACCTAGAGGTACTCTCCCACCTAGAGGTACTCTTCCTCCACCTCTACTACTTCCAGCTCCTCTACCCTAGCTAACCGGTAAGCCTCTACTATAAGAAGTCACGAATCTAATAAAGGTATATTTGGACAAGGAGAAGAAGTTTAAAAGAGAACTGTATAACATACTTAGAACAAAACTACAGGTCTTTTATAACTACTACAGCAAGGTCGGAATCCAATACCACCAGTTTTATTATGCTTTCTCGGTCATGTTAAAGGGATGGGCGGCGACATTTTATTATAACTATATTACAGGTAGAAACTATAGCTTTAATATAATACTTTAGCTCACTAAAGCCTACTTTAAGACTAATAAAAATCACCAGCTTTATATATCTAAATAGCGGGAGACTACGTTCTAAAAAGTTATCGCTTCTAACTTAACAAAGACTTATTTAGAGTGCCATTAACTACTCTTTAATAAACTCTAGAAAACCCAATATAGCCTTACTAAAACTTACTAAAATAAGAACAGTCTAAGGGACCAGGTTATCTTAGCCTGCCATAGCGTTCCTAAATACAATTTAGCGCTATATAAACCTATAGATATGTTTAAAGGAGTATATACCAAGCTACGCTCCGCCGTAGGTATTATAATGCGAACACAAGAATCTCAACAGTTCTATGCCAAAAACCCTACCTAACTAAGTATTCCCGACCAACACGATTATAACTAGACTGACCAAATATATAGTAGCCATGGTAGGGAATACGGCAAAGGGTACAATTAACATTAACTATAAGGCAATTATAGAGGTACTTATAGAGGTTCATTTCAAAGTAATCACTAGAAGAAGTGCTATATTTATAAAAAGCTAAATTGCTAGTTAACTAGACACTCCCTTAATAAGTAAAAGGAGGCATATAATAAGTTCCGTCAGAGTATAAGAAATATTAGAAATTATAAGGTCACTACAGCTTACTTCTAAAGCTTCCTGGTTTAATATAAAGGCGTAGAAGACCTTAAGGGTAAAGTTAATAAGACTAAACAGCTCCTTATAGATATAAAAATTAAGGACTACTCTCCTAACCAATACTTTACTAAGTATAGTAAGGTAGATAGTATATAAACCATTACTATTCTTAATAACTAATCTACGCTCCATTCTATCATAAAGTTAGATATCTTTAATAAGCCAAAGGAGAGCTCCGCGTTCTCCTTTAATAACAGATACTTAGCAAACATCTTCTATAGTATTATACTAGATACTAGAGCCACAGAAGTATCTATAGTAGGAGAACCTTAAGTTCAAGCCCTTTAATAGCTTAATAGCTCTATTTAGATTAACTATTTAACAGCAGGCTAATACACAATTCATTTTAGCAAGGGTACTGTGACCTCTCTTGGTACAATTAGGGTCCAAACCCCCTTAGGGTATATTACCTTCCATATTATTCCTACGAACACTCCATTTCTATTTTGCATTAAAGATATAGATAAATTAGGCGTTAGGCTTAATAACCTTAAAAATATATTTATTTAGGGAGACAATTGGGTACCTATTATACGCAAGTAGGGTTACCCCTAGTTGCTTCTTTATTAACTAGAAAAGAGTGTTGCTTAAAGCTACTTAACTAAGTCAAAATTACGCCAACTACACTATTGTTTTAGCTACCTATCCGTTTACTAATTGCTTAAGGTTCTTCAGTAAGTAGGCTATAAAGTTAAGGTTAAGGCAATTAAGCACCTTATAAAATACTACTATTACTGCTAAATAAACCAGAAGTCCCCTAGCCGATTTAAGTTTACCCTTAAAGATAACTACAACTTTAACTTCTATATCATCGTCGATGTTATGTATCTTAGCAGTAAGCTAGTACTCTAAGTTATTAACTTCTTAACCTCCTTCTAAGCCGCACGTTTCTTAAAGGATATATTAGCTAAGAACGCATAGAATACCCTTTAATTATACTAGATTAATATCTACCTAGGACCCCCTAACCAAATTGTCTATAATATAGGAAAGAACTTCTTATCTATAGAGTTTTAATAATAGATAAAGGCAATAGCAATTAAGCTCAAGGAAGTTCCTATTAAGGCATATAATAGCGTTAGAAAAGTAGAGCGATATTATACACTATTACACCGCGTATATAAGATTATCTCTTTAGAACTAGAGAACGCTAGTAAAGAACTTACCTTATAAATAGCTGTTAAAGCCGTTAATAATTCCACTAGCCTAGATAGACTCGTACCTATATTACTAGTCTTTAGCGCCTACCCTTAAATAACTAATAATTCTCCGCTATTTCCCTCTATTATATAACAAGCTGAGGCTATTTGTAAAGCAATAAAGGAGGTATAACGTCTCTACGCCATACGCCAGGTTAACGACGCACTAGGAATAAGAAATGGCCTAAATACCCTAACTACGCTTAATCTACTACTCTAGTCTAAGGTACGTGTATAGCGTAAAAAGGGAGGATAGTTAGGCTTATATTAACTCATTGCAATTAATAGTTAAACTTATACTATTTAGATGCCTTATAGACCCACTTAATTCCGTTTAACCGTTATTAAGCCTTACTATAAAGATAATAGTTTTGAGCCTTTATAGGATGCCCTAAAAGATGCCCTAGAGGAAAACTATAATTAATATGCTCTAGAAGACAACTACAATCCTAATATAATTATAGTAGATGTGCCGCAACCATGACGCAGTAAAGGTTGCCTAAAGGGATTATAAAATCGCCAATATCTTGTTAATTTTAAAGAGCAATTTGTTGCCGCTATTAAGAATAGAATTAAGTTATTAATAGCCTTTATAACAACTAAAGAGAAGGCTGACTTTAAGCTCGCAAAACAGCTCTAAAAAAAAGGTTGTATTATAACTCCTAGAGCTCCTTTCTAAGTATTTAATAAGCAGGAGATCAACAGTCTTATTATAAAAGAAGTTTTTAAATTTAAGAAGTATAACCCTACCAAATTTAATAGAGTTCGCATCTTTAAGTTAAGAATAGTTAATAAGATTAAGGGCAAAGCTACTAACGCCCTATTTAAGAAATTAAGGCTTGTTATCTAAGGCTACAACAACAATAGTAAGGAGGTAATTCTTATACAATCTCCTATAATTTAACAAGCTAGTCAGCAAGTTATTATTATGCTAGCCCCCTCCTTAATAAAGAACGGAATGGTGGTTTATTTATAAGATATCACTTAGGCCTATGCCCAATTAGAGACGCACTTTTAGCGCTTAATATTAGCATACCTTTTAGAGTAAATTCATCACCAATATCCCAAAGATACGATTATAGTTATGCTTAAGCCATTATATAGAATTACAAAGGTAGGAACCTATTAGTAGGCTACCTATAGCAAGCACTATAAAGAGAAGCTTTTAATAACTACTTTTATATTTAACCTATACTTCCTAATTATAACTATAGGAACTCTATTTGGAATTATTAGCATGTAAACTAATAATATAATTATTTTAGAAGACGACCAATTCTTAGCTCTTAAAAAAGATAAGTTAGTAAAGGCAAATCTTATAGCAAAGCTAAAGGAAAAGCTTAATTTAATAACACTATTACTCTTTAATAGATGCACTCTCTCCCTAAATAAGGATTCTATTGCTTTGCGCTAGAAGGGTTAAGGTAAGAAGATTAATATTATTAACGCTAATTCTCCAAAGCAAGGATACATAGAGTAACGCGCTTATAGAGCTTATATTACTTCTATCTGTCAACCTAAGGCTTTATTTAATCTCTCTATTACCACCTAACACCAGGAACTAACTAAGGACAACATTCTTGCCCTAAATAAACGTCTTTCTTGGCAAATAAACCATCTTGATTAGGGACTACTCTACGTGCCTATTAATCTTCCTACCGCTAAGCTCTTTATATTTGTTAATAGATCGTTTATAAATAACAAAGATTTTAGCTCCTAGTTAGGATATAAGATTATTATTATAAACAAATTTACTAGAGAGAATAACTTTATAATCTATAGCAATTTTATCTATTAAAGCTTAACTAAGAGTAAGCGCATTACTCGAAGCGTTCTAGCGTCAGAGATATATAAAATAGTTGGCGGAGTTAACATAGTAATTGCAATTAGAACTACCCTAAAGATAATTATAGATTAACTTAAACTTCCTATTATCCCTATAATTATATGCACCAATTTATACTCCCTCTATAAGTGCTTGGTTAAGCTTAGTACTATAAAGGAGAAGCGCCTTATAATTAATATTATGGCACTTCGTTAATCCTATAAACAGTAAGAACTCTTTAAGATTTAATAAATTAATGGTTAAGATAACCTAGTAGACGTAATAATAAAGGCAAACCCAAACAAGGCTCTAGAAACGTTTATTAACACAAACACTCTATATATATAAGTTAAAGGTTAGATTAAAAGGGAGTAGAAGTATAACATTCTATAGACCCTAACTTAAACCAGCTAATTAGGATTTTCCATCCCTAGGATAGAAAATTGCTATTAGCTTACTTATTACTAGCGCCTTGGCGGCCCTCCTAATAAGATATCTACCTATAACTCCTAAGTAAGAAAGCACCACGTGCTAAAAGGCAAATTTTAAAATAGCGAGACTTATATTGCAATGGCAATAGTAAGTAAGGAGGATTGATATTTGTTACGCTAGTTAAGCGGTATATATATATAGATAGCAACCGCAAAAGAAGAGTTGCTAGTGTTGGGAATACAGGCAAGTTGCCGTTACGCGAGGCAAGTTGCCGTTACGTGTCGCCGCGGCACTAGCGTGGCGAGGAGCCTTAAGCTCCTCACCCTTCCTTAAGCAGGAGAAAAACAAGAATAACATCATACTAGCTACAAACTGTAACTATGTAATATTACCTTATGTTACTAACAAAAACAATTTAATTTAATTAAGAATTTATAACTTATTACATTATAAGCGTTATAATATATTTTAAGTTCTTTTTAATTTTAAGTTTCCTACTATTATTTTTTATATCTATAAGGGCGCGAAGAGGCTTCAGGGAAGATTTAAAGGAATAATATAAATTCTATCTAAATCTAAGGGTATATAGCTCTTTAAAGAGAACAAGACGTTGCGTAAAGAAGAGAAAGGAACATAGGAAACTTATAACTAAATATTTAGGGTCTTAGCAGCAGACGCGTAGGCACAAGCCCATATAGATTTTAATAAGTTTCAACCAAATTCCATTACGTTGGTAGAATTTGGTGGAATTTAATTAAGTTGGCGGAACTTAGTGGAAAACGGTAGATTACGGCGGATAATTATAGATAGTTGTAGACAGTTGCAGACAGTTACAAATAGTTTATAAACAGTTTTATATAGTTATCTATTAAGTGTTTTACTAAGACATTCCTACTATAACTAGGCTAGTCCCGTTATAGTACCCCCCCTTTTTAGCTAAAGGTCCAAAACAATTTAATTTAGTTAAGAATTTATAACTTATCGTGTTATAAGCATCGTGACGTATTTTAAGTTCTTTTTAATTTTAAGTTTTCTGCTATTATGTTTCGTGTCTTTATATTAGGTGGCAGTCGTTTGCCTTTATATTATGTCTATCTAGCCAGAGCAGGCCGTAAAGGATAGTCCTTATGGAACTCTTTTACTAAGGTAGGCGCGTCAGCCTTAATCTAGTTATAGGTTTCCTAGGTTTATGTTTTATATCCTTCCTACTTAATAAGAAGTTTAAATCGTTTAGATTATAGTTTCTATTATATATTATTAATTAAGTTAATAAAGTAAGAACCATTACCGTTGTTAACAATTATAGAAGGTAGCGGCAGCACTTCGTAAGTTATAGGATTATCTTTTAAAGGTTACAATAAGCTTATATAAAACATTGGGTGTATTTTCATCTCAGTTGGTAGTTTAAGCTTATAGGCGTATAGGCTCGGTTTCTTCTTAATTTAGTACAGGCCTATAAACTTCTAATTAAGTTTCTTTAAGGGCCGTTAAGTCTTCAGGTTTTGTATATTTAGGTAGGCTATATCGCCTTCCTTAAAGTCCTATATAGAAGCTTATCCTTTATTTATATGCCATTCCTATAATATTTAAGCGTATATTAATTCACTTTATAATACTTCCGTTAACTGCTTTATTTAATCAGTAAAGTTATATACATTAATTAACTAAATCCGTTTGATCATGGGTCCTATTGTGTTGATTTTAGGTTATAGTTTAAATTTAAATTAAGGGTCTTGTCTATAGGTCGCGTAGAACGGCGTTATGCCTATTAATATATTTATTGTATTATTCGCGGTAAACTTAGCTAAAGGCAGCCATTTTTCCCAGTCGTCTTATAGGTAGGAGTAGTACATTTATAAGTATTATTCTATAATCGCGTTTACAATTTCAGTTTAGCTATCTATCTCTAGATAAAATGCAGTTAAGAGTTATATTTAAATACTTAATTATTTATATAAAGCTTACTAGAAGTCTAAAACAAACTGGCTTCCGCAGTTAGATACTATTATATTAGGAAGTCTGTGTAGCTTAAAAACGTGCTTAACAAAACATTCGGCTACTAATATCGCATTAATTAAGTCCATAGGAATTATATATCGCATTTTTATAAGGCAGTTAATAACTACTATAATATTCGTAAACCTATTACTATTAGGCAAGTTAACTATAAAGTTAATTAAGATGTCGCGCCATCTTTATATTGGAATTGGTAGCGGTTAAAGTACTCCTTACTTCTTTACATAAGAGGTCTTTCTATACACATACATCCTGCATGCTTAAACGTATTTTCGTACATAGTCGTGCATTATAGGCCAGTAGTATGCTCATTAAACAATTTTATAAGTTTTTGCACGGCTAGGGTGCCCTACTACAGGGGAGTTATATACGAATTTAAGTATCTTAAATTATAAGGGTTTGGAATTCGGAACTACCATCTTCTATTAGTAGTACAATCGGTTATTTTAAATTTCGTATTTAGCAAGTATAATATCCTTATACTGTTATTTTCCTATTTAAATTACTTTTATTACATCTATTATCTATATATTATTCTTGTATTTGTATTCTATTAGCTTATTAATTTCCATTTCCTATTTATTAACTTCTGATTTATTTCTATTAAGTTCCATGTCTAGGAATATAGGATATAGTTTTTCAAAACGTTCGGGAGGTAATAAGATCCATAATTAATTTATAATCCGTTTATTTATAGCGTTTACAAGTAGGTCCTATAATTATTATATTAATATATTAGGCTTCTAATTAAGTTTACCCAGTTAGTACGTAATCTTAAAGTTAAATTATAAGAGGTATTCGGCCTAACGAATTTAGCACTATATTAATTGCTTTATAGTTATAAAGTACTGCAGGTTCTTATAGTCCGTTAATATATATATTAGGAACAACGATCCTTTAAGCTTAGAACGCCATTGTTTAAAACATCTAACAATTATAAGTAGTTCCTTATTATATATCTTATAGTTTAATTTAGCAGGGGCAAGTTTTTAGGAGAGAAAGGCTACTGGACGTAGCTCACCGTTCTTATTATATTATAACAACACTCCCCCTAGCGCATAATCAGATAAGTCTGTTTTAACAATGTATTTAAGGTTAGGGTTAAAGTGGGCAAGAATCGGAGCAGTCATAAAATAATGCTTTAGGTCGTTAAAAGCTTATTTATATTTAGTGGTCCGTTTAAATTTTATATTCTTTCTTATTAGGTTTACTAACGGCTAAGCAGTTTCTAAGAAGTGGTTAATAAATCGTTAATAGAAATTTGCGAATCCTAAAAATCCTTAAATGTCTTATATATTGCTAGGGCTTTCCTAGTTTATAATCACGGCAACTTTCTTAGGGTCCATTTTAATTCCATTATGGGATATTATTAAGCCTAAGTATATAACCTTAGACGCGTGGAACTTGCATTTCTTAATATCATATTATAGGCCTATATCTTATAGGCGTTTAAGGACCATTCTAATATATTTCTAATATTCAGAAAGCAAGGACAAGTAGATTAAGATATTATTAATATATATAGTAATAAATATATTAAGGAATTCATAAAGCGTATTATTAATATATTGCTAAAACGTACCGGGACCGTTCTTTACGCTAAATAGCATTACTAGGTATTTAAAGAGTCCCCATTATATATAAAAAGCTATATACTTCTTATCTCCTTCTTATATACGGATTTTATTAAAGGCTATAACTATATTAAGCTTCGTAAAGTACCGTGCCTTTACTAAACAATTAAGCGTCTCTTAAATTAGGGGAATTAGATATTGGTTTTAAATTATAATTGTATTTAGAGCTTAATAATTAATATAGAATCTTAAGCCTCCTCCTAGCTTTTTAATAAATAGTATAGGTAAGGCGAATGGAGATTAACTAGGGCGAATAAATCCTTTTTCCAGATACTTATTAAGGTATTATTACATCATAAGCAATTCTTCCTATAACATACCATATAGCGGACCAAACTTTAGTGTTATGCCTAGCTCAAGTTCTATCTTAAAATTATACTTATCTTAGTACGGGGCTAGTTGGTCTGCAAATCATCTTTTAAACTTGTTAATTATTGGGTTGTGGTGCTTTTTAGGTATAAAAGGTTAAGGATTAATATACTATTTTAGTTCTAGTACTTTCTTAATGTCTTCTATAGTTACAGTAAAGATTTTATAATCTTATCTTTTTGCTAACAAAATAAAGGGTGCGGCTTATATTATCCAAATTTTAAGAGGTTTTAATAAAACATCTTTATATTCTTTATCACAATTAGCAGTTGTAGATTTATTATATTGGCTTAAGGTTCGTGGCAAGGGTAATTCATATTATATTAAATTTAAATAGTTATGTGCATGTTTATAGGGCAAAAGGTTTTTTAAGTAATAACTTCGGCAGTAAGTTATATAGAACTTTAGTGTTTCTTTAACCTAGCTAATTAAAGGGTCGTGTCGTTTTAGCCATCTATATCCAAGTATAACTTTATATTACTTTAAGGGTGTTACAAACAGGGAGATATGTTTAAGGTGTTCGCCTATCCGCATTTTTACTAGGGCGTAGTGCGTTATTTCGCTATATATTAAGGGTTTACTATTAAAGCCTTATAGGCCTTAGGGCTCGTCAAGTTTCTTTAAATTTAGGCGTTGAGTTTTTGCATAGTTTATATTAATAAAGCCCATGCTGGTGGCTCTGCTGTCTATAAGGATTTATATTTCCTTCCATTTTCTAAGTGTTTAAATTTCGCCAAGTATATCAAGGGAGTTATATTATATATCAGCGCTGGAAGAGCCTAAATACTTATACTCTTCCACCTTTTATCCTAAGGCGCGACTTAGCCTTAAAATAATTCATTTTCCAAATTAACCAAGGGCGAGATGCTTTGTGGCGTTTAAGTATAATTTATAAAGCGGGTACGATTCAAGGAACGAGTACAGCTTAAGGAATGGGTATAATTTAAGGAACAGGAGGAGTTACGGCGGACCTTTTTAAAGGGGTAAATTCAGTAATGCTTTTAAATATGTCCTTTTTTACTACATCTAAAGCATTCTCCATTTATAGCTCGAGTTCTTTGTTTATTAGTTCCTAAGGGTATATAGGATTAAGCGGCATTAAGGTCTATAGGGTTATATATAGGGCTTTTAGGTTTCGGAGACAGATTATATTTTAGGGTATTTTAAACGCGAGGTATAGTTAACTTTAGAAAATAAGTTTGTTTGTTGTATTAAAGATCCTCATTAATTTATTAGCATATTATAGCAAATTTGGATAGGTTTTTTAGTAGTTCCCTACCTACTAACTGGGCTCTAATTTTATCCGAGATAGCTTATTAAAGGGCAGCAACTCTAGCGGCTTTATTCTAATCTAGTTTGCTAATAAGGCCTAAAATTTCCAAAAAGAAACTAGTAAAGTCTCGGTTCCATTATCATAGGTTCTTAAGTTTAGTAACAGCTATATATTCGCGGCTAGCGTTATTATACGTTCATTCTAGTAGAGAGATAAAGATTTTAAAATTAACAAAGGTACTGTTATGGAAGAATGGATCTATAGTACGTGTAGCGTCCTTGCTTAAACAAGACATTCTATAGCTAACCTTGCTAGCTTCAGTAGGGTATTAGTTATAGTTTATTAAAAGTTTAAAACGGAGCTTAGTTATAAAGGAATATAGGTTATTTCAATTTCTATTAAACATTAGAGGATTAGGGAGCTTTTTAGATTTTATAGCGGGTATTAAACTTATTACAGATATGGGTTAAGTTACCATTACTAGTTTAGTGTTTATATTTAACAGGTCAGGTTCAGATACGGATATTTTAATTTTATTTATAGGTATTATTATTAGGGTCTCTAACAAAAGAGCCTTAATATTACAGAGTTTTTTATAGAGTGCTTCTATTAATTACTAATGTTAGGCTTCTAGTACAGCCCGCTACTAAGCTAGGGCATCCATAAAGGATTATTACATTATGGTTAATTGTTCCCTAACTAGGGACATGATACTCATGGTTATTAAAAAGGATTTAGGTTCGTTTGCCATTTTTAATAGTGGTTATTTTAACACAACGTAGTATAAGGGCGCAAAGAGGCCTTAGGGAAGATTTAAAGGAATAATATAAATTCTATCTAAATCTAAGGGTATATAGCTCTTTAAAGAGAACAAGATATTATATAAAGAAGAGAAAGGAACATAGGAAACTTATAACTAAATATTTAGGGTCTTGGCAGTAGACGCATAGGTATAAGCCCACGTAGATTTCAACAAGTTTCAACCAAATTCCATTATATTGGTAAAATTTGGTGGAATTTAATCAAGTTAGCGGAACTTGGTAGAAAATGGTGGATTATAGCAGACAATTGCGGACAGTTGTAGATAGTTGCAGACAGTTACAAATAGTTTATAAATAGTTTCATACAGTTATCTGTTAAGTGTTTCACTAAGACATTCCTACTATAACTGGGCTAGTCCCATTACAATATCTTTATGTTAGGTAGCAGTTGTTTGCCTTTATATTATATCTATTTAGCTAGAGCAGGTCATAAAGGATAGTCTTTATAGAATTCTTTTACTAGGGAAGGCGCGTTAGCCTTAATCTGTTTATAGGTTTCCTAGGTTTATATTTTATATCCTTTCCACTTAATAAGAAGTTTAAATTGTTTAAATTATATCTTCTATTAATAATTATTCATTGCTTAACGTCCGATTCGGATCCCTATTAGGCCTACGCGGACTACTCCTTATTTACATATGGGGAGAAAACTCTATTTGAGAAAATAAGAAAACCCCATAATCCATCTCCCCGCCTTTTAGGACTCGTATGCGGGGCGCCTATAAGTCACCTATAGTGCTCTACTACCTTACTTTATAACCTCCTTAGGAACCACTGCTGCCGTAACAAGCCTACGGACGCGCTAGTATCGCAAACTTAACTCTACTACTATAAAGTCATCAAGGGGCGCCTAGTACTCGCCCCTTTACCTTCCATTACTATTTCCTTTGCAACCCAGAACTGGTCTAGTACATTTTAGCTAATAAGCCACTAGGTAACCGCCTTAAGACCTTTTTATATTAAGAGTAGTGTATTATAGTTCTCTATGCCAGCTACTAAGAGCATTGCTTCTTAGTTGGTGTGTAGGGGGCATAGCAGTATTACGTGTTTTAGTATCTGTCTTAGCCAGCTATATTCGCATCTTAGGCTACCTACTAGAACACCCACCCAGTAGAGCTAATCTTTTAGTCCTATTATTCCTGTTCTTAAGAGTGTTGCTATTATATTTTCTACCTTTGTTAGGCCTTCTTGGAGCCCTTAGGTGTTTACCCCCTATAGCGTTAACTATACTACGGCTTAGGTTCCTCTTGCCTAGGACAGCCTCTATACCTTTAACTCCTATATACCTCTCCAGTGTTGGTCTAACCAGTGTTGTATTACAGTAGATGGTTTTCCAGTACTCTTTTATACTCTACTTTAGCTCCTTTCTCTCTCTTACTATTGTCTTTGCTAATCTCTTACGCGTCTTCCTTCCTCCTCTATATGGGCCTGGGCCCTAACACGGCACCATTCTTCTTCTACTTTCTTTACCTGTTTCTCTAATATATCTTCCCTACTTTAGGGTTATTGGTTTGTTCTCCTGCGGGGCACCCTAGGGTCACTCTATAGTTTATTTAGGCGTGTCTTAATATACTTTATAACATTAGAGTTGCGCTCCCTTTACACCCTTTGCATTACAGCGGCTTCAATATATAATTATAGAGGGGGGGATATTAGCTTCCTTCTTAAGCAGTACTATAGCTGTTCGCTTATACCCGCCTATTATACTCCAGAGATAAGCTATTTAGACCTTTTAGAGTAGTTTAAGGAGTAATTTAGGGGGGCCTTTCTCAGATTCTCCTATGGCCCAAATACTAGATCCATACGTCATAGTTAGCCGGACAACTGCTATATATAGTAGGCGTAACCTCTGGAAGCATGGACCCCATATAGAATTAACAATCCTGGACATTATAATATACTGTGCTTAGCCCTTACGGGCCGCTTATAACGTATATACGCTCCACTAGAGCTTACTATCTACCCATACTCCTAATACCCTTAGGCCTTAAACTGGTTAACCCCTAAAGCCTTAAATGTAAATTACATGCTAGAGATCTACAGATTGGTTGCGTTTTCTTATAAAGTGGATTAGCTGGTATTTCTCTAGTAAGAATTAGACTCTATATCATCTTACCCATTCTATATAGGTGTTATAGGCTTTCTCTAGTGTTCTGCAATTCTCTGCGGCTGTTAGGCCGTATGTAATTAGGTTTGTATTATTAACAAAGCCTATTCCCTAGGTCGTCCCTTCCTTAAAGAAGTTAAGTAGGTTGCTTACAAAGAAAAGGAAGAGTATGGGCGAGAGGGGTAATCCTTATAGTATTCCTATTGCGACTATAATGGGGGGGCTCTAGTATCCGCTAAAGATTAATAATATTTCTTTCTGGCCTATAAACCCTTAAACAAACTGTATAATCCATTTTAGAAAACCCTTTGCCCTAAGGATATATAGGAGGCGCTTATAGGGTACGTTATTGTAGGCACCACTAATATCTAAGCTAAGCATTAATACTATAAAGTCCCTTTACATCACCCATGCAGACTTAATAGTGGTAGTAAGTAGCGTAAGTACTAATAGTGTTAAGCGGTTCTTTCTTGCCCCCATTTAACTTTGTGGTAATAGGGCGTATTCCTTGGCCGTGTCTACTATGCGGTCCGCTATTACCCTTTCTAAGACTTTGCTAAAGGTGTTTTCTAAGGCAATAGGGCGGTAGCTTCCTGGGATTAAGTAATCTACTTTACCTTCTTTTTATAGGACAACTGTCGTTATAAATCTTCTAAGTCGCAGGTAGTAGCCTATAGCAAAGCATGCTTTGGCTATATCTGCAAGCTAAGGTACTATAAGTAGTCTACAGGTTTTTAAGGCCTTATTTAGAATTCCATCTAGTTCTAATACTATATTATTTAAAAGGCGGCTAATAGTTCTGGCCATTTCCTCTGTTATTATGTCGCTGTCGACCCATAGGCGAGTCACTAGTGTTTTACCTATGATATTACTAAGGTCTGCTAGAGCCGGTTAGGGGAAGAACCTTTCTATAAGGATCTTTACCTTCTTATTATTGTTATTAGTAGCCTGTGTTTCCCCTGCTCTTTATAGAAGTAGTAGGTGTGGGTCTTCTGCTAAGCGCCTTACCTTTTTCTTTAACTATTTCGCCATGGCCCAAAGGCCCTTATTATAGGGGAGGCTTAGGTTAGAAGTATACTTATTTATAAACTATCTCCAGTTATTCCTTACTTCTTTTTTTAGGGTATTCTTTAACTAGTTTCTTGTATCTTTGTATTATCTCTTATTTTTAGGGTTGTGGCTACTTGTGTATTTCCTTCTTACTTATTATTGGCTAGCAATAAGAACCGCGTATTATGCGGACCACGTGTATTGCGTATAGGGGACTAGTTTTAAGACTAGGCAGTACTCTTCTAGCCCATTTTTAATTGCTGCCTAGATCCTTTCTAGTCTTTAGTTAATTTTCTTAGGGGTAGCTAATAAGCCTCACTTATTTGGTACTAAATGGATTTCTTCTAGGTCTTAAAGTTGTTATTTAACTGTACTAAAAAAACTGTCTATCTTAAGCTTCCTTATTATATATCTTTTACTGTTTGGTTGCGCCTTAATATCCAGATCTAGTTATATCTAGATAGGGATATGGTCTAAGGCGAGCGCCTATTCTTCTTTGGGGTTGCACCTTTTAAGTCTCTAGTATAGGCCTTCATCTATAAATGTAAGGTTAATTATACTTCTAGCGGTGCCTTATTGCCATATAATTGCTCCTGGGGGGGTGGCTAGCTTAAGGCCCCAGATGTCTATAGCTCTTAGTAGGCACTCTGCCTATCAGTTAGCAGCAACATAGATACCTCCCTACCGCGGGTAGTAGAGGTTTATATCTCCTAATAGAATAGACTCTGTGCCTTTAGTTTCTAGTAAGCTTATTACCGATATAATATTCTCTGTTTATAGGACGCCTTCGACCCTAGGGTTATACACATTAATAATTTGTACCGGTCCCCTATATATCTGGATTGTTATAACTGTAATATCTAGGTTGATTACCTACTATAACTATAAGGATAGGCTGATAGCCTTACTAATCATAAAGCACACTCATATAGCTGCTTTTGGTTCGTATAGGAGCTAGAATCCTTGGGGGCAGTATGTTAATTATATATAGGTATTATAATACGGCTCTTATATAGCAAGGATATAGTATTTCTCTAGGTCTAGACTGTCTAGTAGGGGCCTTACAAGACGGTGGTTTGTATTGCCGCAGTTATACTATATAATGGATAGGTGGCGGACCCCTAGTAAGGGTCCTTCGTCTCTCCTTTATTCCTCACTTCTTCTATTTCCACTTTCTCTGGGATATTTAGAGCTTCTGTCTCTTGTGTCTACACCCTAGTCGCTACTTATTTTATATAGAGCTTTCCATTCCCGTGTCTTATGTTCCTACTAGCGCTTCTATATCTAAATCTGTTATTGTCTCCAGTTCTTCCCCTAATCTTACTGGTCAGCTATATGCCCTTTATAGGTTGGCTGCAAATGTTATATTTGCCGCGTTAAGTCTAATTCTTAATTATCCTGGTCTTAAGCTTGCTATGGATGTCCATAGGGGTCTTCCTATAGGGCGTCCTCTCCCTTATATACCCTGTGACCCTTGTGTCCCCTATAACCCTTATGTCCCTATTCAGTCTGGTAATATTGCGCGGCGCCGCTTCTGGCCCGTTAAGGCTTGGGATGGCTGGCCTAGCCCCCCATTACTAAAGGTAGGAAACGCTAGGAAGGCACCTGCGTCCCCCTAGCTTATTACCTGTTGTTTCTATTTATATAACCTAGCATATAGTTGTTCCCGCAGCTATTAAGCCCTTACCTTCTATCTCCTGTATTCAATGCAGTCTTCTCTCTCCCACGCCTTGTATGTACTTCGGTGGCAGTTTACGCATTTTGTTTGGTCTTTGTTTGAGCAGTGTCTTATATTATAGGGGCCTGCACAGTGGCCGCAGCACACCTATGCTGCGTATGTGGTTTGGGTGTGTCCCCATTATACATAGCGATAGTATCGTTCTAGGTATAGTCTGTGGTTATAGAGTCTTGTGTTATATATAAGGCCATTTATAATTATTCCTTTTTGGATAAGAAGTTTTTGCATTCCTAGTATATATATGCTGACGATGAGGGAGCTATGTGTTTATCTAGCGTCTCCCTAGCGAGTCTCTGGCGACCCTCGTGTCCTCTTATTATTCTCGTTGTATGCTTAGTTTGCATTTTCCTATTAAAGCCATTGGATTCGGATGATCTCAAGTCCTGGAATAAGGCGTTCCGTTTGTCTTACTATCTCCTATATAATTGCTGTATTATCCGCCTGGCGTCCCTTTTCTACCCTAAGGCTTATGGGAACCGCTAGGACTTCAACTAGGTAATTCTCGCGGAGTACTTTTATGCCAATACGTTTACCTAGCCTATCCCCTGCCCTTACGGCTCGTTCCTTTGCCTGTTAGTCCTTTAGGGTAACTCTAATGTCTCCGCTCCTAAGGTGTTGGACTGCGACAGCGTCGTGGACCTCTTTGCGAATCTCTATAAGGACTTCTGTTTCTAATTGTCCCCTAAGCCCCTCTGCTTTTTCTGTGTTTGGTCGTATTGTGATTGTGTGCCCGGTTGTTGTCTTATGGGGGGTGGGTTCCCTGTGCTGTGGAAGCGCAGCTACGGCGGCCCAGGTGCGGTTCGCCGGTGAGGGGATATCTTCTATTATATATTATTAATTAAGTTAATAAAGTAAGAACTGTTACCATTATTAATAATTATAGGAGGTAGCGGCAGAATTTTGCAAGTTATAGAATTATCTCTTAAAGGTTATAGCAAGCTTACATAGAATATTAGGTGTATTTTTATCTTAGTTAACAGTTTAAGCTTATAGGCGTATAGGCTTAGTTTCTTCTTAATTTAATATAGGCCTATAAACTTCTAATTAAGTTTCTTTAAGGGCCGTTAAGTCTTTAGATTTTATATACTTAGGTAAGCTATATTACCTTCCTTAAAGTCCCATATAAGAGCTTATCCTTTATTTACATGCCATTCTTATAACATTTAAGCATATATTAATTTACTTTATAATATTTCTGTTAACTGCTTTATTTAATTAACTAGATCCGTTTAATTATGGGTCCTATTATATTAATTTTAGGTTATAGTTTAAATCTAAGTTAAGGGTCTTGTCCGTAGGTTATATAGAATAGCGTCATGCCTATTAATACGTTTATTATATTATTTACAGTAAACTTAGCTAAAGGCAGCCATTTTTCCTAGTCGTCTTATAGGTAGGAGCAGTATATTTATAAGTATTATTCTATAATTATGTTTACAATCTTAGTTTAACTATCTATCTCTAGATAAAATGCAGTTAAGAGTTATATTTAAATACTTAATTGTTTATATAGAGCTTGCTAAAAGTCTAAAACGAACTAGCTTCTATAGTTAGATATTATTATATTAAAAAGTCCGTATAGCTTAAAGACATATTTAATAAAACATTCGGCTACTAATATTATATTAATTAAGTCTATAGGAATTATATATCGCATTTTTATAAGACGGTTAACTACTACTATAATATTCGTAAACCCATTACTATTAGGTAAGTTAACTATAAAGTTAATTAAAATATCACGCTATTTTTATATTAGAACTAGTAGCGGTTAAAGTACTCCTTACTTTTTTATATAGGAGGTCTTTCCATACATGTACATTCTGTATACTTAAACGTATTTTTATATATAGTTGTATATTATAGGCCAGTAGTATACTTATTAAACAATCTTATAAGTCTTTATACGGCTAGGATGTCCTACTATAGGGGAGTTATATACAAATTTAAGTATCTTAAATTGTAAAGGTTTGGAATTTAGAACTACTATCTTCTATTAATAGTATAATCAATCATTTTAAATTTTGTATTCAGTAAGTATAATATCCTTATACTATCATTTTCCTATTTAAATTGCTTTTATTATATTAATTATCTATATATTATTTTTATATTTATATTCTATTAGCTTATTAATTTCTATTTCCTATTTATTAACTTCTAATTTATTTCTATTAAGTTCTGTATCTAGAAACATAGGATATAGTTTTTTAAAATATTTAGGGGGCAATAAGATTTATAAATAATTTATAAATTGTTTATCTAAAGTATTTATAGGTAAATCCTATAATTATTATATTAATATATTAGGCTTCTAATTAAGTTTGCCTAGTTAATATATAATCTTAAAGTTAAATTATAAGAGGTATTTGGCCTAATAAATTTAGCGCTGTGTTAATTGCTTTATAGTTATAAAATACTATAGGTTCTTATGGTCCGTTAACACGCATATTAGGAATATTAATCCTTTAAGCTTAGGGCGCCATTGTTTAAAGTACCTAACAATTATAAGTAGTTCCTGTTGGTTACATAAGGGGATATCACGTAGCTACGGTTCGTAGATAGTATAATGATTGTTCTGTTCTTTTTTCTTTAATTCTTGAAGAAAGGGGTAAGGAACTTAAGGTTCCTCACCACGCTAGTGCCGCGGCGGCACGTGACGGCAACTTGCCGCACGTAATGGCAACTTGCCACACGTGGTGGCAATATGCCTTATATAGTGACCACTTGCCTTTATTCCCAACACTAGCAACTCTTCTTTTGTAGTTGCCATCTACATATATATACCGCTTAACTAGCGTAATAAATATCAATCCTCCTTACTTACTATTGCCATTGTAATATAAGTCTCGCTATCCCAAAATTTGCCTCTTAGTACGTGGTGCTTTCTTACTTAGGAGTTGTAGGTAGATATTGTGTTTAGAGGGCCGCTAAGGCGCTAGTAGTAAGCGAGCTAATAGCGATTTTCTATCCTAGGGATGGAAAATCCTAATTAGCTGGATTAAGTTAGGCTCCCCCTCTAAAAAAATCTTGGTAAGAGAATCTGACTAATTAAACAACTTTGACCGCCGGTTGAAGTTCCTGGACATCTTAAGACCTTATATAACTAAGAAATTTCTAGGGACTCCCTTTTAACCTAACCTTTAACTTATATATGTAGAGTATTTGTGTTAACGAACGTCTCTAGTGCCTTGTTTAGGTTCGCCTTTGTTATTATATCTACTGGGTTATCTTGGCCATTAATCCATTAAATCTTAAAGAGTTCTTAATACTTATAGGATTACTAAAGTGCTATAATATTGATTATAAGGTGCTTCTCCTTTGTAGTACCAAGCTTAACCAAGCACTTATAGAGGGAGTATAAATCGGTGTATACAATTATAGGGATAATAGGAAGTTTGAGTTAATCTATAATTATCTTTAGGGTAGTTTTAATTGCAATTACTATGTTAACTCTACCGACTATTCCGTATATCTCTAACGCTAGAACGCTTTAAGTGACGCACTTACTCTTGGTTAAGCTCCAATGGATAAAATTGCTATAGATTATAAAGTTATTCTCTCTAGTAAATTTGTTTATAATAATAATCTTATATCCCAACTAGGAGGTAAAATCTTTGTTATTTATAAACGATCTATTAATAAATATAAAGAGCTTAGCGGTAGGAAGATTAATAGGTATATAGAGTAGTCCCTAATTAAGATAGTTTATTTGCCAGAAAAGATGTTTATTTAGGGTAAGAACGTCGTCCTTAGTTGGTTTCTGGTGTTAGGTGGCAATAAAGAGATTAAATAAAGCCTTGGGTTAATAGATAGAAGTAATATAAGCTCTATAAGCGCGTTGCTCTATATATCCTTGCTTTAGAGAATTAGCGTTAATAACGTTAATCTTCTTACCTTAACCCTTCTAGCGCAAAGCAATAGAATCCTTGTTTAGGGAGAGGGTGCATCTATTAAAGAGTAATGGTATTGTTAAATTAAGCTTTTCCTTTAGCTTTGCTATAAGATTTGCCTTTATTAACTCATTTTCTTTAAGAGCTGAGAATTGGTTGTTTCCTAAAATAATTATATTATTAGTTTGCATGCTGATAATTCCAAATGGAGTTCCTATGGTTATAATTAGGAAGCATAGGTTAAATATAGAAGTAGTTATTAAAAGCTTCTCTTTGTAGTGCTTGCTATAAGTAGCCTACTAATGGGTTCCTGCCTCTATAATTCTATATAATGGCTTAAGCACAACTATAATCGTATCTTCGGGATATTAGTGATAAATTTGCTCTAAAAGGTATGCTAATATTAAGCGCTGAAGGTGCGTCTCTAATTGGGTATAGGCCTAAGTGATATTTTATAAATAAACTACTATTCTATTCTTTATTAAGGAGGGAGCTAGTGTAATAATAACTCGCTAACTAGCTCGTTAAATTATAGAAGATTATATAAGAATTACCTCCTTACTATTATTATTGTAACCTTAGATGATAAGCCTTAATTTCTTAAATAGGGCGTTAATAGCTTTGCCTTTAATCTCATTAACTATTCTTGACTTAAAGATGCGAACTTTATTAAACTTAGTAGGGTTATACTTCTTAAATTTAAAGACTTCTCTTATAATAAGACCGTTAATCTTCTACTTATTAGATGCTTGGAAAGGAGCTCCTAGGGTTATAATACAACCTTCCTTTTAGAGCTGTTTTGCAAGCTTAAAGTTAGCCTTCTCTTTAGCTGTTATAAAGGCCATTAATAACTCGACTCTATTCTTAATAGTGATAATAAATTGTTCTTTGAAATTAATAAGATGTTGGCGATTTTATAATCCCTTTGGGCGACCTCTACCGTGTTGTGGTTATAGCGTATTTATTATAATTATATTAGGATTATAGTTGTCTTCTAAAGCATATTAATTATAGTTCTCTTTTAGGGTATCTTCTAGGGCATCCTATAAAGGCTTAGAATTATTATCTTTATAGTAAGGCTTAATAATAGTTAAACAGAATTAAGTGGGTCTATAAGGCATTTAAATAGTATAAGTTTAACCATTAATTGTAATAAGTTAGTATGGGCCTAACTATCCTCCCTTTTTATGCTATACGCATACTTTAGACTAGAGTGGCAGATTAAGCGTAGTTAAGGTATTTGGGCTATTTTTTATTCCTAGTGCGTTATCGACCTGGTGTATAGCATAGAGACGTCGTACCTCCTTTATTGCCTTGCGAATAGCCTTGGCTTGTTATATAATGGAGGGAGATAGTAGAGAGTTGTTAGTTATTTAAGGGTAGGCGCTAAAGACTAGTAATATAGGTATAAGTCTATCTGGGCCAGTGGAATTGTTAATAGCTTTAATAGCTATTTGTAAGGTAAGTTTTTTGCTAGTGTTCTTTAGTTCTAAAGAGATAATCTTATATACGCGGCGTAATGGCGTGTAATATTGCTCTACTTTTTTAATACTATTATGTGCCTTAACGGGGACTTCCTTAACCTTAATTGCCATTGCCTTTATCTATTGTTGGAACTCTGTAGATAAGAAGTTCTTTCCTATATTATAGATAATTTGATTAGGGGGTCCTAAATAGATATTAATCTAGTATAATTAAAGGGTATCCTATGTGTTTCTAGCTGATATATCTTTTAAGAAACGCGCGGCTTAGAAGGAGGTTAAGAAGTTAATAACTTAGAGCACTGGCTTACCGCTAAGATATATAACGTTAATAATAATATAGAAGTTAAAGTTGTAGTTATCTTTAAGGGTGAACTTAAATCGGCTAGGGGACTTCTAGTTTATTTGGCAGTAATAGTAGTACTTTATAAGATGCTTAATTGCCTTAACCTTAACTTTATGGCCTGCTTGCTGAAGAACCCTAAGCAATTAATAAATAGATGGGTGGCTAAAACGATGGTGTAGTTAGCGTAATTCTGACTTAGTTAAGTGGTTTTAAGCAACACTCTTTTCTAGGTAATAAAGGAGTAACTAGGGGTGACCCTATTTGCGTATAACAGGTACCTAATTATCTCCCTAAATAAGTACATTCTTAAGGTTGTTAAGCCTGACGCCTAACTTATCTATATCTTTAATGCAAAATAGAAATGGAGTGTTTGTAGGAATAATATGGAAAGTAATATATCCTAAGGGGGTTTGGACCCTAATTGTGCTAAGAGAGATCGCAGTACCTTTACTAAAGCGAATTGTATATTGGCCTGCCGTTAATTGGTTAATCTAAATAGAGCTATTAAGCTGCTAAAGAGCTTGAACTTAAGATTCTCCTGCTGTAGATACTCCTGCGGCTTCTATATCCGGCATAATACTATAGAAGATGTTCGCTGAGTATCTGTTGTTAAAGGAAAATATAGAACTCTCCTTTGGCTTATTAAAGATATCTAATTTCGTAATAGAATGGAGCGTAGATTAATTATTAAGAACAGTAATAGTTTATATACTATTTACCTCACCATACTTAGTGAAGTATTGGTTAGGGGAGTAGTTCTTAATTTCTATATCTATAAGGAGCTGTTTGACCTTATTAACCTTACCCTTAAGATCTTTTACGCCTTTATATTGAACCAGGAAGCTTTAGAAGTAGGCCGTAGTAACCTTATAATTTTTGACGTTTCTTGCACTCTGACGGAACTTGTTATATACCTCTTTTTGCTTATTAAGGGAGTGTCTAGTTAACTAGCAATTTGGCTTTTTATAAATATAGCACTTCTTCTAGTGATTACTTTGAAATGAACCTCTATAAGGACCTCCATAATTACCTTATAGTCGACGTTGATCGTACCCTTTGCTATATTCCCTACTATGGCCGCCATATGTTCGATTAGTCTAGTTGTAATTGTATTAGTTAGGAACGCTTGGTTGGGTAGGGCTTTTGGTATAGAGCTGTTAAGATTCTTGTGTTCGCATTGTAGTACCTATAGCGGAGCGTAGCTTGGTATATACTCCTTTAAATATGTCCGCAGGTTTGTATAGCGCCAAGTTGTATTTAGGAATGCTATGGCATACTAAGATAACCTGGTCCCTTAGGCTGTTCTCGTTTTAGTAAGTTTTGGTAAGGCTATATTGGATTTTCTGGAGTTTATTAAAGAGTAATTAAAGGCACTCTAAACAAGTCTTTGTTGGGTTAGAAGCAATAACTCTCTAGAATATGGTCTCTTGCTATTTAGATATATAAAGTTGGTAATTCTTATTGGTTTTAAAGTGAGCTCTAGTGAGCTAAAGCATTATATTAAAGCTATAGTTTTTACCCGCAATATGGTCGTAATAGAATGTCGCTGCCTGTCCCTTTAACATAATGGAGAAAGCGTGGTGGTACTAATAGTGTTAAATTCCGACCTTGTTATAACAGTTATAGAAGACCTATAGTTCTGCTCTAAGTATATTGTATAGTTCTCCTCTAAACTTCTTTTCTTTGTCCAAATATACCTTTATCAGATTCGTGACTTCTCGTAGTAGAGGGTTACCGGTTGGCTGGAGTAGAGGAGCTGGAGGTAGTAGAGGTAGAGGACAAGTACCTCTAGGTAGGAGAGCACCTCTAGGTAGAAGAGTAGTGTTCTAGGGGTTTTATTTTAAATTAAAGTTGCCTTTTAAAGAATATAGGTTGGTTCTGGGTTTCTGTAGTTAATGTATAATCTTAGCTTCCGTCCATACTGGTTCTTCTGTACTAGTAATAACGGCCTAAATATTGCTAGCAATTAGGTTACTATTCTTAGTAATATATACCCCATTCCTATAGAGGAAGTCTTAAAAATCCTAAACAATATTAACATTGCTAAGTGCCTAGGTGTTAGCGGTCCATTCTACAAAATCCTCCCTAAAATATTCCTATAGCTGTACATCGGCGTAGTGTCTACTTTGGTAGAATATAATACGGTATAGGAGAAAGCTATTAACTTGTTTTATAGTACAAGTTGTTATGTTAAAGGTAAATTCGTCCCAATTTTCATTAATGAGTTTTGCGTATGAAGCTACCCCTAGTGGTAAGGAGTCTTCCCAGTCGTTTAAAGTAGGCGTAGCTATGTTTTTAGAGGGAGGGAAGTGTTATTGGCATAGGGATTATTGTTTAGTACGCGTTCGTGACGTGTATTTGTGATTATGGGGCTTAGGACTAGTTCTGGCCTTAAATCGCGAAGATTCGTAAAGCGTGTTGTTCTGCGTAATAGACGCAAGAATCCGTAATCTTGGAAAGGCTTAGGACTAGTTCTGGCCTTTAGATCCTTAGATTTGTGGAAGAGTTCTATTTAAGGTTTAGGACCAGTTCTGACCTTAAAAGACAGCTTCCTTTAGCATGAGTAGCACTGGTATAGTGGCTTGTCTCTTCTTGGTGATACCTAGCTGTTCTGTGGTATAACAGTGAAGTTAACTACTGATTAGTGTTGGTTATATAAGGGGATATTACGTAGCTATGGTTCGTAGATAGTATAATGATTGTTCTGTTCTTTCTTCTTTAATTCTTAAAGAAAGGGGTGAGGAACTTAAGGTTCCTCACCACGCTAGTGCCGCGGCGGCACGTGACGACAACTTGCCGCACATAACGGCAACTTGCTATACGTGGTAGCAATATGCCTTATATAGTGACCACTTGCCTTTATTCCCAACAGTTCCTTATTATATATTTTATAGTTTAATTTAGTAGGGGCAAGTTTTTAAAAGAGAAAGGCTACTGGACATAGCTTACTATTCTTATTATATTGCAATAACACTCCCCCTAGTATATAATTAGACAAGTCTATTTTAATATTATATTTAAGGTTAGGGTTAAAATAAGTGAGAATTAAAGCAGTTATAAAGTGATATTTTAAGTCATTAAAAGCTTATTTATATTTAGTGGTTTATTTAAATTTTATGTTCTTCCTTATTAGGTTTATTAATAGCTAGGCAATTTCTAAGAAGTAGTTAATAAACTAGTAATAGAAATTTATAAATCTTAGAAATCCTTAAATGTTTTATATATTGCTAGGGCTTTTCTAGTTTATAATTATAGTAAATTTTTTAGGATCTATTTTAATTCTATTATAGGATATAATTAAACCTAAGTATATAACCTTATACGTGTAGAACTTGCATTTCTTAATATTATATTATAGGCCTATATCTTATAGGCATTTAAGGACCATTCTAATATGTTTTTAATATTCTAAAAGCAAGGATAAGTAGATTAAGATATTATTAATATATGTAGTAATAAATACATTAAGGAATTTATAAAGCGTATTATTAATATATTGCTAAAATGTACTAGGACCGTTCTTTACGCTAAATAGCATTACTAGGTATTTAAAGAGTCTCTATTATATATAAAAAGCTATATACTTCTTATCTCCTTTATATATATAAATTTTATTAACAGTGGTAACTATATTAAGCTTTATAAAGTACTATACCTTTACTAAATAGTTAAGCGTTTCTTAAATTAAAGGAGTTAAATATTAGTTTTAAATTGTAATTATATTTAGAGCTTAATAATTAATATAGAATCTTAAGCCTCCTTCTAGCTTTTTAATAAATAATATAGGTAAGGTAAATAGAGATTAACTAGGGTAAATAAATCCTTTTTCTAGATGCTTATTAAGGTATTTGTCGGGAATGAGGCAAGCGGTCGTCACGTGACGCCGCGACACTAGCGTGGCGAGGAGTCTTAGGCTCCTTGCCCTCCCTCATTCTAATAAACAAGCTTTATTAACTAACATCACTATAACCCTACTCGAGTAGTCGTTATTGGTAAGTCACCCTGTGTAACCAACACTAATCAGTGGTTGAATACATAGTCAACTATAGAGCAGCTAGGTTTTCAAACAGAAGAGACAGTCTCGTGTAGGGGTGCCATATGCGCTCATATGGAATGGATCCCGGCGATACTGTGCTACCTTAGACTTGCGGAAAACTAGTAATAGAAGTATCACTAAGTACTAGGAGATACCAAGTTGTGTCCATTACGCAGAACAACCGCGTTTACGAAGATTTGGTCGAGTACTTTAGGTTAGAAGTGTCACTAAACCTAGGGTCCTAAGTTAACGTCCAAAACACGTTAAATGACGTCCAAAACGCGTTAAACAACATCTTAAATTGCCTACCTCTTGACAGCAAACCTACGAGATCCTATAAAACCGAAAATCCTACCTACCTTCGACGTACAACACCCCGTCAATTCTATACCTACCATGGCGTTAACCTACCCAAAGAAGTATAAGGAAGACATTAACCTAAAGACATAGAATAAAGCCATAATTAACCTTGCAAATGCTAATAAACAAGACTTAAATGGATTTTTATTACACTGTATGGCACATTACAAGGACAGTGAATACAACGATACCGCGCTATGGGAATGTATGAAGGAGGACTTTATTAGATGGACAAAGGAAACATAGGCCCCCGTAAATAAGGATATCGTACGGGACTTCTATAACTTCCTTTAGGAGAATAGAGTATTTGTCCCTAAGGACGGGGGTACTATTAGAGACAACATTTAGGAGCAGGTTATTGACGCAAAAGAAGAACACAAATGGACTCTATAAGAGATTAAGCACTAACTACGCACTATAAGGAAGCTTAACTCACAATAGAACCTAAGTAATACACCTCTAGAGATAAACCTACCTCTACCTTTAACTCCTCTGTATCCAATTCAACCCGTAACCTTGACGTCGGATACTATACCCCAATGAGAGCAGGCACAGGATCCTATTACTTCGCGATTTAACAACCTTTGGACTCCACCGACCAGACCTACGTCCCCACTGCAGCCTGCAATGCAACCCCCACCTCCTCCATCTTAATCTCAAATTAGAGGCAGTTTAAAATTGCTTATAGAGCTTGCGAAGCTCTATTCGGATTAGGAGAAGAAGTTTAGAGGGGAATTATATAATATTCTTAATTTGAAACTACGTATCTTCTACGACTGTTGCTAGAAGGTGGGAATAGAGTCTAATTAATACCACAACGCCTATTCCGTCATGCTTAAGGGCCGAGCTAGTACCTTCTATTATGATCGTTTGGTAGGAAAAGGATACGATTTTAACCGCATAATATATAAGTCAAGATGCTACTTTGAAATAGAAGAGAATAAGCAGCAGTATATATTAGAATGGAGAGAGACTACCTTCCTAAGGATTATTGCTATAAACCCAGGTATCCCTCAGCTTAATTATCTTTAAAAGCTCTTTAATTAACTTTAGATAATTTAGCATGGTTTATCCAAATTATATTAAGAGGACTTTAGCCTACGTGATTAAGTCATTAGCGCATACTAAGGTGTTAAAGAATGTAACCTTACTCTCTTTAATCCTGCAAATACTTATAAAGGAGTGTGTGCTTAATTAAGATCTTCTATTGGCACCACTCTACGCTCTTAAGAAGTATAGTAATTTAACGCCCAACTCTAACCTACTTTAATTGACCCGCCTGACCAATATAATCACAACTAGACTGATCGAACATATGGTGGCCGGGGTAAGCAATATAGTAGAGGGTACAATTAACGACTATAAGGCAAAGGTGGAGGTCCTTATAGAGGTTTATTTTAAAGTAATTGCCAGAAGAAGTGCTATGTTTGTAAGAAACCAAATTATTAGTTAACTAGACATTCTCTTAATAAGCGAAAGGAGGCATATAATAAGTTTCGCCAGAGTGTAAGAAACGTTAGAAATTGTAAGGTTACTATGGCCTACTTCTAAAGCTTCCTGGTTTAATATAAAGGCGTAGAAGATCTTAAGGGTAAGGTTAATAAGGCCAAACAGCTCCTTATAGATATGGAAATTAAGGAGTACTTACCCAACCAATACTTTACTGAGTATGGTAAGGTAGATGGTATATAAACTGTTACTATTCTTAATGACCAATCTACGCTCCATTTTACCACGAAGTTAGATATCTTTAATAAGCTAAGGGAGAGTTCTGCATTCTCCTTTAATAACAGATACTCGGCGAACGTCTTCTATGGTATTATGCCAGATACTAGAGCCGTAGGAGTATCTATAGTAGGAGAACCTTAAGTTTGAGCCCTTTAGCAGCTTAATAGCTCTATTTAGATTAACTATTTAACGGCAGGCCAACACACGATTTATTTTGGTAAGGGTACTATAATCTCTCTTGGCACAATTAGGGTCTAAACCCCCTTAGGGTATATTACCTTTTACGTCGTTCCTATAAACACCCCGTTTCTATTTTGCATTAGAGATATAGACAAATTAGGCGTTAAGCTTAATAACCTTAAGGATATACTTATTTAGGGAGATAATTGGGTGCCTATTATGCGTAAATGGGGTTACCCCTAGTTGCTCCTTTATTAACTAGAAAAGAGTGTTGCTTAGAGCCACCTAACTAAATTAGAGTTACGTTAACTATACCATTAATTTGGCCACCTATCTGTTTATTAATTACTTAGGGTTCTTTAGTAAGTAGGTTATAAAGTTAAGGTTAAGGCAATTAAGCATCTTATAAAGTACTACTATTACTGCTAAATAAACCAGAAGTCCCCTAGCCAATTTAAGTTTACCCTTAAAGATAACTACGACTTTAACTTCTGTATTATTATTAATGTTATATATCTTAGCGGCAAGCTAGTACTCTAAGTTATTAACTTCTTAACCTCCTTCTAAGCTGTATATTTCTTAAAGGATATATTAGCTAGGAATGTATAGGATACTCTTTAATTATGCTAGATTAATATTTATCTAGGACCCCTTAATCAAATTGTCTATAACGTAGGAAAGAACTTCTTATCTATAGAGTTTTGATAATAGATAAAGGCAATGGTAATTAAGGTTAAGGAAGTCCCCATTAAGGCACATAATAGTATTGGAAAAGTAGAGCGATATTACACGCCATTACGCCGCGTATATAAGATTATCTCTTTAGAACTAGAGGATGCTAGCGAAGAACTTACCTTATAAATAGCTGTTAAAGCTATTAATGATTCCGCTGGCCCGGATAGACTTATACCTACGTTGCTAGTCTTTGGCGCCTACCCTTAAATAACTAACAATTCTCCATTATCTCCCTCCATTGTGTAATAAGCTGAGGCTATTCGCAAGGCAATAAAGGAGGTGCGACGTCTCTACGCTATACGCCAGGTCAACGACGCACTAGGAATGAGAAATGGCCCAAATACCTTAACTATACTTGATTTGCCACTCCAGTCTAAGGTACGCGTATGGCGTAAAAAGGGAGGGTGGTTAGGCCTATATTAACTTATTGCAATTAATGGTTAAACTTGCACTATTTAGATGCCTTATGGACCCACTTAATTCTATTTAACTGTTATTAAGCCTTACTATAAAAATAACAGTTCTAAGCCTTTATAGGATGCTATAGAAGACGCCCTAGAGGAGAGCTATGATTAATGTGCTCTAGAAGGCAACCACGATCCTAATATAATTGTAGTAGATACGCCGCAACTATAATACAGTAGAGGTCGCCTAAAAGGATTATAAAATCGCCAACATTTTATTAATTTTAAAGAGCAATTTGTTACTGCTATTAAGAATAGAGTTGAGCTATTAATGGCCTTTATAATAGCTAAGGAGAAGGCTAACTTCGAACTTGTAAAATAGCTCTAAAAGGAAGGTTATATTATAACTCTAGGAGCTCTTTTCTAAGTATCTAATAAGTAGGAGATTAATAGTCTTATTATAAGAGGAGTCTTTAAATTTAAGAAGTATAACCCTACTAAGTTTAATAGAGTTCGCATCTTTAAGTTAAGAATAGTTAATAAGATTAAGGGCAAAGCTACTAACGCCCTATTTAAGAAATTAAGGCTTGTTGTCTAAGGCTACAATAATAATAGTAAGGAGGTAATTCTTACATAATTTTCTATAATTTAATAAGCTAGTTAGCAAGTTATTGTTATACTAGCTCCCTCCCTAATAAAGAATAGAATGGCGGTCTACCTATAAGATATTACTCAGGCCTATACCCAATTAGAGACACACCTTTAGCGCTTAATATTAGCATACCTTCTAGAGCAAATTCGCCACCAATATCCCAAAGATACGATTATGGTTGTGCTTAAGCCATTATATAGAATTACAGAGGCAGGAACTTATTGGTGGGCTACCTACAGCAAGCACTATAAAGAGAAACTTTTAATAACTACTTCTATATTTAATCCATGCTTTTTTATTACAACTATAGGAACCCTATTTGGAATTATTAGCATGCAAACTAATAATACAATTATTTTAGGAGACGACCAATTCTTAGCTCTTAAAGAAGATAAGCTAGTAAAGGTAAATTTTATAGTAAAGCTAAAGGAAAAGCTTAATTTAATAACACTATTACTTTTTAATAGATGTATCCTCTCCCTAAATAAGGATTCTATTGCTTTGTGCTAGAAGGGTTAAGGTAAGAAGATTAATGTTATTAATATTAACTCTCCGAAATAAGGATATGTAGAGTAACACGCTTGCAGAGTTTATATTGCTTCTATCTGTTAACCTAAGGCTTTATTTAATCTCTCTGTTGCTGCCTAATACCAGGAACTAACTAAGGATGACGTTCTTGCCCTAAATAAGCGTCTTTCCTGGCAAATAAACTATTTTAATTAGGGACTACTTTACGTGCCTGTTAATCTTCCTACCGCTAAGCTCTTTGTATTTATTAATAGATCGTTTATAAATAACAAAGATTTTAGCTCCTAGCTAGGATATAAGATTATTATTGTAAACGAATCTACTGGAGAGAATAACTTTACAATTTACGGCAATTTTATCTATTGGAGCTTAACTAAGAGTAAGCGCGTTACTTGGAGCGTTCTAGCGTTAGAGATATATGGAATAGTTAGCGGAGTTAATATAGCAATTGCAATTAGAACTACCCTAAAGATAATTATAGATTAACTCAAACTTCCCGTTATCCCTATAATTGTGTGCACCGACTTATATTCCCTCTATAAGTGTTTAGTTAAGCTTGGTACCACGAAGAAGAAGCGCCTCATAATTAATATTATAGCACTTTGGTAATCCTATGAGCGTTAAGAACTCTTTAAGATTTGATGGATTAATGGCCAAGATAACCTAGTAGATGCGATAATAAAGGCGAACCCAAATAAGGCACTAGAGACGTTTGTTAACACAAATACTCTACGTGTACGAGTTAAAGGTTGGGTTAAAAGGGAGTCCCTAGAAACTTCTTAGTTATATAAGGTCTTGAGATATCTAGGAACTTTAACCGGCGGTTAAAGTTGTCTAATTGGTTAGATTCTCTTGCTAAGACCTTTTTAAAGGGGGGAGTATAATATTCTATAGACCCTGACTTAACCTAGCCAATTAGGATTTTCCATCCCCGGGATAGAAAATCGCTATTGGCTTGCTTCCAACTAGCGCCTTGGCGGCCCTAACATAATATCCACACATAACTTTAAGCAAGAAAGCACCACGTGCTAAGAGGCAAATTTTAGGATAGTGAGACTTATATTGCAATGGTAATAGTAAGTAAGGAGGATTGATATTTGTTATGCTAGTCAAGCAGTATTTATATATAGATGGCAACTATAAAAGAAGAGTTACTAGTGTCGGGAATAAGGCAAGCGGTTGTTACGTAACGCCGCGACACTAGCGTGGCGAGGAGTCTTAGGCTCCTCGCCCTCCCTTATTCCAATGAACAAGCTTTATTAACCAATATTACTATAACCCTACTCGAGTAGTCGTTATTGGTGAGTCACCCTGTGTGACCAACAGTATTATTATATTATAAGCAGTTCTTTTTATAATATACTATATAGCGGACCAAACTTTAGTGTTATACCTAGTTTAAGTTTTATCTTAAAATTATGCTTTACTTAGTATGGGGCTAGTTAGTCTATAAATTGTTTTTTAAACTTATTAATTAGGTTATAGTACTCTTTAGGTATAAAAGGCTAAGGATTAGGATACTGTTTTAGTTCTAGTGCTTTCTTAATATCTTCTATAGTTATAGTAAAGATAAAAGGCGTGGCCTATATTATATAAATTTTAAGAGGTTTTAATATAATATCTTTATATTCTTTACCATAACTAGTAGTTATAGATTTATTATATTGGCTTAAGGTTTATAGCAAGGGCAATTTATATTATATTAAATCTAAGTAGTTATATGCATATTTATAGAGTAAATAATTTTTTAAGTAATAGCTTTGGCAGTAAGTTATATAGAACTTTAGTATTTCTTTAACCTAGCTAATTAAAGGATTATATTATTTTAGCTATCTATATCTAAGTATTATCTTATATTACTTTAAGGGTATTATAAATAGGGAAATATATTTAAGGTATTTACCTATCTACATTTTTACTAGGGCGTAGTGCGTTATTTCGCCATATATTAAGGGTTTATTATTAAAGCCTTATAGGCCTTAGGGCTTGTCAAGTTTCTTTAAATTTAGGTGTTAAGTTTTTGCATAGTTCGTATTAATAAAGCCTATACTAGTAGCTCTGTTATCTATAAGGATTTATACTTCCTTCTATTTTTTAAATATTTAAATTTTACTAAGTATATTAAGGGAATTATATTGTGTATTAGTGCTGGAAGAGCCTAGACATTTATACTTTTCCACTTTCTATTCTAAGACGCGACTTAGCCTTAGGATAATTTGTTTTTTAAGTTAACTAAAAATAAGGTGCTTTATGGCGTTTAAATATAATTTATAGAGCGGGTATAATTTAAGGAATAAGTATAACTTAAAAAACAGTTATAATTTAAGGATTAGGTATAACTTAAGGATTAGGAGGAACTACGGCAGACTTTTTTAAAAGGGTAAGTTTAGCAATGCTTTTAAATTTTTTTTTTACCGTATCTAAAGCATTCTCTATTTATAGCTTAAGTTCTTTATTTATTGGTTCCTAAGGGTGTATAGGATTAAGCAGCATTAAGGTCTACAGGGTTGTATATACGGCTTTTAGGTTTTAGAGACAGATTGCGCTTTAGGGTATATACTAGTTTTGTAGTATTTTAAATATAAGGTATAGTTAACTTTAGAGAATAAGTCTATTTATTATATTAAAGGTCCTTATTAATTTATTAACATATTATAGCAAATTTAAATAGGTTTTTTAGTAGTTCCCTACCTACTAACTAGGCTCTAATTTCATCTAAAATAGCTTATTAAAGGGCAGTAACTCTAGCGGCTTTATTCTAATCTAGCTTGCTAATAAGACCTAAAAATTCTAAAAAGAAGCTGGTAAAGTCTTAATTCTATTATTATAGGGTTTTAAGTTTAGTAACAGCTATATATTCGCGGCTGGTGTCATTATATATTCATTCTAGCAGAGAGATAAAGGTTTTAAAATTAATAAAAGTGCTATTATAGAAGAATAGATCTATAGTTTATACAGCGTCCTTACTTAAAATAAGATATTCTATAGCTAACCTTGCTAGCCTTAATGGGGTATTAATTATAGTTTGTTAAAAGTTTAAGACGGAGCTTGGTTATAAAGAGATATAAGTTATTTTAGTTTCTATTAAATATTGGAGGATTAGGGAGCTTTTTAGATTTTATAGTAGGTACTAGGTTTGCTATAGGTATAGATTAAGCTACTATTACTAGTTTAATATTTGTATTTAATAGGTTAGGTTTAGGTACTATTATTTTAATCTTGTTTATAGGTGTTGCTATTAGGGTCTATAATATAAATACCTTAATGTTATAGAGTTCTTTATAGAGTGCTTTTATTAATTACTAGTACTAGGTTTCTAGTATAGCCCACTACTAAGCTAAGGCGTTCGTAAAGGACTGTTATATTATAGTTAACTATTCCCTAACTAGGGTTATAATACTTATGGTTATTAAAAGGGATTTGGGTTTATTTACCATTTTAATAGTAGTTGTTTTAACACAACATAATATAAGGGCGCGATGAGGCTTTAGGGAAGATTTAAAGAAATAATATAAACTCTATCTAAATCTAAGGGTATATAGCTCTTACAGAGTATAAGATATTATGTGAAGAAGAGAAAGGAATATAGGAAATATATAACTAAATATTCGAGGTCTTGGCAGCAGACGCGTGGGTATAAGCCCATATGGATTTTAACAGGTATTAACCAAATTCCATTATATTAGTGGAATTTGGTGGAATTTAATCAAGTTAGCGGGACTTGGTGGAATTTAATTAAGTTGGCGGAATTTAGTAGAAAACAGTAGATTATGGTGGATAATTGTAGATAGTTGTAAATAGTTTTATACAGTTATCTGTTGAGTGTTTTACTAAGACATTCCTACTGTAATTGGGCTAGTCCTGTTATAAGTTAAGGGTATTTTCCTTATCTAGTTTAATCTTAATCTTATAGTCGTATAGTTAGTAAAGTAGAAATATATTAAACGATACCTTAGAGAATATATTTTTAAATTCTTAGTATTAATAGAATGGTTTTTATACTACTAATTTCATATCTATAAATTTACTTTTCTCTCCACTAAGCTAGTTACTAATTAAGGCCTTTTTATCTTTAATTATTTAATTGATTTTATATAAATTAGTTATAAAAATAGTATTAAACTAGACTATATTCTAATAGAATTCTATAACGCTAATATAGTAAATATTTTCTAGTAGGAGGCCTATAAGTTTTTCTAGCTATCTATTAAGCAGTATTTTATAATATAGAGTTTATAATCTTCCTTAACTTACGTTTTATCTTCTATAGGTTAGTCTTCCGGTCTATAAGTTTAGTATAGCGCCTAGTATTTCTTACTATCTTTATAACTCTATAGTGCTTAGGTTCTCCATAAGAAGCTTTGCTAGATTACTATTAGCTTTCTAGATTTTTAATTTAAGTAGCTTAATATAGGTAGTCTAAAGATAGCATAGTATAGAGGTCCTTTATGAATTAAGCTATACGTCCTTAAAAGCTTAGCCTCTATATATAATATTAGTTTAATAAGTAGTATTTATCTATAGTTATATAAGATTTTTTATTATAATATTAATTTCTTTTATAAAGAAAGGTATTAGGAGTAAAGGTTTAGGTTAAATAAGTCTTCTATTCTATACGTTAAGCTATAAGCCTAAGTAGATTAGCTATTTTCTTCTTAAGATTATATTATACTAAGGTACCACAGACCGTTCTTATAGTACTTATAGTCTAGTTTAAAGGGTTTCTAGTTTAATACCACTTGGCACGCGCTATAATTTAATAAAGGCCCTAATTAATAACTAGATAGTAAAAACTAGTAATATAATGTGCTAGAGGTTTAGAATAAGTTTATTAAAAGGTCTAATAGTAGGTCTTCTTAGAGAATTTAAGCCTAGTTGGCTAGATATAAAAAGCGATCTAAAAGGCTAAAATAGTCTCCGTTATTTTTATTATTAAACGTTTTATACCTCAAAGGAGTCCTTATAAATAGAAGATAGATAGTTAATCATTTCTTCTTTAGAGAGGAGGAGGTCTACTAAGTCCTAGATATAGATATATCTATATATCTCTACGAAGATATAGACTATTTTAACTTAGGTAGTAGGAAAGTAGTCCGTCCTAGCTTTAAGTTTATCCTATAATTAAAGCTTTTAGTTATTAAATATAGGATTGGTTTTATCTATAGGTAATAGGAGGTCTGTTACTTTCGCGGACTGTAACAATACTAATACTAATACTATATATTAAGCTAAGGCCTTAAGAACCGTAGTAAGTCTTTAAGTATCTCTAATTTGAAGTAGCTCTTAAAGCCGTTTTATTTTAGTATTAACTATTATAAACTCTTTCTAAAAGTTTTAAATACTTACTATTTTACTATTAGAGGCATTTAAGGGCCTTACGGTTACTTTACTAGTTACTATACTTCTAGATATAGTAAATAGCATTAGGTAATTTCTGGCAAATTTTCTTTAGAAGTTATAGCCCATACATATCCTTTAGGTTTAATTCTATCCTATTTATAGTCCGTAGATATATTTAAATCCCCTTTTAGGTGTAACGGGCGCTCCTGAAAGGTACATATCAGATAAGACAGATGAAAGTTTCACCAATGTCCCACTAATGTCCCAGAGGAGACATGGTCAGACAGATAAGGGGCAAAGGGTTTATTAGTGTCTTAGAAGGATTATATAGGGAGCTGGTTCTCCTCTAGAGAAGAACTAACGATTAGTCTCTGAATAGAAGAGGTCAGAAAGCATTTGTCCTTCAATACGTGAAGCTCGTTCTACCTTTGACTTACCTTCTACTTATCTATGACTCTCATTCTACACTGTCGATTAGATAATCATATGTTCCGGTCAGACTGGCCTCTTATATTAGGAAAAAAAAGACAGTATAAGCTTTAGATAATATTAATAACTTAATTAACTAAAGTATAATTGTATTAAAAGAGACGTATAAGTTTATATAATTAAGTTATCTATTAACGAAAATCTAAAGTAAGAGAAGGGAAGGAAGAAGAAGAGTAATAGCCCTAAAGGTTTTATACAATTCTTTAGTTATATAGCTTTAGCTATTTATTGTTTACTACTATAATCTACCGTTTTTTACTAGTACTATAAGTAAATTATATAAAGACCGTATATCTAATAAGATAATAAGTAATATAGTAAACCCTATAGAGAATATCTACTAAATTTTACCAGAACTATAATAGAATATATTTATATCGGTAAGTGTTTTTACTACATATTCTTCACTTATAAGATAAACACTCTTTTCCCTCTTATATATATTTTTCTCTTATAAAAGAGTTATTTTAAAAGGTTTAATTAAGGTTAATAATAAGGATTAAAGACGGCCCTTTTAAGGGAGGAGTAGTATTAGGTACTTTAATACTAAGATAGTATATAAATACCCCTAAGTACCGCCTATAAAGTCTCTACGCCTTATATATACTTTCTGTACTTCAATTAAGGCTATACTTATATTTCTATATACTTCATAAATCCTCCTTTTTTCTTTAAAGATTTGTCTATATATAAAATTAAGCTTTTTAGTATTTACTCTTATAATACCGCTTATATAAATAATTAATTAAATGTCTATAGAATACTGGGCCGGCTCGTGCACACGGACGGCTCGTGCACGCTTTTCCTCACCAAAATTAGCCCAAATGCACCTTTTTCTACCACCTATAACTTAATAAACTTGGAATGGAATTTTATAAAAATTTAAATATAGCTTATTAAATACCAAAACTATGATTTTATTACAAAAAAAGTATAATAAAAGACTAATTAGCTTATGCACGCAACTGGCTCGCATATAGTACTAAATTATACCAAAATATAAGTATTTTTAAACACTTATAACTTAACGACTATAATAGCTAGTAATACAAAAATTGAAACATAGCTTATCATATAGCAATTTAAGCGTTTTATAATATAAAAATATAAAAATATAAAATATTATGGCATAAACTAAACAACCCCTATTTTTATATATAGTAAAAAAATTTAAAAATTACATTAAATATAATAATAGGCTATATTATATTTTTAATAACTAATTATAGTTATAGTAAAAGATATTATGAGTTTAAATTATAATATTAAATTTTTATTCGTAATATAAATATATAAATTTAAACATTATTAAACATTATTAAACATTGCTATAATTTATATAAAAATATAATTATCAAACTGGATATATATAATTTTTATTTACTTATTTAATATTTATATATTTATATATAATACAGCCATATAATACACCTATTAATAATAATAATAATATTTTTTATTTATATTAAAAAAGTGCTTTTTTAACTTTATTTTTAATAACGTATTTCACGGGTGAGCTGGTCAAACGGGTAAGCTAATTACTTCAAAAACACACCAAAAAATGGAAAAATCACACTTTAATATCTTAACGACCACTTAATAATAAATTTTAATAATTTAAATTTGGACTTTTATATATACTCTCTAGCTCCTATTAAAGTTATATAATAAATAGTCGGGTGGTTTTTA
>Ga0307507_10000849_pt1 | contig 67929 bp, 26 predicted proteins | sample 7_EM_MG_FD_207223 | JGI IMG/M metagenome (GOLD analysis project Ga0307507, IMG submission 207223) | Populus trichocarpa ectomycorrhiza microbial communities from riparian zone in the Pacific Northwest, United States - 7_EM | ecosystem: Host-associated > Plants > Roots > Unclassified | place... | reverse complement strand
TTATATTAGATAATATATAATAGTTAAATATATAGCATATAACTTTACCTTAATTGCATGTTAAGAAATATATAGTTACCTTTTAAAGTTGCTAAGTAGGTTAATTGCGTGTTAAGAAATATATAGCTTTTAAAGTTGTTAAGTTAGTTAATTACATGTTAAGTTAGTCAAATTGCGTGTTAAGTTGGTTAATTGTATATTAAGTTGGTTAAATTGTGTGTTAAGTTAGTTAATTGCATATTAAGTTAGTTAAATTGCGTGTTAAGTTAGTTAATTGCGTATTAAGTTAGTTAAATTGCGTGTTAAGTTGGTCAATTACATGTTAAGTTAGTTGAATTGCGTGTTAAGTTAGTTAATTGCGTGTTAAGTTAGTTAAATTGCGTGTTAAGTTAGTTAATTGCGTGTTAAGTTAGTTAATTGCGTGTCGAGTTAGTTAAATTGCATGTCAATTACGCGAAACGCGAAAATTAAAGTCTACTTAAATCTTATCCTGCGAATATTTTCCCAATGTAGTCTTAATTAGAGATCTTATATATAAATCCATTGCCCTTAGTTAATTTTTATGCCTTAAAATCTGTCTACTATAATTCTAAGTAATAATATATATTAGGCAGGATAATTATACAGTTATCTTTAGTTTTATTATCTAGCGAAACACTCCCTTAAATTATATTAGTGCCACATCCACTCTCTAAGAGAGAGGGAATATTAATATTAATATAGCGGAAAGCTATAGAGTCTTTTTTAACCGCGAATTTTATATAATAAGGGTAGGAAATAAGTTGCCACTAGCTGTTAGGCCTAAGAGCGTAATAAAGATGGTAGTACTAAGGATCTTATCTTATTAGCTACTAGCAAAGACTATAGACTATTATTCTTAACTAGCTATAATTTAACTATCTATTAATTAGACGCTAGTAATAATAGTATATACGCATTTCCTTATTAATTATTACTAAAATGCTAGAATATCACTACTATCCAAATACGTTTAAAACCATAGATCTGTTTTACTGCTATATATCTTAGTTATTTAGTAATAGTATCTAATTAAGCAAAGCCACTCTGTTATAGGAAAACCTTAATACTAAATTATAAATAAACTTATATGGTTTTAATGTCACGGAACCCGACCGCAGGGGCCTCTATAGGGGAGCCCCGTGCTCTCGCGTACATCTCGCGTATAGCTTACGTCAGCTACGCGTGGGTATATCACCCCCTGACGCCCTCGACCCTTACGATTGATCGCGCAACATCTTGTAGACTCCTCAAATATATACATTTAGCTGCCATTGACCCCGTCCCGTGACATTACGTTACGCCTTTTTTTTTTATCACCAACGCCCAGCCTACAACCAATTCCACGTCTTTGCGATACTGCAGGCGCTGCCAGAAGCAGCGTGTCCACGAGTTCCCTTACTTTATACTTCTAAAGAACCAACAATAGTAAGATAAAATTCCTTACTAGCTACTATGTCAAACTTAAAGAATAATCTAACGCCTATACCAAACCCATGACGCCAATCAATCCCAAGAGGATTTAATTTATTAGCTCTAGCCTTAACTCCCAATGGGAAGCCTAGTGGCTTAAAAGACTATAACAACCTTAATAAGGTAGACATTAATAATGTCTTATTTTTTATTAACTATATAACCACAGATAAATAAGCTAAAGGGCTACTACCTATTAAGATTAAGATTAAGATATAAGACGCCAAGATATTTGTAAAAATAGTAGTATAAGAACCTAATAAATACTACCGCCTTCTATAGAACTACCATCTAAAGCTTATATAAGCTAATATGCGTACTACTTAAGATTATAATATTATCTAAGACCTATAAGCTTATAAGACGCTTGCTAATAATATACGCTAAGAGATTAAAGATAACCTCTATATGTCTAAGCGCAATATCTGATAATTAAAAAAGGCTAAGATTATACTTATTGCTACAGTTGCCAAAAAAGAGGATATAATTAAATACCTATAATCTTAGCTTAATAAGCACATTTATAATAATACTAGATACCTCTTTACTGCATATAACGCTACCTAAGTCTCTATGCCCCTAGCAACCTTACCTACTTAATACTTAATAGAGGGTTAGCGCTAAGCAAATTTACCTAACGGGAACCCCTACTATAGTGGCAATAATAAAAGCTACAATAATTAAACCTAAACTGCTACTGTAGGGTCTAATATATACTACCCTAATCCCCTAATCTTTTAGGGTAACTATAAGGAATATAGCTACTAAAAGATATAAATCCGCGAGAAACTAACCTAGAGTGCCTACCTTTTCCCTATAGAAGATACTGAGATTAGCTATATTATTAGACAAATAAAGGGTATCCCGTTTAATAGGCTTTTCACTTAATAGGAGATTAGTAGTCCCTAGAGGTGGTAGTCTCACTAGGAAGTCCTTAATAATCTTAACTAAATATACCGTAACTATAACCTAGTGGCCACTAGTTAAGCTAAACTACATACCCTAAAGATAAGCCCCACTAAATTATTTAATAAGTTCTATATTAAATTCTAGGAATATACTAGAGTTCTTACCTAAGATAATACTAAAGACTAGGAAGATATTCTTAAAAAAGTTACTTATTGCCTTAGTTACGCAGCCGTCAGCCATAATTATAACAATGTTTATAATATGGTAGTAGCCTTATAGAAGATTAAACGACGGCTAAACTAGATTACTACTATAAACCTCTACCTAAAGACCTTTTTGTAGAAGCCCTCTAGACCTATTAAACCACTAATACCTACTACCCCAAGCAATACTACTGGTCCTAATATTAACCTCCCTATAGAAGCTACTAGATAGAGAGCATAAGCTACTCTAAAAGCTGTGGCGTTGCTATAGATACTATTAAGAAGGCTATTATAGCTATAGCTTAAACTGCCTAATAGCTAGGTTTAGCAGCCGCCGTCTAACACCTAACCCTATACCCTAGATATTAAATATATTACTATATACCGTTACCACATAAGATAAAGATGTAGTAATAGTAGTAGAATTAGATATGGAAGCTGTGACAGTGCTAGAGCGCGTCACCTGCTACATTGCCGTTTCCAGGGCAATTCGCCGCATTTCTGGGCAATCTACTAGCACTACTCGTAGAGCTAGCCAATTAGGATTTTCCATGCCCGGCATGGAAAATCGCCATTAGCTCGCTTGCTACTAGCGCCTTATCGACCCCTTGTATCTTATTAGTCTCTAATAGTCTCCTTCTCCTTCTTCTCCTTAGCTTAGTATTCTTGTATAGTAGCAATCTATAAGCTTTGGTTTAGAAGCATTTATATAAGCCCGCCACATTATACTAAGCTCTCCCTATATTGCTTAGGAAGGCCTTAATAATATCCCACCCTAAAAGAAGACTTTTGTCTGCAACGACGCGTCAACGCGTTATACTCAGACATTAAAAAAAAACTCACACTACCACGCCTAAGAAGGCCTTAATAATATCCCACTTTATAAGCCAGACTGTACTTAACCTGCACCCCCGGAATTGAAACTAAATAGTACAATTCTGACAAACCTTAGGAAGCCAATAATGGTGCCTAAAGTAAGCTTATCCAAAAGACCTACCTCTACTTAAGAGGAATATAAGATCTAGTTAGGATTAGAAATTAAAGACAATAACGATATTATAGGTGTACACAAGCAGATTTGTGCCCTTGTAGCTAATTAGAAGGTCAATCGTCTTTAAGCCTAAAGTACGTAAGAGACTTTAAAGGAGATCCTAGAAAGCCTTACTGCCTTATAAAATAGCCCGGCCTCCCCTATACAAAGCCTTAGTTAACCCATTTGCTTAACTAAATGCGATATACTAGAGAGTATGGATATAATAATAAAGTAGTTAAAGTCTATTAAGCTCCCTAACCCCCTACTATTGTTAGACGGCATAGACCCAACCTTTAAGAACTAGAGAATTTAGGTGCGAGGAAAGCTTTATATTAACCATAACCATTTCCCCTCTAAAGAAGCTAAAATGCTCTATCTTTTTAGTTAAACCATTAGGGACGCCCAGCAACACCTTTAGGCCAAATTTAAAGACAAGTTACCTGTTTGGTTTATATCTGTTAATAAGATAATATAGTATCTAGCTACTATCTATATTAATCCAAATAAAGTACAGGATGCCCGTTATAACTATAATCGCCTAATAATAAAATCAAACTAATCCTTTACTAAGTTTTAGACTTAGTTCTTACACCTAGTAGGTAAAGGCTAGGTTCCCCCTACAAACTACTATTTAGACCTATATAACAAGCTAACGGTCTAACTATAAGAGAAGATTGCGGTAGCCTTAGACAACCTACTAACCTACTAAAGACTTGCAGCTTAATATTTGTTGCTAGATTTAGAACTAAAACGAATTAATACTTGTTCTAATCAACTAAAGCGGCCCTATAGTAACCGTAACCTGTCCGCTATACTAACGGGAGCTAGTGTTGGAAGATAAACTATAACCATCCTTACACTAAAAGCGGTTATAACTACCTACCCTTAAGCCTTACCTAACTTGTTATGTACCACGCCTTTAGTTAATACTTGTTGCAATACCCTAATTAACTCTGCCATAGTTACGTGCTTTAATTACAGAAAGAATAGCCACTTTGCCACGTCCTGCCCAGAGCTAAAGGATATAGGTAATATTAAGGAAATAGAGGAAGAAGAAATATCTAACGAGTTAGGAAAAGAAAAACCCTAGGGAAAGACTCCCCCCTAGGGTATTCTATTGATTTTAAAGAGATTAATCTAAGTTAGCTAATAGGTGGAAAACACTTTATAATTCTATATATAGTATCTTAAAATGGATATAGAGTTAATATAAATGCCCTTATTAATACTAGAGCAAATAGCTTTACCTTTATAAACACTGCTTATATAAATAACGTTGCTAAGTTCTTAAATATAAATGCTACCTAACTAGAGAAGCCTGTTTAAGTAAAAGGCTATAATAGCTAAGCTAGTAAGCTGGTTACCTATGTCCTAAAGCTATATATTGCTATTAATGGACGACGCTAGTTTAGTATCCCCTTCTACATTCTAGATCTAGGGTCCTATACTATAATCCTTAGCCAAAAATGGATGTCCTACTTTAATATTTAGTTAAACGTGCGATAAAGACAGTTTATCTAGCCAGAGAATAGACCGAAATTACCCTCCTTTATTAGAGAAATTTGGACCAACCATAGGACATTAGCCGCAAAGGCTGACCCTATTTATTAATAGGATGTTAGAGACCGCAACCTAGCCTTCGCCTAAGAAGATACCCGCCGCAAGGCTGGTAGAAACTCTATACTAACAATAATACTGCCCCAAAGCACTATAGTTAAGGAGGACTCTACTTATAGAAGTAGAATGGATAGTAATATAGACAACTTCCAAATTGCGGAGATCTGGCTAATATAAAAGAGGACATACTAATAGAATATAAAAGACAATATTTAGAAGATGCAGTAAGAGCTAAAAGGAGTAAGAACAACGCTAATATACTAAAAGCCCCTAAGGCCACGGACACCCCTACTACTATATAACACCCCTATAGTAGACATTACGGCAATTAGTGCTATAGGTTTTCACTTTAATATATATTAAAAGGATAACGAAGTCTTTATAACTAGCTTATACGAAATTAACTAGATTATTAACAAGAAGGAAGAAGAGCTAGTAGAGGAAACTGATAAAGAACTAGTTAAGCGCCTTCTCCCTACTTACCTCTTAAACTATAGAGACGCGTTCTTAAAAGCAGCTTTAGATATACTACCCCCCTACCAACCCTATAATTATAAAATTCAGCTAGAGGCCGATAACTCTCTAGGCTATAGCCCCCTTTATTAGCAAACTATGGAAGAACTAAAAGCTATAAAATAGTACTTAATCGATAACCTCTATAAAGGGTTTATTAAACCAAGTTAGGCTCCTTTTACTTCCCTTATTTTATTTATAAAGAAACCTAATAAAGGCCTCCGCTTCTACATCAACTATTAGAAACTAAATGTGACGGTTTATCTACATAGCTATTATTAAGGCGTCGTCGGTCACGGATTAACGTTGCCCTAACGTTGCCCTAATGTTGCCCTGACGACCGAACATGTACATAGTCGTCTACCGCGCCCCTTTCTTTGAGCCCTTACCTTAGTCTATTTATAATATAGCCCCTTATTGTTGCTTGATCTATCGGATCGCTCCCACGGAAAGCTAGCTGTGATATTAGACTAAGGTTAACCTTAACTGGCCTGTAGAGGCGACACAATACTAGGTCCAACGGTTAAATGCGTAGCCAGACAGAGAGCTGTTCTACCACTATAACTACAGACCAATTAACCCTCTAAGCCCTGCTTGAGGCAGGCAATTGCGACAGCGGATTAAGCAGCTAAAAGAAGAGACTGCAGTAATTAGATTAAAAGGATCACCCTAATTATAATTTCAGTAGCAAGAGTTGCCTGAGAAAGCAAAAGAGACACTATGGCAAAAAGGAGCGCGTTAAGGCCTAGCGCGCTAGAGATAGCTACTGACCTAACGCTGGCAGCACGTGAGGAACCTGTAGACGCGTCACTCGAGCCGCCGGAGCTCCAACTGTACTACGGCGAGACGGAGCTTGCGGACGATATAAAAAGCAAATAGGACCGTCTTATGGCGCAATTGGAAGACGACGAGAACCCTATATACTTTAAAATGGAGACAAAGAGAGAGTACACAGCCGCAACCACCCAAAGCCTAGCCGCGATCCCTATAACCAAACTCGTAGAAGAGCTGAAGCTCTAGGGAATACGAAGAAAGGTGATAGAACAGCAGATCGCTATGCTATGGCGTCTCGCAAACAACCACGCGCATAAGGCCCTTAATGGGAAAGAGGAGGCCGAGGCAAAGATAGCGGAGCTTAAGGAGTACTTGGATAACAGGATAGATGAGCTCCGCAAGGCCAATTAGAAGATATTAAGGATAGGCCGCAAGGTCACTATATAAGCCCTAGATTGGGAAGATAGCGAGCGAGAAAGTACACTGTTATAAATAATATAAGAAGGGACACTACTCTCTTAGACAAGCAGTGTTACGGGCTTAGGACGCATAGTAAAGTTTCCAGACCCACCTACGCTAATAGATGGGAAAGAGCCTACCTATTGTGCCTGGAGCGGCTATATATGAAATAAGCTTCGATCTAATATAGACTGGTTCTATTAAGACAACCCAGATTAGGAAGAGGATGTAAAAGTAGCGTATACTAAAACGCGTATAGGAGGTAAAGCTTATAACCACCTCTTACCCTACCTAGAGGTAGAGCGCGATATGGAACGCAACCCTACTAGTAAAGAAGTACTTAAGTTCCTAGAGAACGTCTTTAAAGACCTAGATTACTGTATTAAGGCCTAGTAGGAGCTTAAAAGCCTTAAGATGCCGTACCTAGGAGACTTCAACGATTTCTAATCTAACTTTGTACGGCTAGTAAATATCTTAAGGATGCTATAAGATTAGTAGAAAGAGGAGCTTTATAATAAGCTTTATAACAGCCTACGCGTCTAAATGGAAGTTAAGGTGGTAGATAAAGACTATGGCTTCTAGGCCTATTATAAGACTGCCTAACAGTACGCCTAAGGTCTAAAGTAGATAGGCAAGGAACGAAGTGACCGCAGAGCAGCCTAGGCTAGTAAGAGAGCTTCTACTAGGGGCGCTAAAGAGACTAAAGGTCCCCTCTCTTCCTAGTAGCCTCTGACTTTAGCACTAGCCGTAAAAGCGCTAGTTACCTACTTTAACTATAGCAAGCAAGGACACTACTCTAATAACTATATAGCGCTGAAGAAGACGGAAGCTAAAGCAATTAACCGAAGTAAAGAGTATAAGATAGTTACTAACTCGGTAGAGTTAGAAAATAAGTAGCTCTAAAAGAAGTCTCCTACCTAGAGTAGATTAGAGCAATTAATACAGCGCCTATATAACTAAAGGAGATCTTAGGAGGCGCAGCCCTTATAACGCTATATAGAATCGCGCTAGGCGGCGTGGCTTTTAATATAGTAAGCCTACTCAACTCTAGTGCGGGCGGAGAGGCCTTTATATACTATAAGCTACTACCAATTATTAAGCAACGACTGTAACCAAAGCTCTATAAGATTAAAGGACAAGGAGTCACTATATCTGGCCATAACAATTAGTAGATAGATATAATTAGATAGCTCTTTAAGGCGAACCTAGTTATAGATGGTTAACAAGTCCCTATATGGTTCCTATTCTGCGATATAGGCCGCCACGATCTTCTTATTAGCTGTAGGTAGTTTGAGAAGACTAGGGCCCTCATTAATTGCAAATACTGGGTCTTAGTATGGCGAACTAAAAAGAACTACTATAGCAGGCAGGATGTAATTATACCAAGAAAGGAGCTCCTACTCCCGCCAATTAATAAGGATTACCAGAGAGATGCAGATTAAAGAGATATACTGCTAGATTAAGAGTCCAAGTCTACCCCCCAACGCATCCTTAAACGTATAGTCGCGATTAGTAAACTTTAAGAGAAGAAGTCCTCTACTAAAATTAAGCTGGAGGGATAGGCTAAGCTAAAGCAAGCTAAGCGGACCCCGTATAACTATAGGCATACTTAGAAGATCAATACCTAAGATATAATTAGGAAAATGGAAGACTAGCTCTACCCTAGGCTAGCTTTACCGTTAAAGCTGAGAGCAAGGAGGCCTTTATCTGCTAGGGAGTTTAGAGTAGTAGACATCGCGTTACTTAAGGCAAGGAACTTCCTACAAGGAGCGAAGCGTAGGGATGTAGTAATTGGATGTACTAGCCTCTACGAGATAGACCAACTAATAGAGGATAAGAAGGCACAAGACGCTCTACCTAACGATAAGGAAGAACTTCGCCGGCTTATCTATAAAAAGCTGCTGCAGCCCTACCAAGAATACACTAACTGTTTCTTGAAAGCTATATCCGATACGCTACCACCGCATTGTAAGGGGGTAGACTATAATATTATTCTTAAAGGTAATAGCCGCGATCTAGCTCCTAGCCCGCTATATAATATATTGCTAGAGCAGCTAGAGCTTGTTAAGGTCTACCTACAGGAGCACCTATAGAAGGGGTTTATTGTACTAAGCGACGCACCCTTTATAGCTCTGGTTCTATTTGCTAAGAAACTAGAAAGGGGGTAGTGATTCTACGTTAACTTTTAAAAGCTTAATACAATTATTAAGAAGGACCGCTACCTGCTGCTATTAATTAAGGAGACGTTAACTAGGCTATTAAGAGCTAAAATCTTTACCAAGCTAGACGTTTAATAGGCTTTCTACCGTATACAGCTAAAGGAAGAGGTAGAGGAGTTAACTACCTTCTATATAAGGTACGGATTGTATAAGTACCGCGTTATACCCTTTAGACTGTGTAACGGCCCTACGTCCTTCTAGAGATTTATTAATAATGTCCTTTTTAACTACCTGGACGATTTCTGTATAGCCTATATGGACGACATCCTTATCTACTTAGACAACCCACTAGAGCATAAAGTCCACGTTAAAAAGATCCTGCAAAGGCTTTGAGAGGCAGGCCTATAGGCGGATATTAAGAAGAGCGAGTTTAATGTTACGGAGACGAAGTTCCTAGGTTTTATTATTGGTACTAACGGGATTGCTATAGACACCAATAAGCTAGCTATAATTAAGGATTAGGAGCCCCCTACTTCTATAAAAGGGGTGCAATCCTTTCTAGGATTCTGTAACTTCTACTAGGCCTTCTTAAAGGATTATGGCCGAGTTATACGACCGCTTAGTAAGCTCACAAAGAAGGGAGCGTAGCACTTACTAGGGGAAGAGGAGCTTAAAGCCTTTAAGCGAGTTAAGGCCCTTATGCTATTAGGCGGTGTAATAAAGCACTACTTACTATTTTAAGACACCCGCGTGGAGACTAATATAAGTGATGGAGTAGTAGCTGGGGTACTAAACTAGCTGCAAGATGATGGGACCTGGAAGCCAGTAGCCTTCTTCTTAAAGACAATATCCCTTAAAGAGATGCGGTATAAGATCCATAATAAAGAGATGCTAGCAGTAATAAGAGGCCTATGGGAATGGTAAGGTCACCTTATCGGCCTCTAGCGTACACCCTTTATAGTAATTATGGACCATTGAGCCCTTAAGTACTTTATAACTAAGAGGCTGCTAAATCTATGGTAGGCCCGCTAGGCGGACCTACTAGCTAATTTCCACGTGCGGATTACCTATAGGCTAGGTATGGTGAATATAGTGGCTGATACCCTATTACGAAAGCAAGAGGACCTAAAAACGCAGAAAGAGAAGGACGTAGCCATATGCACTATGTACTTGATCAACCCCGCCCTTATAATTGCTACACTAGAGGAAACCTCTAGGGACCCCCCAGTGGCAGCAAATCGCGAATGGGAACTGTACGAGCTAGTTAATTAGGTCCTCTAGGCCAATCGAACTAGTGAGTCGCTAGTAGGGCTACGTCAGCTAGCTAAGCAAGACTAGAAGGGCTGGAAACTCCAAGAAGGGCTACTAACCCGCTTTAACAAGCTAATGGTCCCTAATACTAACTGCCTCTGTACCTACCTTATTGCAGAGGTATACTCTCGCCAGGTAACCGCTTACCCAGGCAAGACAAAGACTAGAAAACTTGTGGTAGACCAATACTATTGGCCAGGACTACCCTTAGACTGTGATACCTATGTAAGAAACTGTAGGGCCTGTAGGAGGACCTATATACCTTAGGACAAAACCCTAGGCCTACTGTACCCCCTACCAATTAGTAAACGCTGCTGGCAGTATATCTCTTTTAATTTTAAGTCCTTCCTAATAGATAAAAAGGGCTTTGATAATGTCTTTATAGTTATTAATTGACTAGGCAAGAGAGCCTTCTTACTACCCTACTATAAAACTACCACTGTAGCTGATGTAGTAAACCTATACTACTAACACGTCTGGCGCGTGTACGGCCTTCTGGAGACGGCTATATTAGATTAAGGACCCTAATTTATCTTAGCCTTTATAGATAAGCTATATAAACTAACCGGCGTTAAGTAAAAGCTCTCTATATCCAGTTACCCACAAACTAATGGTAATATAGAGGTACTAAACTAGTATATTAACCAACGCTTAAGGCCCTTTATTAACCACTACTAGGACAATTAGTTAGAGCTCCTCCCCTATATAGACTTTATACAGGCAATTTTACCGCATAAATCTACTGGCTTCGCACTATACGAGCTAGAGCTAGGATTTAAGCTAAGGCTTTACTTTGACTGGGAGGAACGTATATGAGCAACCTTAACACCTCGTGAGAAGCTGACATAATAAGAAGCTTAGGCTTTCGCATATAGGACCTGGGACGCAGTTAAATGGGCAAGAGACAACCTAGTAAAGGCCTAAGAGCGGTAGACAAGGCAAGCTAATAGGTACCGTTGTAAACTAGACTTTAGAGTAGGTGATCGAGTATACGTTACTAAGAAGGGCTGGGCTACTGACTGACTAAGTATTAAGCTAGATAGATAGCTTGTAGGGTCCTATAAGATTCTAGGTATAAAAGGACACTTGTACATTATCGACCTACCCCTAAATATAAAGATGTTAAACGTCTTCTATGCCGATCGACTACGAAAGGACTTAGATAACCCCCTGCTAGGCTAAAACAGGGAGCCAGAGGAGCCAGTTCTAATTAATGGCGAGCCGGAGTACGAGATTGATAAGATTCTTGCTAGTAGAACCTACCACGGAAGGCTATAGTATAAGGTTAACTGGGTAGGCCACGACCTAGACGACACCTAGTATAACGCAGACGGCTTTATTGGCGCCCCCTATAAGATTAAGACGTTCTATGACGAGAGACCCCATGATGCCGGACCACCTGTACGGCTGCTGTAATGGCTAGAGGTGTATCACAAGGACGTAGATCTAGAGCCCTTGGAGGAAGACAATAAAGCAGAGAAGGACGGAAGGGTAAGACGGACAAGGAGAGCCTGACTATGAGGATCGAGGGCGATCCTCCTGGCTTAAAGGGGGGTGATGTGACGGTTCGTCTACATAGCTATCATCGAGGCGTTGTTGGTCACGGATTAACGTTGCCCTAACGTTGCCCTAACGTTGCCCCGACGACCGAACATATACATAGTCGTCTACCGCGCCCCTTTCTTTGAGCCCTTACCTTAGTCTATTTATAATATAGCCCCTTATTGTTGCTTGATCTATTGGATTGCTCCTATGGAAAGCTAGCCGTGACACTAAACGCCATTACTTAAAAAGATTATTACTCTCTCCCACTAATTAATGAGACCCTTGCACATTTAAGCTAAGCTAAAATCTTTATAAAGCTTAATGTCCGCTAAGCTTTCTACCAAATTAGGATAGACCCTATATTAGAGGATCTAATAATATTCCGTACCCACTATAGTTCTTATAAATATAAAGTCCTTCCTTTTAAACTAATAAATGGGCCAGCCATGTACCAATGATATATAAATAATATTCTTTTCGACTACCTTAACGAATTCTGCATAGTATACCTAGATGACATTCTTATATACTTAGACAATAAACTTAAGCACTAAGTTCACGTTAAAAAGGTCCTAGAGAGGCTGCGGAATGCAGGCCTATAAGTTAATATTAAGAAATGCAAATTTGGAGTAAAGCGAACAAAGTATCTTAGGTTTATTGTTAGCATAGAAGGAATTAAAGTTAACCCTAAGAAGGTCAAGGCGATACGCAATTAGAAACCCCCTTATATAGTAAAAGGCATCCAGTCCTTTCTCGGCTTCTGTAACTTCTACTATTAGTTTATCTATAACTACGGGGTCATGGCTAAGCCTCTTATATAACTAACTAAGAACAAAACGCCTTTTATTTTTAACAATAATTGTACAGAAGCCTTTAAGGAGTTAAAGAACCGACTTACCTCCTCCCTAGTTCTCTGTCACTATAACCTAGATCTTAAATTAATGCTGGAAACAGATGCCTCCGATAAAGTAGTAGCGGAGGTTCTCTTATAGTTATACCTAGATGGTAAATAGTACCCTATTGCGTTTTTCTTAAAGATAATAGCCCCAGCTGAGTATAACTACGAGGTACATAATAAGGAAATGCTGGCTATTATACAATTATTGTCTTAGTGGCGCGTAGAGCTTAGAAGCATAGACTCTTAGATTAAATTCTATACTAATTATAAAGCCCTTAAGTATTTTATAACAACAAAGCAGCTTACTGGTTAATAGGCTAAGTAGGCTAAAATACTCTCCTAATTCTTCTTTACAATTATATACCGCCCTAGTAGGCAAAATTCTAAAGCTAATGCCCTTACCTAGAGGGAACAGGACGTAAAACTATAGGATAAGCTAAAGGCTTAGCACTGGACGCGTACCCTCCTCTGTCCTAAATAGCTCAACCTATATATCCTTAAAGAACTAACCTACAAATGGAATAAACTGGCGCCTATAAAAGAAGAAATCCTAGATAAACTAATGGGACTAATTAACTATATCCTAATCGCGAACCGCATAGCCAAATCCCTAAAAGCCCTCTAAGACCAAGCTACGGAAGACGACCCCAGTTTGGAAATGGAAGATGGACTGCTTCTATACTAAGAACGGCTTATAGTTCTAGACGTTAACAACCTATAAATAGAACTAATCTATAAAGCCTACTATTAAGTCTCTATGGCGCACCCTAGTTAAGACAAGACCTACTAACTACTAGCGCCTTGCTACTACTAGTAAGGACTTCTATCCGATATAGAATGATTTATTAGGAATTATTATACTTATAAATAAGCAGATACCCTTAGGGATTAAACCCCTAGGTAGTTATAACCACTGCTAGTTCCCAAACGCCCTTAATAGCATATTATAATAGACTTTAAATTATTCCTAAAGGACAAACATGGCTATAATATGGCATTTATAGTAGTTAACCGACTAAGTAAGCAAGCCATTTCCCTCCCCTGCTTTAAGACTATAACTATAAAGGATATGGCCCATATATATGTTAACAATATTTACCAGATCTATAGCGCTCCTAAGTTAATTATCTCTAATTATAGACCCTAGTTTATATTAGACTTCTAGAACGAATTCTACCAGATCTTTAGAATTAAGATTAAGCTCTCTACTATATTCCATCCTTAAACTAATGGCTAAACTGAGATTATAAACCAATACCTTAACTAGTAACTTCGCCCCTTTATTAATTACTACTAGGACAACTAGTTAGAACTACTGCCTATAATAGACTACGCATAGTTTACGCTCCCTTATAATAGTATAGGAATATTACTATTTGAGTTGCTCTATGGATATAAGCCACGAACATCCTTTAATTGGGACAGACCTATAGGACCTATAACGGCCTGCGAACGCCTCAGCTATAAAGAGGCCTAGACATTCGCTAAGAGAATACACGGAGCCTAGGAGACTGCCTAAGCAATTATGAAAAAAGCATAAGAGAAAAAAGAGTCCGACGTAAACTAATATTGTCGCGAGGTAGACTTCTACGTAGGAGATAAAGTATAGGTGTTAATAAAGAACTGGAAGACCCAGAGGCCGAGCTACAAGCTAGACTACTAAATGGCTGGCCCCTATAAGATCCCTAAGCAGGTAGGGCACTCTTTTAAGGTTAAGCTACCAAAGTCAATAAAGATCCACCCTGTCTTCTCTTTAGACCGACTGCGGAAGGCTATGGACAACCCATTACCTAGACAGTACAACGACCCCCCGCCGCCAATTTAGATTACAAAGGATAAAGAATAGGAAGTTAAAGAGATTTTAGCAGTTAAGAAGGACCGTAGTACCTTAAAATACTGTGTGAGCTAGGTAGGTTATAACAAAGATCCAGAATGGTACCCTATATCTAATTTTAAGTACTCCCCCTATAAGCTACAAGATTTCCACCTAACCTACCCAGACCTCCCTAGACCACCACGTAAGTTAAATAGCTGGATTAAATGCTAGGAAAAGGGGTTAGATAACTATAATAATCTAAACAATAATAAAGAACTTGGACAAAGCCTAAGGGCAGGCTTTTTTGGGAGGGGGGGGTGATATAATGGTGCTAGAGCGCGTTACCTGCTATATTGCCGTTTCCAGGGCAATTCGCCGCATTTCTGGGCAATCTACTAGCACTACTCGTAGAGCTAGCCAATTAGGATTTTCTATGCCCGGCATAGAAAATCGCCATTGGCTCGCTTGCTACTAGCGCCTTGGCGACCCCTTGTATCTTATTAGTCTCCAACAGTCTCCTTCTCCTTCTTCTCCTTAGCTTAGTATTCTTGTATAGTAGCAATCTATAAGCTTTGGTTTAGAAGCATTTATACAAGCCCGCTACAGAAGCGGAAAATATAAAGTCCTAATCCTAAGTTGTGGGTTAGGACACTCTAATAATAGAGGGATCTATATATTGGCTTACTTAATAAATGGCTTAATAAAAATATAAGGACGGAAGTAAATAGTTTTACCTATAGAGAGAACTACCGTTAAGAAACAATATAAAACCCGTTTTATAATTAACTGTGGAGCTATTAATAAATTTATAGATATATGGTTTATGTGTACTTACAACCTATCTACCTTACCCCTTGCTAAAGCCCGCGCCCTATAACTTGTTAATAGTAGTTATACTATATAGAAGATTATCTATATAGTATAACTCTACCTAAGTATAAATGGACACTAGGAAGAGCTCTAGGCCTATATTACACTACTTATTAACTACTCTATTATCCTTAGAATGAACTAGCTTAAGTAGTATAACTCCGCCAATAACTAGAAGAAAAGAGAAGTAACCTTTAGCTCTAAATACTGTAGAGAGACTTGCCTAGGGTATAGCCCAGCTACTTCTATCTACTCTCTAGGATATTAACCTAAGAAACCCCTTATCCCCCTACCTATAACTAACTGCCACTATATAAGCGCCATAGCCTTCTATTATATAGCATATAGGAAAGGCTAGATTATTACTACAGCTTCCTAATTATAACTATATAAACTTAATAAAGAATAGGACTACGTCTTCTATAGTAATAATATAGACATAGTTAACTTTCTAGAAGATAACGCCCCTATAGAACTCTATAGACTTTTACCCTTAGACTTTAAAAAGTTTATAAAGCTAAAAAAAGAACTTACTAATAAGGAACTCCGTGAACTCCTCCCTAAAATATACCATAACTATATTAATCTCTGTTCACGAAAGAGCGCTAATATACTTGCCCTATATTAACCCTATAACTATATCATTAACCTTAAATAAGGAAAAACGCTACCTTATAAGAGACTCTACCTAATATTAAAAGAAGAGCTTCTAGTTATATAAAAGTATATTAACAAGCACCTTAAAAAAGGGTTTATTTGTCCTAGCATATCCCTATTAGCCACCCCTATCCTCCTTACTAAAAAGCTAGAAGGAGGTATTTAGTTCTATATTAACTATAGAGGACTTAACAATATTATAATTAAAAATTAATACCCTATACTACTTATACATGAGACCCTTAAGCGTCTTAGTTAAGCTAAAATTTATACTAAGCTTAATATTATTGCTACCTTTAACCGCCTTTAAATATAGGAAGGCGATAAATAAAAGACCGCATTTGCATCACGCTTTAGTCAATTTAAATACATTATTATACCCTTTAGGGTATATAACAGTCCAGGTAGTTTTTAAAGCTATATTAATAACACCTTGCAAGACTACCTTAATAACTTCTACTCTGCGTACCTAGACGACATTTTTATCTATAGCAATAACCCCTCTAAGTATACTAAGCATGTTTAAAAGGTCCCACAACGCCTTAGAGATGTAGGACTATATATTAATATAAAGAAGTGTGAATTCTTAGTTATAGAAGTAAAATACCTTAAACTAATTATTACTACTAAGGGTATCCATATAGACCCTAAGAAGGTATAAATAATTACTAAATAGCAAACTCTTAACTGCATTAAGGATGTATAAGCCTTCCTTAGTCTTGCTAACTTCTATTAGAAATTTACATATAACTTCTTAAGCGTTATAGCACTACTTATAATAATAATATAAATAAAGGGCCTTCCTATAAAAAGAAGGAAAACATACCTATATTTTACCTAGACGCCTAAATATAAGAAGGCGTTTTAAAACCTTAAAGAGACTTTTACTAAAGTACCTATTCTAGCTTACTTCACACCAGAATAGCAACTCTACCTTAAAACTAACTCCTCAGACTACGTTAACGCAGGCATCCTTTCCTAAATAGGCGATAACGGCCTTTTCTACCTAGTTACATTCTACTTGTCCAAGCTTATACTATAAGAGTATAACTATAAGATCTATAATAAAGAACTTCTTGCAATTATATAAGCGTTTAAAGAATTCTAACTAGAACTCTCCTTAGTAGAACTTAACTAGCTAACTAAAGTCCTTATAGATTATTATAACCTTAAGTACTTTATAACTATAAAGCAACTAAATTAACGCTAAGTACGCTAGAACAAATTCCTCTCTAGTTTTAACTTTAAAATTGTATATAGGCCAGGAGTATAAGGTACCAAGCCTAATAGCCTAATACGCCGTTTACAAGACCTTTCTTAGTTAAAAGATAACCCTTATAATTAATTCTAACAACAAATAATCCTAAAAGTACAAAACTTAGCCCTAGGTATACTACCTAAGACAGAATTAACCGCACCTTAGCTTTATACCATAGAACTAGAGTTACCTCCTAAAATTAATAAGCTTATTACCACAGTATATAACACCTCTATTAACCTATTACTGTATTAACTAATTACCGTAAAGATTGCCGGTACCTATACGCTGCCTACTAACCTTTAAAACTTAGGCTAGATTAATATAGCAGCCTTAAAAGTAAAAGAGAATAGGCTCTATTATAGAGGCCGTCTATTTATCCCTAACTTAGAAGACCTATAATAGCAACTAATCCAAATGGCCTATAACCTCCAGTTAAGTAGCCACCTAGGCAAAGAAGGGACCTATAAGCTCCTTAACTAATACTACTTTTAGCCCAAAATAATAGACTTAGTTAAACACTTTATAAGCGCCTACTACAGTTATAAGTATGCTAAAGTATTTTATATAAAGTACTAAGGACTACTATACCCTCTACTAGTACCTATATACTAATAGGCAGATATTGCCATAGATTTTATTATTAACCTACCGCCTTATAAATAACATGGCCGAACCTATAAGAACATCCTTATAATAATATGCCGACTTATAAAAGAACGCCACTATATCCCAACTAAAGATGTAGCTATTAGCAATATTGCTAACACCTTCCTCTACAAAGTCTACTAACTATATAGGTTACTTAACTTTATTACATCTAACCAAGGCACATAATTTAACTCTAATATATAGAGGTGGACCTGCCAACACCTTAGTATCTCTATTAAGATATCTATATCCCTTTACCACAAAACTACTAAATAACTAGAAAACGCTAATGCTAGTATAAAGGCGTACTTATAATAGATAGTTGTCTATAGTTAGGACAAATAGGTAGACCACCTTCTGCTAGGTAAATTTGCAGCAAATAACTATATCTTAGCCACTATAGGACTTACCCCATTCTATATAAATAAAGTTTATTACCTATAATCTAGTATAGAGCTACCAGAGCCTATTAATAAGAAACTGCTATATAGAAAACGCCTTAAGATACTACTTGCTAATTAGTACGCAGACCGTATAAAAGATCTACTTAACTACTATAAAGGAGAGATAGCCTAGGCCCAAGCAAAATAGGCTTACTTCGCTAACTATTATAGAACACTACCACCTAAGATGCGTATTAGTAACTGGGTATGATTAAATATATATAATATCTCTATACAGAGGCCTATAAAGTTACTTAATTATAAGAACCTTAGCCCCTACTAGATTAAACAAGTTATTAATAGAGGAGCTGTATATAAACTAGAGCTTCTACCCACCTTAGCTACCCATAGGGTATAGCCCATATTTTACCTATGGCTACTATACCTTTACTAGCCTAACCCTCTACTAGAATAAATATAGCCTAAACCCCTACTAGTACTAATCTAAGATAAGAATAAAGACAAAACCATAAGAAGTAGACTGTTAAACAAATTATTAACTCTACATACTTTGGCAAAGGCAGAGGACGGCAGCTCTACTACAAAGCTACCTATATAGGATTTAATAGATTAACCAGAATGGTAACCATAGGAAGACTTTAAGAATGCAAAGGATCTAATTAGCAATTTTTACTACGTGAACCTATAGAAACTAGGCCTAAGTAGAGATTTTATGCCTAATTCTCTATAGGAGCCCTTATAGAGATAAACCTTTATACATTACCATATAAGTGCAAATTGCCGTTAAATTGCTATAGATTACAACAAAGTGCGATTATATAACTGGAAAATGTTAAGATGTCTAGGAACTTTAACCAGCGGTTAAAGTTATCTAATTAGTTAAATTTTAGACGCTAAGGAAAAACTAGCTAATTAAGATTTTCTATCCCCAGGATGGAAAATTGCTATTAACTCGCCTACTACTAGCGCCTTAGCAACCTCTTATATCCTACTAAGTCTCCTACAGTCTCCTTCCCCCTCTATAGCTTAGCACCCTAGTATAAGCCCTAAGTCAGAAGCATCTATACGAGCCCATTATACCTATAATAATATTTCTTCTTCTTGTCTATACCCTAAGCGTTCCCCCTATATATATATAGTAACTATAGCGTCGCTAGAGCTCCGCCTTAATAAGAATGGGGGGTAGTGTCACGGAACCTGACCGTAGGGGCCTCCATAGGGGAGCCCCGTGCTCTTGCGTACACCTTACGTATAGCTTACATCAGCTACGCGTGGGTATATCACCCCCTAACGCCCTCGACCCTTACGATCGATCGTGTAACGTCTTATAGACTCCTCAAATATATATGTTTAGCTGCCATTGACCCCGTCCCGTAACATTTAAGGAGTTAAACGGAACTAGAGGTCTATAAGCTTTTCTAAACTAGAAGTATGTAGTAGGATCTATCCTTATAGTATTAGAAGTCTATTTTACCTCGTGCACGGTCCCACCTCGTACACACCTTTTTTCTTTCCTCCATAATAATTTAACGCCTTAATGGAATTTTTTAAAATTTGGATATATTATTGTTGGTAACACAAGGTGATATCACGTAGCTACGGTTCGTAGATAGTATGATAATGGTTAATTTATTCTTCCGAAAGCAAAGGATCATAAGGATCGCAGTGCCTAAGTAGGGGGCTGATTAGTCACCATAAGGATAACTAATCAAAGACACGACGACGACACGTAACCACGTAACTGCTGTCCTTATATTCCGACAATTATACTTATAAATATAAAAAATAAGTAATGTAGGTAATGGGGTTATAACCGCTCCCTAGGTTATAACCGCGCTAGCATACCGCCTACTATTTTAAGTAAAGTTTTGTTGTTCTGCCAAAATTAAAGTAACACATATATTTAAAAGGCGGTGTGTCGTGCTAAGGCTTACCTAGGCGTGATAGATATAACTTAGGTAAAGTTTTGATATTCAAAACGGTTATAACCTAGGGAGCGGTCATAACCCCGTTACCTACGTTAAATAAACTTTTTTTAAAAAAAAATTTAATAGTTATTAAGTTAGAGTACCTCCCTACTCTGTGCACGGTCCTATTTAATACACGGGTTTTCCTCACCAAAATTTGCTCAAATACCCCTTTTTAAACTACCTATAACTTAACAACCTTTTAGTAGAATTTTATAAAAATTTTAATATGGCTTATTAAATACTATATTTATACTTTGATTTAAAAAAAAATTTAAAAAAATTTAAAATTTTATAACGTACAGCTGTTTTCAAAAGATTGGTAAAAACCTGCCAAGCGAAAAGAGCCGCATCGCACCCCACCAAAATTTTGGTGCGGGGTTGTGATTTCAATTTTACTACCCACAATCGTCGTAATTATGGGTCGCCGCCTTCCAGATGAAGTTGTTTATAGAATTAGGCTTCGCATTAAAGCTAATAAGAATATGGCGGCTATCGCAGAAGCAGTAAAAGTGTCTAAGAAGATAATTTATAAGCTGCGATTAAATCTTGACATTTGGGGTGAGCCGTATGCTCTACCTACCATTACTATAGGGCGACTAAGGCTTTTGCTGCCCTATCAAGAACTGGTAATATATGATGTTATATAGTGTTAAGCCTTTAGCTAACGGTTATTATAGAGACTTTTTAACTTCCTTAAGGATTAACCCACCGCGTATCTAGATAAGATGCAGGACTTCCTCTTTAATAAATTTAATGCTTAAGTCTCTTCTATAACTGTCTGCCGTACTCTTAAGAGAGCTCGCTGGTCACGGAAGGTAGTTAGGGCTTGGGCGGCTAAGAGGAGCTCCACTCTTTATAACGCCTAGATTAGTATCTAAAAGAGCTAGATAGCAGATTAGCTAGTATTTCTTAACAAGTTAGCGGCAAATAAGAGGACTGGTAATAGAAAGTACAGCTAGTCACCTAAAGGGATTAACTGCGGAGTAGTACGCCCACTTAAGAGATTAGAGAGGTGGAGTCTTCTACTAGCGCTAACAGTAGATGGATATTTAAGCTATATTATCTTCCAAGGCTTTATTACCTCTGTGATATTTAAATCCTTTATAGAGGAGCAGGTGCTCTCTTATTGTTTACTATACCTAGGACCGCGTTTAGTCCTTATTCTTAATAATGCGTTTATCTATAAGTTAGCACAGCTTCGAGAGCTCTATAAGCAGCATAGCATTAAGCTAAAATTTCTGCCACCATATTCGCCAGATTATAATCCAATTAAGGCAACGTTTAGTAATATTAAGGCTTAGATTAAGAGGAACCAGCAGCTGGTTAAGGAATTTAAGAGCTTTAACGCCTTCTTATATTTTGCTATTAGTTAAGTATATAGGATACATATAGGGTAACACTTCTAAGAGGCAGGATATATTATAGATTAATAGATAGCTACTATCTTAATTACTTAAAGCCCGAGATTTTACTTCTAATTTAAGCTAGCGTATTAATCTTAAAGCTATATCTCTCCTATATATCTGACGTTATACCTTCACCTAGCTTCTTTGCATTTAGTGCGTTAATATTCCACTCTTTCTCTACTAACTTGTCTTTAATTGGCTCTAAAATCACCCTCTACTGCTTACTATAAAAGCCTAGCTTGTATATTAGCCACTTAAAGAACTGGCTAAGCAGCTTAATTGGATCTGTTTCTAACCAAAGGGGGCTAGAATTTTGGGGTGGCTTAACAACCATATATAGCGGAGGGTAGGGGTAATAAGGCTAAGGAGGAGGTTAATTAGCTAGCTTAGAGTAAGAGGCCATAAAGGCTATAAAAAGGTTATTAGTTAATAGCATAGAATCTTCCTTTCCTACTACCTACTCCTTGCAACTCCCCCAGCTCCTCTCTTTCCAGTTCACTAAGTTAATAATAATATTCTGCGACGGTTGCTTAATTATAGATGCGCCACTAACCAGCTCTCTGTTCTACTATAGGAAGTTATCCGTATTAACAGAATAATAGTTAATTGCCAAATTAAGCGAGTTGGGCGACTTCTTATTCTGCTAATAAGTCTTACCTTTATTACAATAGTAAATATTTATACAAGGCCACCAATTAGCAATTATAAGTATTTAATTACTAAAGGCTTCTTCAGCAGCAAGTACGCTAGGTAGAGCAGCAAGTTAGGCTTATATAGTTGTCCTTCTACCTATAGGCCTCTTACCTAAACGCTGACTTAGAGTAGTAGCAGGAGCCTAAGCCTCTAGCTTCTTTTCCTTAGCTAAATATAAGGTAAAGTTTAAGGCCAAAGATTTTAATAGCCAGCGCTAGTGCCACTCCTTAATTATATTAACAGCTTTCTCTAGGTCACCATAAGAGCGAATCTCTTAAGGGTAGTAGTTAACTTGCCGCGTCTTCTTATATAAGGCGACAGCTTTAAGCTAGATAATCTTAAACTTTCGCAGTAATAGATTTAGTAAGATCTGCTCCCTCTACTCCTCTAGCTGATATAGGTATAGGTTATCAGTGTTATATATATCTAAATTCGTACCAGGTAGATCTTCTTTTTTACTACAAGCAACTGCCGTCCAAATACTTGTAAAGCGTACCGGCGGCAGCGGCGGCGACGTGTCTAAATCCTCCTTTAAAGCCTCCACTAAAGCCTCTACCAAAGCCTCTACTTCTTCCTCCTTAGCTTCCTCAGCTTCCTTATCCTCCTTATCCTCCTTATCCTCCTTATCCTCCTTATCCTCCTCATCCTCCTTCTCCTCCTCCTCCTCCTCCTCCTCCTCCTCGTCCGAATCTACAAATATAGGCTGAGCTGATGGCGGTGGCGGTGCTGGCGGTAGCTCTAGCAACGGCTCTAGCAACGGCTCTGGCAACGGCTCTTTTTACTTTTTTACCTTCTTTACCTTCTCCGCCTTCTTCAGCTTCCTTTTTGCCTTTTTAAAAGGCTTGGGGGTAGCAAGCGCAGTTATAAACTAAGCCCGCTTTTATTTAGATAGTTTTGGAGGACAAGACAACTGGCAAGTAGGAATTTGCTGCTGCTGGGGCATAAGGGGCAATACCAAGAATTCTATACAATTGGCTTAATTGGGCAAGTCGCTGACTTCACTTTTAGGCAGTAATAGCTAATATTTTAGCGTATTGTGGGTGGTAAAATTGAAATCACAACCCCGCACTAAAATTTTGGTGGGGTGCGATGCGGCTCTTTTCGCTTGGCAGGTTTTTACCGATCTTTTGAAAACAGCTGTATTTCACGGGTAAGCTGGTCAAACGGGTGAGCTAATTACCTAAGGTAGTCACAGACCAAAACTCCCCTTGGCAGAATCCGACTCGGTTAGTCAGCATCGCCGCTATACTCAGGCGCCAAGCGCCCTTGCCTCACACGCTGCTCAGGCGCTGCTCAGGCGCTGCTCAGGCTGCTCAGTCACATTCCTGCTCCTCTACCTTAGCAACCAATCATGCCTTAAAAATGCTACGTCCTCACGATGCAAATTATCAACTCTACACAACAATCTCAAGGGGCCGCGTCCGGGGTCCCCGGGGTTCCTAAAACTGTGCCCTCCTCAAAATAGAGCATTCGCCCATCCCAAGCTGCATCCACATTGTAACATAGCGTCCCCAAAGGTTTTAGTTAAAGAGGAGGCACTTTATCCCTCTCATTATAAGATCTCCTCCCAACCGTGTCCGTTCGCTCTATTTTACCTACCTACCGCTTAATTTCCATCCCATCCCCTCTTCTTTTACCTGCTGTTCCTTAGCTTTTCCACCTATCCATTCCTCTAAGCCTATATTTACATTCCTTCTTCCCTTCCTTTTTACACTAACTTCTACTTGCCTTGTACGTTCTCTGTAAAATGCCAAAAAAGAAAAACCCCTGCCAGTTCTTTACCGTAGCAAGGGTAAAGGGTTCTAAGCAAAGCAGGGAGGGTATAAACGGCACCAAAGTTCAAAAGCGTCTCTAGCTAAAGATAGAGAGAGTTTACCAGAGGAAGGTAAAGCTATAGAACTAGTAAGTTATAATTAACGTGCCATAGCAGCCGGATTCCATCCCACTTTAACTCTCTACCTCTTTCCTAAATAGATACGCTAAAGAACATCCTAGTGCTACCCTATATAATATAGAGTCGCTAAAAGATTTCGTTAAGAACATAGCATACGGTATCAATGGCGTTAAGAATAATCTAAAAGCAGCCTTAACTACCATTAGCCAGTACTAGAAAGATTTTATAGCTAGCTAGCGCTATAACTACCCTACAATACCCGCAAATATAATACACTTAGTTACAAATATACGTCTCGTCTATATCCCTCCTATTTTCTTCTAGTTAGAGGATCTAATCTTATTTAGTTTATTAAAAGCCCACTAGCCAATAAGCTAAAATTACCTTTATTAAAAAGGCCTTAGAGGTTTACAACCAAGAACCACTTTATTTATTTAGGAAGGCAGTTATAGACGGCAGATTAGGTTATATATAAACGGCTAGTAACAAGAGTAAATAATTAGGCAGATTTTATGGCCATTATCTATTCTTCCACGCGAGTTAGCAAGTATATTAAATCTAGCTGTCAAGCGGGTTCTGGCCAGGGTTTGCACTATAAGGTAAAAACACCTCTTCGCTCCCCCCCCAGGGACATATATATATATATAGCATAGCAAGCAAATAGACTAACTTAATCCTAATATAGGATATAACGTTTGTAGTATTTCGCAACAAGCATAGAAATATAGAGTTTGCTATTTAAGTCGTTTAAGATGCCAAGAACATAACCATAACACCAGACAAGAGGCAAGCGCTAGGTTGCTAAGCCTATTAAACTAAGCAGCAGTTTCTAATTCTTAAGTTAGTAGGCTAGAGCACTCTCTATACAAGGGCTTAGTACTAATACCTCTTATTTGCAACTTAATACTCCTAATACTTACCATACTTATTACGGTAAAAGTATTTAGGGACTATAATACTATTAAAGAGCTTCTTAACATAGTACCACCAGAGGAGGAGATACTTTATTTATAATAGAAAGAAAGCGTGCTTAGTATACCTTTCTTTAAAAGCATATCCGTAAGAGAAAAAATCAAAAAGGCAAACGCATTTAGCTTCCACCTTAAAGCGCTAGGCTTCCGCACAGGATACCCTTAGCCGCCTATAATTTACAACTTTAGAGCGGAGGGCTTATACTAAATTGGTATATATATAGTTATTCCCTCTATATTAAGGCTATTCACTAATCAATTTCTAGCAAAGATAAGCTATATTTAGCCACTTAAAGAATAAAGCACACCAGGCAGAGAGATTTAAATACGTTTAGCAATCACTATATACCCAATAACAGTGGCACAGACAGCTAAGCGAGCTACTTCAGCACCAAGTTACGTAGCATTATTAATAACCTTTTCCGCAGTTTATCTCTCCCACATAACCCAAAACTATAGCAATCTCTCCCAGCAAAGAAGCAATATAAGCTCAAAAATAGCTCAAAATATATTAATATGGAGGAGGAGATTGCCACTCTAAAAGGGAAAAAAGACCTAGAATCTATTACCCATCAAAAGGAACTTTATATATAGAGACACAAGCTAACTGCTAAAGAACTCCATAAATAGCAGAAGGCACAGCCGTATAGGCCAGATATTAAGGATAAGAATAATAACTCACCATGCTATTACCGGACTATATTCAACCAAACTTAATTTCTTATACCTAAATGAGACCGCCTTGCCTCTACTCTTTTCAAGGTCAATACCTTATAGAGCCCCACAGGTTTTAGCGCTCTCCGTAACATAGTTACGCCATATTAAAAGTATACTAAAGTAAAGTTCCAGCCGGGCTTAGAGCTAAAGAAGTGCTATTACTCCAACTTAGCAAGCCAACGGAAGCCAGCTTAATCTCCGCTCGGCAATACCAAGAAGAAGACCACTTATAACTAGAGGCATATATACAACTGCTATAAGAAGAGTTATAATAGCTTTTCTAAGCTATGCTTCTAGTATAACTAATAGATTTTTAGGGAGGCATAATAGAGCGACCACTGCCAAGCGCATCTGGGTAACCCTAAGACATTTCCTATTCAATATAACCCTCTTGTCTATGGCGGGGTACTCGCTACTACTGGCTACTACCCTTTCTACCTTAGTAATACCAATACCGCTCTGCCAGCTATAGTGCGGATATATTAATTCCTAAAACAGGCTATATAGAAAGAGCATATCCATAGGCATGTGGAAAGACTAGATAAGAGTAGACTAGTAAATTACCCTTACCTAAGTTCACAATGCATTACGATATTTAATTCAGTTAAAAAGCTAAAGTTCCATCTCTAAGATATTTATTACCTTAACTTTACTAAAAAACAAAAACCACTAAAAAGATTAAGAAAAGATAGTAAAGTAGAATTAGAGCTAGTAAAAGGCAAAAGACAAAGGTCTAGCTATAATAAGGAATTAAGCATTAATAATAAAGCTCTAGTTAAAGTAGAATATGGCTTTATTAACAAGACAATAAAAAACATTATCTAACACCCATCTAATAGATCCGCAACACCTTTAAGCCGGTCTATATTGGATTTCAGCAGTTATATAAGTAATAACTAGACCAAGAACAGAAACTTTCCTAGTACCAATACTCCGCCATTATCTATATACAGTGGGATTCTTAAGAAGATTAACCCTAGACTTCTCGCTTAAGCAGCAGCCTAGAGTAATATAATATCCAAGTATAATCCAATTAAGGTTATAGACCTTACAAACCTCAATAAGGATATACCTCTACTTCTAGTTTAAAGATAAATAGCCCACCATCGCCAGACAAATACAAAGAGGGCAGCATTAGAGAATTAATGCTAAAGTACAGGATAGGAAGTGCCCGCCCCTACCCTTTATAATCTATTTAAGACATTAGTCCACTTACCCCCATACGCCTAAAGGATAACCAGTTTGCCATTAAGCGACTGGTCAGGAAGTATATCCACTAAGTTAGCTACCTAATTACTAATCTCAATCCTAGCTAGTTCAGGGCTAAGCCTCTATAATTAGACAAATACATTACATATTACTTTCTATTATTTATTTTTATCCTTATCCTTTAACTTTAACTTTATTTATATAGGATACTTTAAAAATATATTTAATAGTTATATTTATAGTTTTCTAATAGAGTCTTATACCCATAACTATATCCCTATTAAGTGGACTAGTATTCCTAAACCCTAAGTAACAAGAAGTAATACTATAGTACAGTTATTAGCGAGACTGGCCTCCGCCTTAGGGCTATTAGAAGTTTTCCTTCGCTTTTAACTAGGGTCCATTATCCGCTAAACCAAATTTAGTTAAGTCAGGTACCCTATTATAGGCACCCAGATATTGCTAATAAAAGTTCTTACACCTTTCTAATTAGGAAGTTTGGCTCACCGCCCACCAAAATATTATAAATTCTATTACTAGAGGCTTAAAACTTACATTTAAAGCTTTAAATAAAAGGAAATATAAATATATAGGCGATTAATTAATTAAGGATAACGGTAGATGGACACCCCCCAATTAATACACAGATACCACTTACTTATTAAGTTTAGTTCCTTCCTAATAAAGTTAGAATATTACGTAAATTTATATTATTTGCATCTATATCGCGAAATTAAATTGTTAAAATATAATACCTTAATTACATAGTGCACTATAAGGCGCCGCGTAAACTTATTTAAGTACTGCTGCCTCTACGAGCACGCTCTCGCGCTCGCGCCTACACCTATACCTAAGCCTGGTAAATACAGGTCGGTCTTACCACGCTAAATAGAGCGTAGTCGCGCCGACCTATACGCACCCCACGCCCACGCCCACGCGTAGCATACCCGGTATTCTATTCAAATGCTGATGGCTTGCGATAAGTCGATATATTAACGCGAATAGAGCTAGTCAGGCGGCCGCGGCGGCGCTTAACAGTTAAAGGTAAGGCAAATACAAGGTTTTAGGTATAGGCGCGTAACGGTTATACACTAATGCAGATACAAACAATATAAATTTACGTAATATTTTAACTTGATTAGGAAGGAACTAAACTTAATTAGTAGGGGATGTCTACGCATTAATTAGGGGTATCCATGTATTAATTAGGGGGTGTCTATCTACTATTATCCTTAATTAATAAGCTAAGTATTTTTAAGATTGCGGGCTCTACGCGACTAAAGGTTCCTACCCTATACTAGCTCCTCTACCAACTCTATAAGGTCCTTTAGTTAAGTAGTAACCTCTTATTACTACCTTCTTCCTACTTTCTTACCAATCGTTTATATAGACGTTTAGTATTTTAAAGGCTCTAAAGGACGATCTATAGGCGGCTCTAAGGGCCTTTCTCTAACGTCTACATTAATTAAGCTGCCAGTAGAGGCTATGCCGTTACCTATAGCCTCCCTAAAGGTAGTAGTAGGTTCCTTCTTCCTTACCTACTTCCTTATAGTTTAATTTACTATATACTACCTAATATCCGCTGCTTAGTATTAATCCTCCTGCCCATCTAGAGCCCATTGCTCCTACTACTACTACTTCTACTACTACCTAATTTAAGGCTCTACAAAGTTAACTTTAAACACTACCTTCCTTATATTTCTACCCTTTATATTTTAGTTAGTTCTAAAGCTTAAGCGGCTAAGGAGGAAGCTTAATAGGTAGTAGAGGCTTAAGGGAAGGCCTATTAGAGGGGGGTTTTAATTAAGTAGGCGGCTAGAGGAGAGCCCATTTATATTCACTTTTGCTTAAGCTCCTCCTAAGCCTTCTACCATACTCACTTAGCCTCTACTCTAGTCTTTAGCGCTCCCTTCTTTATAGTAACTCATTTAAGGTATATTTAAGCTAGCTTAATCATATTTAAATTAGGTAAATTACCAGGCCAAATAAAGCGCTAAAGGTATACTGCGTCAAAGCAGAAAACTAAAGGTAAGCTCTTATTTAAATCTCTTAGAGCCTCTATATTAGAAAAGAAGCAGGGCTTATTTTAGCTCTACTAAAGGGAGGCCCAAAAATAGGCCTTAACAAGTCAATATAAATAACAAATCCGTTCTTCTATCCTTCCACCTATCTATACTATTTACATTCCAAAGCTTTATCCTACTAATCTTTTAGCTATAGTATTAGGTCTCTTCTACTTTTTAGAGGCCGTTTGCATTAACACCTCTGGAGTAATTAGTTATAAGTCAACATAGCTTAACTTACTATCTTATTCTCCTAGTATTAAGATCTAAGGGAGCGTAAGCTATGCAAAGTCTATTATAGGCAGTAGTTCTAACTAGTTATCCTAGTAATAATTAACAAAGGGGCGAAGTTGCTAGTTAAAGTATTAGTTCATAATCTTAGTTTGGCCGTTAGTTTAAGGGTAGAATGCAGTAAAGAGCTTAATCTTAATTCTAAGGATGCGGCAGAATTCGTCCTAGAAGTCTAATATAAATTAGGGTCTATAGTTAGAGATAATTAACTTAGAAGTGCTATGGATCTAGTAAATGTTGTTAACATATATACAGGCCATGTCTTTTACAGTTATAGTCTTAAAGTAGGGGAGGGAAATAGCTTGCTTACTTAGTCGGTTAACTACTATAAAGGCCATATTGTAGCTATATTTATCCTTTAGGAATAATTTAAAGTCTATTATAATATACTGCTAAGGGCGTTTGGAAACTAGTAGTAGTTATAACTATTTAGGGGTTTAATTTCTAGGGGTATCTACCCGTTTATAAGCATGGCAATTTCTAATAAATCGTTCTATATCAGACAGGAGTCCTTACTAGTAGTAGCAAGGCACTAGTAGTTAGTGGGTCTTGTCTTAACTAGGGTACACCATAGAGACTTAACAGTAGGCTTTACGGATTAGCTCTGTTTATAGGTTATTAACGTCTAGAACTATAAGCCGTTTTTAGTATAAGAGTAGTCCGTCTTCCATTTCTAAATTAGGGTTGCCTTCCATAGCTTAGTCGCGGAGGGCTTTTAGGGATTTGGCTATACAGTTCGCAATTAGGATGCGGTTAATTAGTCCTATTAGTTTATCCAGGATCTCTCCTTTTATAGGCGCTAGCTTATTCTATTTGGAGCTTAGTTCCTTAAGGATACATAGGTCAAGCTATTTGGGATAGAGGAGGGCATGTATCTAGTGCTAAGCTTTTAGCTTATCCTATAGTTCTACATCCTATTCTCTCCGGGTAAGGGCATTAGCTTTAGAATTTTGCCTACCGGGGCGGTATATAATTGTAAAGAAGAATTAGGAGAGTATTTTAGCCTACCTAGCCTATTAACCAGTAAGCTACTTTGTTATTATAAAATACTTAAGGGCTTTATAATCGGTATAGACTTTAATCTAAGAGTCTATGCTTCTAAGCTCTACGCGTCACTAGGACAATAATTATATAATAGCTAGCATTTCCTTATTGTGTACTTCGTAGTTATACTTAGCTAAGGCTATTATCTTTAAGAAAACCGCAATAGGGTACCACTTGCCATCTAGGTGTAACTGTAAGAGAACTCCCGCTACTACTCTATTAGAGGCGTCCGTTTCCAGCATTGATTTAAGGTCTAGGTTATAGTGACGGAGAATTAAGGAGGAGGTAAGTCGGTCCTTTAACTCCTTCAAAGCTTCTATATAATTATTATTAAAAATAAAAGGCGTATCATTCTTTATTAGTTATATAAAAGGCTTAGCTATAACCCCGTGGTTATAGATAAACTAATAGTAGAAGTTATAGAAGCCAAGAAAGGACTAGATGCCTTTTATAGTACAAGGGGGTTTCTAGTTACGTATTGCCTTAACCTTCTTAGGGTTAACTTTAATTCCTTCTATACTAACAATAAACCCAAGGTACTTTATTCGTTTTACTCCAAATTCACATTTCTTAATATTAACTTATAGGCCTGTATTCCGCAGCCTCTCTAGGACCTTTTAACGTGAACTTAATATTTAAGTTTATTATCTGAGTATATAAGGATATTATCTAGGTATGCCGTGCAGAATTTATTAAGGTAGTCAAAAAGAATATTATTTATATACCGTTGGTACGTAGCTGGCCCATTCATTAGTCTAAAAGGGAGAACTTTATATTTATAAGAACCGTAGCGGGTGTGGAACATTATTAGATCCTCTAATGCAGGGTCCATTCTAATTTAGTAGAAAGCTTGGCGGACATTAAGCTTAGTAAAGATTTTGGCTTAGCTTAGACGTATAAGGGTCTTATTAATTAAGGGGAGAGGGTAGTAATCTTTCTAAGTAATAGCATTTAGTTTCTGATAGTTAATATAGAAACAAAGGCCTTTATTAGGTTTCTTTATAAATAAAATAGGGGAAGTAAAAGGGGCCTAACTTAGTTTAATAAACCCCTTATAGAGGTTATTAATTAAGTACTACTTAGTTGCTTTTAGTTCCTCTATAGTTTGCTAGTAAAGGGGGCTGTAGCCTAGGGAGTTGTTAGCCTCTAGTTAAATCTTATAATCATAGGTTTAGTAGGGGGTAGTATATCCGAGGCTGCTTTTAAGAACGCGTCTCTATAATCTAAGAGGTATATAGGGAGGAGGCACTTAACTAGCTCCTTATTAGTTTCCTCTACTAGCCCTTCTTCCTTCTTATTAATAATTTAGTTAATTTTATATAAGCTAGTTATAAAGACCTTGTTGTCCTTCTAATATATATTAAAGTAGAAACCTATGGCGCTAATTGCCGCGATGTCTACTATAGGGGGGTTATGCGATAGTAGGGGTGTCTATGGCCTTGGGGGCCTTTAGCGTATTAGCGTTGTCTTTACTCCCTTTAGCTCTTATTATATCTTCTAAAGGTTGTTCTCTACGTCCTATTGGTACATCCTCTTTCCTATTAGCCAGATCCCCACAATTTAGAAGTTATTTACATTACTATCTATTCTACTTTTGTAAGTAGAGTCCTCCTCAACTATAGTCCTTTAGGGGAGTATCCTTATTAGTATAGAGTTCCTACCGGCCTTGCGGTAGGCATCTTCCTAGGTAAAGGCTATATCGCGGTTCCTAACATCCTGCTAGTAGATAGGGTTAGCCTTTACGGCTAATGTCTTGTAGTTAGTACAGATTTCTCTAATAAAGGAGGGTAACTTTGGTCTATTCTCCGGCCAAACGAACTGTTTTTGTTAAACGTTTAGCCAAATATTAAAGTAAGATATCTATTTTCGGCTGAGAATTATATTATAGGACCCTAGGTCTAGGATGCAGAAGGGGATACCAAACTAGCGTTATCTATTAATCGTGATATATAGTTTTAAGATATAGGTAACCGGCTTACCGGCTTAGCCATTATGGCCTTTTACTTAAACAGGCTTCTCTAGTTAGGTAGCATTTATATTTAAGAACTTAGCAACGTTATTTATATAAGCAGTGTTTATAAAGGTAAAGCTATTCACTTCAGTATTAATAAGGGCAGTTATATTAACTCTATATCCATTTTAAGATACTATATATAGAACCGTAAAGTATTTTCTACCTATTAGCTAACTTAGATCAATCTCTTTAAGATTAATAGGATACCCTAAGGGGGAGTCTTTCCCTAGGGTTCTTCTTTTCCTAACTTATTAGACATTTCTTCTTCTTCCTCTATTTCCTTAATATTACCCATATCTTTTAGCTCTAGGCAGAACGTAGTAAAGTAACTATCCTTTCCGCAATTAAAGCACATAACCGATGCAGGGTCAATTAGGGTATTGCGACGAGTATTGGCTAAAGGCATAGTACATAGTGATTTGGACGAGGCTCGCGGGTAGGTAGTTATAACAGCTTTTAGTATAAGGGCGGTCGTGGTTTATCTTTTAACGCCAGCTCCGGTTAGCGTAGCGGATAGGTTCCGGTTACTATGGGACTTCTTTAGTCGGTTAAAACAAGCATTAACTCGTTTTAGTTCTAAATCCAGCAACAAACATTAGGCTGCGAGTCTTTAGTAGGTTAGTAGGTCGTCCAAGGCTACCGCGATCTTCTTTTATAGTCAGACCATTAGCTTATTATATAGGTCCAAACGGTAGTTCTTAGGAGGAATCTGGCCTTTACCTACTAGGTGTAAGAATTAGGTCTAGAACTTAGTAAAGAATTAGTTTGATTTTATTATTAGGCAATTATAATTATAATAGGTATCCTATACTTTATTTAGGTTAATATAGATAGCTACTAGATGTTATATTATCTTATTAACAGATATAAACCAAATAGGTAACTTGTCCTTAAACTTGGCCTAGAGGTGTTACTAGGCATCCCTAATAGTTCAACCAAAGAGGTAGAGCATTTTAGCTTCTTTAGAGGGAAAATAGTTATAGTTAATACGAAGCTTTCCTTATACCTAGATTCTCCAGTTTTTAAAGATTAGGTCTATACCGTCCAATAATAGTAGGGGGTTAGGGAGCTTAACAGACTTTAATTATTTTGTTATTATGTCCGTACTCTCTAGTATATCGTATTTAGTTAAGTAAATAGGTTAACTAAGGCTTTATAAAGGGGAGGCTAGGCTATTTTATAAGGCAGCAAGGCTTTCTAAAATCTCCCTTAGAGTCTCTTATATGCTTTAGGCTTAAAGATAATTAACCTTCTAATTGGCTGCAAGGGTACGAATCTGCCCATATACATCTATAATGTTATTATTGTCTTTAATTTCTAATCCTAACTAGATCTCGTGTTCCTCTTAGGTAGAGGTAGATCTTTTAGATAAACTCACTTTAGGTACCATCGTTGGCTTTCTAAGGTTTATCAGAATTATATAGTTCGGTTTTAATTCCAACGGTTCTTTTAGGGGTATAGGTTAAGTACAGTCTAGCCTATAAAAGTAGGATATTGTTAGGGCCTTCCCAGGCGTAGTAGATAGTTATTTAGTATCTAAGTATAACGCGTTAACGCGTTATTGCAGACAAAGGTCTTCTTTTTAGGGTGGAATATTATTAAGGCCTTCCTAGGCAATATAGGGAGAGCTTAGTATAATATAATGGGCTTGTATAAATGCTTCTAAACCAAAGCTTATAGATTACTACTATATAAGAATACTAAGCTAAAGAGAAGAAGAAGTCTGTTAGAGACTAGTAAGATATAAAGGGGTCGCCAAGGCGCTAGTAGTAAGCGAGCTAATAGCGATTTTCCATGCCGGGTATAGAAAATCCTGATTGGTCGGCTCTACAAGTAGTGTCGGCAGAACATGGCAGAATTTGGCAGAATGCCCAGAAAGTAGCAGGTGACGCGCTCCAGCACCGTCACACTCTATAAGGGAACCTATACTTATTCACTTTAGTATCTCCAAATAGCTCAATTGCTTAGGTATATAGATTTATTATCTTAAATTAACTACTCCCTTTTAATCCGATAAAAACATAGTTAGGTTTTATTTTTAAATTATACTTTCTAAGGTGTTTCTTAAGCATATTAATTGGATTGGCGTGACACCTAAAGACGACTAGATTCTTTAAGTTAGGAACTCGTTGGGTATATGCCTTATAGGGTATAATAGCACTACTATACTTGTTGTTAAATGGAAGTGCTAAGGTGGGTACTTAATTCTTAATCTAGACAGCATGCTTAACTGCGTAGCACTAGAGTTTAACTGGTATATTTCTTTGAAATAGAAGTGACCTTGTTTTGTAGTTGACTATATAGATTACGCGCTTAATTGCGCTATTGTATAAATGCTTGTATGGCGGACAAGGTTTAAAGTTAATACCCTAGGGTATCAGTTCGTCTTAAAATCTGCGGCTGAACTCCCCCTTTCTATTGTCCGCTCGAATCTATATAGCTTGGTTGCCAGTGAACCTCTCTGCCCTTGCGATAATCTTTTTGATATGTGGTAGTACCTCTTTAGTTTGGAGGGTTTTAAGAGGAACGACCTAAGTATACCATGTGGCGTTGTCTAGGGCTAGTAGGTAGTAGTTATAACCTCTAATTGATATACCGATTCGTCCTATAATATCTAGGTGTAGCCCTTGACTAGGTATCTTCTCGCGCTTAGTTATCTTCTTGCTTAGTATTTCTTGCATCTTTCTAACTAGACAAGCTTTGTACGTACTCTTACTGACTAGTATTGCTCTCTTCTTAAGCTTTATGCCTAGTAAGGAGTGCTGTAACTTAAATAGGTCGCTATAATTTGTGTGTCTAGTTCGGCGGTGCTATAGCTCAGCATCTGTTTTACTAATGTTTGGTTGTAAATTGTATGCTTCTATTGTCGCATTAAATGCTTCCTAATGCTCTTATAGTACGTAGAGGTTATTCCTTGTAATAGCCTTAAATATCGCACCTAATTTATGCTTGCTAGTAGCCTAATTGTCTGGGTTAAATATAATTAAGTAGCCTTCCTAAGTGAGAGTCCTTACTGAGATTAGCTTAATTAATTTAAATAAAGGTATAAGCTAGACGTCTTTTAGCTTTAGGGTACTAATTTAAGCTTAGCTATATTCTATAGCAGGGATAATAATCCTATTTGCAGTGCGGACCTGTTATGGCGTATTCCATCTCTTTAAGTGTATTAGGTCTAATTGGTTACTAGTAAAGTGCTTAGTTGCACCTAAGTTAAGAGCCTAAGCTAGAGACGTTGTTGTAAGCATAGTACGTTTAGGGTTAGGGTTAGGGTAGATTAAATTACTGTTAAATTCTTTCTTAGCTATTGCTATATTCCTTACTTCCTCTGCCTTAGGAGTACCTTTATCTATTTTCCTAGCGTTGTTAAATTGGAATTACTTAAATAGGGGACAGTCTTTCTGGTAGTAACCTTTTTAATAGTATACTTTACACTTATCTCTTTCTGGTTGTCTTGGCTCTTTGGTTACTTAAGATAATAAGCTATAATGTAATAAGGAATAATTAAATCTACTAGCACAACCTCTGCCCCTTGTTTAACCTCAACCTTAGTTTCCCCTTCTCCCCCTAAGTTTGTCTTTCCTCTTATATACAAGTACTGCAGTCTATGCTTATATAGAGAGAGCAGTCTCTTGCTCCTAAAGAAGGGTAATACAGCTCTTAAGATCTTGTTTGTCTTATAGATACTAGGTCTTCGCATTCTACCATACAATATTGCTTGGTAGGGCTAGAAGGAGTTGCTTTTTAATATTATTATTAGTAAGTGCTTAAGGTGTTAAAGCTAGATTAATCTTAAATTAATTAAGTATATCAAGGAACTTAATAATTCGCATCTTTATAGGATTAAATATAGTGCTATAGAACTCCCTATAAAGTCTAGAGATATAGACCTTGTTATTAGCCTTATTAAACTTCTTTATTCCTTCCCACATTCCCTAAATATTATACGCCTTTATTATCGCATGCATCTCTTCCTAATGGTTATCTCTTATTAAATTATAGATAATCTTGTTTGCTTCCCCTTGTCTTTTTCTTCTGTTAGCTAAATTAACTTAATTTGGGTCCTTTGTACTAGTAATAAAATCCTAGCTCTCTGATATAATTAGGGCCGCCTTATAGGTGCGCTTCTAGTCTGCAAAGTTGTCTCTATTAAAAATAACGATTTTACTGGCCTTGTGATTGTATGTAGGTGTTGTTAAGGTTAAGGTAGAGGAGGTCATTTTCGGGGTCAATTTTCGAGTTAGGAGAGGTGTTGCTACCCGGGCTCATAACCTGTTGGAATTATAAGGTCATAAGGTCACAGCGGAGGTCTCTTGAGGGTCTAATTGATGATAGAGATGACGCAGACAATGAATATTGATTGATTCGTGATGCGGTAGATACGGTTTATGTCTATCTAGATTAACATGCAGAGCTCGCTCTCGCGACGTGTCTAGATAGTCAGCATCTCTCGCTTAATTCTGACAAGGGGCCTCCATAGGAAAGCCCCGTGCTCTTGCGTATACCTCGCGTACAGCTTACGTTAGCTACGCGTAGGTATATCACCTCCTTACGCCCTCGACCCTTACGATCGATCGCGCAACGTCTTGTAGACTCCTTGAATACATACGCTTTGTAGCTACTACCCCCGTCCCGTGACAGGTTACTAGCTATTTTATAATCTCTTAGAATTCCTCTAAATATAAGTCTTCTAATAGCAGACCCGCGTCCATTTTAAGAGGGCTAGCTATATATTCTAAGGCACTTAGCTTACTATTAATAAACTCTTTAACATCCTTAGTTGGCTTATTAGGTTATTTACTATTAGGCGGCTATTACGAAAGTCTATTAGCTAGTCTATTCTTCTTCCCTAGCATATATCTAATATTAAAGTCCTATAGCTGGATCTATGCTAGCTATCTTGTCATTAAGGCTCTGGGTAAATTAGTGGTAGTATAATTTAGTTATATAACTAAGGTACTTATATCTGTCTTAACTATAAAGCGAACACTATATCGGTATACACGACACTTCTTTAGCGTATATAGTAACGCTTAATATTTAAGCTTTCCTAAGTTATATTTCTACTCCGCTTAAGACTAGATGTCGTTCTTATATTAATATAGGTAATAATAACCTTGTATATCTAGTTGTATAAGGCCGTACCCCTATCTATTTTTAAATCTATTAATAGCAAGAATAATTAGCCCTACCCCTTTACTATAATTCAGTTAAACTAATGCGGACGTGGTAATAATTATATACTTTAGAGTCTTTATAGCGGCAATCTGCTCTATACCCTATATAAACAGAACGTTTACTTATAGTAGTTGGAAGATTGGCTCTACCTTAATTAAAGTCTTCTACCTATATTTAGTAATATATAACTACTCCTAGGAATGCTTAGGCTGATATAACATCTTTACAGTCTCTCTAGTAAATAATCTTTATAACTTTTAACTCTTTTAGATATTGTCCCTTTCTATTATAGCTGTTACGACGACAATGTATTATATGCAAACGCTAGATAAACAAGCATCAGATTCGTAGAATTGATAGCTACGTACGGCTGTCGTGGAGACTCAAGAGGATTGCTGGAGAGCTTAACAAGAATACAGCTGCGGGCGAATCTATATAGGGGCAATTGGGGCGGACAAATTAACTGTTAAGCGATATTAAATAAGGAAAAGAAAGCTACACGTCTAGCGTAGCGCGTGTCGCGGGCAGTCCCGTGACAATAGCGGTAACTAACTACTATAATCTTATCTTTATAGAAGTAAGACTTTGCGCCTAAGACTGTATACCTAGCTTATTTTAAATCTGCAAGCACTCTATCTAGCTATATAATATATTCTAATATATACCTACGCATGCCTAAAAGACTCTCTTCTCCATTATATACTGTCTATAGGCCTTTTACTATAATATTATCTAGAAACGGCAAGGCATAGTATGGGATATATTGTTCTAGAATTTTAGTAATTGTCCTTATAAACTAGGCTACTAAATTTATACCTTCTATAGATACTATTGTTTATTATAAAAGCCCTAGAGGTATTATAAAAGCCATTAGGTTCCTGCTTTTTATATTAAGCTTTAACTAATTATAGCTAGAGAAGAAGTCTACTAGAGATATAACTTTGCATCCTATAAACTCCTTAGAAAACTTATTAGCATATAGTAGTAGATTTGCGTCCCTAATAGTCACTTAGTTAATATTTATTACCGCGTTAATTAGTTGGTACTTTTCATATTCCTTCTTGCTTATAAGAAACCATAGATTTCTATATAGACTTTTGCAATATTCTAGAGTCCCTTAAGCTAGTTATTCTTACAATATTTTTATTACTTCTTCTTATAGGGCCCTGGGTGTAGAAAAGTTTGGTACTTACTATACTTTATACGGCACAGTCTTAATCTTTAGTGGTAGAGTTATATCTGTAACAGTTTACTAGCACTACGCTAAGACACAAGATTGTCGCCTGAGAGGCTCCGAGACAGAATCGACCCTACCCTCGTATGTCTCGGATATGGTCAAATATTGAGTTATAGACTTCAGAGTTCGGGGTCTACTTTTATGTATTTAGTTCACTTGATTTCCATAGATTTAGAATTAAGTTGCTTATTTAATCCTTACACTGCAAAAGCTTATAGTTATAAGTCCGGATTGCACTACCTGCTAAACCAATCAATCTACTACCTTATTTACGAAGTTACTACTTCTACCACCTTTGTAAGTGTCTTAAGCTTCTTTACCTACTAAACGAATGGACGGTTATACCTGACCGACAAACGTACCCAATAGACGAACGAACTGACGAATCAAAAAACGTCAAAATAAGGTTTCGCCAAGACGCTAACCTAGGACCCTGCTTGACCTGTCAAATTCTAAAAATAACAACCAATATAGACGGACCTTATTTAAAATTTAACCTTATCCTTAATAAGCCATCTAATTAGATACAATGGTTCTTTATTATTTAAGATACTACTAAAACTAACAAGGTATGGCAGTATATTAACCCATTAAAGAAGAAAAACGAGCTTCTAAAGCTAGAGTTACCTAATTAGCCTATACTAAGAGACGTGCTTTCTACTGCTACATTAATAGCAAAGCTAGATCTAAACCAACTTATTACCTATAATTAACTCTATGCTAAATATAAGGACGACCTCCGCATATACCAGAAGCAAGAGTAAGCCATAAACAATATTAGCAATTACGTCATTCGCACAACATTGGTATCCTACCTCCCTCTTATTAACGGCCTTAAAACAGTACATAAACGCCTTTAAGCACTTAAGAAAACACTAGCCCCTACCACCTTAGGTTAAAAGCATAACATCCTTAATTAATATACGGCTCTTAAAGCCTATAACAAAAAGCAGAGCATTAAAAAATAGTTAAATAACTAGAGGAATGTCTATAAGCTGGCAGAATAGTTGGAGCTACTAGACATATAAGGCTTTAGGCCACACTATAATTTTATACAAGTAATTAAACCTATCTCTTCCAGCTTTATAGGAGTACTTAAAGTAGACCTTATTAGAAAAGAACAAAAGGACAAAAATCCCCTATCCATTATTAACCTCATTAAGGAGTTTAAGGAGCACTACCGCATGCAGCAAGCATCGTCTACCTCAACTACTAATAACTCTGCATTTGCAGCTCTTTAAGGCAACTTAAATTCCAATTCCAATTTAGATCCTAACGGCAATTCTAATAGCAATTTAAATTTAAATTTAAGATAGAACAAGGAATGTATATACGGCATTATACATTGGTTTAATAACTGCTATTACATTGCTAAGCATAAGCGCCCTTAAGGATGGAGACCAAGGGAAGATGTCCAGAAGAAAGTAGACGAAGCTATTTTATCTACACCTTAGATTAAACACATTATTAACTAAATTTAAAAAAGAGAATAGGAAGTAAAGAAGAATAATTAGAACATAGAATCTATAATTAATTTTAATTTTAAAACCCTACCTTTTACTAAACCGACTAGCCATACTACTATATTTAGTACTAGTTAAATTCCTTTCAAACTCTAGAACACCTGGATGCTTAACCCTAATGTAAATACCCATGTCTATAATAATAAAGAAGACTTTACCTTCTTATACCTAGTAGCAGAAAACAACTACCTAATTGCTGGCGGAAATTTTGTGAAAATTTAAGCCTATGGAATAGTAACTATTACTATTAATACACCTACTGGGAAGTTAAAAATAAAGCTATCCTATATAGCACTAGCACCTACCTTTTTTATAAATATTATAGCACTCTTAAGAGCTACTAATAATGACATCTATTTTAACTTAGGACGAAATATGCTATACCATCTAGCAACTGGCAAAATAGTCTACTATACAAAACGACTAGGGGGCCACTGGGCACTAATGCATAGAGAGCCTATAAGTACCCTAGATTTGACTTAATTAACCTTCTTAATAGGAAGATTTTAGCTAAGCTAAATGGCCTATAAACCAATTGGAGCCATAGCTACAAGATAGCATAAAATTCTCAGCTATATAGGACCTAATGCTATTGCGCAGCTTCCTAAATATGTTATTAGCGCAGAGCTAACTAAATTTAAAACTAACAAACGAGCACTGCTTAAAATTAAATATAAAGTTTACTTATTAGCAAAGCACACGCAGTAAATCTCCCAAAGATAAGAATATAAATTTCCAGCCACTCGACTATTTAAACGGCTAGCATTTAATATTATCTACCTTGGAGTACCAGGGTACAACAGTAATAGATATGTTATATATTTCTATTGCATATATTCCAAATCCAACTTTATATATACCGCCAAGGATAGGGATAAAGCTACTATCCTACCTACTATTTATAAGACTTACTATTTAATTAAAATATAATTCTATTAAGACGTTACCTTCTTCTGGAGTAATAATAAATAAGTATTTAGACAAATAGAAGATATTCTAAAGACGTGGTATATAGACAAAGGCATTACCTTTAAATGCTAAGCACTATATACTAAAGAACAAAATAGTAGAGCAGAATGATCTAGACGAACCCTTATAGAACAATTAAGGTCTATGCAGCTGGAAGCATTCTTACCTCTATTTTTAGAACCAGAAGCTTTCCTTACTGCTAGCTATACACTTAATTAAATACTAAATAAGCAACTAGGTTGGAAAACTCTGTATAAGGTCGCCTATAGCAAGTTGCTATTACTTACATATATGCACAAATACAGTTATAAGACCTATATGCTGAATAAATAAGTTAGAAAGGGAGATAAGCTAGCTCCTTATATATTAATTGGACACCTAGTTGGCTATAATTTAACTAATATCTACTAAATCTTAATTCTAAGTCTTTACAAAGTTATTTAAACTAGAGATATTATATTTAATAAGACCTTATTCTATAACCCTAAGGGTTAAAATATTAATTACCTACTTAGGAAAGCATTAGAAGATACTATTTAGGCAATTAGTCTACTAGAACTTCTCTATAAGGACAAATCTAAGAATAAATCTATTTTATATAGACCTACCTTAAATATAGATTAAACGACTATATTAAGCGACTTAGCAGAGCTTCCTATAAAGGACATTAAATAGCTACTAACTCCTAGCAGAATGGTATCTCTAGATTTACTAGAAATAAATACTATACTAGAAGGACTTTAAGACAATATCTTAGATATAATTAAAATAGCTTTTATTTAGCTAAGCAGTTTACCAGAATAGTTAAATATAGCTTTATAAGCTAATGAAGTCTTAGCTAATTCTTCTACTAACCTTATCCTACCAGAAGGTTCTAAATAAATTTAATATTAAGTGTACGTAACAGCACTATTTAATCTATCTACCCTATTTGGTTACTACGCTGGCTTTGCCACAGGACTAGTAAAGGACATTAAACAAACTAGATCCTCCCTGCATTAAAACAATTTTTCTACCAGAACTAAAGAATCTAAAAGAGCTAAGAAAGCACCCTTTAACTACCGGCTTTTAAAAGGTTATAGAAAAAGAATACAACAACCTAAAACGCCGAGGGATATTTAAGACTGTCCTAAAGGAAGAATCAACCAATAACCAGATCCTTTTGCTGAAATAGGTCTTCAAATACAAGTTTAACAGCGACAGTTACCTTTAAAAGCTAAAGGCTCGACTATATATCCGCGGAGACCTATGCAGCAACCCTAGCTGCTCAAATATTCCGTGCCCTTATAGCTATAGCAGCTGTATTTAATTTAGAGATTTGACAGTATGACGCTGTAAACGCATTTACAAATGCAAGACTAGATAAGCTAGTCTACTATTACTGCCTAAAAGGCTTTAATTAAAACAGATATATCTTAAAGCTACTTATGGCGCTATACGGATTAAAAGTCTCACCACTACTTTAGTATAAAGAGCTTACTAATATACTAACCAAATTCGGGTTAAAGCCTATCTTAGGTACCAACTGCCTTTATACTAATAGACGGCTTATTATCTTCTTCTATGTAGATAATATTACTATTTTATTTAACAAAAAAGACCTTTTAAGACTATAGGAATTTGAAGCTAAACTGCTATACTAATACGAGATCCATGCACTAGGAGACCTATAGTAATTCCTAGGAATTTAAATTAAACAAGATTGGGCAAGTAGAAAGCTCTAGCTCTGCTAAGATTCCTATATTAAAAAGATAGCCAGTCGGTTTAAGATTAAACTAAAAAGGTTCCCTAAAACACTACTACCTAATAAACTAATTCCGTCCGACTAGCAGACAAACCCTTAAAGAACACTAGCCTATTAGTAAAGGGTTAACTCATTAGCTTACCTAGCCGTATTTAAAAGGCCTAATATTGTAAAGATGCATTTAAAGCTAGCCAAATTCCTTATTAATCCAAATTAAAAGCACCTTAATATATTAAACCAAGCTATTGCCTATTGCCTTAGAACAAAATCTATAGCTATTAAATACTTTAGCGAAGTATTTAGAGCACACGTCTACTTTAGAAACCCTAAAGGAGAAGACGTTACCTTTTACAGAGTATCTAATATAGCATTTGCAGACTATAAAGAGACTAGACGGAGCTCTTAAGGATACCTATTTATCCTATTTAGAGGACTAATTAATCGGAAGGCAACCCTATAATAATTAATGACTTGCTTAACTACTAAAGCGGAGCTTCTCTCCCTATCTACTGCCGCTGTTAAAATTATCTAGTGGTAGCGTTTCTTTAAGGTAATTGGTCTTAATTTAGAACGTAATTTTACCCTTCTATGCAACAATATATAGACTATATAACTCCTAAGATAGGATACACCAAAGCTTAACACCAAGCTATAATATATTAACGTCTATTAGCACTAGCTTAGATAGGAAGTCTAAGACAAAAAGATTGACGTATAATGGGTCCCTACAGACAAGATACCTACTAATGGTCTTACTAAGATCCTATCCTGTTAAAGGCACGAGGTATAGGTAAAGTAATTAAATTTGGTAGACATTTAACATTAGATTACTACTACAACTAATAAAAACTCTTAAGTATTACCCTATACTACTCCTAAAAGTTATATCTAAATTTCCTATTTTGGTATAGCTTTTATCTTCATTTTATTTTCTACAGCTTTAACTACACTATTAAATCTGGGGGGGTATATAACAGTTTACTAGCACTACGCTAAGATACAAGATCGTTGCCTAAGAGGCTCCGAGACAGGATCGATCCTACCCTTATATGTCTTGGATATAGTCAAATATTAAGTTATAGACTTCGGAGTTCGGGGTCTACTTTTATGTATTTAGTTCACTTAATTTCCATAGATTTAGAATTAAGTTGCTTATTTAATCCTTACACTGTAAAAGCTTACAATATCTTTACTAACACAACCCTGAACTCCCATACTAGAGCCTCTTCTTAGTTAAATAATATAGCCTTAAAGATCTCTTATTTTCTTAGCTAAATATCTCCTATAATTATACGCTCTAATTATTTTGGCTTTAGTTATATACTATAGGCCAGCTTAGTGTATTGCGGCTTAAGGAAATAATTATATAGACTAAGAGGCAATCCTTAAATAGACGCCCTCTATTAACATAAGGCTACCTCTTACTATTTTAGTATACCTTCTATAACTATTCTATCTGGTACCAATAAATTAACTAGGTAGACTTTATCTGCTTTTTATTTATATACAGTTGCTATATTTATAGTATTTTATTAGGCCTTACTCTAGTAGCTTTCTATTTACATTATAAATAGATCTATTGTCTTTAATATTTAATATATAAAAGACCTAGCCTTTACCTTAAATACCAGCTTCCAATTCTTTCTTAAGTATTCCCTTAGGATTTCCCTTAACATTTTACTGTTAAGTTCTCTCTATCTAATATTATATTCTTCTTTCTACTAATGGCTCTGCCTAGTAGATATCTAAAATAGTAAGCGTCTGTGTTAGAGCCGCACCTTACTTCCCTCCTCTTTAAACTTAGCATTCTCCTTATTCTAATGCGCTAGGTTATAAGCAACCCCAGATACGATCCTAGCGGTTATACCAGTTATATATTTCCTAAACTATTGTCTATATTAATGCCTTTATCTATTTTAAAGAATATCGCATCCTTATGGGATATTAAGAACCTTATTTTAACTCTACTATCTTCTAATTAAATAATGCAAGATATCTAACTTATTGCGGTTTGTTTTATTACCAGTTTAGCCTTTATTAACTATAGCTTACTAAGTATTACCTTATATAACATTTCCCCTATAGCAATAAATGTTATAGATATTAAGACGTTACCTATTACTACGAAGGCGCGCGGTATTGAATTTGACCCATATTTTGCCAAGTACTTTGTTAGCGAGATTTTTTCTTAGCAAACCCCACCAAGACAATTAGTGAGACAGTATTTATGGCTCCACCACCTACAGAAGGCCAGAAGATTGAATATTTGACCCACCTATAATACGTATATTCTGTAGAGGCTGCTTGACGAGCTAAAATCAATATAAACATAGCTAAAAGGATTAAAGCACGCGTTAGTGCCTTCTAGGTAGACTACAAGGAGGCTAGTCTCCCTAATCCTATAATTAAAGAGCAAGTCGCTAGGAAGCCTAGATTAAGTACAAAGTCTTAAACCTTAGTTTAAGAGATTACTAACTTACTTGAAAGTTATATATTAAATAAGAAAAAACGGAAGAAGCTTTGGCACGTCGTCGTAAAGGAGGATGGATTCTTTGACTACCACCGCTATATAATTAAGAAGAAGCTCTATGGGAGAGGCCTTTGATATAAACGCTATTGAGGGAGCTTAGATGCCTATAAGGATTTAAATAACTTAGTAATGGGGTGCCCTTTATGCTCTAAAATGGACGGATAGAGCGTGGAGGGGTGCGTGGGATAACCTCACAGGTAAAGATTAGAGCTCTCGTCGCTAGAATTGCTGCTATTAATATACTTATTACAGAACACGAAGGTAGAAATAATTTTCACAGATAGTACTTAGATTTTGGCAGGGTCTAATCGCGATTTAAGGTATTTTTCGTAATGCTCATTTCTACTTTGTTGAGGCTCGCTTGAATATAGGTCAAATTTAATGCCACGCGCCTTTGTATAGGAACCGCATAAACTAATCTAATAAACTTAGACTAAGTCCTATTGGTAGATATTAGATATATACCTTATAGTTATAGGGGCAGACTTAATATTAGTGAACTATGTTATAGAGTCACGCTTTCTTTAATAAGGTTAAGCTCCGCTCTAGAGTTAATTAAGTATTTAGCCCTCTTATCTCCTATCTGTACTTTTACCTTTAGGCATTGTCTTTAAAACCAAATAAATCCTATCTCTTATTTAATCTGGTCCACTTTAGCAGTTATTAAGCTAGCTTAGTTAGCATATAATATTAGGTATGCTAATAATATAGATGCTTTAATATCCTCTTACTTCTGTTAGTAAGGCTCTATAAAGGGTAGTAGAAGAGGCTTAAAGAATAGCCTTATAATCTTAGGTATGTATATAAGGCAGTTACTAATAGTAACTTTAATAGTTTTTAATAAGATCTTGTCCGCCATTATAGTTAGGCTTAGGACGTTTCCCTTTAGTATATCTATTATTCTAACTAGCTTTAATTATAGTGCTTTAGCTATTATTATTGCATCCGCTATTTACTCCATCTATTTTAGCTACTTAGTATAGTCTATTTTATTAATCTTATTATTGCTTAATAGTAGTTAAGGAGCCTGCTGCTAGGACCATAGTATAATTTGGATATGTCCTCCTAGTTATATATTTTAAACTACTGCCAGTCGCTAACCAGATGGTTTTAGAGGCGGTTTTATTACTCTTACTTCCCCTTATAGTTTCCTAAGATTATATAACCATAGTATAGGCTGCAACTGGGTTGCGGCTCCTACTATATTAACGCATATCAACTCTATTTAGTATATACCCTCCTAGGACTCGCCAATTTCCTCCTTACTTTTAGCGTTGCTTTTATCTATAAGCTCCACTAAAGCTATCTTTAGTTAGACGCCTATTACTAGAGCATTAGGATTAATATTTGCGTTTTACTTTAGCTAGTCTTTAAGGAACTATATCTAGTTATTACTTAGCAAATATAGAATAATATTTTTTAGGCGATTACATATTCTAGCGTAGATTTGGTTATTCTTATTTATATATAGAAAACCGTAATAAATTAGTTCCTAAAGCTGTAGATACTGGTTAATAAAATAGTAGGCACCCTTGCATCTATAAAACGCCTAAGCTTATACTAGGTATATACTAAAGTTTTCTGGCCCTTTATACCTTCCTAGGCCTGGCTTATATCATTTCTATAGCGCTCCCTTATAGTGCGGCTACGGTCTATTATTACTTAGTGCCGGTCGTAGGGCTATTTATTCTTAATATATTAATGCCCTATTTAGGAGCTGTATATACTATATTAAATCTTAGCAAATCCTATCTAGGAATAGCATTAAAAATATAACGCCCGCCAATTTAACTGTCTCAAGATTAAGCTTCTAGAGTTAATTAGTAAGTTTCTCTAGTTTGGGATCTGCTTCTTAAGTTGTTTAACCAGTACTTACTTACTAACTTACTTAGCTAAGTAACTATAGGCAGTTAAAAGGCAGTATCTCTTTGGTTATTTATAGCTGGTTACTAATTATGGAATTATCCAACTAGCTAACAAAGGCCTTACTCCTTAGGATTTATTATTAATAATTAATCTGTGCCTTTATATGAATTAAGCCTATCTTCTATAGCTCTCCTTATTAAATAAAAGTTAAAAGACTTTTACCTATCTAGGTCAGCTCCTATTTTAGTTATAGTATATTTTTAATATTTAAATAAGAGTCCCCTTACGAACTAGTACCCTTATTTATAATTTTCTAAATTACTGGCCTTAGTAACCTTTTAGGAGATTAACATAAACTGCTTATAGTATTCTTATATACTACTAGGCGGATTATTCCTATACTATAGCATATAAGCTTCCAAAAATTCTACTATTTTAACTTCTTAAAAGTAGTTACTTCCTTAGTAGTCTATCCTAAGCTTTCTTATAAGTTCCGTCTAGCTACTAATTATAAACTTAGGCAGGCTTTAGATCTGTATCCCTATCTAATAATTATAATACTCTAAGAGTCTTTAGTGTTTCTTATTATCTATAACATAATATTAAATGCCAAGTTGCTTATATTGTTTAATAAATTGTAATAAATTTCATTTTATAAAGTAAGGGGTTCTAGGAGTCCCTAGAGCCGGTATAGGCTAGGCCATAATATATACCTTATCTTATTCCATTAGTGGTCTAGTAAAAGGCAGTAGACCTACAGTTTTTCTAGGGATAAGTAAGTAGACCTTATAACCTTTGGCCTTAGTCTATTAATAATTATTAATCCCTAACGTTACGGGAGTTAGGGTTAGTATTACATACCCTAGTTTAGGAGAGCTTCGTGGTTTAATAGGCTACTAACTTTCCTCTCCCTTTCTAGCGCTTTTGCTATTATTATAAAATAGGCCTAATATTCCTAATAATCCTTTTGCTGGTACTGTCGCCATTACTATTATAAATTTAAAAGTAGCTCCTATAAATGCGAGAATAATTATATAGGCTGTTGTAAATATAGTAAATAAAATATAGAAGACCTTTCTCTGCCTTTCCTGGTATACTATAGTTCTCCCTTTTATCCTCCATCTTATAGTACTATATACTCGCCTTCCCATTGCTATTTGCTGACTACCATTCCCGTATAGAGAACTTGGCATATATTGCTAATTTATTCCTACAGAGGTGGCTACGCACCAGTTGCCAATATGTCCTAACTTCTTTACCTCCCTTTCCACATATCCTTCTATTTTACAGTTCCAGATAATTCCAAATCATTCCTATATATCTCCTATATATAAAGTACCAGACTTCTAATCTAAAGAGCTTACCATTATCCCTATATAGAATGCCATAAAATATATGGTAGGGTATGACTACTCTTAAATAGGAAGTCACGGTGTAGTCTGTTAGTTAGTTAATTAGTTAGTTATAATCAGCTAATAGAAAAGCGGTTAGTAAGAAGAGAAGAAAAGTGTGTGTCTATTAGTACCGTCTAAGTTATTAAAGACTCTAGTGCTCTAGACTAACCTATATAAAATATATAGAAGGCCTAGGCTCTTATAAAGCTATGCCCAATCTAGATATTAAATCTAGGGGGCCAAATTATACCACTATACTATAAGCCTAGAATATACCTTACTATTAATAAGACAATTAAGCGCTTTACTAGCTATGCTCCTAATTTTATTAATATACTAACTAAGCCTATACCTAAGGGCTTTAATATATAGCTATTAGGCAACTAGGGTTATGTCCTTAATTAGATGTTTTATATTAAAAGATAATAATAAGAGCCCGGTAGATCTAGATAATTTCTTGGTAAAGGCTTTTTAAAGATATAGGTAGTAGTAATGGACTTTTTAACTTGGGAAGATCTAGAGACGGACTAGTGTCTCTATTAGCTAAATATATACACCATTTGGCTAGATAACCTTTTTACCTCTATTAAACTACTTTAGTGACTCTAAATACTTAGAATTAGGGGTGTGGGAATGGTATAAATAACTAAAATAAAGTGGGAGGAATTAAATAAGGCTAAAAAGGGGAAGAGAATGGGGTAAAATTAGGCACTAACCAAGTAAATTAACATATAGCTTGCTGACCTTAAATTAATCTACTAGAGCTAGATTTAATTAAGTATACTATATATAAGGCTTTTAGAAGACGGAATAGTTATTAAGTTTGCTTAGAAGGATGCTAATATAGTCTTCTTTATAAGTACCATAAGCAATAGTTTATACTCTAGTTTAACATTAAGGCTCTATAATTAATAATATTATATATTATAAGTTTAAACTTTGTTAAATGGGAGCAATAATAACCTACTATAACCTCTAGCAATGCCTAATAGACTTATAAGGCGTTTAGAGACTAAGCTAGGAAGTAGTTACCTATACTAGAGTTTATTAATATATACAATCGCTTTATAAAAGGTGTTAATGCCACTAACCAAATAAGATCTTACTACACCTCCCTTAGGATCCACCGCCGTACCTAAAAGCCTCTTTTTGCTTCCTTTTTAATATAATCGTTACTAACGCCTCTAAATTATCCTCTATGTGTACCCGTAGCTAGGTATACTATGCTAGCTATAAAGCTTTCCACGAAGCTCTTATTAACTCCCTATTTAAACACTTAATATAAGTACTAAAGGTAAATATTAGGTGAATATCTATAGAGGATATATAGTGGCACCTAGTACTATATTATAGATATAAGTCAATTAAAATTAATAAAAAGCTGGTAGCTTACGCAGCTTGCTTATAAAAGGGAAGAAAGAGCTATATTAAGAAGCTATTAAAGAGGAAGCCTTTATAAGCTTTTGGTAGATACTACTAAGAAGCCTTATTGTCGGGAATAAGGCAAGCGGTCGTCACGTATCGCCGCGGCACTAGCGTGGCGAGGAGTCTTAGGCTCCTCGCCCTTCCTTATTCCAAGAATATAAGCATATTAACCAACATCACTGTAACCTACTTAAGTAGTCGTTATTGGTGAGTCACCCTGTGTAACCAATACTAATTAGTGGTTAAACATATAGTCAACTATAGAACAGTAAGGTTATTAATAGAAGAGATAGTCTCGTACAGGGGTGCTATATACGCTTATATAGAATAGATCCCGGCGATACTATGCTACCTTAGACTTGCGGAAAACCAGTAATAGAAGTATTACTGAGTACTGGGAGATACCAAGTTGCGTCCATTATGCAGAACAACTACGTTTACGAAGATTTGGTTGAGTACTTTAGGTTAGAAGTGTTACTGAACCTAGGGTCCGAAGTTAACGTCCAAAACGCGTCAAAACAACCATCTTAATACCTTTGGTATACCTTTATAGACTATAGGATCACAATTACTACCTAACTACACGTTAAATAACCTTTATTTCCCTTAATTTTTATTAAAACGCGTTAAACAACCTTTAATAACAGCTATTATGGCATTAACCTACTTAAAAAAGTACGAGGATGACATTAATCTAGAGACATAGAAAACCGATATAATTAATCTTAAAGATATTAATTAACAAGACTTAAACGGATTCTTATTACACCGTATAGCATACTATAAAGACAGTAAATATAACAATACTATGCTATAGTACTGTATAAGGGAGGACTTTATTAGATAGATAAAGGGAACATGGACTCCTGTAAAGAAGGACATTATATAAGACTTCTGTAACTTCTTATGGGAGTATGGAGTGTTTATACCTATAGACGGGGGAACTATTAGAGATAATATTTAGGAGTAGGTTATTAATATAAAGAAGAGCATGAATAGACCCTATAAGAGATTAAGTACCAACTACGCACTATAAGGAAGCTCAACTTATGATAAAATCCAAGCAATACACCTCTAGAGACGAATCTACCTCCGCCTTTAACTCCTCTGTATCCAATTTAACCCATAACTTTAACTTTGGATACTATATCCTAATAAGAGCAGGCACAGGATCCTATTACTTCGCGATTTAATAACCTTTGGACTCTACCGACCAGATCTACGTCCTTACTGCAGCCTGCAATGCAACCCCTACCTCCTCTATCTTAATCTTAAATCGGAGGCAGTTCAAAATTGCTTATAGAGCTTGTAAAGCTCTATTTAAATTAGGAGAAGAAGTTTAGCGAGGAATTATATAATGTTCTTAATTTAAAACTACGCATTTTCTATAACTGTTGCTAGAAGGTAGGAATAGAGTCTAATTAATACCACAATGCCTATTCCGTTATGCTTAAGGGCCAAGCTAGTACCTTCTATTATAATTGTTTGGTAGGAAAAGTATATAATTTTAACCGCATAATATATAAGTTAAGATACCACTTTAAAACAGAAGAGAATAAGTAGGAGTATATATCAGAATGGAGAGATACTACCTTCTTAAGGATCATTGCTATAAACCTAGGTGTCCCTTAGCTTGATTGTCTTTAAAAGCTCTTTAATTAACTTTAGATAATTTAGCGTGGTTTATCCAAATCATATTAAGAGGATTTTAGCCTATATAATTAAGTTATTAGCGTATGCTAAGGCGTTAAAGAATACAACCTTGCTCTCTTTAATCCTGCAAATACTTATAAAGGAGTACATGCTTAATTAAGATCTTCTATTGGCACCGCTCTACGCTCTTAAGAAGTATAGTAATTTAACGCCTAACTCTAACCGGCTTTAATTAACCCGGCCAACCCAGCCGGCCAACACAATTACAACTAGACTGATTAAATATATAGTAGCTATGGTAAGCAATATGGCAGAGGGTACAATTAATAACTATAAGGTAAAGGTAGAGGTCCTTATAGAGGTTTATTTAGGGTAATTGCTAAAAGAAGTGCTACATTTATAAGAAACCAAATTACTAGTTAACTAGGCATTCTCTTAATAAGCAAAAGGAGGTATATAATAAGTTTCGCCAGAGTGCAAGAAACGTTAAAAATTATAAGGTTACTGCGGCCTACTTTCAAAGCTTCCTAATTCAATATAAAGGCATAGAAGACCTTAAGGGTAAGGTTAATAAGGCCAAACAGCTCCTTATAGATATGGAAATTAAGAACTACTCACCCAACTAATACTTTACTAGGTATGGTAAGGTAGATAGCACACAAACTATTACTATTCTTAATAGCTAATCTACGCTCCATTCTATTATAAAGTTAGATATCTTTAATAAGCCAAAGGAGAGCTCCGCGTTCTCCTTTAATAACAAATACTTAGCAAATATATTCTATAGTATTATGCCAGATACCAGAGCCGCAGGAGTATCTATAGTAGGAGAACCTTAAGTTTAAGCTCTTTAGTAGCTTAATAACTCTATTTAGATTAACCAATCAACGGCAGGCCATTATACAATTTATTTTAGTAAGGGTACTATAATCTCTTTTAGCATAATTAGAGTCTAAACCCCCTTAGGATACATTACTTTTTATATTATTCCCATAAACACCCCATTTCTATTTTGTATTAGAGATATAGACAAATTAGGCGTTAAGCTTAATAACCTTAAGAATATACTTATTTAGGGAGATAGCTAGGTACCTGTTATACGTAAGTAGGGTTACCCCTAGTTGCTCCTTTATTAACTAGAAAAGAGTGTTGCTTAGAGCCACTTAACTAAGTTAAAGTTACGCTAACTACACTGTTATTTTAGCTACCCATCTATTTATTAATTGCTTAGGGTTCTTTAGCAAGTAGGCTATAAAGTTAAGGTCAAGGCAATTAAGCATCTTATAAAGTACTACTATTACTGCTAAATAAACTAGAAGTCTCCTGGCCAATTTAAGTTCACCCTTAAAGATAACTATAACTTCAACTTCTGTATTATTGTTAATGTTATATATCTTAGCGGCAAGCTAGTACTCTAAGTTGTTAACTTCTTAACTTCCTTCCAAGCCGCATGTTTCTTAAAGGATATATTAGCTAGAAACGCATGGAATACCCTTTAATTATATTGGATTAATATCTACCTAGGACCCTCTAATTAAATTATCCATAACACAGGAAAGAACTTCTTATTTATAGAGTTTTAATAATAGATAAAGGTAATAGCAATTAATGTTAAGGAAGTCCCTATTAAGGCATATAATAGTATTAAAAAAGTAGAGCAATATCACGCGCCATTACGCCGCGTATATAAGATTATTTTTTTAGAACTAGAGGATTCTAGTAAAGAACTTACCTTATAAATAGCTGTTAAAGCTATTAATAATTCCGCTGGCCTAGATAAACTCATACCTATATTACTAGTCTTTAGCGCCTACCCTTAAATAACTAATAATTCCCCACTATCTCCCTCTATTATATAATAAGCTAAGGCTATTTACAAGACAATAAAGAAGGTGTAATATCTCTACGCTATATACCAGGTCAACAACGCACTAGGAATAAGAAATAGCCTAAATACCTTAACTATACTTAATTTACCACTCCAGTCTAAGGTACGCGTATAGTGTAAAAAGGGAGGGTGGTTAGGCCTATATTAACTTATTATAATTAATAGTTAAACTTGCACTATTTAGATGCCTTATAGACCCACTTAATTCCATTTAACTGTTATTAAGCCTTACTATAAAGATAACAGTTTTAAGCCTTTATAGAATGCCCTAAAAGATGCCCTAAAGGAGAACTATAATTAACATGCTCTAGAAGGCGACTATAATTCTAATACAATTATAGTAGATATGCCGCAACTATAACGCAGTAGAGGTCGCCTAAAGGGATTATAAATTTGCCAATACCTTATTAATTTTAAAGAGCAATTTATTACTGCTATTAAGAATAGAGTTAAGTTATTAATAGCCTTTATAATAGCTAAGAAGAAGGCTAACTTTAAGCTTATAAAATAGCTTTAAAAGGAAGGTTATATTATAACCCCTAGAGCTTCTTTCCAAGCATCTAATAAGTAGGAGATTAATAGTCTTATTACAAGAGGAGTCTTTAAATTTAAAAAGTATAACCCTACTAAGTTTAATAAAGTTCGCATCTTTAAGTTAAGAATAGTTAATAAGATTAAGGGCAAAGCTACTAATACCCTATTTAAGAAATTAAGGCTTATTATTTAAGGTTACAATAATAATAGTAAGGAGGCAATTCTTATATAATCTCCTATAATTTAACAAGCTAGTTAGCGGGTTATTATTATGCTAGCTCCCTCCTTAATAAAGAATATGTTCGTACTAACTTAATAGCACGAGTGAGTCGTATCCACGGGCACGAAATACATGTAGTATTGTATGCTTATTTGGATGGTGACTGTCTTCTGTATTAAAGCAGACTACGAGGTCTATATACTGATATACCTCCCCCTAATTAGTTAGTGCTTCGTAAACAGTGGTTGGTGCACCAACGCGTAAACACGTACTTGGTGTACCGAACGCGTAGGCACGCGGTTGGTACAACAGGTGCTGTAATTATACACTGGCGGTACTTGAAAAATGAAACCACCTATATATAGCCTCCGTAATTGCTTCAATACAACTGTAGAACATAAAAGAAAATACATAAGAAATCTCCTCCGAGGTGCCGTCTAGGCTGCTTTTTAAACGGTGCTTTAAGCTGGTTGTAAGTCCTGCTTACGGTCCGTAAAATAAACCGTACGGTTTTCTAATGGGCCGTAGATGAACTATATGGCCTTCTAATAGGCCATAAATGAACTATAAGTGCTCCGTTAGTCTTATTCCACCCACTCCGTGACCTTTAGATTGAGCTTATTTGTGTTAATTAGGGTTTTGAGGGCTTGACACGGCTTTGCCTTAGTTATAGCGTCTGCTGGGTTGTCTCTGCCGCTAATCCATTTAACCTCCGTAATCTCGCGTTGTTTGTAGGCCTGACGTAAGCACATTAGGTTGACTATAAGCCTCTTTTCTTGTGTTGTACCTAGTTTGACTAGGCAGTTATAGAGGGACTTTAAATTGGTGCATAAAACCAGGGGTAACTACTCCAGTTGTAGAATCTTCTGGACTGTTAATTTGATTGCGGCTGCTATATTAAAGCCATAAGCTAGTGCATATAGTTCGGAAGCTAGTACACTGCGGGTTACTTGTTTGCATTTAATTAAGGACTAGTACAGGATGTTTGCGTTCTAATTATAGTCTATAAGTACAATTACAAAGCCGATTTGCGATAATAGGTCCCTGTTATTGGTAAAGGATATATCCATAAATACCAGTAAGCTAAGGGAATTTAGGTCTAGTGGTACAAAAGTAAGTCCCCTTGCTGTATTGTTAATTTGCCACTAAATGCGCTTATTAAGCTGCTTAATATTTTCTTTTTGCGGATCTACTGCCTGGGCCGTAAAGGACAAGTTGTAGGCAGATTCGGGTTGGCAGACTATGGCAATATAGGCGCCTCTTGCACGCTGTGCAGCGTATTGGTCCTTTATGTTTACGGTCTTACGGGTCTCTCCACGGGAACTAGTAAGGTTTGTAGGCTTTGCTATAACGAGCTTTAGGTTTTAAGCTTAGCGTTCCTGGGTTAGCTAGATTAAGTTACCCTTTTGTGTAATTAAGCCTCTGTTAAACTTAATTAGAGTCTGCTTAGTTAACTGCTCTTATAGCTTTGCCAGGAACTTAGCTTCTTACAGTTTAGTCTCTTTAGTGTCCGCAAATGTCCAGTCTGCTAAGAAGAGGGTATTGTCTGTTTAAAGTCCAATAATACCAAGGCCGTTTAATGGGCTGTATAGGAGGCAGGGGTTATAGGTCAACTGTTCTATTTTAAGTTTACTAACGTAGTGCTAGTGGTATATCTTAAACTAATAGTTTCTAGCTTCTGGTACTCTGTAAAGAGGTTTTATAACCCGTAAAATTGTTCCTAGTTATAGGTTAAGCTCACGGGGTGGTCATATAAAGATATCCCTACTTAGGTAGGTATTAGACTGCATATAGGCTTATAAGATATCCCATAAGTAAAGGGCTACAGGTTTGCTTTGCTGTAGTCTAGGCGTAAGTGCAAGTATAATCTGTTAACTGACTCGTTAAATTGTGGGCAATTATATAAGGACTAAGTCCTTTCCTTGGTTATTATAAGCTTGTATAATAAGCCTTAATTTCTTAAAGGCTTTATTAGTACTAGGGTGCTTAATTTTATTAATAAAGCGTAAGTTAAATATACGGACGCCTTACAGAACATCTCTCTCTATTATAACCGCAAAGACGCCCTTTTTAAGTAGTCCGTTAATCTCTTTGCGTCATAAGTCTGTAAAAGGGGTTTCCTGTACTAAAACTAATATATCCGTAAACAGAGATTGCCTTGCGGATATGCCTATAGAGGTTAAATAATTCTCTATTACAGGGTTCTTAGTTATAGGGTGCTTTTAGGGGCGTCCTCAGCCACGCTTTACAGCAGGTTTAATAGGTTTAGTGAGTTCCTGGGGGACTTCTAAGGTAGGCGGGGGTACTTCCGGTTTATTTAGTCCGGTAGGTGCTTCTGGTTCGTCTAGTTTAACATCATAGGTGTTTTCGGATTAAAAGTAGGGTTTTACGGACGTGCTCCTAAAGCTAGTTAGTCCGCTAGGAAGTTATATACAGCACGTTACGTTTTCTACAGCCAGTAAACGGTAAGGTCCGGTCCAATTGCCGCTTTTACGCCATATAAGGACTTTAGAATTAAGCAGGAGGTTATAAACTAAGGTTATGTCTGGCCTATTACGGTGGTGCAGAGCGCTGTTAATAGTTTATTTGGCCCGCAGTTTGACTATTTCGGCTATTGCCTTCCGTATTGCAGCTACTCGTTCCGTAATGGATGGGGCAGGAGGGTCTAGGTTACTTATCCTTAGGTAGGCTCCATAGACCAAGAGGGTGGGTACTAGTCCATTAGGGCCAGCGGTGTCGTTAACGGCTTTTATGGCCATCTGTAAGGCCAGTTCCTTTTAGATATTCTTGCACTCGTCCGTAATAATCTGGTAAGCTCTCCGTAAAGCTAGGTAAGCTCGCTTAACAAGCCCAACTAACTAATACGCCTTAACTAGAACGGCTTTTGTTGAAATAGCCATAGCTATAGTATACTATTGGAATTCCTTGCTGATAAAGTTCCTGCTGGCATTGTGGGTAATATACTTAGGGGGTCTAACGTATGTGTTAATCTAGCAGGTGCGTAAGATATCCCAAGTATGTTTTACGGATATATTTTATAACTAACGGGCGGCTTAATAGCGGGTTACCTTGTCAATTATATATAGTACTAGGCTGCCGTTGATGTACATAATGTCTATATACACTAAGTGGTTAAAATTAAGGTCTTTATAAAGAGTGAACTTGAATTAGCCTGGGGAACGTCTGTATTTCTGGCAGAAGGAGCAGTATTTAGTTAGGTGGTTAATTGCCTTTCTGTCAATGTTGTTATATCTAGAGTATTTAAGGACTCTATGCAGCTTTTCGGCTAATAGGTGGCCGAAACAGCAGTGTAGGCGGTAGATCTTAGTACTAGTAAGGTAGCACGGGTTATAGTTAAAAGATTCCTAAATATAGGTCCGTAAAGTCTCTCCCTATATAAGGAACGGGTGTCCAAATTGTTGTGTAATTAGTAGGGTGATATGCTTACTTCCTAGGGCAATTGCGGGGCCAATTAGGGTGTCTGTAATATTATTATAGTACACCTGTAATCTATCTATGTCCGCAAGGTAGAGTAGGAAAGGGGTGTCCGCTTTTACTATATGGAAGTTAACTAGGCTAATTAGAGTCTTAACTACTACTAATCTAATTAATACGGTTAAGCCGATGCTGAATTGGACATTTATAGCCCCAGTTTACGTAATATCAATGTCCGTATTGTTATTTATGGTGGTCTTGTATGCAAGATATTGTCTATAGCCTACAGTAGACTTCTTGGAGGCACCTATGTTAATTATAACACCGTAGAATTCCCTAGGGGTATAGCGTTCTGTGGTGATATATGCAAATGGGTCCTGCTTGTAGTCTATAACGTCCATAACAGGGGTACTTGCGGATTGGTTTTTAGGCGCAATTAAGTGTATAAAGAAACGGTTGGCTAATACGGTTGTAATATTAAAGGCTTAGCTGTCCGTAAAAGGTCTAAAAGTAGTAAAAAACGTCTCTAAGGTCTCCTATTCCTAAGCGTTTAAGTTAAAGTTAATTATAAGGGCTTCTATTAACTCGTTAAGAGACTCCTCTGCTTCCTCTCCTTTATACTCTAAGATAAACTGGTTAATCTGTTTATTAAATCTCTTCTTAGACCTATTGCGTTCTTCCTAGGTATGCCTTATAAACTAATATCCTTCCTTACCGCACACGAAGCACTTCTAGCTAGTTTATCTGCGGGGGTATGTTTTTGTATAGGGGTTGCCGCGGGGGTTATAGGGACTTGGTTAATACATATACTGCTAGCGGTAGCGGTAGTCCGTAAAGTAGGCGTCTAAGTCTGTTTGCGGATATTATAGATATTAAATATCTGTAGTAAAGGTTTAAGTGCTGCCTGGTGGGTTTAAGACTTTATATATTACAATAGAAGACTATAGGTTGTTAATAAGGCCGGCTAAGGTATCTATAGGCTTATAGTAGGCGTATTTACAAGGCTCTACTTCCTGGTAAGCTATAATAAGTTTGTTGTGTAGGAAGTCGTCTATTCAGAGCTTAATGTTAAGGCCATGCTATAGATGCCGAAGGTCTTTAATAAGGATTTGCAGACACTCTATAGTCGATTTTTCAGTATTCTTGTTAATTACGGTCTATAGCTTAGTTGTATTCCATTAGGTAAGGATATTACGCTTATATTCTGGTCCTTTAAAGTAGTTATATATAGCTTTATATAGCTTATTAAAAGGAACACTAAGGGGGTTGCTCTTAAGGTTGGTGTAATAGTGGTTAAGGGCTAGGCCGCGTAGTATAGTAGAGTAGGCTTGGCTAAACTCCTATTTAGGGATATTAGCCTTTTAACAGAGGTCTATAAAGATAGTTAGTTTAAAGTTAAAATTATCGTTTTTACCGCTATACTTAGATTCGTCAGTATAGAGCTTAGCTAGGTTAGCTAGCTCCTTACCATAGGTCTTTACTTAGGTAGGTTACGGATCTATAACTTATAGATCTGTAACTTGCGGATATATGGCTTACGGATATATAGCTTGCGGATGTATAGCTTGCGGATCTGTAACTTAAACAATAGGGGTAATTTAGTCCGTATTTTGGTTTATAGGGGTGTTATGGTCCGTGACTTAGGTACTAGGTGTGCTCTGGCCCGTAAGGTTAATTCTAAAACCCCTTAGGTCTATAGGGCGAATTTAGTTAAATAGGTTAGGTATAAGGCTAGAGATCCTATTGAGTTTAAAGTAGGTAAAGAGTCTGTTAGTTCTAATATAGTCTAAGATCTACTCTTTAGTCCATTCCGTTTGGTCTTCCTTATAGAGTGTATTGTATAGGGACCGTGCAATAGTGACTTATTTATCTTTTTTAACCCATACACCTTGGTGACGCAAAAGGTTTTATAGGTTACGGACAGGTATAATACTACAAGCCTTAAAAATAGCTTCCGTAAAGCCTGCAAAGTCTTCCTTATATTGCTCCCACAGGTCGTTGTTTATAAGCTTAAAGTGTTCGTATTTAAGGACTTTAAATTTAATATAGTTATTTACGTCGGTTATAGACATAAGGTTAACTCCCTGGCTCCACTTCTCTTGGCCTTTGTTAATTTGCTTGCTGATGTCTGCCATACTATGTAGTACGTGGCGGGTGGGAGGGGTCTTATAGTGTTCCGTAAAGGCGGTTAATATCCGTAATGGTTTGCAGAAGGGTAAGGGGTCTCCGTAAGGGGTCTGAAAAGAGGTTGGGGGTATTAAAGGAGGGTGTAGTAGGAATAGGGGTTCAAGGTTTAAAGATAGGTTAAGGGTAGAGGGTTCTATATAGGTCTGTATTTGCGTCTATAACTTCCAGTAAACCGTACTAAGACTTAAATAAGTATATAGAGTTGGTGATAAGTCCGTAATCCTTTACCTTCTGACCTTCCGGCAGGTCGTACTGGGATTGAACGGGTGGTTACTATCGAGTATCGCTTAGGGGAGGTGTTAAGTGATTGCTGATCTGTGCGCGCTTACTAATCAGTGTTCGTACTAATTTAATAGCACAAGTGAGTTATATCCATGGGCACGAAATACATGTAGTATCGTATGCTTATTTGGATAGTGACTGTCTTCTGTATTAAAGCAGACTACGAGGTCTATATACTGATGTGCCTCCCCCTAATTAGTCAGTGCTTTGTAAACAGTGGTTGGTGCACTAACGCGTAAACACGTACTTGGTGTACCGAACGCGTAGGCACGCGGTTGGTACAACAGGTGCTGTAATTATACAGAATAGAATAGTGGTTTATTTATAAAATATTACTTAGGCCTATACCCAATTAGAGACGCACCTTTAGCGCTTAATATTGGCATACCTTCTAGAGTAAATTCGCTACCAATATCCTGAGGATATAATTATGGTTGTGCTTAAGCTATTATATAAAATTGTAGAGGTAGGAACTTATTAGTGGGCTACCTATAGTAAGCACTATAAAGAGAAGCTTTTAATAACTACTTCTATATTTAATCCCTACTTCCTTATTACAACTACAGGAACTCCATTTAGAATTGTCGGCATATAAACTAACAATATAATTATCTTAGGAGATGACCAATTTTTAGCTCTTAAAGAAGATAAACTAGTAAAGGCGAATCTTATAGTAAAGCTAAAGGAAAAGCTTAATCTAACAATACTATTACTCTTTAATAGATGCATCCTCTCTATAAATAAGGATTCCATTGCTTTACGCCAAAAGGGCTAAGGTAAGAAGATTAATATTATTAATGTTAATTCTCCAAAGCAAAGATACGTGGAGTAACGCGCTCGTGGAGCGTATATTGCTTTTATCTATTAACCTAAGGCTTCCTTTAATCTCTCTATTGCCGTCTAACACTAGGAACTAACTAAGGATAACGTTTTTACCCTAAATAAGCATCTTTCCTAGTAAACAAGCCATCTTAATTGGGGACTACTCTATATGCCTATTAATCTTCCCACCACTAAGCTCTTTATATTTATTAATAGATTATTTATAAATAATAAAGATTTTAGCTCCCAGTTAAGATATAAGATTATTATTGCAAATAAATCTACTAGAGAGAATAACTTTATAATTTATAGTAATCTTATCTATTAGAGCTTAACTAAGAGCAAGTGTATTACTTAAAGCGTTCTAGTATTAGAGATATATAGAATAGTTGGCGGAGTTAATATGGCAATTATAACCAGAACTACCCTAAGGATAATTATAGATCGATTTAAACTTCCTGTTATCCCTATAATCGTATATACCAACTTATATTCCCTCTATAAGTATTTAATTAAGCTTAGTACTATAAAGAAGAAGCGCCTTATAATTAATATTATAGCACTTTAGCAATCCTATAAACGATAAGAACTCTTTAAGATTTAATAGATTAATGGCTAAGATAACCCAGCAGATGTAATAATAAAGGCTCTAGAAACGTTTATTAATATAAACACTCTATATATATAAGTTAAAGGTTAAGTTAAAAGGGAGTAGGAGCATAATAATCTGTAAACCCTAATTCTAACTAGCCAATTAGGATTTTCTATCCCTGGGATAGAAAATTACTATTAGCTCGCTTATAACTAGCGCCTTAGCGGCCTAATAAGATGTCTACCCACAACTCCTAAGCAAGAAAGCACCATATGCTAAGAGGCAAATTTTGGGACAGCAAGACTTATATTGCAATGGCAATAGTAAGTAAGGGGGGTTCATATTTGTTACGCTAGTTAAGCAATATTTATATATAGATGGCAGCTATAAAAGAAGAGTTGCTAGTATTGGGAATAAGGCAAGCGGTCGTTACGTGTTGCCGCGGCACTAGCGTGGCGAGGAGTCTTAGGCTCCTTACCCTTCCTCATTCCAAGAATATAAGCATATTAACCAATATCACTGTAACCTACTCGAGTAGTCGTTATTGGTGAGTCACCCTGTGTGACCAACACTTATAGTAATAAGGACTTTAAAAGGCCTTAGCGGGCCCTAAGAACTTAATTTGGCTATAGACCTTATTAAATACCGCTTTGTAAAGTAGGGCCCTATTAGTAAAAGTACGTTAATTAACTTAACTCTAAAGAATAAGGGTCTATATACAAAATATACTAATATTTTAATATATTTATAACCTTATTTAATAACTCTATTTAATATAGCAGAATCGCTAACCGCTTATATATGCAGCCTATTAATTTATACGCACGGGCCACAATTTATTAGACGCAGTTATTGGTGCAAGGGATACCTTTAATTAACGACTTAGAGATATAGAATATCTTTAAGGACGAAGATAAAGAGGAGGGAGATAGTACTATAGACCTTATATTAGTAATAGTACGACTACTAAGAGAGGATATAAGCGAACTAGTAATAGAAGCGCGGGAGGCGCTAAAATTAGTTAAACTATAAAATAAGGGGTAGTTAAGTTATATAATAGATTACGGGATAAATTTAAAATATAAAAACGTGGGAACGCGGGAACATAAGAGATATACTAACGTACCAATATACTTAGTATATTTTATAGGAGTTAGGATATATATTTAAAGGACCACAGTCCCTCCCTTAGATAGTTCTCTCTTTATAATAAATCTTAGAATATAATTAGAGTTAATCTATTATATAAATACTCTACTAGTTATATTTATATTATTAACTTCTTATATACCTATATACCTAGCCCATTAATAAGTCTACTATAGTATTTCCTATCCCATGCGCCGTTAAGAAAGGTGCTCCTTTTACCGAGCTAGACTTAATTAAGTCTTAGCAAAATAAAACTGTAGATTAATTAATTAATTGCAACTTAGTATTATGGTAATAAAGCTTAGATTTTATATATAATTTGACTCTATTATAGCTTAATTTAATTAAGGTGTTCCTACTAGCAAGGCCTATGCGCGGAGATGTATATATTATATAATAGGTTATAGAGACAATTGTTAATGTTTTGGTATTTGCGCACGGGCCACATTTAAAGGAGCACCTTAACGGCGCATAGGATAAGGCTTTATTATACTATAGTTAGACAATTATATCTATATAATGGGAACGTAAAGCCAGTTACTAGGTCGTAAGAGGTAGAATATTAAGGCCCTATAGGGGGCAAGATGGATAGGGTATATAGATAGTCTATATCTGTATAATAAGTAGGGTTAATATAAGGCACTATAATATTAGGAAACGCGCCAAGATAGGGCAAATAGCAGGGCGACGTCGGCTTTAACTTACTAACTAATAATAGGGACGTTATATTGATAATAAGGCGCGTTTAACGTGGAAATAGGCTACTTATCTCACGGTTTTACACGTAAGTTTGGGTGCAAAATTTGGGGATCTGCATGCCAAGGATTCTCATTCGTTTCGTAACGAACAAATTGTCCTTTCCAGCTGCGGCAGCGCCGCAGGTGCCACACCCCAGATCTTCTGACAACCAACTCTCGACGGTCTAGTTGCAAGGTCCGTAACACGATAATTGCTCCACCGAACCGGCCTTCACGTCGCTCTTACTTCGCTATGCTATGCCGCTCTTGTTCAGAGACGTTCGAGTGGGCTGAGGGGGTAGAGGAGGACGGCATAGTGGCTTTCGTACCCTTCCATTCGAGACCCTGGCGATTGTTAGCGGAGCGACGAACAGACTCCAACATCGAACCTATTAATGATTGCCAGTTCTGTGCCTTCCTCGTGGCTTTAGTAACGTCCGACCGGGTCTCCAGGCAGTCTGCTGGAGCTTTGATTCCAGACGATCCCAACGTTCCGCTCAAAGGCAAATTTCAGCCCCATCTTTCTTCTGAAAAATCCTATGGTAGCCCTTATAAATGCCACTACTCTTATGAAATCTCCCTGCAAAGAGGAAAGCGCAATGACCACGGACGAGCACCGCTCATCCTATTTGAGCTTGAAGGTAGGGGCAAGGATCTTTTGTTCGGCTCACTAATAATTCTCCTCCATGACAGATCCTCGAATCCAATTGATTAACCCTCTAAGCCCAACATCGAGCAATACTTCATCAGAGTCGAGTTTTGAGAGACTCTCGCAATGGATTGCTTCGTGTACCAGAGAACATCCCTCATGCAACCGCGTCCATTCCCGTCCGGAGGACTCAAATTGGCTTCCTACAAGACTCATAGACATCAGCCCTAGGGGACGAGAAACGTTGGCTACGGTTCGATTAATGGAGGGAGTCGATGTGGATATTACGACTGATCGGCGTTATGCCACATTAAGCTACTGTTGGGGCCGTTCTCCCTCGTTCAAGATGTTGCGCCATGCCGAGCTTGAAGAATTCAAAGAAGGCATACGCATTGAATCTCTTCCTGCGACCTTCAAAGACGCCATTTCTGCGGCTGCGAGGCTCGGCCTGCGGTATATCTGGATCGATGCATTGTGCATCATTCAAGACTCTCAGGAAGACTGGATGCGAGAAGCCGCGACAATGTCGAAAGTCTATTCATACGCTTTTCTTACTTTAGCAGCAGCAGCCTCAGAAAACAGCGCAGGCGGTCTCTACCGCAGCCGAAGCTCCTCTGCTGTGAACGGAGTTAAGCTCAAGATAACATGGCCGGGTTACATTGAGGGAGAGTTCTACTGCGTCCCCAACGATCCATGGGTCAAGGCTGTTAACCGTTCTCCATTGTTAAAGCGGGCTTGGGTCTTCCAAGAAAGGCTTCTATCTGCTCGGACGGTCTATTTTGCCATTGACCAACTCTATTGGGAGTGTGGGGAATTGTATGCATCTGAGCTCTACCCTTACGGAGGCCCATGGGACTTGGAATTTCGCCAAAAGCTATTTAATATAGCACCGAGGCTCCCGAAGGATATACAGCCCGCCAGGGACGGGAGGTTCAAGCATACATACACGGCCATGCTCCTGCGGACACCATCGGCTGAGGACTGGACCTTTCCTGAAGAGTTTCCTTACATTTGGGCCAGTATAGTTACGCAGTACAGCATCGGCCGTCTCACCTGCGAGAATGATAAACTGATGGCCATTAGCGGTGTTGCAAACAGAATGGCCATGTTAGTAGGTGGGGATGAATACTTCGCCGGGCTTTGGCGCCCAAGCTTGCCGCTGTTCCTGTTGTGGTATTCTGTAAATCGCTGGTCTCGACCGGCTTCGTATCAAGCGCCCACATGGTCATGGGCATCGCTTTTGGGCCCTGTGGATATGGACTTCATGTTCCGAGCTCAAAATCCACCCAACATTGCAGTCAACGTGCTCAGGGTTTCCACTACCCGCCCACCTGGCTCAGCCGCCACCGGCCCTGTTATCGACGGCTCGCTGAGTGTTAGAGGATCTTTGTGTGAGGTCATTGCCACGAAGTGTCTCCGAAGGGAACTAAGCGGTCCGCTTTCCAAACATTTCTACACAAAAGGTTTTGGAAAATACACAAAATACACCATGTGGCCTTTTCAAGTTGAGTCGACGCTTCTCTTCCACCAAAAAGGTCTCCAAACATCCTATCCTAGTAAAGTATTCTTCGACCAAGATCCTAGTAAATACTCCCGGATCTTTTGCTTGAAGATTGCAGCCAGCGACGTTAAGCATCCCTGGGGCACTGTAAGTACGGACTGTGGGTTGATCCTTGCACCCACAGATGTTCGAGGCCAATTCATCCGTATTGGTTATTTTGAAATTGCACCAGCCAAGATGTGTTATTCTTGGAGGGCCGACAAAGGTCTATGGTCATTATGGCGGCGGGACCGTCGCGAATTAGAGGCAAGTCTCTTCAAAGGTTCCTGTATCGACAGTCGTTTCTATGAAGAGTTCGATGGTGGCGACAGATATACAATCACAATAATCTAATGGTAGGATGGGTACTTGGGCAGTCTTTGAGCTCAGCGACGTGCACGTGATAGCGCACGGGCCATCTTGTAGATACCTTCTTGGGCCACCGAGCCCCTTAGATTCTTCCTTATAGAGCATTATATATATCATTTCTACCAGACCAGTTATTGGTCTGACAAAATATAAAGGAAAAATGGCCAGAACCATTAGCCGCCTTTCAAACAATACAGCACCAGGACCAGATGGGATTCCAAATGAGGCTTTAAAGACCTGTGGACCACTTATAGCACCCTGGCTTGCAGACGTAGCCAGAGCATGCTTTGCTATAGGCTACTACCCGCGACTCAGTAGAGCCATGACGACGGTTGTTCTACGAAAAGAAGGCAAAGCAGATTACTTAACCCCAGGAAGCTACCGCCCTATAGCCTTAGAAAACACCCTTAGCAAGATCTTAGAAAGGGTAACAGCGGACCATATAGTAGACACGGCTGAGGAACACGTCCTACTACCATAAAGCCAAATAGGGGCAAGAAAGAACAGCTTAACACTATTAGTACTTGCGCTACTTACTACCACCATTAAATCCGCATAGGCGATGTGAAGGGACTTTATAGTATTAATGCTTAGCCTAGATATTAGCGGTGCATACAATAATATACCCTATAAGCGCCTCCTATATATCCTTAAGGTAAAGGGCTTCCCAGAATAGATTATATAGTTTATTTAAGGGTTTATAGGCTAGAAAGAAATATTACTAGTCTTTAGCGGATACTAGAGCCCCCTTATTATAGTTGCAACAGGAATACTATAAAAATTACCCCTCTTACTTATACTCTTCCTTTTCTTTATAAGTAACCTATTTAACTCCTTTAAGGAAGGGGCAACCTAGGGAATAGGCTTTGTTAATAATATAAACCTAATTATATATAGACTAATAGCCGCAGAGAACTATAGAACACTAGAGAGAGCCTATAATACCTATATAAAATAGGTAAGACAATATAGAGTCTAATTCTTACTAGAGAAATACTAGCTAATCTATTTTATAAGAAAACGTAACTAATCTATAGATTTTAGTACAGTAAAACCTCGTTATACCGTTCAGCTCGGTAGTAGGGGGTTTGAACGTTATGCCGTATGGAAACGTTATATTGCGAGCTCACTTATTAATCGCTGCAAGAGGCTAAATTAACTCTTCTCTC
>Ga0307507_10000848_pt1 | contig 67967 bp, 37 predicted proteins | sample 7_EM_MG_FD_207223 | JGI IMG/M metagenome (GOLD analysis project Ga0307507, IMG submission 207223) | Populus trichocarpa ectomycorrhiza microbial communities from riparian zone in the Pacific Northwest, United States - 7_EM | ecosystem: Host-associated > Plants > Roots > Unclassified | place... | reverse complement strand
CTATAAAGTCCTTTCGCATAGCCTATGCAGTTTTAATGGTAGTAGCGAGTAGTGTAAGTGCTAATAGCGTTAAGCGATTCTTTCTTGCCCCTATTTAGCTTTATGGTAGTAGGGCGTGTTCCTCTGCTATATTTACTATATGGTCCGCTATAACCTTTTCTAAGATCTTGCTTAGGGTGTTTTCTAAGGCAATAGGGCAGTAGCTTCCTAGGATTAAGTAGTCTACTTTACCTTCTTTTTATAAGATGACCGTTGTCATAGATCTTCTAAGTCGTGGGTAGTAGCCTATTGTAAAATATGCTCTGGCTACGTCTGCAAGCTAAGGTGCTATAAATGGTCCACAGGTCTTTAGGGCTTTATTTAGGATCCTATCTAGTCCTAGTACTATATTGTTTAAGAGGCGGCTAATAGTTCTAGCTATTTCTTCGGTTGTTATATTGCTGTTAACCCTTAGGTAAGTTACTAGTGTTTTACTGGTAATGTTACTAAGGTCTGCTGGAGCCGGTTAAGGGAAAAATCTTTCTATAAGGATCTTTGCCTTCTTATTATTGTTACTTATGGCCTATAGTTTGCCTGCTCTTTATAGGGGTAGTAGGTATAGATCTTCTACTAGGCATCCCGCCTTTTTCTTTACCTATTTTGCTATGGTCCAAAGGCCCTTATTATAGGGGAGACTTAGGTTAGTAGTATATTTATTTATAAACTGTCTCTAGTTATTCCTTACTTCTTTTCTTAGGGTATTCTTTAGCTGGTTTCTTGTGTCTTTATATTATCTCTTGTCCTTAGAATTATGGCTGCTTGTATATTTCCTCCTTACTCGTCATTAGCCGGCTATAAGGGCCGCGCACTATACGGACCACGCATATCGCGTATAGGGGCCTGGTTTTGAAACTGGGCAGTGCTCTTTTAGCCCACTTTTAATTACTACCTGGATCCTTTCTAGTCTTTAATTAATTTCCTTAGGGGTAGCTAATAAGCCTCGCTTGTTTGGTATTGGGTGGATTTCTTCTAGGTCTTAGAGTTATTGTTTAATTGTATTAAGGAAGCTATCTATGTTAAGCTTCCTTATTGCGTATCTTTTGCCATTTAGTTGCGCCTTAACGTCCAGATTTAGTTATATCTGGATAGGGATATAGTCTAAGGTAAGTGCCCATTCTTCTTTAGGGGAGCACCTTTTAAGTCTCTAGTATAGGTTTTCGTCCATAATTATAAGGTTAATTGTACTTTTGGCGGTACCCCGTTGCCATATAATTGCACCTAGGGGGGTAGCTAGCTTAAGGCCCCTGTTGTCTATAGCTCTTAGTAGGCACTCTGCCTGTTAATTGGCAGCAATATAGATGCCCCCCTACTATAAGTGGTGGAGGTTTATGTCTCCTAGTAGGATGGACTCCGCGTATTTAGTTTTTAGCAAGCTTATTATAGATATAATGTTCTCTATCTATACTACCCCTTTGACCCTAGGGTTATAGACATTAATAATTTGTACTAGTCCCCTATATATCTAGATAGTTATAACTATAATATCTAGGTTAACTGCCTGCCATGACCATAAGGTAAGGCTGATATTTTTGCTAATTATAAAGTATACGCGTGTGGCTGCTTTTAGTTTATATAGGAGCTAGAATCCTTGGGGGCAGTATATTAATTATATATAGGTATTGTAATACGGCTCTTATATAGCAAGAATATGGTGTTTCTCTGGGTCTAGACTGTCTAGTAGGGGCCTTGCTAGACGGTGGTTTGTATTGCCGTAGTTATACTATATAATGGTTAAGTGGCGGACCCTTGGTGGGGGTCCTTTGCCTCTTTTTTACTCCTCGCTTCTTCCGTTTCTACTTTCTCTAAAATGTTTAGAACTTCTATCTCCTATATTTACTCCCTAGCCACTACTTATTTTATATAGAGCTTTCTATTTCTGTGTCTTGTGTTCCTACTAGCCTTTCTAAATCTGAGTCTGTTATTGCCTCCGGTTTTTCCCCCGTTCTTACCGGATAGCTATGTGCCCCTTATAAGCCAGCTGCGTGTATTATGTTTGCCGCGTTAAATCTAATTCTTAATTATCCCGGCCTTGAACTTGCTGTAGCCGTCTATAAGGGTCTTCCTACTGGGCGTTCTCTCCCTTGTGTTTTATATATCCCTTATATCCCTGTTCGGTCTAGTAATGTTATACAGCGTCGCTTTTGGCCCGTTAAGGCTTGGGATAGCTGGCTTAGCCCCCTAGTGTTAAAGGTAGGAAATGCTAGGAAGACACCTGCGTCCCCCTAGCTTATCGCCTATTGTTTCCATTTATATAACCTGGCATGCAGTTGTTCCTATAGCTATTAAGCCCTTTCCTTCTGTCTTCTATATTTAATGCAGTCTTCTCTCTCCCACGCCTTATATATGCTTCGGTAACAGTTTGCGCATTTTATTTGGTCTTGATTTATATATTGTCTTATATTATAGGGGCCTGCACAGTGGCCGCAGCACACCTGTGCTACGTATGTGGATTGGGTGTGTCCCTATTATATACAGCGATAACATCGTTCTAGGCGTAGTCTGTGGTTATAGAGCCTTGTGTTATATATAAGGCCATTTATAATTATTCCTTTTTAGATAAGAAGTTTTTGCATTTCTAGTATATGTACGCTAATAATAAGGGAGCTATATGTTCGTTTATTATCTCCCTAGCGAGTCTCTAGCGCCCCTTATATCCTCTTATTGTTTTTATTATATACTTGGTTTGTATTTTCCTGTTAAAGCTATTAGATCTGGGTAATTATAAGTCCTAGTATAAGGCGTTCTGTTTGTTTTACTATCTCCTATATAGTTGCTGTATTGTCCGCCTAGCGTCCCCTTTCTACCCTAAGGCTTATGGGAACCGACAGGACTTTAACTAGGTGATCTTTATAAAGCACTTTTATGCTAATACGCTCTCCTAACCTATCCCCTGCCTTTATAGCCCGTTCCTTTGCCTATTAGTCCTTTAGGGTAACTCTAATGTCTCCACTCCTAAGGTGTTAGACTGCGACGGCGTTGTGGACCTCCTTATAAATCTCTATAAGAACTTCTGTTTCTAATTGTCCCCTAAGTTCCTCTGCCTTTTCTATATTTAGTTGTATTGTGATTATATACCCGGTTGTTGTCTTTAGGGGGGTAGGTTCCCTATGCTATAGGAGCGCAGCTACGGCGGCCTAGGTGCGGTTCGCCTATAGGGGGGGGTTTTATTTATCTTCGATTTTGTTTAGCCGTTGGAGGATTTAATTAAGGGTTTACTAGAGGGGCGCCTAAGGTTTACTAGATTAGAGCCATTCTACTAGCTGTATTAGTTTGTAATAGCTAACAGATACTCCCCTATAGTTCCGGATAATAGACGCGTCCAATAGGCTTTGTATTTTGTCAGATGCCTTCTTAATTAGGGTATTTCCGCTTTCTGGTATGGTATTCGCCCATCCTTGTTGTTATTGTGGGGGGCCATTGTTGGGTATAGGTCTGGCGGTCGCGCGCGACTACGTACCACCGTCGTTCCACCTATGCCTCCCCTGTGATGCATGCATCTCAGGGGATTATTAGGGTGTTTTTCAGGGTTCTTTTGGTTGGTTTGGTCTTTTTGGGCCGGGTGCAGCAAGAGCTCCAAAAGTCCAGTAGTCTTAATATACTTATCTTAATTGTATCTCCAACTTCTTTGTCTTTTATAGGGTCTCGCGTAGCAACCGCTTTAATAACTCCCTTAGGGTATATTATTATAGGTACCACTAATATCTAGGCTAAGCATAGATACTATAAAGTCCCTTTACATCGCCGATATAGATTTAATAGTGGTAGCAAGTAGCGTAAATACTAATAGTGTTAAGCAGTTCTTTCTTGCCCCTATTTAGCTTTATAGTAGTAGGGCATATTCCTCAGCTATATCTACTATATAGTCCACTATTACCCTTTCTAAGATCTTGCTAAGGGTGTTTTCTAAGGCAATAGGGCGGTAGCTTTCTGGGATTAAGTAATCTACTTTACCTTCTTTTCATAGGATAAACGTCGTTATAGATCTTCCAAGTTATAGGTAGTAGCCTATAGTAAAGTATGCTCTAGCTATATCTACAAGCTAAGGTGCTATAAGTAGTCCATAGGTCTTTAAGGCCTTATTTAGAATCCCATCTGGTCCTAATGCTATATTATTTAAAAGGTAGCTAATAGTTCTGGCCATTTCCTCTATTATTATGTCGCTGTTAACCCACAGGTAAGTCACTAGTGCTTTGCCTATAATATTACTAAGGTCTACTAGAGCTAGTTAAGGGAAGAACCTTTCTATAAGGATCTATACTTTCTTATTATTGTTATTAGTGGCCTATAATTCCCCTGCTCTTTATAGGGGCGGTAGGTATAGATCTTCTACTAGGCGCCCTACCTTTTTCTTTACCTATTTCGCTATAGCCTAAAGGCCCTTATTATAGGGGAGGCTTAGGTTAATAGTATACTTATTTATAAACCGTCTCCAGTTGTTCCTTACTTCTTTTTTTAGGGTATTCTTTAACTAGTTTTTTATATCTTTATAGCGTCTCTTATCTTTAGGGTTATAGCTACTTATATATTTCCTTTTTGCTTATTATTAGCTAGCAATAAGAACCGCACATTGTGCGGACCATGCGTGTTGTATATAGGGGCCCAGTTATAAGACCGGGCAATGCCCTTCTAGCTTATTTTTAATTGCTGCCTAGATTCTTTCTAGTCTTTAGTTAATTTTCTTAGGGGTAGCTACTAAGCCTTACTTGTTTGGTATTAGGTGGATTTCTTCTAGGTCTTAAAGTTGTTATTTAACTAAACTAAGGAAGCTATTTGCCTTAAGCTTCCTTATTGCATATCTTTTAATATTTAGTTACGCCTTAATATCCAGATCTAGCTATATCTAGATAGGGATATAGTCTAAAGTAAGTGCCTATTCTTCTTTAGAGTTATACCTTTTAAGTCTCTAGTATAGGCCTTCGTCCATAAATATAAGGTTAATTATACTTCTAGCGGTGCCTTATTACTATATAATTGCTCCTAGGGAGGTGGCCAGCTTAAGGCCCTAGATATCTATAGCTTTTAGTAGGTACTCCGCCTATTATTTAGCAGCAATATAGATACCCCCCTACTATAGGTAGTAGAGGTTTATATCTCCTAATAGGATAAACTCTGTGCCTTTAGTTTCTAGTAAGCTTATTACTAATATAATATTCTCTATTTATAGGACCTATGAGGGCGCGAAGAGGCTTTGGGGAAGATTTAAAGGAATAAATATAAATTCTATCTAATTTAGGGGTATATAGCTCTTGCAGAGTACAAGACGTTGCGTAAAGAAGAGAAAGAAATATAGAAAACTTATAACTAAATATTCGGGGTCTTGGTAGAAGACGCGTAGGCATAAGCCTATACGGATTTTAATAAGTTTCGACCAAATTCCATTATATGAGTGGAATTTAGTGGAATTTAATTGAGTTGGCGGAACTTAGTGGAAAATGGTAGATTATAGCGGATAATTGCAAATAGTTTTATACAGTTATCTATTAAGTGTTTTACTAAAACATTTCTACTATAACTGGGCTAGTCCCGTTATAGTACCCCCCCCTTTTAGCTAAAGGTCCAAAATAATTTAATTTAGTTAAGAATTTATAACTTATTACGTTATAAGCGTTGTGATATATTTTAAGTTATTTTTAATTTCAAGTTTCCTACTACTATATTTTGTGTCTTTGTATCAGGTGGCAGTTGTTTGCCTTTATATCGTGTCTATCCAGCCAGGGCAGGCCGCAAAGGATGGTCCTTATGGAACTCTTTTACTAAGGAAGGCGCGCCGGCCTTAATCTGGTTATAGGTTTCCTACAGTAGGTTTGTGTTTTATATCCTTTCTACTTAATAAGAAGTTTAAATCGTTTAGATTATATTTTCTATCGCATATTATTAATTAAGTTAATAAAGTAAGAACCGTTACCGTTATTAACAATTATGGGAGGTGGTAGTGGTACTTCATAAGTCGTAGGATCGTTTCTTAAAGGTTGCAGCAAGCTTACGTGAAATGTTAAGTATATTTTTATTTTAGTCGGCAGTTTAAGCTTATAGGCGTATAGGCTCAGTTTCTTCTTAATCCAGTACGTGCCCATGAACTTCTAATTAAGTTTCTTTAAAGGCCGTTAAGTCTTTAGATTTTGTATACTTAGGTAAGCTATATTACCTTCCTTAAAGTCCCATGCGGGAGCTCGTCCTTTGTTCGTATGCCATTCCTATAATATTTAAGCGTACATTAACTTACTTTGTAATAGTTCCATTAACTACTTTATTTAATCAGCGAAGTTGTGTATGTTAATTAACTGGATCTGTTTAATCGTAGGTCCTGTTATGTTAATATTAGGTCGTGGCTTAAATCTAAGTTAAGGGTCTTATCCGTAGGTCGCGTAGAACAGTGTTACGCCTATTAATATATTTATTGTGTTATTCGCAGTAAACTTAGCTAAGGGTAGCCATTTTTCCCAGTTGTCTTATAGGTAGGAGCAGTATATTTATAAGTATTATTCTATAATCGCGTTTGCAATTTTAGTTTAACTATCTATCTCTAGATAAAATGTAGTTAAAAGTTATATTTAAATGCTTAATTGTTTATATAGAGCTTGCTAGAAGTCTAAAACGAACTGGCTTCTGTGGTTGGATATTATTATATTAGGAAGTCCGTATAGCTTAAAAATGTGCTTAATAAAACATTTGGCTACTAATATTGTATTAATTAAGTCTATAGGAATTATATGTTGTATTTTTATAAGACGGTTAACTACTACTATAATATTCGTAAACCTGTTACTACTAGGCAAGTTAACTATAAAGTTAATTAAGATATTACACCATCTTTATATTGGAATTAGTAGTGGTTAAAGTACTCCTTACTTCTTTACATAAGAGGTTTTTTCACGTATATATATCCTGCATACTCGAACGTATTTCTGTATGTAGTTATATATTATAGGCCAGTAATATACTTGTTAAACGATTTTATAGGTCTTTGTATAGCCAGGATGTCCTACTATAGGGGAGTTATATATAAATTTGAGTATCTTAAATTATAAAGATTCGGAATTCGGAACTACTATCTTTTATTAATAGTATAATTAATTATTTCAAATTTCGCATTTAGCGAGTGTAATATCCTTATACTATTATTTTCCAGTTTAGATTGCCTTTATTATATCTACTATCTATATATTATTCTTATATTTATATTCTATTAGCTTATTAATTTCCATTTCCTATTTATTAACTTCTAATTTATTTCTATTAAGTTCTATATCTAGAAATATAGGACATAGTTTTTTAAAACATTTAGGGGGCAGTAAAATCTATAATTAATTTATAATCCATTTATCTGTAATCCGGAGAGCGAAAACAGCGCAGTTTCAACAAAGCGTCCATGAGGCCGCGACTAAGCCGAATGGCATCTGGAAGCTAGTCCGTTGGGCAAGAGAGCGCAGCCACCTACTGCCCAAACCGCCCGTAATCCCGTCGCTACGGAAAGTAAGAAACAAAGAAACAATTTAGGTAGCAGATACAATGCAAGGGAAGGCCAACTTACTCCAGGAAAGGTTTTTCCCCCAAAAACCCAAAGCCAATATAAGCGATATAGAGGGGTACTAGTACCCCCTGCCCGCAGAACAGCTCCCGTATATTAATAAGGATAATATGTAGAGGGTAATAAGAGACCGCCTCCCATATAGCGCCCCTGGGGCCGATGGTATCCTAAACGCCTTCCTTAAGGCGTTAGGACAGCCGTTCGCTAAAGCAATGGCGGCCCTAACAAAGGCCTGTTGGGAGAAGGCGTACTAGCTAAAAAAATTCCGCCAAGCCTGTACGGTCGCTATTAGGAAGCAAGGAAAAGATAACTACTTGCTACCAAACGCCTGGAGACCTATAGCCCTACTAAGTACAGTAGGTAAAGTTATAGAAGCAGTTATAGCAGAACAGATACATCGCATAGCGGAAGAGTATAATATGCTACTAGCCTACCAGATGGGAGCCTAGGAGAATCAATTAATAGAGACAACCCTAAACCTCTTAGTCAACTAAGTATAGACAGTTTGGCAGATAAAAGGTAATATAGCGTCACTACTCTCCCTTAATATTACTAGAGCCTTTAATAGGGTAGTATAAAAGCGCCTATAGCATATACTACGGGCAAAGGGGATCCTAGAGGAGCTAGCTACCTGGGTAGAAACCTTTATAACAAACAGATCTATAACGCTAGTACTCTTAGATTGGGAAACGGAGGAGTTCCCAATATCCATAGGCATCCCGTAGGGGTCTCCCCTCTCACCTATCCTGTTCCTCTTCTATATAGCAGAGCTACTAGACCTCTGTAATAACCTACAGGAGAGACTAAGCGCTAGTGCATTTATAGATAACACTAACTTACTTGCGTACGGTCCGTCTATAGAGGAAAACTGCTAGATCCTAATGCGTGGCCACAACCGCTGCCTTAACTGGGCGCGCCACTACGGCGCTAGCTTCGCCCCAGAGAAGTATAAGCTTATACATCTATCCCAGAACCCAAAGCAGTTTAATATGCAGGCCCCTCTCCCCCTATTAGGGGTAGAGACTAAGCCTAAGGCCTTAATACGCATTTTAGGTGTCTGGCTTAACCTATAGCTAAACTAGGGGGCACATGTAAAGGAAATATAAAAGAAGATAAAAACGTATATAAACGCCCTACTGCGGACAATAGCCTTAATATAGGGAGCTACCTTTATACGGGCAAGGTAGATCTATAACGCCGTAATCCAGCCCACTATTACCTACAGAGCAGCAATCTGGCACACGCCTACCCCAATTAAAGGTCCTAAAAGCACTAAACCTATAGGCCCAGCTATAAAGCTAGCTAAGATTCAAAATAAGTGCCTAAGAGCAATAGCAGGGGCATATAAGGCAACTCCTACCTTAGTTCTCAAAACTAAAACCTCTATACCCCTGCTAGATCTCTACCTAAATAAAAGACTCGCAAACTTTAGGTTTAGGCATAAAGAAAAGTTAGTTATAGAGGCTTGCGTATAGATATAGGGGAAACTAGCCCAAAGATAAAGATAAAGACGGGGTTAAAACTAAAACGGAAATATATATATAGAGGGAGAGAAACGGACCCAGTGGGTAGAGGAGTAGAGGCAGCAAAAATAAAGAACAGAGATGCCGCTTCTAGTAAGCTAGAAGAGAAGATAGGGAGCTAATCAGCTAAAATGGGGACTTATAAGGGTAGGGCCACCGTTAGAAGAACCGCTAAAGATATATAAGGAGCTTAAGAAAGCAGAAAGCTTAGTTTTAACGCAGATACGGACGGAACAGATAGGGCTAGCGGCCTTTCTAAATAAGGCTAGGGTACCAGACTTTCCCTCCCCTATATGCTAGTGTGGCTAAGCCAAAGAGACGGCGTTATATATTATAGCCTACTGCCCCCAGTTCGCAGAGCAGAGGTAAGGGCTAGTGGTAGGCCGCCCAGAGGTTAAAAAACTAGCTAGTATGGCTAAGGGAGCAAAACGGCTCGTAAGATGGTTCCTACAACTGCGGGTCCTACCGCAGTTCCACTATGCGGAGGAGCTCCTGCGAGAGGAGGAAGAGAAAGAAAGGGGAGTAAGTAGGCTAGCTAGGTAAGAGGCTTGCCGAATAGAAGGAGTAGGCGTCTACAGACGCCTTTTCGATACTTATAGGCTGCGAAGTAGACGGCAGAGAGTGTATAACAGGCCAAGGAGGGGGTTTTTTGTCCTATATCGGGTTTTCCCATTATATAAAATAGGAGTACCGCATGGCCATAGAGCTAAATCGGTGTAAGATTAATAAATAATCCATTTATCTAAGGCATTTATAGGTAAGTCCTGTAATTATTATGTTAATATATTAGGCTTTTAATTAAGTTTACCTAGTTAATATATAATCTTAAAGTTAAATTATAAGAGATATTTGGCCTAACAAATTTAGCGCTATGTTAATTGTTTTATAGTTATAAAGTATTGCAGGTTCTTATGGTCCATTAACACGTATATTAGAAATAACAATCCTTCTAGCTTAGGACGCCATTATTTAAAGCATCTAATAATTATAAGCAGTTCCTTATTGTATATCTTATAGTTTAATTTAGTAGGGGCGAGTTTCTAAGAAAGAAAGGCCACTAAACGTAGTTTACTATTCTTATTATATTATAACAACACTCCCCCTAGCATATAATTAGACAAGTCAGTTTTAATATATTTAAGGTTAGGGTCAAAGTAAGTGAGAATTAGAGTAGTTATAAAGCGATATTTTAAATTATTAAAAGCTCATTCGCATCTAGCGGTCTATTTAAATTTTATATTCTTTCTTATTAGGTTTACTAATGGCTAGGCAATTTTTAAGAAGTAGTTAATAAATTAATAATAGAAATTTACAAATTTTAAAAATCCTTAAATATCTTATACATTGCTAGGGCTTTTCTAGTTTATAATTATAGTGACTTTCTTAAGACCCATTTTAATTCCGTTACAGGATATAATTAAGCCTAAGTATATAACTTTAGACGCGTGGAACTTGTATTTCTTAATATTACATTATAAGCCTACGTCTTATAAGCGTTTAAGGACCATTTTAATATATTTTTAATATTTAGAAAGCAAGGACAAGTAAATTAAAATATTATTAATATACGCGGTAACAAATACATTAAGGAATTTACAAAGTGTATTATTAACGTATTACTAAAATATACTAGGACCGTTCTTTACGCTAAATAGCATTACTAGGTATTTAAAGAGTCCCTATTATATATAAAAAGCTATATACTAGGACCGTTCTTTACGCTAAATAGCATTACTAGGTATTTAAAGAGTCTCTATTATATATAAAAAGCTATATACTAGGACCGTTCTTTACGCTAAATAGCATTACTAGGTATTTAAAGAGTCCCTATTATATATAAAAAGCTATATACTTCTTATCTTCTTTACGTATACGGATTTTATTAAAGGCGGCAACTATATTAAGCTTTATAAAGTACTATGCCTTCGCTAAATAGTTAAGCATTTCTTAAATTAAAGGAATTAGATATTGGTTTTGAATTATAATTATATTTAGAGCTTAATAATTATTATTATTCATTGCTTAACGTCCGATTTGGATCCCTGTTGGGCCCACACGGACTACTCCTTATATACATATAGGGAGAAAACTCTATTTAAGAAAACCCTATAATCCGTCTCCCCGCCTTTTAGGGCTCGCTTATAAGTCGCCTACAAGTTACCAATAGTGCTCTACTACCTTACTTTTTGACCTTTTTAGGAACTACTGCTACCGTAACAAACCTACGGACGCGCTAGTATCACACACTATACTCTACTCCTATAGAGTTATTAGGGGGCGCCTGTTACTCGCCCCTTTACCTTCTATTACTATTTCCTTTGTAACCTAGAACTGGTCTAATATATTTTGGCCAATAAGCTACCAGGTAGCCGCCTTAAGGCCTTTCTATATTAAGAGTAGTGTATTATAGTTTTCTATACTAGCTGCTAAGAGCATTGCTTCTTGGCTGGTGTATAAGGGGCATAATAGTATTATATATTTTGGTATCTGTTTTAGCCAGCCATATTTATACCTTAGGCTACCTACTAGAACACCCACCCAGTAAAGCTAATCTTTTAGTCCTATTATTCCTGTCCTTAAGAGTGTTGCTATTATATTTTCTGCCTTTGTTAGGCCCTCTTAGAGCCCTTAGGTATTTACCCCCCATAGTATTACCTATACTATAGCTTGGGTTCCCCTTGCCTAAGTCTACCTCTATACCTTTAACTCCCATTTATCTCTCTAGCGTCGGTCCAACCAGTATTATATTACGGTAGATAGTTTTTCAGTACTCTTTTATACTCTACTTTGGCTCCTTTCTCTCCCTTACTATTATCTTTGCTAGCCTCTTACGCGTCTCCCTTTCTCCTCTATATAGGCCTAGGCCCTAGCGCCGCACTATTCTTCTTCTACTTTCTCCACCTGTTTTCCTAATATATCTTCCCTACTTTGGGGTTGTTGGTTCCTTCTCCTATAGGGCACCCTAGGGTCCCTCTATAGTTTGTTTAGGCATGTCTTAATATACTTTATAACATTAGAGTTACGTTTCTTTTACACCCTTTATATTGCATTGGCTTTAATATATAGTTATAGGGGGGGAATATTGGCTTCCTTCTTAAGCAGTGCTGTGGCCGTTCGCTTATACCTGCCTATTATACTCCTAAGGCAGGCTGTTTGGACCTTTTAGAGTGGTTTAAGGAGTAATTTAGGGGGGCCTTTCTTAATTTCTCCAGTAGCCTAAATGCTAGATCTATACGTCATGGTTAGCCGGACAACTACTATATATAGTAGGCGTGACCTCTAGAAGCATGGACCCTATATAGAATTAACGATCCTAGACATAGTGATATACTATACTTAGCCCTTATGGGCCGCTTGCGCCGTATATACGCTCTACCGGAGCTTACTATCTACCCACACTCCTAATACCCTTAGGCCTTGAACCGGTTAACCCCTAAAGCCTTAGATATAGATTATATACTAAAAATCTACAGATTGGTTACATTTTCTTATAAAATAGATTAGCTAGTATTTCTCTAGTAAGAATTAGACTCTATGTCGTCTTGCCTATTCTATATAGGTATTATAGGCTTTCTCTAGTGTCCTACAGTTCTCTGCGGCTGTTAGCCTATATATAATTAGGTTTATGTTATTAATAAAGCCTATCCCCTAGGTTGCCCCTTTCTTAAAGGTGTTAAGCAGGTTGCTTATAAAGAAGAGGAAGAGTATAGGTAATAGAGGTAATCCTTATAGTATTCCTATTATGACTGCGATAGGGGGGCTCTAGTATCCGCTAAAGACTAGTAATATTTCTTTCTGGCTTATAAATCCTTAAATAAATTAAATGATCTATTCTAGAAAGCCCTTTACCCTAAGGATGTATAGGAGACGCTTATAAGGTATATTATTATAGGCGCCGCTAATATCTAGGCTAAGTATTAATACTATAAAGTCCTTTCGCATAGCCCATGCAGTTTTAATAGTAGTAGCAAGTAGTGTAAGTGCTAATAGTGTTAAGCAATTCTTTCTTGCCCCCATTTAGCTTTATAGTAGTAGGGCGTGTTCCTCTACCGTGTCTGCTATATGGTCCGCTATAACCTTTTCTAAGATCTTGCTTAGGGTGTTTTCTAAAGCAATAGGGCGGTAGCTTCCTAGGATTAAGTAGTCTGCTTTGCCTTCTTTTTATAAAATAACCGTCATTATGGATATTCTAAGTCGCGGGTAGTAGCCTATTGCAAAGCATGCTTTGGCTACGTCTGCAAGCTAAGGTGCTATAAGTGGTCTATAGGTCTTTAGGGCTTTGTTTAAGATCCTATCTAGTCCTAGTACTATATTATTTAAGAGGCGGCTAATAATTCTAGCCATTTCTTTAGTTGTTATGTCGCTGTCAACCCTTAGGCGAGTTACCGGTGTTTTACTAGTAATATCGCTAAGGTCTACTAGAGCCAGTTAAGGGAAAAATCTTTTTATAAGGATCTTTGCCTTCTTATTATTATTGCTTATAGCCTATAGTTCGCCTGCTCTTTATAGGGGTAGTAGGTATAGATCTTTTACTAAACGTCCCGCCTTTTTCTTTACCTATTTTGCTATAGTCTAAAGGCCCTTGTTATAGGGGAGACTTAGGTTAGTAGTGTATTTATTTATAAACCGTTTCCAGTTATTCCTTGCTTCTTTTCTTAGGGTATTCTTTAGCTGGTTTTTTATGTCTTTATATTGTCTCTTGTCCTTAAAATCGTGGCTACTTATATATTTCCTCCTTGCTCATCATTGGCCGGCTATAAGGGCCGCGCACTATGCGGACCACGCGTGTCGCGCGTAGGGGCCCGGTTTTAAAACCGGGTAGTGCTCTTCCAGCCCACTTTTAATTGCTGCCTAGATCCTTTCTAGTCTTTAATTAATTTCCTTAGGGGTAGCCAATAAGCCTCGCTTGTTTGGTATTAGGTGGATTTCTTCTAGGTCTTAGAGTTGTTATTTAATTATATTAAGGAAGCTATCTACGTTAAGCTTCCTTATTGCGTATCTTTTGCCATTTGGTTGCGCCTTGACGTCCAGATCTAGTTGTATCTGGATAGGGATATGGTCTAAGGTGAGTGCCTATTCTTCTTTAGGGGAGCACCTTTCGAGTCTCTGGTATAGGTTTTTGTCCATAATCGTAAGGTTAATTGTACTTTTAGCGGTGCCCTGTTGCCATATAATTGCACCTAGGGGGGTAGCTAGCTTAAGGCCCCCGTTGTCTATAGCTCTTAGTAGGCACTCTGCCTGTCGATTGGCAGCAACATGGATGCCCCCCCCCCGAGCTTAATAATTAATATAGAATCTTAAGCCTCCTCCTAGCTTTTTAATAAATAGTATGGGTAAGGCAAATAGAGATTAGCTAGGGCGAATAAATCCTTTTTCTAGATACTTGTTAAGGTATTATCGCATTATAAGTAGTTCTTCTTATAATATACCATATAGTAGACCGAACTTTGGTGTTATGCTAGGCTTAAGTTCTATCTTAAAATCGTATTTCTCTTAATATAGGGCTAGTTAGTCTATAAATTGTTTTTCAAACTTATTAATTAGGTTGTAGTACTCTTTAGGCATAAGAGGTTAAGGATTAGGATATTATTTTAGTTTTAGTGCTTTCTTAATGTCTTCTATAGTTATAGTAAAGATTTTATAATCTTATCTTTTTGCTAACAAGATAAAAGACGCGGCCTATATTATATGAATTTTAAGAGGGTTTAACGTAACATCTTCGCATTTTTTACTATAATTAGCAGTTGTAGATTTATTATATTAGCTTAAGGTTTATAGCAAAGGTAATTTGTATTGTGTTAAATTTAAATAGTTATATATATATTTATAGGGCAAATGGTTTTTTAAGCAATAACTTCAGCAGTAGGTTATATAGAACTTTAGTATTTCTTTAACCCGGCTAATTAAAGGGTCGTGTTATTTTAGCTATTTGTGTCCGAGTATTATCTTATAGTGCTTTAAGGGTATTACAAACAGGGAAATGTATTTAAGGTGTTTACCCATCTATAATTTTATAAGAGTGTAGTGCGTTAGTTCGCTATATATTAAGGGTTTGCCGTTAAAGCCTTATAGGCCTTAGAGCTCGTTAAGTTTCTTTAAATTTAGGCATTAAGTTTTTATATAGTTTGTGTTAATAAAGCCTATACTAGTAGCTCCGCTGTCTATTAGGATTTATACTTCCTTCCATTTTCTAAGTATTTAAATTTCGCCAAGTATATTAAGGGAGTTATATTATGTATTAGCGCTAAAAAGCCTAAACACTTATACTCTTCCACCTTTTATCTTAAGGCGCGACTTGGCCTTAGGATAATTTATTTTCTAAGTTAACTAAAGGCGAGGTGCTTTATAGCGTCTAAGTATAATTTGTAGAGCGGGTACAATTTAAGGAATAGGTATAATTTGGAAATTAGGTACAGCTTAAGAAGCGGATATAACTTAAGGATTAGGAGGAGCTACGGCGGACTTTTTTAAAAGGGTAAGGGGTTGTTTGGTTGCAGCTTTAGATTAAATCTAAAGGCTTTAGATTAAAACCAATCTAAAGCTTAAATCTAATTCTAACGCGATTGTTTGGTTAATCTAACGACTTTCTAATCTAAAGCTCCTCCAGATCGGTAGGCGCGTCAAATTTAAAAGCTATACCGTATATAGTAGTTAAACTAAGGCTCTTAGCGTTAGTTTAATAAGGAGCTTAAAGCTCCTTATTTTAAATACAGTTTAAATCTAAAGCCCAATTAACAACTGCTTATAATAATAACTCCACTTACCCCAATTGCGACACTATTTCAGTTGCGCTTATATATATTTTATAACATCCTTATCTTAACTCTCGCAATCGTGATGATATTACTTCCGCGCAGTGTTCGTACTTAGCATACTAATATATAGAGAGGCACGAGGTGGATAACGCAGTTGCTCTATAGCTATAAGGCACGACTTCTAAATATCACCCAGATAAGGCCTAACGTGTTTAAGAAGCTCCTTAATTGGCTATAAGTACATAGCGGCCTTAAGGATATAAAGCTTCTATTAGCGGCTAAGAAGCTTATAATATTCCTAATAATATTTAGTAATAATGCCTTGTACAAGTTACTAAGTAAGGTAACTTAGCACTTATCTGCAACAATCTACTAGTAAGTATTTATTGGCCACTGGCTAAACTTCCTATATTAATTTACTGCCCTATAGAGCCGTGTATAAAGTCCTTCCTGGCCTTTTAAAATTGTATAAGGAAGTTATATAACTTCCTAAAAACGTTACTCTAGAAGAGATTATAGATGACCCTAAATAATATTCTTTCTTTACTAATTATATTAGAGCCCTTAATAGTACTTATTTTCCTATTTCTGTTAAGGGCGGCTATATAATATAGGCTCCCTGGCGTGGTAGGAAGGGAGGATTAACGCAGAATATACTTATAGCTGTTAACTTTCAGATAAACTTTGTGTACGTTCTAGCTGGATAGGAGGGTACAGCTTATAACAGTAGAGTAATTAGCTCTGCTAAAGTTAAAGGGTTTAAAGCCTTACCTGGTAAATACTATATTGTAGATGCCGGGTACTCTAATACGCCTATAACGCTTACTCCCTACCGCGGCATATAATATCATCTTTGTAAATAGGCGCAGGTAAATATAAAGCCTTAAAATGCAAAGGAGCTCTATAATCTTTAGTATATAGCGTTAAGGAACATAGTGGAGTGTATAATAGGTATTTTTAAGAATCGGTTTAGATTCTTTAAAGCTAGCAGGTGTAATATGCCTTTAAGAACGCAGATTAAGGCAGTATACGCTTTAATAGCAGTTTATAACTTTATTAATATATATAATCCGGATAACTTAGACAGCTTTCCAATAATAGAGAATAAAGAGATAAATAATAAAGACGGGAGGCTTATAGATAAGGAGAGTAATATAGGCATAAACTAAAGGCGTAATATAATCGTACGGCTTATATAGGAGAGTTACTACCAGGTAATTAGTAGGCCAATTATATAGAGATCTATATTATATTTGCAGTATTTATAATAGAAATCTATAAATTTTCCCTTTCTATATTGCTCCTCAATTGCCTATATAATAAGGTGCCAAAGAACAACCAAAATCTTATTTAGATTTTACCCAGATCTTACCTAAAATTAAGCTTAAATCTTATCTTAAGCTCGCCTTTCTAATTGGCCTCCCTTTTACCAGTAAGAATATTATTAATTAAACTCTGCTGAAGCTCTCCTATTCTAGCTATTATAAGAAACAATCTAGCAGTTAACTTAGTCTTAAAGGCTTGTAGGATAACTAGTTACTGCGTTGGATCTAGGTAACTAAACTTACTAATAAACTCTATAGAAGCCTTCTCTTAAGGAGACTTCTGCGCGATTAAGTATTTAGTAGCTCTTATCTCTCTAGTTACTTGCTCTACTGTCTCCTTAAGCGTATTTATAATTCGCTATCCTTACTAACGCTTCCTGCTGGTTTTAGCCTCTCTAGTAGCCTATTTAACGGCCTGCTTCCTAATTACTAATAAGGAAGCTTAACTTAGTATTAAGAAAGGTTCTAGTATAGAAGAAGCACCAAAGTAATTGACGAAAGGTAAGCTTAACTAACTGCGTTTAAGAGAGCTCTAAGTCCTCCTTACCCTCCTTATCTTCCTTACCTACTGAATCCGTTGCCTATAAGGCTATAGCTGCAAGAATCTCAGGGTCTATACAACTCTTAATTACCTTGTTAAGAACAATCCAACAACCCCAAAGTAGGGAAGATATACTAGAGAAACAGGTGAAGAAAGCAGAAGAAAAATAGTGCAGTATTAGGGCCTAGGCCTATATAGAGGAGGAAGGGAGACGCGCAAGAGGCCAATAAAAACGACAGCAAGAAAGAGAAAGGAGCCAAAGTAGAGCACAAAAGAACGCCAGGAAACCATTAACTATAATACAATACTGGTTGGACCAGCGCTGGAGAGGTGTATGGGAGTCAAAGGTACAGAGGCTAACTTAGGCAAGAGTAACCTAAGCTATAGCATGGTTAACGCTATGGGGGGTAAACACTTAAGGGCTCCAAGAAGGCCTAATAAAGGCAGAAAATACAATAGCAACACTCCTAAGAACAGGAATAATAGGATTAAAAGATTGGCTCTACTAAGTAGGCGTCCTAGTAGGTAGCCCAAGATGCAAATGTAGCTAGCTAAGACAGACACCAAAACACGTAATACTATTATACCCCTTACATACTAACCGAGAAGCAATGCTCTTAGTAGCTGGCATAGAGAACTATAATATACTGCTCTTAATATAAAAAGGTCTTAAGGCGGTCACCCAGTAGCTTATTAGCTAAAATATACTAAACCAGTTCCGGGTTGCAAGGGAAATAATAATAGAAGGTAATGGGGCGGGTATTAGGCGCCCCCTAATAACTCTACAGTAGTAGAGTAAAGTTTGCGATACTAGCGCGTCTATAGGTTTGTTACAGCAGTAGTGGTTCCCAAGGAGGTCAAAAGTAAGGTAGTAGAGCACCACAGGTAACTCGCAGGCGCCTCGCAGGCGCCTCGCAGGCGAGTCCCAAAAGGCGGGGAGATAGATCACGGGGTTTTCTCAAATAGAGTTTTCTCCCCACATATATATAAGGAGTAGTCCGCGTGGGCCCAATAGGGATCCGAATCGGACGTTAAGCAATAAATAATAATAATTACCTTGTTAATTAATCTTGCATTACTTCCTATTATAAAAAATCCATTAAAGAGCTCCTGTAGTAGATTTAAGAAAGCAGGTGGTATATTACAAAACTTTGCAGTATTAGGATTGGCCTTAAAGTACGTCTATATAACTTCCTTACTTACTATAGGCACGCCTTTGTCTTTATCCTACCTCTAGCCAGAGAGAGTATAGAGCTCCTTTTATACCTTCCACTCCCTCCTCCAAGTATTGTGCTTGCTCTTAAGCTGCTTTATAGTAATTAATTATAGGGTAATAGCTAGTATACAATTAAAAGCAAGCTTCCAGCCGTTAGCTTTATAAGAGCTATCTACGCGGTATCCTTTCCAAATAGCGTCAACGAGGCCTTCTAGTATCGTCTCCTCCATCTCGGTAGTCCATCTTACACGCGGCTTCCTTGGATTCCCAGGCCTTGGGGGTGTTACGGGTGTTGCAGGCGTTGCTGTAGCTCTACTTCGGCCTCTATGGAAGCTGGGGGAGGGCATTGAGGGCGTTGATTGAGGAGGAGGAGCTATAGTAAAAAGTCGCGATAGAGGCTGTAGTAGAGGTGCTCACTCAAATCGCGTATTGTGCGACGTTAGATTCTGGGCTTCAATCTAGAGGCCTACCAAACAATCAGCTTAATTACAGATTCAACTAAGCCACGGTAGTAGCCGCCACTAATTACAAAACGGTCAACACTAAAAGACGCACTGATACAGAGATTCTGATCTGGCGTTAGTTCGCAACCGAACGATCCCTAAGTTCGGCAATGCTTTTAAATATATCCCTTTTTACTATATCCAAAGCATTCTCCATTTATAGCTTGAGTTCTTTATTCATCAGTTCCTAAAGGTGTATAGGATTGAGCGGCATTGAGGTCCATAGGGTTGTATATAGGGCTTTTAGGTTTTGGAGACAGATTGCGCTTTAGGGTATATACTGGTTTTGTGGAGTTTAGAATACAAGGTATAGTTGGCTTTAGAAAATAAGTCTATTTATTATATTAAAGGTCCTTATTAATTCGTTAATATATTATAATAAATTTGGATAGGTTCTTTAGTAGTTTTTTGCCTACTAACTAGGCTCTAATCTTATCCAAAATAACTTATTAAAGAGCAGCAACTCTAGCGGCTTTATTTTAATCTAGCTTGCTAATAAGACCTAAAATTTTTAAAAAGAAGCTAGTAAAGTCTTAATTCTATTATTATAGGTTTTCAAGTTTAGTAACAGCTGTATATTCGCGGCTGGCGTTATTATATGTTTATTCTAGCAGAGAGACAAAGGTTTTAAAATTAATAAAAGTGCCGTTACAGAAGAATGGATCTATAGTTTATACAGCGTCCTTACTTAAATAAGATATTCTATAGCTAACCTTACTAGCCTTAGTGGGGTATTAATTATAGTTTATTAAGAGTTTAAGACGGAGCTTAGTTATAAAGGGACGTAAGTTATTTTAGTTTCTATTAAATATCAGAGAATTAGTGAGCTTTTTGGATTTTATAATAGGTACTAGGTTCGCTATAGGTATAGGTTAAGCTACTATTACTAGTTTAGTGTTCGCGTTTAATGTATTAGGTTTAAGTACTGTCGGAATATAAGGACAGCAGTTACGTGGTTACGTGTCGTCGTCGTGTCTTTGATTAGTCATCCTTATGGTGACTAATCAGCCCCCTACTTAGGCACTGCGATCCTTATGATCCTTTGCTATCAAAAAGAAGAACAACCATCATACTATCTACGAATCGTAGCTACGTGATATCCCCTTGTGTAACCAACAAGTACCGTTATTTTAATCTTGTTTATAGGTATTGCTGTTAGGGTCTATAATATTAATGCCTTAACGTTGCGGAGTTCTTCGCGGAGTGCTTCTATTAATTGCTGGTACTAGGCTTCTAGTGCAGCCTACTACTAAGCTAAGGCGTCCGTAAAGGCCTGTTATATTATGGTTAACTATTCCCTGACTAGGGTTATGATACTCATGGTTATTAAAAGGGATTTGGGTTTGTTTACTATTTCAATAGTAGTTGTTTTAATATAACGTAATATAAGGGCGCGAAGAGGCTTTAGGGAAGATTTAAAGGAATAAATATAAATTCTATCTAATCTAGGAGTATATAGCTCTTATAGAGTACAAGACGTTACGTAAAGAAGAGAAAGGAATATAGGAAACTTATAACTAAATATTTAGGGTCTTAGCAGAAGACGCGTGGGTACAAGCCCACGCGGATTTTAATAAGTTTCGACCAAATTCCATTATATTAGTGGAATTTGGTGGAATTTAATCGAGTTAGCGGAACTTAGTGGAAAACGGTGGATTATAGCGGATAATCGCGGACAGTTATAAATAGTTACAAACAGTTTTATACAGTTATCTATCGAGTGTTTTACCAAGACATTTCTACTATAACTGGGCTAGTCCCGTTACAGGACCCCTTTGACCCTAGGGTTATATATATTAATAATTTGTACTAGTCCCCTATATATCTGGATTGTTATAACTGTAATATCTAGGTTAACTGCCTGCTATAACTATAAAGATGGGCTAATAGCCTTACTGATTATAAAGCATATATATATAGCTGCTTTTGGTTTATATAGGAGCTAGAATCCTTAGGGGCAGTATGTTAATTATATATAGGTATTATAATACGGCTCTTATATAGCAAGGATATAGTATTTCTCTAGGTCTAGACCATCTAGTAGGGGCCTTATAAAATAGTGGTTTGTATTGCCGCAGTTATACTATATAATGGATAGGTAGCGGACCCCTAGCAGGGGTTCTTTATTTCTTTTTTATTCCTTACTTCTTCTATTTCCACTTTCTTTAAGATATTTAGAACTTTTATCTCTTGTGTTTATACCCTAGTTACTACTTATTTTATATAGAGCTTTTTATTTCCGTGTCTTATATTTCTACTAGCGCTTCTATATCTAAATCTGTTATTATTTCCGGTTCTTCCCCTGTTCTTACTAGTTGGCTATATGCCCTTTATAGGTTAGCTGTAAATATTATATTTACTACGTTAAGTCTAATTCTTAATTATCCTAGTTTTAAGCTTGCTATTGCTGTCTATAGGGGTCTTCCTATAGGGTGTTCTCTTCCTTGTGTTTCCTATAACCCTTATATCCCTATTTAGTTTAGTAATATTGCGTAGCATTACTTCTGGCCTATTAAGGCTTGGGATGGCTGGCCTAGCCCCTTAGTATTAAAGGTAGGGAAGGCTAGGAAGGCGCCTATATCCCCTTAGCTTACTGCTTGTTATTTCTATTTATATAATTTAGTGTGTAGTTGTTCCTATAGCTATTAAGCCCTTATCTTCCGTCTCTTATATTTAATACAGTCTTCTCTCTCCTACGCCTTATATATACTTTAATAGCAGTTTACATATTTTGTTTAGTCTTAATTTAAGCAGTATCTTGTATTATAGGGGCCTATATAGTGGCTATAGCACATCTGTGCTGCGTATATAGATTAGGTGTGTCCCTATTATATATAGTAGTAGCATTATTTTAGGTGGAGTCTATAGTTGTAGAGCCTTATATTATATATAAGGCTATTTATAATAATACCTTTTTAAATAAGGAGTTTTTGCATTCCTAGTATATATATACTGATAATAAGGGAGTTATATATTTAACTAGTGTCTCCCTAATAAGTCTTTAGTAACCCTTATATCCTCTTAGTATTCTTATTATATACTTAGTTTATATTTTTCTATTAAAGCTATTAGATTTGGGTAATTTTAAGTTCTAGTATAAGGCGTTCTATTTGTTTTACTATCTTATATATAGTTACTATATTGTCCGCCTAGCGTCCCTTTTCTACCCTAAGGCTTAGGGGGACCGCTAGGACTTTAACTAGGTAATCTTTATAAAGTATTTTTATGCTAATATATTCTCCTAGCCTATCCCCTACCCTTATAGCTCGTTCCTTTGCCTATTAGTCCCTTAGGGTAACTCTAATATCTCTACTCCTAAGGTGTTGGACTGTAATAGCATTATAGACCTCTTTATAAATCTTTATAAGGACTTCTATTTCTAATTATCCCCTAAGCCCCTCTACTTTTTCTATATTTAGTTATATTATAATTATATACCCAGTTATTATCTTTAGGGGGGTAGGTTCCCTATACTATAAAAGCACAGCTATAGCGGCCTAGGTACGGTTTGCTAGTAAAAAGGGTTTTTATTTATTTTTAATTTTACTTAGCCTTTAAAGAATTTAATTAAGGGTTTATTAAAGGGGCGCCTAAAGTTTACTAGACTAGCGGAGCCATTCTACTAGCTGTATTAGTTTGTTATAACTAATAGTTACTCCTCTATAACTATAGATACTAAACGCGTTTAATAGGCTTTATATTTTATTAGATGCCTTCTTAATAGAGGTTTTCCCGCTTTATGGTATAGTATTTGCCCATTCTTATTGTGGAGGGCTATTGCTGGGCGTGGTTCTGGTAGACGCGCGCGAGTGCGAACCGCCGTTGTTCAACGTGTGCCTCCCCTGCGATGCATGCATCTCAGGGGGATTCTCTGGGTGTTTTTCAGGGTTCTTTTGGTTGGTTTTGGTCTTTTTGGGCCGGGTGCAGCAAGAGCTCCAGTTTTTTGTATATATACTTCAAAAACGCTAATTTACTAAAAAGAATATCTCCCACTAAATAAGAGCTTTATTAATTAGTGTTTTCTTATTAATTTGTTTGATGTTACGATTCCACCTCTTTCCTGTTCACCATTTGTTTGCCCTGTTTGTATGCTTAGTCAATGACTGCCCCCACATCACGATCGCACGCCTACAACTTCGTTTGATACCGTAGATAGCCAGCACAAGCCTCTCTAAAACCTACTTTTATAACTGTAGAACGCCTCTTTTATTTTCCTTTTTTGGAAAGACTATTTATTATACCAACTCTTTCTTATTACTTTTTATTCTATCCCTTAACCCGCCGACAACGTACCACGTTATCGATAAGACTTTAGCCAATGAAGAGCCCTAGGTTGATGGCCGTGATGAGAAATAATGCACAGACCATTATCTTATCGATAAGGTATGAAGCCAGCGAGTTAAGGGATAAAATCTCTATTTTATAAAGGGTGTAAATATCTTGGCGGGAAAACCGAAACTTTATCGCCAAGCTTCAAAAGGATTTAGGTACGCATATGCCAATTGACGCTAGTACTTCTTCAGAGAAACGGACTGCGTGAGTCATGCTCCTTATCTGAAGCACAGTACATATGAAGCATGGCAAGTTCCCCACGACGTTAAAGTTGCACAATTGTTGTCTGTAGATCGCTATTCTTTCTCTGGGCGCTTGTCTTAATGGCTTCAGCATATAGAGAAGAACAAATATGTCAATACCTTAATCTCATCTCTCTTCCCAAAATATATCACCCCATGCCTTCCTACTCACCTCAGAAAACTCTCGAATTTCTGACAGCCCTACACACTCATCAAATCTCCACAATCCCTTATGAAAATTTGTGTCTCCACTACTCTCAAAAGAAAGAGATACTCTTGGACCCACAAGCCCTGTATGAGAAATGTATGAAAAACGGACGTGGCGGGTATTGCATGGAAGCCAGCATCTTTTTCTACCACGTCTTGCGCGGTTTAGGGTTTGAGACATACATGACGGGTGTGAGAATCCGGCCGAGAGTAGGTGGTGTACCGCAAGGGGATTACCTCGGATGGTATAGAGTTTTCCCACCAATTGGCTCTCAATTTAGACTTTAGTGAACTTCAGCTAGGCAATAAAACGGAGACTAACGAGACGCAGGGTCCACATAGTCAACATTGTGACCCTTGATGATGGCGCGAAGTATATGGTAGATATTGCATTTGGAGGCGACGGCGCCACGAAGCCAATCCCGCTGGTGGACGGGCAGATAACTCCCAACATCGGCACGCAGGAGTTGCGGCTTGTGTATGACCGAATACCGCAGCAGACTTCTCAATCCCAGAGGTGGTGGATTTATCAGTACCGGAACAGTGTCGAAAAAGAGTGGAATTCGTTTTACTGTTTTTCGGAAATTGAGTTTTTGCATCAAGATTTTGAGATAATGAGTTACTTTGCCAGTACAAGCAAACAAAGTCCTATGACCTCCACAGTGCTGGTGGTGAAGTTCCTGCGCAGAGAAGGCGAAGATGGCCGGGTATACGGGAAGGTTATGCTTGTGGATGAGGAGGTAAAAATAAATACTGATGGAAAAACACGTGTAGTCAAAGTGTGTAAGACCGAGGATGAAAGAGACGGTGCACTGAAACAGTACTTTGGAATTACGCTACAAGAGGAAGAGAGGGAAGGGATAAAGGGGATGAGTACAGAACTTGGCAGGAAATAAGTGTTATAAGATTATGGAACCATTAATTTGAGAAATTGTAGAGGAAGCATTGACCCCCTCCCGTTTCATCAATTGTTCTGGCCCTGCGCCGTCTCCCTGGCCTATTTAATCTACCTGGTGAGCTGCCCGTATCTCCAATACTAAAATTCTTCTCAAACTCTCTAAATATGGCCCATCTGTGACGAAGGCTTGATCTTATCGAGTACTTAACCGAATTAGCCCTGTCTATAGTATGACCCGGCCACAAACCTGTGGCTTTTTGTGGCATTTTTGGGGGGCTTTAAATAAGGGGAGAGCATTGTGGTCGTTGTGGAGGGTCTATACAATTCAAAGATAATACAGAACAGTATTTTCCCTCGTCTGGGGTGGCTCAAGTACCTTCCAGCTAACGTACAGGTTGAACATGTTTTTACTCAGTCTTGTCTCTACAGTTGCTTAGTGGCAGCTGTTACCTAAAACGATCCCCACAGTTTATCTGTACAAGGTCCGTCGACGAGTAGAATTACCTCCACCTCTGATCATTGCATTTAAACTCCACGAAGAAATCCTAGAAATACGGAAGAGCCAGGTTTGCAAGAAAAGTCACCTACTTTGATGCAGTGACCACGCCTTCATATTCCCTAGATGCAATATAATCCAGTGTACGTTGGAAATGTCTTCGTGGGTTCTCGACTGATGACGCCGCTTCGTTAGACTGCAGGTTTGAATGAATCAGTTCAATGAGGCCATTGAGATATTTGGTCGTAACCTATTTATAATTAGCCTAAGCTCGACGTTTCATAACCAGAAGACATGAGTAGTGAACTCAAAGAATCAATAACAGAGAAGAGTTCTTTGCTTACCGCTTCGTTCTCTTGGTCAAAGTAGTATACATAGCGGTTCAAAATCTCGACAAATAATTCAACAGAAACAGCAGCATCCATGCATGCATCTGCAACGCGGAGAGCGCGCTGTAGACACTCGAGCACGCGCTTACCGTCACGATAGAGCTAAAAAAGAAACATTAGCACGATCTACTTGTAATTGTCAACTTTAAGAAAATGTTTTACAGTTTTCGGATCCTCTTCACCCCTTGCTCTAATCTCAGTTGCCCACCAAAGATGGCTTGCCAAATAAACTGCTCTACACTGATCTGGTTTCTTTAGAAGCTTGCTGCCATGCAAAGCGCATTTCGTGATGAGGGTATCATAATTCTCTTTTCCAAAATTCCTCGTGGTATGCAAACCACCCGCGATCACGCACACAGCCTGGAACTGCGCTCTCGAATCACTTATAGCTTCTTCATAGATTGTAAAGGCTTGAGCAAAGAACTCGTAAGCGACTTCTTCAAATCCATTCTGGTCAGCAACTTGACCACATGCGACGAAAAGGCGTAGTGAAAGATCTGCAGCGCCATTAACACGAGTGTAGAGAGTTGATAACGTGTTGTGCATGAATTTGTAGAGTGCTGAAGACTGGGAACTCCAATCATCCTCGAAATGTTCGCGTGCTTTGTATCGACGGGCAAGCTTCAGTGAGGAAGTAAGGAGAGCAGGGGTTGTATATTTGACGCGCTCGTTGCCCTCAATAAAGGATTTCCGGGCAGTTTGAAGGAGCTATAAAAGCATTAGCATATGACATTTTTGGAAAGAAGATACAGACCTTGAACTGGGTATTATTATTCGGCCCCTGGATGAGGTGGATAACGCGTGACAACCATCCTTGCTCTTCTATTGTTTCGTCCGTTTCCATGGCCTTTCTTTGTATCGGCCCACCAGGGTAACTTGCTGCTTGCTGGATTCCTTCCTTAATCAGAACTTTCAGAATTTCCAAAACACTCTCCAAATTCTCCACTGAAGTAATCAGTGTTTGGTTCCTGAGAAGACTTCGGGCAACTTCTCCAGCCACCGATCTTCGTGTAGGGTAGGGCTGTGAGTGGAGGAGTGGAATAAAGCTTGGCAATGCGAGGGCGGTAAAAAGAGATAGATAAGCCTTAATTGGAGCGAGAAGAAGGCTTAGTATTTGACTTTGTGTTGCTTGGGAATGCAAATCAGCGCTGTTAGCATACTGAGCAACCTTTTCGTTGGCGAATGCTAGAACTTGATCCACGTAGTCTAACCGATCGGGATAGATGTTCCTAAGCGCGTGAATAAATATAAGGTTACGCAAGCTGTGTATCAAAAAACTTACAATGCGAGATTTGTCAGAGATACTAGCAGTGCAATGGTGTCTTGTATTGGCAGTCTTTGCAATTTTACCAGGCTAGCAACTTGTTCATGGAAAATTTCGAACAGTTTCACATTATCAGGTATTCCACGAGACTTCTTCGGCTCGCCATCAGTCTCTAATAACTCGGTTTCAGTCGCTGGAGCTACAGCAGTTGTGGAGGAAGCTATCGACGCCTCCTCCGCACTAATATCTGCACTGTCTGGCGCATCCCCGTTTTGTTGTTTCGGTTGCTCTGACTCTTTGCGCTCCTTCGATATCCGCAGTTGTTCTAGTAATTTGGTTGTTGCTTCTTCCTCTGTTTTCCGTCTCTCTTCCGGAGATTCCGACTCCGATTCTCGTTGGGCATATGCAGATAGTCTGTCCATCAATCCAATGACTATCCCCTTGACATTTACGTGAGGGTTAAGTCGGGCGGTCGCAGATAGGAATTGATCTAGAGTATGAAGGTGGTATTCATCAGGGAAAACTTGCGTTACGACTATATGCACAATATTAGTGAACATTTTTGAACATTCATGGCGGAGAAACCTGCCTTCAAGGAGGTATTCTTGTGCGAGCACATCTCTACACTGAACGACTTGTTCTAACAAAGGATTCAGTATCTTCTTGTAATTCTCCAAATCCACAAGCTGGCTCAGTCTAACAAGGTTGCTGCCTACGAGCAACTGGAGCTCTTGCCGCTCCTTCGTCCTTTGCTCACGCTCTCTAGAGTGGCCTTGGTGTTGTAGGCGTACCCATAACTTGTTCATCTCGACAAAATTTGTCAATATGAAACTAATCGAATCCTGGAGGTTCCCTTCCGGCCCATCACCATTGCCACTAGGAAGATGGTCCCGTGCTTGTCCTGCAAGATAGTATCGCAAGAATAGCCCTCGTATCGGGTGCTGGACACCCCGACTCATTTCCATCATGTCCTTCATGATTTCCTTGACCGGTGCGTCCTCGATTGCCATATAGACGGTGCCCACAGTTATCATAAGGTATAGTCGAGGTATGATATTTCCAGCATACTGAACGAGCTCGTACAAGTCGGCAAGGTGATTGACCGGGTGGTTGTCTCGAAGATATACGGAGAGATGGCGCAGCGCATCAAAGACGGCCATGTAAAGCTCATAGTACTGCTTGGGTCCCAAACTACTTGTTCGGAGTTCAGACACCAATGTTGAGCTAAGATAGTCATCAGTACTACAACACCAAGGAATTTGCATTAAGCATTTCTCCAAGGTTATATGCTTACCTGCACTTGAGCGCATCCATTAACTTCCCCGGAGTTTCTAGGCACCGCCGCATCAGCATGGTCTGCTGGCGCACCACGGCCAACGCATCTTCGAGTAGACGAGACTGATCTTCTACCGGTGGCGGTGACGCCATTGCTGCTACTATGAATTGTTCAGTGCTGCCCTGGCGAGTCGAGTTGGAGACGGAAGGTTTGGTTGCTGCAAGTTGACGATTGGCATCCACCGTTGCGCTCGCTTGGGAACTCGGGTGGCTCGTATTCAGGTTTGTGGCGCAGCAGACGCTTCTTCTGGGACGATATACGCAAACAACATTGAACGAAAATGCGACAGCTTTGAATTTGTTCAGAATTATTATATTCATCTATGGCTACAAGTGTAACTATCTAAATATTGTTTCCCGTCCATGCTATGCAAAACGCCTTCCCAATGCGTGACGGGTCTAGTTCCCAGCCCAGGTCCGTTGCCTCCCATTTATACATTAGCGTCAAACTTCAGTAAAGTCGTATCATTCATGTCGCATAGAAGTCCTCTAGCAATATCAAGCCATCAATTGCCGTCCATCAAAGCAATCATGCCCGCAGAGTAAATTGGCATTCAGCATGACAGGCCGATTAGCTTTTCCGCGTTCGGACCAGTTGTGAGCATGATCGTTGTATATTTCAATTCAGGATGAGATTATTTTCATCAATAAGGAACTTGTGTGTGATTGTAGCCTTGGGTGGAAGTAGCTACGACGGCTGGGAGCGGTATCGACGGTATCAAAGCACTGGCAGTGGACGGCGGGGGATAAAGAGTTTCCCACTGTCCATTACCAACGTAATGCTCAAGAACTGCGCCAATTGTTGAAGGGGCAGGAATTATGGATGATGTGCTTAAGTACGAGGCAGTTGTTTCAACATTGCTCCATACAGTTGTAAAGGTGCGAATTGGATATCTCGTATGCCACATTCCATCATCATAGTACTCCGTGGTAACTACTGCCTGGGATGCAGTAACAACAACAGTAACTATAGATGGTTCTCCAGTTGTAATTATGGATTGAGGCGTTGTGGACGACGGAGGTGATTGTGTCGAATCGGTTGGTGACCCAGCCAAGGTGAACGATATGCTGGGCGTGGAGCAAGGTGTAGTAGACATGGAACAAGGAGTAGTAGGCATAGGGCAAGGGGTACTAGGCAATTGATGCGAGTAAGTCAAGGTGAGGGATTCGATAACGCTTGTTGGTGGTGGTTGTGTCTCGACGATAGTGAGAGTGGAAATGATTGTGTTGGTTGATGGAGGGGTAACGTCCGTAGCAACCACCGTCTCCACCTCCGTAGGCACAGCACTGGCAGAAGCAGTCACTGTCTCGGTAACCGCGATGGGCGAAGAAGTAGAACCCCCATCGACATTCACAACGGAGTAACTCTTCACTCGCTTAACGAGATTGGATCGCGGTTGCTGGGGTCCGTTTAGAGGAAAGGCGGCTGTGAGGAGCGAAAGTGATAGGAAGGCAACGACATCTTGCGAATTGACACGCATCTTGAATGATTCGTTAAGAAGGACGGCGGTTCGAGATTGGGTGCGGGATAGAGAGTCGTCGGTGTTTTGGCAGACAACAGTGCACAGGACGTGGAGATGAAACTGCGATCCTGGTAAGTTCAGATATTAGAAGACGCCTGTAGAAAGGATGGAGGGGAAGCAAAGGCAAGGGGGTAGATATAGGGCGATCCATGATGGCGATGCAAAAGTCGATGGCTGGTGTGGTGAAATTCGATGGAGAGCATGAGGCTGGCACGGCTGGGAATCGTTTCAACCACCGCGCACAGACCATACTTTAATTTATTTGCCAAGGCGGGAGATCAACCTAAATCACCTAAACCCGGAAATGCTGGGCAATTTTCCCTCTCCCCTTCCCTGGAGCTTCAATGCGACCGTTCGGTTGAATTCCAGTTCAACTTAACTTCAGCCACAAGTTTTTGACGTTCCTCTGACCGCCCAAAAAACACGCTCAAGTTACTAAAAAGTTGGCAACTTTACCGTATATACAGCATCTCTTCAATTCCGGTGGTTAGCGCAGCCACTTCCGCACGGCCTTTTTGTAGGGAAATTTTGGTATTTTTGCTGTTTAGGGGAAAGTTGGCGAAACACGCTAACCACCGGATGCGCCAGGATGCTGTAGAATCTGAACCGAGGTCCTGGCGTCAGTTCAAATCAGGAGCTCGAAGCTCCTTATTTGAACTCCAGATTGAATCTGAAGGCTTCAGATTGCACACGTCCGTGCAACCCGTAGAGCCACAGACGCGTGTCAAATCGGGAAGGAACGCGTTCTTTCTGCCGAACTTTCGGTTTAGATTCAAAAACGTCAAATTGTAACCGAACGACCCCTTAGACGGGCCCCAAGGCAGACCAACACCTATTTCGCGACCCGAGAACCACGATCAAGGATCGCTCGGCAGTAAAACACGAAGACCTTTCCTATCATGCCGATTTCTTGACACTTGCTTATAACTTGAGTACCGAACACATCAATCAACAAGCAATAAAATCTCATACCAGAAATCGAAGACGGCCTCCTGCTTTGACTTACCTTTAAGGAGGTCTCAGGGCTCCAAAGCAACGCCCCTAAGTTTCATTCCCGATCGTTCATAGTGATTCAGCCTCGTCATTTCTCTACGTTTTCTAGGCTCTACAAAAATCACACTTTTGCTTAAGAATAAATAGTGTTGGTAGGGGGCACTGGGGGCAGTCTCTGAGCTCGGTTACGTGTCACGTGATAGGTCACGTGACAGCGCGCGGGCCATCTTGTAGATACCTTCTCGGGGTCATCGAGCCCCTTAGATTTTTGCTCATAGAGCATCATATGTATCATTTCCACCAGCCTACTCAGTAGCCTGACAAATAGTATGCTATAATATCCGTTCCGTGTCCGGATTCGGATTGAATTGGTATCCTAGTGAAATTCGGAGCTCAGTATATGCCGGCTTCCGGCCTAACTCTACATCATAAAGCTGCGAAGGAATATGTACAATTCGCAGATAATCTTATGTCCACGTAATACTTACGTTTTCCATTTCGGTTTCCTACCCTTTAGTTAACAAAATCCAAAGAGCTATCTAAGTCACAACTACCATGTCCAAGAAATCCTCCACCAACCGTGTTCGGAAGTATCCCTTAGCACGATGGGACCCTACGAGAAGGTGGTCTGTGCGCGAACACCAGAATCAAAAGTACGCGTATGGTCACGCAGCCTTGATCCTATTGATTCTATTGGCTGGCTCTTATCGATAACCGTAGGGCCCATTTCATCGTGCTAAGGGATATCCAGCCAGCCCTAGCCTCCGAAGCCGTCGAGATCGCCATTCTGCAAAAGGTACAGTTATCCGCTGGGCTCTTGGCCTTGAAGGGGTAGCCAACATCGTCACCAGAGTATGGGTGATGTTCTACTTACAAGTTTTATAAGCATGCTGGTGCCAAAGCCTTCAGACATCACTAGCATGCACTCAACATTTCGGGGCTATTATGTTCTCACTACACCTATGCTTCTAGCCATTCCGAATACTCGTCGTACGATCGAGAGCCGTCAGTCTATATCCCTTCTGCGAGTACATTTCGTCCTACTGTTATCGATAGGAGCCAGCCAATAGAATCAATAGGATCAAGGCTCTGGTGTTCGCGCACAGACCTATGACTCACGACCTGTTCCGTTGCCTGCACCTACACCATGTATTTATGGTCTCATTTTCTTCATCGGTCAATCTACACACGAGTTCGTTCGACAAGACGGCTGGCCTATCGATAAGTAGCCTTTACCTCCCACAGTTCGCATCATCCAAGCTATATCATAAACCTTCTCCCACAATCCGGCCAATCAATCCTCGAAAAGGGCATTCTATAAGCACTTGCACTATACGAGTTTCTCAAAAAAGTAGCCACACACAGTCATCTTTCCATGTGAAGTTTCGGGTTCCTTCATATTCAACAACGGCCTAAGCTATAGTGCTACACCCCTTCAGTAAACAGCTCATCACCGGCTTACCCTCCATTACCGTTCGTATAACCATTCTGGCATTAGAAATATTTCTTCCTCACAAGTAAAATCGTGCATAAAATCCTGTTTTGTCAGTCAGCTCACTCTCAACTCCCCTACTTACCATTCTATTGCGCTCCAGGGCCGTCGCTACCTATGACTACATCGTGAGTCCCAAGCATACGTCTCCTAACCTAGCGATTCTCTAGAAAAAGGCCAGTAAAAATCACAGCTCACTGACATTATCCCAGATGGCCGTTTCGACAGCTTCGAGTGCCTACTCAAAATGACCTCCACTTCGAGCCTGCGCAACTGCGACGTCTTCCTGCAGAGCTTCGATCGGTTATTTTCCGCTTCGTGTTTGATGAGAATTTCGGCGGAAATCATTGGATCGAGCTGGGTCAAATTTCTGGCAGGTTGGAGTTTAGAGAAAGCGAGGCTCTGCAGAGAACATATCCATACTTGGATTCAAGACTTGTCGGCCTAGACGTTGCAACAGAAGCCGCAGAGGCATTTTATCGAAGCGGAATTCACCTTTACTCTAGCCTAGGCCAGCTCCTGGATATCTTAGAGCACTGCCCACTCTCGTCAAATGTCACTCCCGGCAGGTTCATCACATGTTTGAGGTTGTCCATTGACGAAGACGTCAAGTATACCGGTGACATTATCGGCCGTCGCTCTTTGCGGAAAGCAGACTGGGTGCTGCTAGATGACCAAGACGATGAACGAATGCTGCGACCAAGAAGACCACAGCTAATGCGACGCTGCTCTAAAGTCGTGTTAAAGATGCCTAAACTAAAGATTTTCCGCCTGTTTATTGTACCAGCCGATGAATGGAAGCCGAAAGACAGGCTTGAATTTTGGGAGATGAGGGATTGTGTCCCTATTATCTTTCGACTGCGGGCGCGCGGCATCAATGCTAGTGTCTCCCTAGGAGTCACGATAAAAAATCTAAACGAAATACGAGACATGAGCTCCACTGTTGACGTTTCGATGTGTTTCCCATTCCACCATCCCATAAAAAATGGCCTATCTGACCATGGCGGCATCGTGCATATCGAACACAGCGACAGCTGGATACAATCCGATATTGGAAGGCGCAACGCAGAGGCACTGAGAGAATTGTTTGGCCGCCTGGCTGCCGACAAACGTAAGCATTCGACCCACAAACTTCTATCTCTACTAATAATACTGTTTCAGGTCTTGACTATGTTGACGGGGACTTTAGAAGGGTAGTCAAGAAAAATGGGAAGAGAGGATTGGTTGGTTTAGGCCCATCAACAGAGCAGGCGCAAAAGAAGGCCCGAAAGTCATGAACGTTAAATTTCATTGAGACACTATTGCTCAGACCTGATTGTCATGGGCACGTAAATATCTTAATCTGTTGAATAGAATGATGTACTCTGACATATTTGCCTTAGTTTGATAGCCTCTATGATGTACAGCTATAACATATTCAGCCGTAAAAGAGTACTTCGGAACATACATAAACTCTTTCCGAAATATAAATCAGCAACTGAATAACTTGTGGGTGCTTCCACGAACCCTATTAGCAATCTAGAGTATGTCTGTCAATGCTTACATCTTAGCTGTAAGCTTCTGGGAGACTATTAACGTATTCACGGTATTCGCGATATTGGCTTTCTGCATGGATTCCCAATATCACTATTAGCACAGTTGTCTCCTTGTGTGGAGGTCAGAATAATTACCAAGAAATCCTCAAGGATTAGTGGCCAGAGGGCTACCAGCTGTATTTAGAAATACCTCAAGCAATTCGACGGTGATATGATCTAGCGTTTCATTTCATCACCGTTCACCTGCAAAAACTTTGTTTCAAGAAATAAATTATTTAGCAAACGGTCGAGGAAGAACACAATGGGCAGGCCATGTCTGTTTACGGTATTTACTCAACTAATATTTTAACCACGAAGTCTAATCTCGTATATGTTCCCGACTTGCCAATCAAACCGCCACGTCTTCCACTCTGACTAGGCCACACCCTAACCCTGCAGCTGCCCAACCTCCAAACCTCAAATTCGGGTTCCAAGCAAGTTGTGTGACTGCTGTACCTTCTTCGTAAATAGTAGCAAAGCGGGTGCCTTCCTGCACATTTGGGCCTTGCGCTCTTTGGAGTTGGGTAGTCTCGGGTTTGTGGCCATCTGTGATGCGACTCAGAGGTTCGCGGAGAGCTGAGAGGGGTGGACGAGCTCTGGAGGTTGTGGCTGTGGATGATGATGGAATTTGAAGACCGGGAGCGTTGGGTGTGCCTGGTTCCACGGGCTGTGTCACTGACGTTGCGACTGATACTCCATCTTCAGCTCTGGCTGCGCTCGCATCATTTTCCGGGGTCTCCTTCGCATTCATTCCTCTCCTCCATTCATGCCCAAACCAAACCTGTTGCCAAGGCTCCGTCTTCATATCTAGAACCCTCCTAATTGGGTTGCTTGCTAAAATAAACCCATCGGCGGTTCCAATTAGTACACTCGGATGTACTTGACTACTCGCAATCGCCAGAATTTGTGCCTCGGCTCGCATGCTCGCCATGTGCATGTAGAACCTTCGTATTGGCTGATTTCTTAAACAGTAGTTCTCGTCAGATGTGAGAAATGACTGTGTCCATTCATGCCAGGCTATCGCAACACCGAAGACGCGGCTGCGGGCTGAGAGTACGGAGTCAAAATGTGGAGAGCGGATATCAGTAAGGCGGACGAAGCCATCTGCGCTGCCGGTAGCGAGAAAGTGTGGGCGCGAAGGATAAGCGGAAGTAATGTTGACTATGTAAGAAGCGTTTAGGGTGTGGTATAGCCAAGGGCGGGGGTTTGGGGTTGTGTTGGATAAAAGCTCGGGCCTGAGAGTCCAGATGGCAATACTGCCGTTAGCGGTACCTACAGCGATGGTAGTACCAGAGAGCCAGGTCAGGCAAGTACAAAGGGTGTTTGGGGGTTGGCATTCGAAGGTGGCTTGTTTGATGTTCAGATAAAATGGAGATGATGTTGTAGGTTTTGGATATTGGATATCAAGGACCCTGACTTTTCCATCGCCCCAAATGCCAGCCAGAAGTCCCATATGAATAATGCCATCATCGTTCGCCTTAATCACATCCATCATTCCGACTGGACACCATTTGAAATTCTTAACAGATCCCCAATCTGTGCAGATAACCAGCTCAAGATTGGGAGGCGTTTTTGGGTCTAGTCTGTCATCTTCTGAGGATTTGAATCCCCAGATCTGTATCGAAGCAGGGAATGGACGCTGAGGTGTAAAAGAAGGGGCCTTGGGATTTTGGAAAGGTTTGTATGATCGGCCAGTGGTATTCCTTTGTAGAACAGATATAGACAGATATTGCGTAGCTCCTGTTTCATTTGGAAGCCATTCAAGGTTTTGAATTTTATTTCCAAGATTCAATATCCAGCCTCGTCTTTGTAGTTTGCCGGAGTACTGAGAATCGTTTCGATTAGAAGGATCCGTCCACGGTTCATTAAGGCTTAGTTTCTCTCCTGTCCTGAGAGTATAGAACTTTTGATTGCCGTAGGGCCCCATGAGAAAATTGTGATGATTCAATGTAGGTTTAGGCATATAGGAGGCGGCGTCTTCAGCAGCGAGGTTTATTGTTTCTTGTCGGAGCGCGAAAGCATCCTTTGCTCCTTGCTCATAGTACCATTTTCTACTATTACATACTTCGCGTTCTGTGGTTCCTTTAGCGCAGTAGAAGCTGGGAGCCATGCCTCCAACTCCATATGCGTCTGCCTTCAGGGACGGCAGAGTCGGATCTGGTTGCCATTTATCCCTGGTTTTTAGTATCGGAGCTATATCTTCCTTACTGGGTCCGAAAGTGTAAATGAGTCTTGTCTCTTTGGCGCCTTTGATACGAAATTCTGAGATGCCACGAGAGTGGACCAGCGGTGGGTCAGGCCGATAGTCTCGGGTGTCCTTTTGACGCTTTTTTGCAGTGGTAGGTCTATCTTGCTCTGATTCAGATCCAACTATAAAGGTGTCTTCATTTACAACCTCCGGGCCTGGGTCTATGATACTACCTTCTCTAGAAGAATTGCCTTCGGAAACAACACTGCCCGGGAGTAGATTCTCATCTTCAGGGGGATCAGGGACGTCATTTGCAGAGAACTCCTTCTCGCTGTCCGATGATAGTGAAGTACTATAACTGGACCCCGAATCATCGGATGCGTACAGTACATTTTCCAGGCCAGTAAATGGGTCGACGTTATATTTCTTGTTGACCTGACGAGATCGGCCTGATCTGCGTAATTCAACCATCAGCGCAGATCAAGAATTAGCAGACTACTAAGACAGTAACGAGATTTTTAGCATCGCTGCTTGTGTAAGTCGGTCATGTAGGATGCACTCACGCACTTGATGAAAGCTTTTTGAGTTGAGGTGCTTGGCACCTGCCGGAGACCGCACCCATCAGAGTTTACCATCATTGCCCTCGCTCTCCTTCATCACGCTATGGACCTTACAAACCTACACACATTTACTTAGACCTCACATAAAACCGTATACTGTCTAAAGGGTCTTCGCTTTGCCATTTGTTTCTGACATGGCTTCTCTTCCTCCCCGACCAGCCTCCCAGCGGAGGCCCTCTCCCCGCGAGCAGGACCCATCCTCGTCTGACTCCCATCAGGCCCAACTTCCTCGTACCGACAGTGAGGCCTTCTCTACCACATCAGAAGACTCCCAAACTCTTCTCTTAAATCGACGTCGGTCCACTCAGCCTTTCAGTAATACTACCCCACAGAACAGGCAAACTTCGTCTGTCCCCGAAGCAGATGCCGAACCCCGCAAATGCTGGATATGTTTCAATGATGAAACTGAAGACACGCCTGTATCATCAGAATGGCGGAGTCCATGCCCTTGCGTACTTGTCGCACACGAGAAATGCATTTTAGATTGGATAGCAGATATGGAAGCACCGAACTCACGACGCAGAGCCGGCGGCTCAGGGAAAGTGCTCTGCCCGCAGTGCAGGTCTGAAATACACCTCTTGCGGCCACGTAGTGTGGTTGTGGATACGGTTAGGGCTTTGGAGCGATTGACTGGACTCATGCTAGTACCCGGTGTTTTCGTTGTCTTAGGCTCCGCAGCCTACTCTACCGCTACGATGCTCGGAACACACGCTATGTACGAAATATTCGGGATGGAGGATGGCCTACAAATTCTGCAACCGCTCTACAATCCCCCTGATGTTACCGAGGCATCGCTAGTGATCCGCCTTCTCAACCATTTGCGCCAGCATTGGCGCCTCGACATCGGCCTTCCCCTTATCCCTAGCATTCTTATTGCGTCTAGGATAACAATTGCCGACAGTTTCCTCCCAATTATCCCTATGATCTTCTTCGCCAGCTCCTCTAGTCCAGACGAAATGCTCAACGTCGGCCATTGGCCTCCCAGCGCCGCCCTTACTGTCGCGCTGCTCCCGTACATCCGCGCAGGCTACAACGCATATTACGAGCGATTCTGGTTACCACGTGAGCAGCGATGGCTGAAGGAAATTCAACCACGAGCCGGCGACACTCCCGAGGAAGGCCAAGGAGCTAATGAAGATAATAACCCCAACCACATCCATGAGATATTCGAAGGCGAGGACGGCGTCATGGACATCGAAGTCGACCTGGACTTCGAAGTCTTCCGCGACTGGAATAACGGCGGCCCCGCTAACAACCACAATGCTGCCGAGCCCCCTCCAGTCCCAATTGCCAGGGGTCCCGCGCCGCCTCTTAATGCGCCGCCTCTCGACGCGGACGATGCGGCGCCCGCTCCGAACGTCCCGGCCCAGCCTCGAAACAGGAATCACCGCAGGATAGAGCGGGGCCTTAATTTCAACACCACGTCTCTAGCCGACACGGTTCTCGGCGCGCTGCTCTTCCCCTCCATCGCGGCTGCCGTAGGCGAGGTGTTGCGGCTTGCGCTCCCGCGCTCCTGGGTCACGCCACCGGTATCTGGGAAGCCGACCGGGTTGCTGCAGGCAAGGTGGGGGAGGAGTATTGTCGGTGGATGCTTGTTTGTGGGAGTCAAGGATGCCGTGATGTTATATGTGCGGTGGAAGATGGCGCAGAACCATCAGAAACGAAGGGTACTGGATTATGACAAGGTGAAGAAGAGGGTCATAAGGCCATGAACATATCTTATGAAGCATCGAAAGAAAGTTTTTGGGTGGATACCAATCTTATTATTTTGGTCGGAGAGATGGGCTGAACCGGGACATCACTAAACTGAGGACTGCACAGCTCGGCGTTGATGGATCGGCTCATGGCTTGTGAATGTATGGAGGATAGATTCCGATCTTAACATGAATTCTCCGCTTTTACGTCAAAGAGATATAAGGCCATTTTAGGTATCTCCACCGTTGGTGAGAGTATTGACAAGAAGGAAACGGCATTCATCATGTGCGCATACTATTACGCTCTTGGAAATGCAATATGATACCGCCTAACCAAAAACTAATTTTTTGGAGTCTACTATCCGTGAGCCTTTCCCACCAAACGCCCACCATGCATCTATCTTCCATCGTCCCAAGTAAGTTATCAGACGCCCTTGTTAATCCAGAATCAGACTGGAACCAACAAGCATGCCAGTTTCTAGTTGGTCTGCCAGTACTATAAAATCTTCAACGAATGATGAGGAACATTTCAACCCATGTCTTGTGCCAGAAACGCAAAGATAAATTTACAGGCAGCCTTAGCAGAGTTTGGTTCGAGAGACAATAGCCTACAAGAAAGAGAAAAGAGAAAGAGAGGTAAAGCAAAAGGAGAAACAGCTGTAGTTACGTCCTCGCTAGGACTTTTGGAAACCAAACCAAACAGAAATAGAAGGGTGAGGGAAAATCGGGCAAAATATAGAGTTGTTATTATACCTTCAATAGGAGGCAGGGGAAAAAGAAATCCTCGGAGAGAAGCAAAAACCGAGGGTAACACTACAGCATAATAAAACATCCTACAGCCACGAAGACCCTTCCAAAAACCAAAAACCACCAGGAAACAAAGTACAACCCACAAACTCAATAGTTTACTCATCAATATAACCAAAGGGATCTAGTCATAGTCTTTCTAAGACTCGACGCATAACCAAAACAAACCAGCCAAGCATAGCCTACCAAAACCAAGGAAAAACAAGAAAGAGAACAAGCAAGTGCTAGTCCATCACACTGGCGCAGTGTTCCCGGGGCCTTGCGCCATCCGACGCTTATAAAAATCATTGAACGAGAGCTGCTGGAATAGCTTCTCGGCAAACTGGTGCACAGTCATAGTAGCTTGGTTAAGAAACGGGAAGCCTGCCAGGCAGCTCGAAATCTGCTCCTGAGTGTGTCCCGTGATGAGCCGCTCGATGACCGTGTCGCTGATATGCAAGATTTCCGGTAGACTGCTCACCCACTCGTGCGACTGGATCATCATGCGGATCCAGGGCGTCACGCGAGCTGCGGCCTCATGCGCGTCATTCTGTCCGGGCTGCGTTTCCTGTGCAAAAGGCGGTGGGCCCATTGGGTGCGAGAGGATGTCTGGGTGCTGGCGAGAATGCATATCGGCCGGGTGGTATGTACCGTATGGTGGTGTGCCATTTGGGTGTGGTACTGCAACGGGGTGCGGCATTGGAACTGGTTGTGGTATCATTGTTTCTTGGATGTGAATGATGTGGATTTGCTCAAATAGCCAGTTCGTAAAACTGCGGGCGCCGGGGTCGTGCGGCATAATGTGTAGGATCCCGTTCAGCTTCAACACAATATCATCTTGCGTTTTTCCATCTGCCAGCATGCCAATCACGCATGAGGCCAATGCGTCATTCATTTCGCTGGTATTACCGGCTTCGACCAGCCTCATGTGAGCCAGTCTTTGGAGGTACTGCGCAAAGGGTGTACCACGCACGATTTTGATAGGCAAAGGGGGTTCAGGTTGTAGAGGCTGTGGATGCGTTTGTGGCTCGCATGTAGTGTGTATCTGTGGTACCTCAGGTTCAGTCTCTCCATGGCAATCCCCACTAGTAGCACCGTCGATGCTTGAGTCTTTATCAGGGAGAACAACACGGTTGTCATCTCCATTCTCCAGAGGCTGTTGGGCTCTAATGAGATGTCCGAAACGCTTCTCGAGCTTTGGAACAACGTTCTCGCGGAAGAGTGCTTGACTGGTATTGTGCTTGTGTTTTGGAGTGGTGGACCGTGAAGAGCGTGCCGCGCGGCGCGAATGAATTTGCGAATGAGTCGGAACGTTATATGAGCTATGTGATTGCACGTGAACGGAAATGGTCGCAGGCACCAAGTTAGGCCGTGGAACTTGCTTCCCGGATGGGCCGTCGTGGGTATACAGCAGCCCAGGATCGTTTAAGGCATGATGGGGTGGTCGGGGAGGATGCGGTTGATACGGCTGATACGGCTGGTATGGTTGATAAGGCTGGTATGGCTGATACGGATGATATTGAGGATAAAGAGGATAAGGAAACTGGAGGGGCTGACACCGGACATTCTGATTAACCGAGGGAGAATTTCGGTTATGCTGGGCTTGCTGCTGTGCTCGCTGAGTCTGTATTGCAAATAACTGTTCGCCAGGGGTATCACAAAATGGACCCGGGTAACGCTGGACTACATGAACAGGGTATGGAAGATTATTTTCGGTAGGTGTTGACACCTGAACCGGGTTATTTGATGCAGAAATCTGCTCCAGCTTGACTTTGGGGACGATAAACTCCTGCATATGTTGAAAATTGAGTTCTCCATGATGTTCCAGTGTCCGGTCTGGATGCCTTATATGGTTAGCATGTGGTGTAGAGGGTATTGGGCGCACGGGCGAAACGTGTGAGCCCTGAAGGTGATTTGTATGTGTTTCCTCTGCCACATGTGATATATCCGCATTGACATCTTCCTGGAGAAACTTCTTATTTCGAATAATATCAAACACCTCATCAACGAGCATGGCCGTGTCTGTGTAGCAGTTAGAATCCGTAGGGTCTTAGCTATGAGAGGGATGGAATTTTTACGGTTTCGGAGGAAGGTACTTAGGTTAGAAATACAACTCTTTCTTACATACCCTTCAGGGCCGCCAGACTTGACGAGAGCAAGGACGTAATCAGCGAGCGCATCGGTATCGGGAGATTTGAGCTTTGGACTCCAAGTTCTATAAAAATCTATAAGCATCTTGAAGAGGAAGAGTCGAAGGGCCAGCGGAAACTTGAGGCTTACAAAGTACTTAATCTATTAACAATACATTTCTTCAGCTTTAGCACGTCCACCTTATCAACGTAAATATATCCGGAGACAAGGCCTGGATCGAATCCACTCAAATCGGAAGAGGGCACTGAATGAGCGCCTGAACACGGGCGTTGAAGCGGAGATCCAGTTGAGACATCTGAGAATCGGATTGATTCGCAATCATCCTCGTAACGGGACTTCTTGTCAGTGTGACTGTGTGGGAGCGGCTTGTTGACCGGATGTAGGTCCACTGACGGAAGGCATTCTCGGGCCTCAAGCCCAAGGGCAGACAGAGTTATAGATGAGATGCTGTCTGAATCAGAAGCCCCCGATAGGCTAGCATCTGAAGAGGTGCGCCTGCGACTTCCTATGTAGTCTCCGGAAGAATCGCTTGATCCGATCTTGCTCGACCGCGTCCCGCTTGTTTCCGTCTGAGCGTCCAAAGAATCTTGCCGCTTACTTGTGAAAGTGCACGGATTCTTACACAGCGTGCATGGATAGCCAGGATCCCCAAGATTATCTGTGGTGTAAGTATGTGATGTTGACGTACCGCAGTCCTGGGTTCCTATGGCTTCTTGATGACCACAAGCGTCAAAGGTGTATATTATGTACCGACACATGCCAACAAAGAGGGAGAAGAGCACCAAAAAACCTGCCGCAAGAGGGAAGAGGTAGGACTTGGGCCTGGCACAGAGAGTGAATGAAACGTGGGGTGCTGAAGGAACGTGTTGTTTTCAGAGACGATAAAATTCGGCGAAATATTTTGAATGGCAGTGAAAGTCTCACCACTCAGGTGAATCTCCCAGGAGGCCACAAGACCACAAAGTGATTTTGATGACTCAAAGCTTCAATACTTCGTAGTGTCTCTCAATTGAACGCGTGGATAGCATTCACGTCTGACCCATGAAGTGAACGCCGTCGTGACGCCATAACACCTGATGATGGTCAACGCCAAGAGCCGTCGGCGAGTTTCTGGAAATTCCTATATATTAAATGCTTTCATCAATTTGTGGAGGTTTGGAGCCTTGCTGAACATGTCTGGATCATGGGTTCTGGCAATGCAGTCCCTCTCTGGTCGAAGGCCAGTCCACTGTAGAACCATCGAAAATACGCATGAGGTTGTGTCAGGCCTGAGTTGAGGAAGTTATGACAGCAATGGCTCTCTAGATGAGAAAGAAACTGTTCCGAAAAGGATTGGGATATAAGAATGGCTTTGGTAAGTCGAATTGAAAATAAAAGCCCTGCGCCAAAACTCCGTCGCCCAGATCTATATCGAACTTTCTATGTCTTAACCCACCGTCATTGTTACCAGCCCTCAATCTGAAATTGAAAAGTCCTATCACCCTTGCCTCTCTCGACAGGATCTCCTTTACCGTCATATATCGTTCTCTCGATAAACGTTAGTTTTCCTTTCCGGTCAACTAATATTATTGACTCTTTCTGAGTCCCATAAACTCCGCTTGTAGCATCGGCTATTTCGGCTACCCCTTCCGACAATTCATCTTCTCCACCAACCGCAGGAATAACCGCAGGAACAAAGATACTGTTTCGGAGTTGCCTCAAATAAATATCCCACTCTTCTCCATTGCGCTGCCTTGGCATGGTGTCAATGCTTAGCACCTGAAACAATCTTTCGAGCAACTCTTCTTTGCTTTCGCCCTTCGCCACACTCTCAACAACGGCCGCTTTGACGGCCTCTTCACCCTGAACGACCTTCGGCCAGCTTCTATCGCCGTAGAAAGAATTGCTGAGAGCATGCGTTTCGTTGGGCTCCCGTGCGACCCATATTAAGCCATCCATGTCCGGAGTTCGATTGGAGATGATAGCGAGGCCCTTTTTCCCGTGGTCGACAACATCCCGGATTTGCCCGAAGAGCAGGCTAAAGCCCCCAACGCCTCTGACCCCGTCCTCGTCAACAAGGCGCTGCGCAAACTGCTCGGTCGTCTCCGCCGAGTGCGGGTCCGTCATCAGGAACGAGTTCACGATGCCGCCCCTACTTTTCGCGCCCTGGACGATGGTGTTGTCTTCTTCGCGGTAATTGGTCAGGGCGGCTAGACGGCCCTGGCGTGTCACGCCCAGCCAGGTGCCGTGGACTTCTCGATGGAGATCGTATCCGCCGAGCACGTGAGAATTTGGGGGATCCCACCAGGTCGCATCTGCCGTCGGACGAAGGAGATATTCCTGTTTTTTGATGGTTAGGGAGTGCCCTTGATTTCCTGAAAAAATTGAGGAGTACTAACATCTCTGTTGTTGAGGAGAATGAAGGGGTATTGAGGATGTTCCGTCGTGATAATAGCGATGCACATTTTGAGAGACTCTCAAAATTACGTCTTTTGATCCGCTTGACGAGCCAGTAAGGTGCCCAAGCTCGATGCCGATAACCTTGAAAGATGCTAAGGTGAAAAAAGGAGGTATTCTGTATACTAGGTTGGCAGTGATCTCGAAGTGTTTGCTACAATGTCCGCGGAATGCGCTGGGGTTGTCTCCGCTTGGTTTGGCAAGTACAGACGCTGGCGGTGAAGGAAACAACTCCTAGTTATACGTGGTTCCAACGCGGTGGCTAAACATTCGTGCCATGAGTTGTCACGATGGGGTGAGCGGTTTGAAATGGCCATCTTCTCCTTGACTGGTACACTTCGGGACGAAAGGTGGTTACGGCATGAAAATTCGAGTCTAGCCCTCACCTTCCTTGTGCACCTGACACTCAGACTGACAAAGTCACCTTACCATTCCACAACCCACGAAACGAATTCGAATAGAAACGGCTAGAGTATAGAACGCAGGAGAACTAGAACCATCCATTTATCCAGGTGCAAGGGCTTTTATTTTCAGACTTTGGTTTATTAGTACATATTAGTAAATAGGAAAGTTACAACTTTTAACTCGCATTAAGTCACAAGCTAGTCCGTGCGGAGTCCACTCCAACCCTAGACCCCTCGGAAGTCTTACGTCTGGGTGATCAGCTTCCAGCCGCATCTATGACAACATACTTCTCGAACGTTCAGTACCCGCAGTGGCTTGTGCCTCAGGATCGGCTTGATAGGCTTGGCGTTCGAATCTGTAGGCGTCCTACCTAGGATGGACGCCAAGGACATACCCATCGAAATAGGCACATATCTCAAAGCATAGGTGCCCGTGGGGTGGCTCTCCGGTTTTCACGTGCTTCGTGTGCATCAAACTGCTCTGTGCTCCTATAGCTTTTCCGCACAAAGAGAAATTAAAATATATCAAAAACTATTTTGACTGAAATTTTCTTACCTTGTTAGGCTAGGTGCCTCGTTTCTCTCTCTCTCTCTCTTTCAATCCTCCGGATTATCAGAGGGAGTTGACACGTCGCTTTCGGTATCCATACTGTCATCTTCCACTCCGGCATCATAACCCTTCTCCATTCCGCGCATGTACACCTGGTGCAGCGGTAGCAGCCCCAGCGTAAGAATTGAACTATCGTCCTTAATTTCAAACTGCGAGCCGGTCCCAGCTTCTCGCAAATATCCTCCAAACACTCCGCGACCTGACCAGCTTTCCTTGCCAGAAACTGGTAGCAGAACTCGCACGAATACACCTTGACACCCACCTTCCGTAGCCGCGATAGCTGCGGCCCGCATTCGTATTCCATTATAAGAGAGCAGATAGCTTCTCCGTCCCAGCTAGGCGTCGCATTGATCGGAAGAACTACTGGATGTCGGTGAAGCAAATAGATTGGAGCGAGTCGGGCAGAAGCTGGGCAGACGGGGGATACGATCCACATTAAAGCGCAGACCGAAGAGGAGATTCGGTGAGAGCGAAGAATTAGAATAGCTACTGATTTACGAATTATAGGATCATATAATGAACTTGGAGCTAGGAACTAATCTAAAGTTCTTTCCGACATATAAGCTTACGAGCGACGAATTAAAAACACTATACGAGTTAATATAAGATAATTTAAGAAAGGGATATGTCTAACTATTATAATTATTAGTAAGACACCCTATACTCTTTACACTAAAGAAAAATAGAAAACTTAGATTATATATTAACTACCGATAATTAAATATTATTACTAAAAGAGATAGATATCCTTTACCCTTGATATCTAAGATATAGGATAGGATAGGAAGCGTATAGATCTTTACGAAGATTAGCTTAAAGAATATATACTACTAGATTAGGATTAAGGAAGGAGATAAATAGAAAGTAGTGTTTAGATCTAAGGTAGGTAGGAAGACTCAGGTGTGGTATAGAGGACGTGGGAAGGCTCTCACTAAATACAACTTGTAAAGCTCGCAATAGTAAGAATTAGAAGAGGCTTCGTAAAGCTCTAAGGACTCTATTTGGCTGCTTTATTTACAAAACTCTGTTCTGTAGAAATAATAAATGTTGGTTACCTTATCTTAAGCGATCTAACTCTAAAGATTAAGTATATATAGCAATTATATATAGAAATCAGCAGATTCTACGGAGGTCGCTAACATCTAAATTTGCACCTTCCTAATTAGGAAAATTGACTTACCGCCCACCGGCAGAATATAAATTTCAACAATAGACGCATCAAATTCGTTCCTAAAGCTTTAAATAAAAGGCAATATATAGATAATTGATTAATTGATTAATAAACTAGCTATTTGGAAGGTGACGGCAACTGCGCGGGCGCAGCTTCCTGCCCTGCGACGACTCCGCTGAGGCCTCTACTACTTGGGCGGAGGCCTCTACTGCTTAAGCGGAGTCCTCTGCGCCCTCAATTTAAGGCCTCAATTCTGCCTTCTTGGCAAGCTTTTATATAGAGTCTTGGTGTTAAATGCATTCTGGAGGACGCTCTACAGGACGCTCTGCTTGGCGCAGATTGCCAGCAGAGCTACCAGTAGAGCCTTCCGCAGAGTCTCTAGAGCCTCCAGCAGAGCTACCAGCAGAGCTACCAGCAGAGCCTGCCGCAGAGCTACCTACAGAGCCTTCCGCAGAGCTACCTGCAGAGCCTCCGGAGCCTCCAGCAGAGCCTTCCGTAGAACCTCCAGAGCTTCCGGCAGAGCCTTCCGCAGGGCTTCCGCCTTAACCCTTCTTTGCCCACTTTGTAGATTGGTTAATTGTAACCTATTAAATATCCGCTGCCTTATAGTGTTAATTGTTGTGCCTATTTGAACCCTGCTGCTGCCCCTACTGCTGCTGCTGCTGCCCAGTGTGAGGCTCTACAAAGCTGACTTTAAACGTCGGCTTTGTTGAGTTTCTTCCCTTTGTATTCGGCCGATTTTAGATTAATTAAGGAGCAGGAGGAGGAGGAGGATTAACAGGTGGCAGAGCCTTGTAGGAGGAAGTCTTTAAGCTAGTAGGCGGTTCAAGTAGTGCCTATTTAGGTCAACGTTGTTGCCGAATCTTTAGATCTTGATCGTCTTGCAGAGGCTCTAAGTTAACGAATTCGTGCGGTAGATAAGGACCCATCTGCATAAGCGGTGGAAGCTTTGGCGGCTAAGGCTTTAAAAGTGTCTGCTTATTCTAATTAAGCCTGTTTAGCTTAATAAGCACCTGCTGCCGCATATAAGCAATAACCTGACGACGATAACGATCCTGCCTTTTTAACGCCTTCCAGTCTTGGGTACAATTAGCTGCTCCCTTGTGATATTTGTTGCCTCCTCTGCAGCGGATAACCTCTTGTATATAACGTGGAATTCGCTCTATCCAAGCCTAAATTCGCCACTGCTCAAGCTCCTCCCACGCCTTCCGCCATGCTCGTTCAGCTTCCGCGCGGGTTTATGGTGCTCCCTTCTATATAGTAACTCGCTTTATATAATTCCAGCAGGGCTTAATCATATTTAAATTAGGTAAATTGCCAGGCCAGAGTAGTCGCTGAATATTTGCCGCGTCGAAGTAGATCTGCTGGTGCTTTAACGTGTAAGGTGTAGCTTTATCCTCTTATATAATTATATCTGGGCGATTAATCTGGCACTCAATTGCGAATGGAATAAGTTTTGGAAGAAGGATATTTATGAGATAGCGGTACCAATTAATACCTCCCTTCTTGCTATTCCGCTGAAAAGCACCCGTGTCCTTAGTAAGGCGGAACGATGGCTTCCTTCCTGGCTTATTTTTGAGGCCTAGTTGACTTATGCCAGTAGTAAGCGCCCACGCCTGACGAAGCTCTGGCTTAATTGCGTTATTAATTTTCTGAAGGTCCTTCTTTGCCGCCTTCTTTTCCGCTGTAGTCTCCTTCTTCTATATATGGCAAGGACCCTTCCAATCGTATGAGAAGCAGCCCCAGAATATAAACTTAGAGGCCTTCTGCCAGCAAGGTTGAATAGACTATTTGTTAACTTTTTCTTTAGCTAAACGCCAGAGCCTATATCCACTTCTTCTATAGCTTAGAACAACGCCCGTCTTATTACTCCAAATAACAGCCTTCCAATCCTTAATTGTCTAATTCCGATACTGTAAAGCGAACTGATAGCGAGCTTTCTTTATAGCTGGTGTAAGGCCGGGCTTTCGTATAGGCTTAGTCTTGTGATATTTATGACGCCGAAGAACTCACCAGACTGTTTAAGTAGAGCAGCCGCATTCGGCAGTAATATAGGCGCAGGACTTCTCTCTACCATATTAATTGGAGGTGACCTTCTTGAGGATTCGCTGCTCAAATTCGCGCGTACATTTGGTTTTTCTGCCAGGATAAGGAGCGTCGATAACATAGCCGTCAATTATAAGAGGATTTGTAGTAGGATTCCAGCCGCGATTAATGGCTTTTTGGAACAAATACTGAAGGCCTTAACGTTTAATTTTAGTGATATTTTTGATTTGATTTAAGGTAGCTCCTATGGCCTTTATAGCCAGGGCCTAGGCCCTGGTCGCGATCTGATAGAAGACCATATTATTAAAGCTTTAGAGGAGCCATAGACTATCATTTATGCGATTATGCGATTTTAGTGGCGCTGGTGTTGGTGTGATGAAGGAGTTGAGGCTACAGATAAATTCTGCCAATTCTATTTTGGGGCGGTTAGGGTGCGGTAAGTCAATTTTCCTAATTAGGAAGGTGCAAATTTAGATGTTAGCGACCTCCGTACAACCTTATATTTTTCATTACGGAGCCTTGATCGTATTGATCGCATTGGCCAACTCTTATTGATAACGGTAGGCGAATTGTACCAGCCTAAGGGATAGTATTAAAATACTAAAGTACCGTGTAGAGATGGGGGATGTTTGACATCAACAAATTAACAAGTGCTGATATCACAAGAGTGGGTGTCTGTGTGCTTGAGTATTAAAGACAAAGCGCTGCCTCCTCGCGGGGAAGAAGGGCCGATATCGACAAACCCCGTATGCTCATCGTGACCTCTTTTCCCATTGTTCGCTGCCTTCCATCTCTGACTTAGCCTCCGCTGCCTTCCTACGCTTTCCTCAAAGCTATTTTCATCCAAATTTCTCCTTGGAGCGATACTAAGATAGAATAATACCAGTCATGTTCGGAATCATAGCAGATGTCATTAAGTAAGTGCTGGCAGCCCCCGCTACTGTCCCGCACTTCGAGCTCCGTAAGCTCAGCTCTAGCTCCAGCACCAGGGGCTCCGTCACCACTGCCAGAACCCTCAATCTCACTCGGAATACTCTTAAATGTCTCTTGGTATCATCTACAACATTTAGCTAACTTACAGCAGTATTACAGCCGCTGTTTTCTTCCCCATCTTCGCCTCTTACAAAGCTCTACGGACCTCCGACCCCGCGCTGCTCTCACCATGGCTCATGTACTTCGTGACGCTATCACTCCTCTACCTTTTTGAATCCACCTTCGATTTCATCCTCTCCTGGGTTCCTTTCTATGCCTGGCTCCGCCTCTTCCTACACCTCTACCTCGTCATGCCTGGGTCGCAAGGCGCCGCGTTTCTCTACCGCGAGCACATTGATCCCTTCCTCGAACAGCACGAAGCTGAAATCGATACCTTCATCACAAATGCACACGACCGCGCCAGAGCTGCTGGACTGAGCTACCTGAAGCAGGGAATCGAGTGGGCCAAGGTGAACGTCCTGGGCATGACACCGCATCCGCCGTCGCCGCCGCCAAGCCGACACGCGAGCTATGCGCAGACGCTCCTGTCGCGCTTCAACATGCCATCTGCGCGAGGCGACACCGATTTTTATGGTCTCGTGGCCCAGGCGCTGTCGGGTGCCACTGGTTCGTACGGTACCCGTGAGGCTCAGGTAGAGGAGCTTAGTGCTAGCGGCACGTTGATCCCACCAGGGATCGAGGGCAACGAGGAGCGACTGTCATACTTGGCGACTCAGAGGCAGCGATTGATGGTGCTGTTGCAGGCCTTTGACAGGGAGCAGGTGAATCTGATGGATGAGAGGGAAGGGGAGAGCAGAGGCGGAGGATTGGCGAAAAGTAGGAGTGAGGCTGAGTTTGATCGTATTGAGAGGGAAGAGGTGGAGAGGGAGAGGGGAATGGGTTCAAGGACGCATTCGCAACAATCACCAGGCTGGATGCCCTGGAACTGGAGTGGGAAGCCTAAGCCTTCAGAGCCAGAGGATTTGGCTTATGGAGAGACGCATGGACGATCTACCGGATTTGACCTTGGGTCTTAGCGATTGTATCCTCAAAATCTCCTCGAGGCGCAATAAATGCTGGAGTCATGGGACATTGGGTTATGAACTGGATGTGCTGGTTAGATAGTTAACGGCCTCAGTGGCGCTTACGGTAATTGGGTTTTTCGGGTTGAGTTGATTTAGAGAAGAGAAGTGAACGCTCTGCGCAATATTATACACTCTATAATTGTACACCCCGAGTGTAAACAAACCTCCGAGATATGCAAACCCAATGCTTCTCATGTCATGCAATTCCTATCTCTGGAAAATCGTCACTCCAGACCTGTCATATACCTCTTCCCAATACTCAAAACCACCTACCCCCTCTTACATCTTAACCTCTTTAAACGGATATTTCACAACATCATCCTTCCTTACCACCAACTTTCTCTTCTTCTTGGTAGTCGCGTGCTCCACCCAGACCTCCTTTGTTTTCTCCGAAAGAAACTTTCTAATAAACCGGGGATCCCAGAGTTCTGATGCAATACCGATATCCTTACAGCACCGCATTAGTGCGTTCGATTTGCAGCCCTCAGTGGCTGTGGGAATGCCGTTTGGGTCGAAATATTGCATCTCGCCACGCGCTATTGAGACCAGCCTACCGGCAACATACGTCAGCTCAATACTCTCCTCTAATTCTGCGCGGTCCGTGTAAGGTTATAGAAACAAGCTAAGTGAGAAAGAGAAAAAAGATCCCATACCGTCCCTGCACCACAAGTCCATACTCCCTCGTGATCAGCTTCCCCGTCACAATGCTCTCGCCACGCGGCGCCAAACCCCACCCACCAGGTCCGAACGCCTTGTTTAGAATCCGCCTGTACTTGATCTCGGGCAGATATACAATCCCATCCGGCTTGACCTCGACATCGTCCGCTTCTATCGGTGCCAGCAGAATCTCAGAGGTCTCGGGGGGGAAGGCCGCATTGCCGAGCCCGTGATATGACCGTGTCCAGTCGATATGCTTCGCGTTTCCGTTGAGCTCAAGCGGAGTGTCGTCTAGGCCGTCGGTCAGGGAGCGCAGGTTGCGGGACGATTCTTCGAGAGAGGAGGTACGGGCTGTTGGGGGCGGGGGTTCAGTGGGGGTAGGTGTAGTTATCGGTTTAATTGGCGTTGAGGCTGGTCGGCTGGGAGCAGGTGTAGTTTTCGGTTTGATTGGCGTTGAGGCTGGTTGACTGGGAGTAGGGGCTGTGGAGGTAGCGGATCTGTTGTTGGAGTTTACATAGGCGGAGGGGATGGGAGTGGTGGAGAACAGGCGGACGGCATTGGGACTCTGGAACGGTGTCCGGTAGGCAGTACTAGTTAAACTAGCAGACGGTAGTGAGGAACGAAGGAGCGGGTACACCCGTCGCGCGGATATGCTGCTCATGGTGGAATGGTGTTTTGTGATGATGAGGTACGGCGCGAAGTCACGAATTTCTTTAGCAAGGGCGCTCAGCCACAGCAGACTTCCCCACAGAATTTAGCGAAGGTTTTACTCAGAGGCTTTTACCTTTACACTCAATCGCACGACCAACTTCACCCCCCCCTTTGGCGATATTTTAAATTCGCTACGGGCATCCAATCTCGCTTGGTTGCCACCAACTGTATATAGTAATCGAAGCGAAGCCGTATGCTTGGCTATAAGGACCTTATTCCTGACAAGATGTCCGCAATTAATCTTCCTTTGTAGTGTCGTGATTGTTATCAAATATTGTAAGGTTTCTACCTATCCTCTACCCGTAATATGGCTCCGCGAATAGGCCTATATTAGCACGCTCTAATTAAGGATCTTCTTTGACTTAGAGTAACTTAAGCAGAGTATGCCTCCGCCGCTAGTTATATAATTTACTTAATTGCCTTAATTAGAAGGAACTTATAAGTCTTTAGCTTAACTTAGGCACCTTTAAACGGTAAAGGCGGCCAGTTCCTACTAAGCGATTAGATAATTATAGTAATACTAATATAGCTAGAGAAGAAGCTAAATCTCTTTAGTAATAAGTTATAGTGGCTAATCTATAACACGTTTAACGTTATAGTAAGCTACTATATAATATTTCAAGAGCTCTATTTAGCTGGCTAGATAAGGAAGCGGGTAAGCTAATTAGATCCTCTAGTATAGAGCTTATAGTAGCTTATATAAAGAAGTGTAAATAGGTAGCCCTTAAATGTAGCGCTTACGATCGCGATATATATTTTGCCATTATATTATAGTATACCGCCAATTAACTGGTATTTATAGATAAGTTAGGTGCGGATTTAAAGATAGGCGTATAGAAGGCAGGCTAGGCTCCTTTTAGTATTATACCAGTCTTATAGACGCCATATAATTAGGGTAAAAGGAGGCTTAATATACTGCCTGCGTATACAATTAACGGCGTACTGGCAGCTTTGGTATATAAGGGCTTAACAAATAGCAAAGGCTTTAAGTTCTAGGTAGCAAATACTCTTCTACTATAGTGTAATCGCTTTCCTACTAAGCAATTAGTAGTAGTTATAGATAATGCTAGCTTCTATTATTTAGAAAGGATAAAGTCTCTCTTTAACGCCTTTAGCGTTAAGCTAGTATATTTACCTCCGTACTTACCTAATCTAAATCCAATTAAAGAGTTTTTAAAGAGCTAAAGGCCTTTATTTAGCGAGAGTAGTACTCTTAGCTAAAGCACCCGGAAACCTTTAGCTATCGCTTTAAAGCATTCCTTCTTTAGAGTGTAGATAAGGTTAGTAGTAAGAGTAAGAGCGTAAGAGGCCATTTCCGATATAGTGGGTATAATTGCTAAGGTTTTTAGGGTAAGAGTTACAATTAGTCTTTAGCGTCTTTAACCATATATATTATTTATAAATATACTAAAAGGCTTTAATCTGTTATATATAGGGTGTCTTTATTACTATAGGGGCGCTAACAGTAACGAAGACACCTTATATTTTACTAATTATCTACGTCTTAAAAACCTCCCTTAAGCTAAGTACAACGCTCATTTACCCACTTCTTTAAGTCCTTCTATAGTCATCTTGCGACACCTAATTTAATACCGGCCTTAATAAGCTCCTTAATAGGATTAGCGCTATTAGATTTATTATATAGGAGCTCTAAATCCTACCTTAAATTACAGACGACTTCATACGCAGCTTTAAAATCAGCCTCCTAGTTAAGGTCGCCAGCTATACTCTACCTCTAATACTTAAAGAACTCCTTTAGATCCTTTATATAGTTAATACCCTATAGGCGGTATATTAGTAATATAGGTAAGAATAATAAGGGTAGTTAGCTTACTAGTATAGAAGTAATTTACTAATTTAATATTAAGCCTATAGGGCTAATATAAAAGTAATTAATAATGCCTGGGCTATTAACTGCAGAGCTCTTATTTAAGGCAGATTGGCATACTCCTCTATTGCTTTTCCCTCTTACCGCCGCTTTTTTAGTAAGCCGAGTAGCAAGCTTATAAGGTGGATTCTTAATATTTGCAATGCCTTATTAAATACCAGTTACCCACTCCTATAAGTTTTTATTTATTAATTTAATATCTACCTAGCTAAGTATATAACACCAATTAGCATTAGGATAGTGCTTTTTATAGCGCTAATACCTAGTAAGCTTAACTCGTAAGCCTATTAAATTTATAATACCACTAGTAAGCATATAAAGTATCGCATTAAGCTCTAAACTCTGCGAGGGCGTTAGAAGTTTATTATAGAGTTAATTAATTATTAACAGGCAAGAGGCCGCTGGCTAGTTTCTATTAGGAGTATATATAATTAAGAGGTTAACAGTTAAAGCCTTAATCTAGCTACGTCTATTAGTATATTAAGCTTATATAATAAGTTGCGTATTAATCTTCTGCTACTAATCTACGACCTTAGAATCTATATTAAACCTAATATCACAAATGCCTATATGCTAAGTATTAACCTTTGCCTTAATTGGCCGGAGCTTAACGCAAATGCCTTACTTTTAACAATATAGCTCCCTCTTATAAATAGGAAAGACTTAAAGTCGCTAAAGATTATAATATTAAAGGCTTGTATTAATAAGAGTTTTAGTAAACGCCGGCTCCTTTAAATATTAAATTAATATATTATAATTATAAGTAATAAACACGCCACCACTAGCTCTTCCTATATTATTAATCTAGAAGGATCTCTTGCTGCACCCAGCCCAAAAAGACCAAAACCAACCAAAAGAACCCTAAAAAACACCCAGAGAATCCCCCTAAGATATATACATCGCAGGGGAGGCACACGTCGACCAACAGTAGTTCGTACTCGCGCGCGACCACCAGATCCACGCCCAATAACAGCCCTCCACAACAAAGATAGGCGAATACCACACTATAAAGCGGAAATATCTCTATTAAGAAGGCATCTAACAAAATATAAAGCCTACTAGACGCGTCTAGTATCTAAAATTATAGGGGAGTAACTATTAGCTATAACAAACTAATGTAGCTAGTAGAATAGCTCCGCCAGTCTAGTAAGCCCTAGGCGCCCCTTTAGTAAACCCTTAATTAAATTCTCTAACAGCTAAGCAAAATTAAAAATAAATAAAACTTCCCTTTACTAGCAAACTGCACCTGGGCCGCTATAGCTGTGCTTTTATAGTATAGGGAACCCACCCCCCTTAAGATAATAACTAGGTATATAATCACAATATAACTAAATATAGAAAAAGTAGAGGGGCTTAGGGGAAAATTAGAAATAGAAGTCCTTATAAAGATTTACAAAGAGGTCTATAACATAGTTATAATTTAACACTTTAGGAGCGGAGATATTAGAGTTACCCTAAAAAACTAATAGGTAAAGAAACAAGCCGTAAGAGTAGGAGATAGGCTAGGAGAACATATTAGCATAAAAGTGCTTTATAAAAATTACCTAGTTAAAGTCCTAGCGGTTCCTATAAGCCTTAGGGTAGAAAAGGGACGCTAGGCGGATAATACAGCAATTATATAGGAGATAGTAAAGCAAATAAAATGCCTTATACTAGGTTTTAAGATCACCTAAATCTAATAGCTTTAATAGGAAAATGCAAACCAAGTAAATAATAAGAATAATAAGAGGATATAAAGGTCGCTAAAAACTTACTAGAGAGATATTAGTTAAACATATAGCTCCCTTATTAAGTATATATATACTAAGAATACAAAAACTTCTTATCTAAAAAGGAAGAATTATAAATAGCCTTATATATAACGCAAGGCTCTATAACCATAGACTACGCCTAGAATAATGCTACTGCTATATATAATAGGGACACACCCAATCCACATACGCAGTATAGGTGTGCTGTGGCCACTATATAGGCCCCTACAATACAAGACACTGCTTAAATTAAAACTAAATAAAATGCGTAAACTGCCACTAAAGCACACCTAAGGCGTAGAAAAAAGAAGACTGCATTAAATATAAAAGACGGAAGGTAAGGGCTTAACAGCTACGGGAATAACTATACGCTAGGTTATATAAATAGAAATAATAGGTAATAAGCTAGGGAGATATAAGTGCCTTCCTAGCGTTTCCTACCTTTAATATTAGGGGGCTAGGCTAGCTATCCCAAGCCTTAATAGGCTAGAAACGGCGCCGCGCGACATTACTAGACCAAACAGGGACATAAGGGTTACAGGGGATATAAGGGAGAGGACGCCCTGTAGGAAGACCCCCATAGACAGCTATAGTAAGTTTAAGACTAGGATAATTAAGAATTAGATTTAACACGGCAAATATAATATTTATAGCCAACCTATAAAGGGCCCATAGTTAACTAGTAGGGGAAGAACCAGAGACAATAACAGATTTAGATATAGAAGCGCTAGTAGGAATATAAGACACAGAAATAGAAAGCTCTATATAAAATAAGTAGCGACTAGGGTATAGATATAAGAGACAGAAGTTCTAAATATCCTAAAGAAAGTGAAAATAGAAGAAGCAAGGAATAAAGGAGAGGTAAAAAACCCTCACTAGGGGTCCGCCACCTATCTATTATATAGTATAACTGCGGCAATACAAACCACTGTCTTATAAGGCCCTTACTAGATAGTCTAAACCTAGAGAAACACTATATTCTTGCCATATAAGAGCCGTACTATAATATCTATATATAATTGACATACTACCCCTAAGGATTTTAGCTCCTATACGAACCAAAAGCAGCCACTTACGTATGCTTTATAATTAGTAAGGCTATCAGCCTATCCTTATAGTTATAGCAGGCAGTTAACCTAGATATTGCAGTTATAACAATCTAGATATATAGGGGACCGGTATAAATTATTAATATATATAATCCTAGGGTTAAAGGGGTCTGTTACAGAGTGAGTATAAGCGATGATAATATATAGCGAAGTAGATATTATTAAGCTATGTATATAAACTGTATAATAAAGTCAAGACGTTGCGTAAGGAAAGAAGGTAAGGAAACGGGAGGAAAGGGGTATATATCGTTAACTTGGTTGCTTGGTTAACACGTGCATAGGGCAGAATAGGCTTTGGGTTATAGTCCTAGCGGATCTTGGCAGAATATAGCGGAATATAGTAGAGGACAGCAAATTGCTATAAATTGCCGTTATATAATAGCAAATTGCCTTAGATTACCGTTATGTGTTTTAATTAACTGAGTCGTTAATATAGAGGTCGAGACAGTAGAAACAGGTAAACGTGTATAAGGTGTCACGGAGGTGTCCTATAATAGTACCCCCCCTTTAAACTTGAGCTTCTGCGAGATGGGGCTATAGTAGTTCTAGGTAGAGTTCGTAAAAGTCTTCTACGGCTTATATAAGTCCTACGGAGTTAATAGGTTCCCATAAGGGTTTAGTAAAGCCTTTTCACTTCGTAAGGTATATATACTGGCGTTTCCGTTTATTGTACTTAATATCATTAATTCTTTTAACAAAGTACTTATCCTCACTATTTACCTTAACTAGTGGGGGAGGGTCCTAGATCTATTTAGGCAGGGCATCTAATATAGGGGCAGTAGGGCGGAGGACTAATATATAGAATATAGGGTAGATTTTAACCATATTAGGGAGCTTCAGTTAGTAGATATAAGGAGAGACAACTTTTTCAACCTTATAAGGGCCGGCGTTCTTCCAATTAAGTTTCTTAGTAGGTCGTTTTATATTTAGATTTCTTGCGTCTAGCCAAATAAAGTCACTAATTTAGTAAGCCAGTGCTAGGGTTCGGTTCTTATTTACTACAGCTTTATAGACAGACTGGGCCTATATTATTTCGTTAGTAAGGAACTCCTATAGTTCTTCTATCTTCTTTACGAATTCGTTTGCTTCTATAACTTATAAGGCCTAATAAGCTGGATAAGGAATATTACTAAAGGGTTTAAAACCCATTCGCGGGTGCTAGCCGTAATTAGCTAGGAATAGGGAGACCTTTATAGTTTCTAAGATGGAGTTATTTACGGTAAACTTAGTAAATATAAGCCAGTCCATCCAGTCGTCCTATAGATACGACGTATATATCCGAATATACTGTTCTATTATAGCATTTGCATGTTCCGTTTAACCATCTGTTTCCGGGTAATATACTGTAGACAACAGTGCTTTAATACGGAGTTGGGTAGTTAGTTTTTTTTAGAACACTAAGACAAACTAGCGGCCTCTATTAGAGATAATCATTTTAGGGAGTCTATAGAGTTTCTATATATAATCCAGGAACAGTTAGGCAATAGCAGGTGCTAATATATTAGGGCAGGCGATTAAGTGTCTTATCTTAGATAGTTAGTTTATAACTACCATAATATTTATATAGCCTTTACTTTTAGGGAGATTAACAACGAAGTTAATTAAGATATCCTTCTATCTTCAGTCTAGAATAGGCAGTAGCTTTAGAAAGCTGTTGTATATCTTATATAAAGCTTTAGCTCATTAGCAGGTATAGTAGCTAAAGACGTACCTTCGTGTTATATTATGCATGTTTGGCTAGTAGTACTCCCATTAGAGTAGTTCTAGGGTTTTTCCTTAGCCTAGGTGGCTGGCTACTAGTAGATTATATACGTATTTAAGGAGCTTAAGCTTAAGCTTATTATAATTAGAGACAACTAGGCGGTTCTAGTAGTATAAGCAGTCTCTATAAACTTTACATTTACTTAGAGAGATCTTTTTGGAGCGTCTAACGCCATCTTAAATTAGCTTGAGTGTCTCTTAGATAAACTTATTATTTGGGTATTTATTAATTATAATCTATTCAATTAATTGATCAGTTATTTTAAGGATGTATACCGTAAGGTCTTTAGCTAGGGGATTAAATAATTTGGGACGAAGCAAGATTTAATTATAGTAGGCGCGCGCTTCTTCCTATACTATTATATCTTATAAACGTCAAGTTAGGGTATTAGGTTTTTGACCTTAAACGCCTAGGCGGTATATAATTAAGAATTGGAAATAAGACAGATATTCTAACTAGTAGGCTTAACAATAACTTAGCTGTTTCGTAGTTGTAAAGTACTGTAGATTCTTATAGTCGCTAAAAACCTTAATTAGAAATCCAGCGCCTTCTAGTTTAGGTTACTATTATTTAAAACATTTAATAATAGTTAATAATTCTTTATTATAGATCTTGTAGTTATATTTAGCTGGACTTAGTCGTTTTAAGAAGTATGCTATAGGGTGCAGTACCCCTTCTTTATTATACTAAGACAGAATGCCTCTAGTAACATAGTTAAATAAGTTAGCTTCTATAATACTCTTTTAGTTTGGGTTAAAGTATTAAAGTACGGGTGCGGTAGTAAATATAACTTTTAGATAGGTAAAGGCCTTCTTACATTCCTTATTAAAGATAAAGGCTTTATCCTTTTAGGTTAGAGCTATAAGAGGTAAAACCAGGGCGGAGAAGTTATTAATAAACTATTAATAAAAATTAGTAAATCCTATAAAGGCTCTTACATCCTTAACGTTCTTAGGTTCTTGCCAGTTTATAATTACTTTAATCTTCTTTAGGTCCATTTATATACCGTCTATAAAGATAATAAGTCCAAGGTATAGAACTTCTGTTTTATAAAACTCGTATTTATCTATATCTAATTATAGTCTAGCTCCACGTAGGGCTTCTAAAATAAGGTTAACGTATTTCTTATATTTAGCCAGGTTATTACTGTATACTAGGATATTATTGATATAAGCAGTATAGAAAACGTCCAGGTAAGGTCGTAAGGTATTATTTACGAAGTATTAGAATGAACTCGGGGCATTTATAAGGCTAAACGGTATTACTAAGTATTCAAATAGTCCGTATCTAGTACAGAATGCGGTAAGCCATTTATCTCCTTTTATAATACGGAGGCGGTTAAATGCGTGGATAAGGTCGAGTTTTATATAGTAGCGAGCCTTACTTAATCGGTTTAGTGTCTTTTAAATTAATAGGAGCGGGTACCAATTCTTAATAGTAATAGCGTTAAGAGCTTAGTAGTCCATATAGAAGTATAGACCGCCGCTAGGTTTCTTAACAAAGATTATAGGTATAGCTATAGGTAAAGAGCTTGCTCTAATAAATCCTTTACTTAGGTGTTCGTCCAAGTACTTCTATAATACTTGGAGTTTGTTTTGGGATATTCTATATAAGGGTTTAAATCCTAGCTATTTTCCTTCTTTAAGTATAATCTTATGGTTATATAGTTAGTGTTCTGCTAGCTTATTAGCTTCCTTTTATAAAAATACTTCTAGGTTGTTATAGTGGCATACTAGTACTTTTATGGCAGGGTTAGTATGTTTCTTTAGTACTAAGGCCTTTTTAATATCGGCTATTGTAACAGCGAAGATTGTATATTTAGGTTTCTTAGCAAGTTATACTAATAGGGTAGCTCTAATTATGTAAATATTTAAGGTATTAAGCGAGTTTAGATTATCCTTAGTTTCTTATATAGTTTCTTGTTTAGGTTTAAGCTTAGTGTTAGGTATAGAGTTAGTATTAGATTTAGGTTTGGGTTCTTTAAATATTCTTTTTATAGTAGAATACCAGTTCTTCTAGTACTTTTATATATTAAGCTTAAGCTTCTGCTTGGTTTAGGGTATAGTAGTTAGAGTTAATTTATATGGTCTAGTATAATTTCCGGGTTCTTAGTGGATGTTAGTGGAAATCTTATATTAGTGGAATTAGGTGGAATTCTTAGGTAGGTGGAATTAGGTAGACTTTTTAGGTATAGGGTAGACATTAGTAGAAATTTTAGACTAGTAGATTTTAGTGGATTTTCTAGATTTTGGTTTAGGGTCTAAGTAGCGAGTTATAAGACACTTCTACTTACAACAGGAGGCGGTAAATAGAAGCTTAAGGTTATCCTAATTAATAGTTACCTTATATAGCTTTATCTAGGGTTATTTAAGGATTACTAAGTGACCTAGAGTAGTAACAAAAAGCTTAATTAGTTCTTTATAGTTCAGGTATTAAAGTCTTAGGAATACTACATAGGTAATATAGCCTAAGATAGTACGTTTACCATTAAATCCAAATACGTTAATATGCTGGTTAAGGGGGGTTAGAGTAAAACCATTATCTTATATAAAGATCTTATTAATAAATCCTATGCTACTAGCTCCTATATTAATTAGGACTTAAGTATTAACCTATTAATTATTCTACTAAAGATAATAGTTAACGGTTATGCTGCGATCCTAAGAGTTAGAGTTTATAATATTTAAAGCATTTAATGAGATCCTAAGGTAGCGCCGTTCTAGAGAGCGACTTAGCTCCAAGACCTTCCTTTTAAAGGCGATTAAGGTGGAGTTCTTATAGCGTATTAGTTGTAGCTTTATCCTTATAAGTAGTACTTACTAGATGCGGGGCTGGAACTAGGTAGAGATTAGGGACGGTAACTAGAGGATTAATACGGTAAACGGCTGCTAGTGTTAGCCATTTATAATTCGCGTTAGGGTATAGGGACGGAGTAGTAGTTAAAGAAGTAGGAGCTACTTCTATACTTAAAACAGAGGCCTAGCTTAATGCGTTATTCTTATTTAAAGAACCCTAGTGGGGCATATCCTAGGGTTCTAGTGTTAATATCTATAGCGTTAGGGTGCTGTCGGTATACTCACTTTATCAACGTGCACGAATATCACTATATTGCGATACGTATGCGGTGTTGAAGTTGGTAGTTATTGTTGTCTAAAAGTAAGGGGTTGCTCCAAGGTCAGGTTAGCTAGCCTCGCTTCGTGGTTTTATAACCACGTCACATAACTAACATTCCGACACTGGAGTAACTCTAAAAAGAAGGCTAATCTATACTCTAAAGTTAAGTTTACTTCTAGACTATTTGTAGCGTATACGCAATAGCTTCCACGCTCCTTTTACAGGTCCGTAATTATATAACCCGTATTACGGCTTATATAAATGTCTCTAAACCAAAGCCTGTAAAATACTGTATTACGGAGATACTACGCTAAGGAAGAGAAGAAGAAGAAGAGTTATTAGGGGTAGTAGGTTAATATATCGCGAGGGCCGCCAAGGCGCTAGTGGTAAGCGAGCTAATAGCAATTTTCTATACCGGGTATGGAAAATCCTAATTAGTTAGTTGAATTTAGGGTCTACACTATTATAATTAGTTACCTAACGCTAAGCTAAATCTAAGTTCGTTCGTTTAACCTATCCTATAACTTATAGGTTAATTTGGTTTATATTAATAAGCTATTAAAAAGCCGCGCAGGGTTTTCCCTTTGTTATAGCGTTAGTAGGGTTGGCCTCTCTATTAATCCATTTCACCTCCGTAATCTGTTTCCATTTATAGGCTTACCGGAGGCATATTACATCAATTATTAGGCGTTTTTCTTAGGTGGTTCCAAGTCGTACTAGACAGTTATATAAGGACTTAAAGTTAGTACAAAGCACAAGTAGAAGGTTAATTTATAGGATCTTGTCTACTATAGACTTAATTATAACGCTAATGTTAAAACCGTGGGCCGTACCGTAGAGTTCAGAAGCTAGTATGCTCTAAGTAACTCTTTTACACTTAACTAAGCTCCAATAAACAATATTGGCCTTCTTTATAGCATTAGCTAGTACAAGGACGTAGCCAATCTACAAAGAGAGGTCCTTGTTATTAGTAAATAACGCGTCTATAAATACCAGTAGCTATAGGGTTTTAATATCTAACTTAACGAACTTAAGACCTCTATTAGCGTTCTTAATTTACCAGTTTAGACGCTTATTTAACTATTTTACGTCTTCCTTGTTAGGGTTAATTACCTAGGCGGCAAAGGATAAATTAAATAAGGCTTCTGGCTAGTATATTAAAGTAATATATACACCTCTAGTATGTTAAGCGATATACTGGTCCTTTAGAGTTAAGGTTCTTATAGCTCCTCTTGATTCTATACTTATAGTAAGCTTAATGCTAATTATACTAAGGTTTGTGCATTGTTGTTTCTAAGTAAGCGTAATACTCCTATTAGTTAGTAGCTGAATGACTCCACTATTAAACTTAATGGGTGTATTAACGGTAAGTTATTCCCATTCCTTAGCCATAAACTTGGCCTTATGCAGCTCGTTTTACTCTGCGTTTATAAAGGTCTTATCTACCAGGAATAGAGTATTGTTAGTTTATAGGCCTACAATACCAAAGGGTTCGTTACTCTGTAGGAGGCAGGGGTTATATATAGACTGGTCTATATATAACTGTTAGATGTAATGTAAGTGATATATCTTAAACTAATAGTTACCGGCTTCCGGTACTCTATAGAGTGGTTTTATAACCTTTAGAACGGAGGCCTCATCAATCCCAAGTTGCTTAATTAGCTTATGCGGAGGTCGTACATAGAACTCTTAATTTAGTATAGTGGTTGATTGTATATAGGCCTATAAAATATCTTGGAGGTAAAGTCGTGCCTATAGAAGCTTTATGGCGGTAATATAGAGAATTAGTTGTTAGCTAACTTATTAAATAGTTAGTAATTAGGTAAGAACCAGTTCCTTTTCTAAGTTATTATAAGCTTGCACAACTAGTTAGGATTTCTTAAAGGCTTTATTAGTTCCCTTATTTTTAATCTCGTTAACAAATCGCGAGTTAAAGAGTTATACGCCTTATAGTATATCCATAAGTCTTATAATATTAAAAACTCCCTTCTTAAGTAAACCAGTAAGCTCCTTCTATTAGGAGGCGCTAAATTAGGTACTAAATTAACTGTTATCCTATAGGTAGATGGTAATATCAGTTATAGCCGTAAGTAGAGGGTATTTGCGAGGGCGTTCTCTGCCTTATTTTGGGGGTTGTTACTAAGCTTTAGTAGGTCTCTCTAAAACAGTCTCAGAAAGGGCTAACCTAAGTAGAGGTTTAGGTAGCAATTCTAGTCTAACAATTTACTCCTGCGATTCAGTTGCTTAAAGGTAGGGTTTTATAACCGTAGATTAGAAGGCTGTAGGTCCGCTAGATAGCTTAACGGTACATATTTTACCCTTAATAGTAAGTAAGGTAAATGGCCCGTCCTAATAGCCGCTTTGGCTAGTGTTTCCTTCTCTCTAGACTAAAACAGGTAAGTTTAGTGGGAGATCATAAATCGCATTAGTATTAGGTCCGTTTTGTATATTCAGCATATTAGTAATCTGTTGTTTAGCTTATAGCTTCTATATCTCTGCCATAGCCTTTTTAATTGCGGCAGCGCGTTATATAATAGTGGGGGATGGTGCATTGGATTTAACCATTTGGGGGTAGGCTCTAAAGACTAGAAGTATAGGAACTAGTCCTTTAGGGCCAGCTAAATTGTTAATTGCTTTAAACGCTATTTAGAGTCCCATCTCCTTATTAATATTAAGGATTTCAGTTATAATAATCTGGTAGGCTTGCCGTAATAGACTATAGTAGCGCTCTACCATTCTAATAGAGTTATGTGCTTTAACTGGTACTCCCTTTATACTAATTCCTATAATGGTAGCGTATTGCTTAAATTCCTTACTGACGAAGTTCTTTCTGGTGTTATAGGTAATTAGGTCTAGTGGCCCTAGGTAGGTATTAATTTAGTATATCCATAGAACGTCCTATATATATTTAGCGCTAATGTCTTATAGCTATCTACCGGCTTAGAATTACGTTCCTTTATCAACAATATATAGGAGGGGTAATCCGCTAATGTACATAATGTTAATAATAATATTATAGTTAAAATTGACGTCGTCTTATAGGGTAAAGCGGAATCTGCCTAGTAATTTGCTAAACTTCTAATAGTAGTAGCAGAACTTAGTTAGTTGCTTAATGGCCATTCTATCAGTTTCATGGCCAGTATAGTAAAGTAGCTTTTACAATTTCTTAACTAAGGGATGTCTAAATTGGCGATATAGGCGCCGTAGCTCTATATCTGTTAAGTAGCAGGGGTTCGCGTTAAAGGATTCAGATAAATATAACTATAGTAATAAGCTCTATAGGAGAAATAGGTGGCCAAACTGTTACACTACTAGCACTTTTTTGGTGTAAGTGATAACAACATTTCTAAGGTTGTTGTAGTAGATTTAAAGTCTGTCTATATCCGCTAAATAGAGCAAGAAGGGGGTATCTATATAGATAATATAAAACTATATCTTGCCTATAGGGGTAACAATATCTGTAGTTCTAATAGAGGTAGCAATTCTAATGCCGAACTACATATTAACTTGTCCTTTAGTTAAGGTATTAAGTCTTACAGATTAGTCCGCGTTCTATAGTGCCTAGAATTATCCATAACCGGCCGTAAACTTCTTTAACGCACTGGTATTAATTATAATTCCCATAAATACCATGGAAGTATAGCGTAAAACGGCGGTTGTTATATTATAGTTAAACGGGTTAGTTTCCGTAGTAGGTTCCATAAAGGTTATAGTAAATAAGTAAGCATAAGCCTTATTAGCTAGTTCTACACTTATAGAGGTTGCTTCGTCTATAGTAAGAGTCCCAAATAATGTAAGGTAGTAGCTATTAGGGTCTTCTAGTTCTTCCTTACTGTTGTCGTTATTAGTGTTTTTATTAGCGTCTGTGTCTAGCATAAGAGCTTTAAAAGTCTTATTGCACTCATTATCGTCGTCTCCTTTATAGTAGATAGTGTATTGTCTAAAGCGTTCTTCAAAGTTACCATTGCGGCCCTTACTATTATTAAAACGTCTTTTGTACTCATTTCTAGAACGGTTCTACTCCTCCTCTATATGTTTCTATAAGCGGCAGCTCTCCTTTTAGTAAACGTAGCACTTAGTCTTTAGGGACCTGACGGTGTTTTATCTATAGGAGCGGGTTCGGTCACAGTTGTTACGGATATTACGGCGGTATATACGATCCGTAAAGTAGGCTCCTTAAGACGGTCTTATTAAGGCCTAGGAAGGGTGTTCCTTCTCCTATATAACTATAGAAGATTGCAGCTTGCTAATTAACTGGGAGAGGTCTTTAGAAGGGTTAGAAATGGCGATACGGCATACTAGTACTCCTTAGCAAGCAGTAACTAGCTTATTCGTAAGGAAGAGGTCTGTATAAAATTCTAGGTATAATCCATGGCGATGTTTTAAGAGCTTATTAAGGAGTAGTTAGAAACTCTAATAGATTTGCTTATTAGGGTTCTCGTTAATAATTCCTTAGAAGTCGGTAGCGTTCTATTTAGTAAGATTTCTCCAATAGTACTCTAGTCCTTTAAAGAAGTAACACATGTGGTTATATGCCTTAGTAAATAATCTAGTTAAAAGGCTGCTATTATAGTAGTAATCCTAAGCAAGTCCCTTTAGCATGGTTGGGAATGCAGTTATATAGCCTTTAGGAGGTAGACTAGCTCTCTTGCAGATATTATAGAAGATAGTTAACTTAAAGTTAAAGCTATTACTCACTCCATTATACTTCTGGTCGTCCGTGTAGATCTTAGCAATAGTAGCTGCCTCTTTACTATATATAGGCAGGTGCATAGTAGGGTCGGTATTGGCAGTACTAGGGTAAAGGTACTAGGCAGGAGGAGCACCAGGTAAGGTAGGAGCGGTTACTAAAGGGAGGGTAGAGGCAGTTGCCATAGGCAATGATTGCTGGTTCTGCGTCTATAGGAGTTAAGTAAGGAGTGTAAGTAGTTAATCCTAGGTAGAGGTAGGTGCAGCTTGCTATTAGGTGACAATTGGTGCAGTTTGCTAGGGTATAGATGCAACAGCTAGTTAGGGTGTCATAGGGGTAGGTATTTATGTTCTAGGTATTGTAGCTATAGCTATAGGCTAAATTGCAGGCGTCGGAGGTAGTAGAGGTAGTTAATAGTTTATAGGCGTCAGTACTGTGTGGGAAGGTAGTGGGCTATAGGGGGGGGTTATAGGAACTAAAGAGGCTATAACTAACGGGGTTATAGCTTAATTCGATATTAGAGCTGTTTATATTAAGTTAAGTTGTTCTTATAGTGCCACTGTAATTATAGGGCTGACTTCCTTAAGAGCTCCTATAATTTCCTTATCTGTCTATTTATGAGGTTCCTCTTCTATAAGGACATTATATAAAACCTTATAAAGTGGGTATCTATTGCTATATATAGCGACATATACTCCTCTTTGGAGTAGGTAAGTATAGAGCTTTACTCTAGTAATAGAGTATATCTTTCTAAAGTCCTTAATGGTAAAGCCTTTAAATTCTTCTTAGAATAGCGACCGTAGTGTATAATCCGTAAAGTTCTTATATATATACTTATAGATTTTCGTTTCCATATATTCTTCCAGGTCTTCCTCCAAGGCAGTTACTACATTAATCCCATAACCATGTCTGGCAATTCTCTCCTTCCATTTAAGATCTATCTTATTGTGTAAAGCAGTGTACTAGTCCTTATATATGTTTAGTTTAAGGTTAAGGTTAAAGTTAAGGTTAAGGTTAAGGTCGTTAAGGTAAGGGTGTTAAGGTAAGGGTGTTTTGGGTATATACGTCCTTTACAGCCATCAGGCCTATAAAGTTCTTAGCAAGATTACTATTCTCTCAGCGATTTATTATATTAGCTGTAAGGCCAGTACAAATTCTCTTAAGCTTAAGGGAGGTCGCAATCTTCTCTAAGTAAAGATACAATTCTCTAGGCAATCTAACGCGTTAGCAGTTAAGCTAATACGTGGTCTCGAGCTTTGAGGGTGATGTAGCTTTCTCCTTTAACTGGAATAGACAAGGCTAGGCGATCCGTGTACTGTTTCCAGTACAGTTCTCAAGCTCTAGCTTATTGCGTATTTCCTAATCTATACGTCTACTGATTAGTGTCGGTATACTCGCTTTATCAACGTGCACGAATATCACTGTATTGCGATACGTATGCGGTGTTGAAGTTGGTAGTTATTGTTGTCTAGAAGTAAGGGGTTGCTCCAAGGTCAGGTTAGCTAGCCTCGCCTCGTGGTCTCGTAACCACGTCACATGACTAACATTCCGACAGGTGCTTAGGCTAAGATAATAACTTAGTAGATATTTACGGGTTTATTATATTATATTAAAAAGTAGACTTCGGTGTTAGGCGTAGTATATTATTATATCATTTATTAATAACGTTTGCGTAGGCATTAAGAGCTTTTAGTAGGTCTATACCTATTAGGGAGGTTTTTAGTTTGGGGCTTAGGGATTTAATAAGGCTGTTAATTAGTATAGAGTTATTCTAGCCTATTTCTTTTACATAACGGTTGAATTTGGAGAAGTATACTAGGAAGCTTTTTATTCCTTAAGTTATATAGTTTATCTTTCTCTAAGCAGTAGCTTGGCGGTTCGGGTCACTATATATAGCTTTAAGAAGTACAATTAGGCTTAGTACTAAGTTCGGTTAAAGAGGTTTAA
>Ga0307507_10000847_pt1 | contig 67977 bp, 11 predicted proteins | sample 7_EM_MG_FD_207223 | JGI IMG/M metagenome (GOLD analysis project Ga0307507, IMG submission 207223) | Populus trichocarpa ectomycorrhiza microbial communities from riparian zone in the Pacific Northwest, United States - 7_EM | ecosystem: Host-associated > Plants > Roots > Unclassified | place... | reverse complement strand
TAGTAGGAGAGACTTTAAGGTACTTTACTACCTTAGTAGCTGTACCTGCAATTGATATCTCTTTTTGCTTAAGGATTTCTTGTCTTTTTTCTTCATTCTCTATAGTAAAAACTATAGAGCCAAATCTAGTCTGTGGATTGTGTCTTTTTTTACTAGATGAGATCCATCTAGGTAGTTCTTATATCCTTATAGGATTAAAGGTCTCAATTTCTTCTTTTAGAAGCTTAGAGCCTCCTTCTCCTAGGAAAGGTAGGGTAGGAACCCCATGGGCTATAATTTGAACCCATGGTTCTAGTTTTTGTTCTCTTTAAAAGGTAAAGCAGTTATGCCAGATCTCCTTATATTTGACTAGGAAATCTGCATTATACTCGTCTATAGTCGTAAGGAGAATATTTTGTTTTCCTTTAGTGCTAGCTATGGATGCTAGTACTAGCTTTTTTACTTGCAGTTTTAATGCAAATAGTTAATTGACTTTGTTTCGTATAGAGAATGTATCTAGGAATTGGTCCTTTTCGTCTATAATTAGGACTAGCTTCCTTTCTTATAGCTGCTTTTTCTTACTTCTAGTAGAGGTAGAACTAGAGCTAGGCGTGCTACTAGTTACCCTACTAGAAGGAGGGGTAGACGATAATAATAAGGGAGGTAGGGAGGATGAAGAAGGGAGATCCTTCTTTAGCCTCTCTGCGTAAGTTTCTTTAATAGGAGCTACCTCCTTACGGAGAGCTCTTATTTCTTCTATAAGTCCTTTTAGGGTATCTTTTATCTCTTCTTTCTCTTTGGTTGTAAAGGGATTCCTTTCTTCTAGTATACTTTGTGTATAGTCTACTAGTTGTCCAACTTGTTCTTGTTTTTCTTCTTGTTTTTCTTCTTCTTCTTCTAGTACTTTATAGGCCTGGATTAGGCTTTCTAAAGCCTTATATAGATGTTGTTCTGGAGAAAGGGAGAGGGAAGGTATACTAGGTATACTATCCGTAGTAGTTGTTGGTTTTATTGTCTTTTTTACAGGTTTTTGGTTTTCTTTTTTAGGAGAAGACTAAGGATGTCCTCTTTTTTCTCCTGTCCTAAATAGGCCAGGAGAGGGAGAAGGGGGAGAAAAAGTGAATATAGACTCTTCGTCACTTATTTCTATAGGAGGTTTTTTTTTGACCTATTAGGCCTTGGCATTTTATACCGTAGTTTTGGTATTAGTGATAGTGGTAGTGGTGGTAGTTTTGGTGTTTCTATCCGTGCCTCGCTTATAAGCTAGGACCACCCCTAAGAAGAATTTTCTGTTGAGGAAAAGGGGGTAAAACGACAAATAAATCCACCTCTAGCTCGCTAGGCAGTGGGAATTGGGTCTTAAAAGTTAGAAAATCGATTTTTTTTGGTGGTAAGATAGGTATGCGTAAGTTTTAAAGTGCGGCGCTACCTTTTGGTAAGGTTGCATGTGTGGTGAAAGGCCCTATATAGGGTTATTCTTAACAGGAAGAGTACTTAAGTGGTTTAAACTTTACTTTACCAAAATCCAAGCAAATGGAATAATAACTACTAATTAAGAAGTACGGTATATGTTCACTAGCTAGAAGGGGTTCTTAGAAAGGTTAACGTAGGTATTTAGAAATTTGGAGGCAGTAACTATAACAGAAAGAAAACCATAAAACCTAGTATAGCAAACTTTAGCAATTAAGTACACAATATAGTTTTAGATACTCGTAACGTAGATTAAGTAGAATAATAAGGCGCTTATAGCACAGTATAAATAGGGACTTAAGGCTAAAGTCTAGGACGCAATTATCCTAATAGAAGATGCGGAAACTCTAAGGGAGTTAATAGATTAATTAATAAAAATTAATAATAGGATCTATTATATGGAATAAGCCAAAAGAGGGCAAGATAGAGTTCTATAGTTATATAAGACACAAAGTACGCAGTGACTAACATAGAGTTAAAAACTATAGAATAGCGGACCAGAGCTAATGGACCTAAGTAGTACCAAAGAATTTAAAAAATAAAATAAGAAATTATGGAAACCTAGAGGTTAAGGATTAAGTAATTATAGGACTAAGGAGCAAAGGCTAAACTAGGGATCTTAGCAGTAGAAAATATTTAGGCGGACTCTATAATAAGAATAGTAGTTTAAATTAGGAGCTTATATAAATTGTAGAAAATAAGGTTATTTCGCCAGAGACTATAAAGGTAGTTAAAGTAACCACGTGGTAAAAGGCATAAGGTTATTAGAGTATAATAATATAAATATAAGTATATTGCGCGGGACCAAGGAGTATTTAATTAAGCACTTTGCGTTTTATTATAATAACGCATGCCAAATTTATAAGGACGCTAAGTACGGCGCAAGCTATTGGCTATAAGAGCTAGAGTTAAGAGGACTTAAGGGAACTATAAAGTTAGATAAAAAACAAGATTAACTCTATAAGCTGGATTAAGATATTACAGTAACATATAGATAAGGATTAGTAACAATAATAATAGAGTTAAAGTACTTATTAATTAATAGCGATAAGGAAGAAAAAGGGACTAACTAGGAGTACCTAAGCCTTAATAACGTAATAGAAGAAGAGACTAAGACTACTATAGAACGCGGTTTAGTAACGGGTATTATAATACCATTAGATATAGCATCTATCGCTTTATAAGACGGAAGGAGTAATATTTAAAGACGATTAAGTAAGTAGATAACTGCTAGTGCTAGCTTACCACTTAATAAAGGCAAAAAGCCATAGGCTTAAGATTCTTAGAAAGAGATAAGAGACGCTTAAGATTCTTAAGATAAGATAAAATAAACCCAAGAACCTATAACGAATAATAACCAATGGGAAAGGGTAGTAGCTTAGTTTAAAGATAAACAAATAAGCTCGGGACGACAATTCCTAAGGAGCCAAGAATTTAAAGAACAAATAAGGTCCATAATAGTTCTAGGTAAACGCAGTGTTTAGCCTAAAGGCTAAAAAGTTAATATAGTAATTAAGAAGTAAGACAACTTTAAAGATCCCTTTAAAAGAAGGAAACTAAAAGAAAGTATAGACAAGTTTAGGTAATAAATTGTTAGATAGCAAGAATAGAAGCTAGACTAGAGATTAGCTATGCTAGGATATATAAGGGACAGAGCACCTATATAAAAAGTTATAAATAGGCTAAGGGTAGGAATGCTAAGAGCTAAGTAGTTAGACGAACTAAAACAAGAAAATGATTTAGGGATTCTAACTAGATTTGCAGAACAATATATTAAAGGTTATAACAATGCAGTAATAAAAAGATACTTCCTTATAAATAGGGCGTATATACTTACTAAGCTATACCAAAAGTGGTATAAGCAACGCGGAAACAATAAGTAGGAAGATTTCTGTATATAGCTTAATAAAAAAGTTATACCAGACTAAGTGATATTTAAAAAGCAGATAAGCTATATAAAAGGGGCGTTAGTTATAACGTTAAAGAACCTAGAAGAATAGGCCATAGACTAGAGAGAGATAATATAAGTATTAGTACTAGCAAATAACACGGTAGCGTTTAGATTAACACGGGAAAGGTTTAAACTTAAAGATAAAGACGAGCCTAGAGTTAACCTAAAGCACCTAGTATATTACACATTAGCGTAGATTGCATGTGTAGATAATACGTATAATATATATAGAGTACTAAAGAATAAACATCGCAAGTATCTAATAAGGATATATTAGATAACAGAAGAAAAGTATTACAGAGACGCTAAGTATATACATAGTTGGCACCTAGTAGAAGTGCAGAAGTTAGGTAACTTAATACTTTAACTAGAAAGGTTTCTTATAGAAAAATACTTAGATAGATAATAGTAATAGAAGTGCCTAGAGAATACTTATTTATAGTATATTAAAGAAAAGAAGTAAACTAAGTATTGGCCTAGAAGGGACTAAGTATAGTTAAAATTAGATAATTAATAGCTAGGAAAAGCGGAGGCCTATAGAACTAGAGGGAGATAGTAGTAGAGCCTTAGACCCTTAAAGGAGTTATAAAACAACACCTAAACTTAAGAGTTAGTTAGTAAGATTAAAAGTTTAAGGCGCTAGTGGATAGTAGAGTAATAAGAAACTATATATTACTAGCAGTAGTAAAATAGATGGGACTACCTTACAAACAAAAGGAGGATCTATACCTATTAATAATAATTTTAGGAGATCTAATAGCCTACGGAGGAGGTATTATTAATCTTAAAATAGGACCTATTTAGTTAACCATCAAAGGAAGACAAGTTAAGATGTCTTTTAATATCCTACTATTAGAAAAGAATAAGGTGATATTAGAAATGCCTTAGTTATAGGAGTATAATTTAAAGATTAATTGGGTTATAGGTTAGGTTAATATTAGAGATATATAATAACGTAGAATATAACAGACTACTAAAGTAGTATGGTACTAAGTTGGAGCGACATATAAAGAGACTAAGTAAGGCTTAAGTTATATACTAAAGAGATACTATAAGTATGGCAAAAAGTTATAGAGCCTAGAAAGTGAAAAGCTATTAAAATATATAGTATGGGACTATATAGTACTATCGCGCTAGAATTAATAACTTAGTAAATATGCCAACTATCTACCTATTTTTATATATAGCTATAATTGCATAATATTTATCGTACTTTGGTTAGCTAATAGGGATAGAGGGACTTAGTTATAATAGAGTTATAGCTATAGAGTTATGGACTAATACACCTCTCCGTATTATAGGCTTTCGTAATAATTAGAGTCTAATATAAGTGCTTAACTCTAGGTTAGTAAGGCAGGACCATAATTAGCGTTATCTAGATTAAGCATTAGTGTATTAGTAGAAGGGTTTAAAAGTTAACTAGTTTGCGTAAGGGCTAGGGGGATAGCGTTAGCGGATTTAATTTCTTAGGTATTAGTTTAAGGGAACGCTATCCTTAGTCTTAATTTTAGTAGTAGCTTACTTAATATTAAGTTTAATAAGGCTATAGTAAAGGTTAGAGAAGCTATAGTAATAAATTGGTATATTAAAAGCCGGTTCCTATTTAGTAAATAACCAGTATAAGAATTTGTCTATACTAACGCTTCTTAGTTATAGAAGCTTAAATAGAAGCTTAATCGCCTTAAAGGTACTTATTAATATACTTTTTAGAGGAGCTCTTGCTGCACCTAGCCCAAAAAGACCAAAACCAACCAAAAGAACCCTGAAAATCACCTAGAGAATCCCCCTAAGATGCATGCATTATAGGGGAGGCACACGTCAAATGACGGTAGTTCGCACTTGCGCGCGACCGCCAGAACCACGCCCAGCAATGGCCCTCTATAATAAAGATAGGCGAATACCATACCATAAAGCAGAAACACCTTTATTAAGAAGGTATCTAACAAAATACAAAGCCTATTAGACGCGTCTAGTATCTAAAATTACGGGGGAGCAACTATTAGCTATAACAATCTAATACAGCTAGTAGAATTATAACGGAACCTTATAGTAGGAACTACGGTGAGTCCTATTATTAGGCTAGGTATATAGGTAAGAACAGTATTAACAATATAATAATAACTGGTGGAGTGGTTGCCTAATAGATTAACTCCAATTATATTCTAAGATTTACTACGAAGAGAGAACTATCTGGGTAGGAACTATAGTCCTTTAAATACACAACCATACGCCTAAGAAATCCCTTCGCTCCGTGAGGTATGTATACTCTGTATACTCCGTACAGATTACACAGATTATATAGATCATATAGATTACATTATATGATTTTAGCTACCATTCCTTATTATATAGTTCCACCGGATCCATTCTAGACCGTGCCTATATTAACCAACTAGCTTCCTCCGACTCTTCCCTAAGTAGTTGTAATATTGTACTTAAGCTATCCATAATACTATCTCCCTCCTTTTTATCTTCGTTTTTAAAGATTCCTAATATCTCCAAGTTGTCTACTAGAGGTGTAATGTCTGTTTAATTAATTTGGTTAATATCCTTACTTATTATACCTAAAGCATCTTCTTCTTCTTTAACCCTTTATTATGCGCGTATGGCTTCTTCCATACTATCGCTAGGTGAGATAATGCCGTCTCTATGTTCTCATTATACAAAAGAGGGGTTAGTTTGTATTATATTAGCAAGTCCTTTATTTTAACAACCGTTCTCTTGTTTAGAGTGCACTAAAGCAAATATTTAATTATTCTGCGATGTCCGCTCTATCTTTAACGCTAAGTGTGCGCGTCCTATAACTCTTAACAGTCTTTGGGTTCCCTAAGTAACTTATTATAGGGTCTTATGTTTAATCTACCGCTGCAAAACTCGACGATAAGCTCTTGGCTTCCCTTACGGAGCTTTAGCGTACTCGTGCTGCTTATAAGGCGTACTTATCTGCCTTAGCGCGTCTTCTTTATCTTAAGAAGGTTCGTAAGAAGGTTCGTTCTAAGGAGTAGAAACTGGTTTAATAGGGTCTATCTAAGCTAGGTAATAAAAGGACTAGCTTTCTTCCTATAAGGGAAACAACTCTAAGTAGCTCGGCAATTGCTCCTCTTAGGTCCCCCTTAGGCGACTTATTTTTTAGCAATCCTTTCTTATTAATACTGCCTAACCTGCTCTCTTCTAATACTCCTATACCTTTCCCATAGCGTTCTCTAAGTTGCTTAGTGGTTTCTAGGTAGTCTCACTATAGCCTATCTACTTTACTTTATACTACGTTTCGTTATCTACGTCCTTGTGACTAATAATCTTTAAAACTTGCCATTTGTCTTCTTCTTGTCCTCTATACGTGTCTACTTTATACACTAGTGGTTTAACGTTCCCGTATACTAGTTCTAGCATTATAATATATTATACAGGGTAGATCTTCATTTTGGCTAATAAGTTTAACTTATATATGACTAATAAAATTCTTTTTATAATTTTAAAAGGTCCTAGTCTAACATAGTCCAATTTCTTACTTAGTTGTCGACTCTTAAAATTTTTGTGTAGTAGCTATACTTTATCTCCCTCCTTAAGATCTGGTCCCTTAGATCTCTTAGCATTATAGTACCTTTTTATTCGCTCTTGTACTAGTTTCACTATTTCTTTAAGATCTATATGAAGATTTATTAACATCTCCATTCTTTACTTAGCTATGCTACTCATTTTCTTTACTTAACATAGCAATAACGATATTCTTAGCTCGTACCCATAATTCGCCTTAAATGGTAATGTTCCCATTCCTTCTTATAGTGTTGCATTGTATGCAAACTGTATAACTGGTAATAACGATACCCAATTATTTTGCGCATAATTAATATAGTGCCTTAGATACTGTTCTAGTATCTAGTTTAATCTTTCTATTTGTCCGTCCGTCTACGGATAATACGCTGTAGAGGTTACTGCGCGAACTCCTTATTCTGCTAAAAACACTTCTTAAAATGCTACTATAAATCTTAGATCTCTATCCGATATAATCTTATCTGGTGCTCTATGCCTTGCGAACACTTCCTTAATATAGATTCTAGCGATATCTTCTACTAATATCTCCTCTATGCATGCTATAAAGTATCCCTACTTTATAAGCTTATCCACTATTACTAAGATCGCGTTGTGATCTTGTCCTGTAATAGGATCTCTTAACTTTAGTAACTTAATAATAAAGTCCTATAATATAACCTCCCATGGTCTTCCTGGTGTTTTAACAGGTTATAGCCCTCTATACAGCTTATACCTCATTGGTTTGTTTCTTTAGCAATCTAGACATTCTCTTATAACTTATCTCGCTAGTCCCCAGATTCCTTAAATAATATATTCCTTTTAAAGTCTCGATACTAAACCTGTAGCTTTGTTATGTCCTTGTGTTATTCCTTTGTAAAACTCTTTTATAAACTCCTCTATAATTGACCTTAGAATATAAGTAGCTTTTTTATTCTTGTATTACTCTAAGTCTGGATCCTCTACCTATGCCTCTTAGATCTTCTATATCCAATCACTTTCTAGTAATTTGTAGATCTTGCTTTCTTTGGTTACTGCGATCTTTGAATAATTATACCTAATCAATCCATCTTAATCCTTTTGCAATAAAGCTCCTAATAGCTTTTTATTATTTTGTAGTTTAGCTTTTCTACTTAGAGCATCTGCTTGTGCATTGTCTGTACCCTTAGTATACTGAATTTCAAAATGGTATTCTATAAGCATTTCCGCCTATTTGACCTGTCTTTGGTTAAGTTCCTTTATTATTAGGAATCCTATAAGGTTCTTATAGTCTATCTTAACCATAAACAGTTTCTCTGTGCCTTGTAAGAATGCTCTTTATTTCTTAAGTGCTACTACTATACCTAACAACTCCTTGTTATAGATATCGTAGTTTAACTCTAGTAGTGTTATTTTCTAACTATAGTACGCTACTAGATGCTATACGTCCTGGTGCTTTTATAGCAAGCATACTCCTAGTGCAAAGTCTAATACGTCTATCTTAACAACCGTTTCCAACCTTGGTTGATAGATCTTGAGGACTGGCTCTTAGGTAAACAACTCTTTAAGTTCCTAGAACAGCTCCTTCTATTTATTACCCTAAACCCACGGTTCCTCTTTCTTTGTTAACCATGTAAATGGCTTAATGCTTTTTAACCACTGCGCTATAAACCTCCTGCAGTAATTATAAAACCCTAGGAACGATCTCAACTATATAACGTTCTCTGGTTCTTGCTAATTCACTATAGCCTCTACCTTCTTTAGGTCTATGCTGATTTTTCCTAGTTTAATAATAAATCCTACAAAATCGGTCTTTCTTATAAAGAACTCGCATTTCTCAATTGCTACTGGTATCTGTTCTTCTTATAGTCTCCTTAAAACCCATTTAACGTGTTCTCCATGTTCTTCTTTACTTATTAAGTAGATAATAATATCGTTAAGATATACCATAACAAATTTATTAAGGTATTCTCCTAACACACTATTAATTCGCTTTTAGAATATTGCTAGTGCGTTTATAAGCCCGAATTATATAACTAATAGTTTATATAGTCCTTCCTTTAACCTGAAAGCTGCTTTCTATTTATTGCCTTCCTTAATTCTAATCTAATGGTATGCCCATCTTAGATTTATCTTTATAAAGATTTACATATTGCCTATCCTGTCTTAGATTTCGCTAATTAAGGGTAAAGGATACCTGTCCTTCCTAGTAATGCTATTTAACTATTTATAGTCTATACACATCCTAAGTTTTCCGTTTTTCTTTGGGATAAACAGTACTAGATATCCTACTAATAACTATAACAGTCTAATGTATCCCTTGCGTAAGTTCTCCTAGACAAACTCCTTAAGCGCTACTAACTCTGTTTTAGTAAGCTTATAGATTAGAAAGAACTTTAGACTTATCCCCTTTTCTAATTCTATCTTATAGTCCCATACTGTATGTTCTAACAGCTTTTTACTTTCTAGTAACCATAACTTTTTACCATACTTATAGTATCTCTTTGGTACATAACTTAAGCCTCACTTAGTCTCTTTGTATATTGCTCCGACTTGGTACTATACCAACTTGGTTTGCTGTCGCACTTTGCGCCGTTAAGTATTCTTAATATTAACCTAACCTATAACCTAATTGATCTTTGGATTATACTCCTATAACTAAGGCATTCCTAATATTGCCTTATCCTATCCCAACAGTAGGATATTAAAAGACATTCTCACTAGTCTCCCTTTAATAGTTAACTAAATAGGTCCTGTTTTAAGATTAATAATATCTCCTCTATAGGCTATCTAATCTCCTAAAATTGTTATAAGTAGATACGGGTGTTCCTTCTATCTATATAATAACCCCATCCTTTCTACTGCCTTTGGTGATATATGGTTTCTTATTGCTCTACTATCTACCAATACTTTAAACTACTAATCTTGCTATTTAACTCGTAAATTTAGGTATTAACCTTAAATTCCTTTAAGGGTCTAAGGCTCTAACACTAGTTCCCTCTGGTTATATACGCCTCCTCTTTTCCTAACTGCTGGCTGCTAGATCCTGCTTATACTTAATCTAACTTAGGCTAATACTTAGTTTGTTTCTTTTCCTTTATATACCATAGATAAGTGTTCTCTAGGCACTCCCACCACTGTTATCTATCTAGGCATTCTTCTATAAGGAATCTTCCTGGTTAAAGTATTAAGTTCCCTTAACCTTATACTTCTACTAGGTGCTATCTATGTATATACTTGGCATTTCTGAACCACTTTTCTTCTGGTGCCTAATATATTCTTACTAGGTATTTCCGGTTCTTATTCTTTGGTGCTCTATATATGTTATACGTGTTATCCACACAAGCTATCCACGATAGTGTATAATACGCTGTATATTTTAGGTTAACTCTTAGCTTATCTTTGCTCTTAAGTTTAAACCTATACCTAGTTAACCTGACCACTAGTATCTCTATTACGGGTACTAAGATTTGTTATTCGCTTCTCTAGTCCCTAGATCCTTCTTTTAGGTTCCTTAATATTATAATTAATGCCCCTTTAATATAACTTATACGTTTTTCTGTAATGGGTTAGTTTTAGATAACTTTTTTATTTATCCACATGTAAAAGTCTTCCTATTTATTGTTATGTCATTGCCTATACCACTTTCCATACAACTGGTTTAATGTGTATGGTTTATCCGTAAGAAAGTACCTTATTATCGCTGCGTTATAATATCCTTTAGTATGTCTTTCTTTAAACCTAGTTAGAATATCTAGATCCTTTTCTTATTCTAGTTTATCTAACTACTTTACCCTAGGTGTCCCTGCACTTAGCCTATTAATAACTCTTTATACGGGTGCTCTATCCCTTATATAACCTAGTATAGCTAACCTCTTGTCTAGCTTTTGCTCTTGCTATATAATAATTCTTATCCTAAACTTATTTATAGTTTCTTGTTTTCTGCGTCTTGCAGCTAAATCTTGGAAGTTGTCTTACTTCTTAATCCTTATATTAACTGTTCAATCTTTAGGCTGAACACTATATTCACCTAGGACTGCTGACATTCTTATTCGTTCCCTAAACTTGTAGTTCTTAAACTTGCGTCCTATACTTATTTATTTGTCTATAAACTAAGTCACTGCTCTTTCCTATTGGTTTTTATCCGTTATGGGTCCTTGGGTGTGTCTTATCTTATCTTAAGAATTTTAAGCGTCTTGTATCTCTTCTTAAGAATCTTAAGCCTGTGGCCTTTTGCCTTTATTGAGTGATAAACTAGCACTAGCAGTTATATGCTTACTTAGTTTCTTTTAAACGTTGCTCCTATTGTCTTATAAAGCAATAGAAATCGTATTTAATAGTATTATAATACCCGTTACTGAACCTTGTTCTATAATAGTCTTAGTCTCTACTTCTGTTTTAACTTCTTTAAGGTCTGCATACTCCTAGTAAGCTGCCTTTATTACCTTATTATTGGTAAATGCTTCGCCTATATTAAATTTATTATCTTTAATGTCCGATCTATAAGCTAGTTTATTAGTTCCTCTAAACTTAGATAATAATAGCTCCTACAGCTAATAGCTTGCGCCATACTTAGCGTCCTTATAAATTTGGTATACGTTGTTATAACAAAACACAAAACTGTTAATTAAACACTCTTTTATTCCTTGTAGTACACTATTATCCCTCTATATATATGTGCCATCTGCTGGTCTTGTTCCCTTTACTATATAGTTACTCTAACCACCTTTATAGTCTCTGGCGAAATAACCTTGTTTTCTATAATTTATGCAAGCTCTATCTCTAAACCACTAATTTTACTGTGGAGTCCGCCTAAATATCTTCTGCTGCTAAGATCCCTGGTTTAGCCTCTACTCCTTAGTCCTTTAATTACTAGATCCTTAACCTCTAGGTTTTTATAATTTCTTTTTCTATTTTTAGGTTTCTTTGGTACCGCTTAGGTCTATTAGCTCTGCGCCATTCCATAGTTTTTAACTCTATGTTGGTCATTGCGTACTCTGCGCCTTATATAACTATAGAACTCTATCTTGCCCTTTCTTAGCTTATTCCCTTTAATAGATCCTATTATTAATCTTTATTAACTAGTCTATTAACTCTCTTAAAGTATCCGCATCTTCCATTAGGATAATTGCGTCCTAGACTTTAGCCTTAAGTCCTTGCTTATACTGTGCTATAAGCGCCTTATTATTCCACTTAACCTATATAGCTAGTGTTTAAAACTGCGTTGTATACTTAATTACTAAAGTGCGTTGTACTAAGTTCTGAAGCTTTTGTTCTGCTATAGTTATAGCCTCTAGGTCTCTAAATATCTGCATTAGTTATTCCGCAAACCCGTTCTAACTAGTAAATATGTACCGTATATCCTGGTTGGTAGTTGTTATGCTATTGGCCTATATCTCTATAAGATATGGTTTAAACCACTTAAGTGCTCTCCCTGTTAGGAATAATCCTGTATAGGCTACTTAATCTAACGATATTGCTAACTTCGCTCCTTTTTATATAACCTTAAAATGTATCTGCGTAAGAAACCCTTTAAGCTTTAACTTCTCTTCTAAAAATCGTTTGATTGAAGGTAACTTGATCTTTACTGCTCCAATCCCATTAATGCGTTCTTTAAGTATCCTGCTATTGTCCTATAAGTGATCAATTATTTCCTGTAACTGACCTCTTGTAACCACTTAAGAATCCATATCTGCCATACTAGTATCTCCTAACCCTGAGCCTGAGGTTGTGGCTGCTGTTAATATCGTCGTGACTGGTGCTTTAGGTGGCATGTTGTTCAACCTTATTTAATACCGTAACCTTAGTAGTAAATGTGTAACGGAACCTTGTAGTAGGAACTACAGTAGGTCCTATTATTGGGCTGGGTATATAGGTAAAAACAGTGTCAACAACGTAATAATAACTAGTGGAGTGGTTGCCCAATAGATTAACTCTAATTATATTCTAAGATTTACTACAAAGAGAGAACTATCTGGGTAGGGACTATAGTCCTTTAAATACACAACCATACGCCTAAGAAATCCCTTCGCTCCGTAAGGTATGTGTGCTCTATATGCTCTATACAGATCACACAGATTATATAGATTATATAGATCACATTATGTAATCTCGGCTACCATTCCTCGTTATATGGTTCCACCAGATCCATCCTAGACCGTGCCTATATTAACTAACTAGCTTCCTCCAACTCTTCCCCAAGTAGTTGTAATATCGTACTTAAGCTGTCCGTAACAAGAATAGCTCCACCAGTTTAGTAAACCTTAGGCGCCCCTCTAGTAAACCCTTAATTAAATCCTCTAATGGCTAAGTAAAATTAAAAATAAATAAAAACCTCCCTTACTAGCAAACCGTACCTAGGCTACTATAGCTGCGCTTCTATAGTATAGGGAATCTACTCCCCTTAAGATAATAACCGGGTATATAATTATAATATAACCAAATATAGAAAAAGCAGAGGGGCTTAGGGGATAATTAGAAATAGAAGTCCTTATAGAGATTTATAAAAAGGTCTATAACGCTGTTACAGTCTAACACCTTAGGAGCGGAGATATTAGAGTCACCCTAAAGGATTAATAGGTAAAGGAACGAGCTGTAAGGGTAGGGGATAGGCTAGGAGAACACATTAGTATAAAAGTACTCTGTAAGGATTACCTAGTCGAAGTCCTAGCGGTTCCTATAAGCCTTAGGGTAGAAAAGGGACGCTAGGTAGACAACACAGCAATTATATAAGAGATAGTAAGACAAACGGAACGCCTTATACTAGGACTTAAGATCACCCAAATCCAATAGCTTTGTTAGGAAAATGCAAACTAAGTATATAATAAGAATAATAAGAGGATATAAGGGTCGCCAGAGACTTGCTAGGGAGACGCTGGACGAACGCATAGCTCCCTTATTGTTAGTATATATATACTAGGAATGCAAAAACTCCTTATCCAAAAAGGAATAATTATAAATGGCCTTATATATAATACAAGGCTCTATAACTACAGACTACACCTAGAACAATGCTATTGCTATATATAATAGGAACATACCTAATCCATATACGCAGCACAGGTGTACTACGGCCACTATATAGGCCTCCATAATACAAGACACTGCTTAAATTAAGACTAAATAAAATGCGCAAATTGCTACTAAAGCACATATAAGGCGTAGGAGAGAGAAGACTGCATTAAATATAGGAAACGGAAGGCAAGGGCTTAATAGCTACGGGAATAACTGCACACTAGGTTATATAAATAGAAATAATAGGCGATAAGCTAGTAGGACGTAGGTGCCTTTCTAGCGTTTCCTACCTTTAATACTAGGGGGCTAGGCTAGCCATCCTAAGCCTTAACGGGCTAGAAGCAATACCGTATGACATTACTAGACCAAATAGGGATATAAGGGTTACAGGGGATATAAGGGAGAGGACGCCCTATAGGTAGACCCTTATAGACAGCTACAGTAAGCTTAAGACTAGGACAATTAAGAATTAGACTTAATACGGCAAATATAACATTCGCAGCCAACTTATAAAGGGTATATAGCTAACTAGTAAAAATAAGGGAAGAACTGGAAATAATAACAGATTTAGATATAGAAGCGTTAATAGGAATATAAGACACGGGAACGGAAAGCTCTATATAAAATAAGTAGGGACTAAGGTGTAGACACAAGAGATAGAAGTTCTAAATATTCTAGAGAAAGTAAAAATAGAAAAAGCGAGGAACAAAGGAGAGATAAAAGACCCTCGCTAGGGGTCCGCCACCTATCCATTATATAATATAACTACGGTAATACAAACCACCGTCTCGTAAGGCCCCTACTAGACAGTCTAAACCTAGGAAAAAATTATATCCTTACTATATAAGAACCGTACTATAATACCTACACACAATTAATATACTACCCCTAAGGCTTCCAGCTCCTATACAAACTAAAAGCAGCTATACGCATATGCTTTATAATTAGCAAGACTATTAGCCTATCCTTATAGTTATAGTAGGCAGTTAACCTAGATATTGCAGTTATAATAATCTAGACATATAGGGGACCGGTATAAATTATTAATATATATAACCCTAGGGTTAAAGGGGTCCCGCAAACAGAGAATATTATATTGGTAATAAGCTTACTAGAAACTAAAGGCACAGAGTCTATCCTACTAGGAGATATAAACCTCCACCACCCGCGGTAGGGGGGTATCTATATTACTACTAAATAATAGGTAGAGTACTTACTAAGAGCTATAGACATCTAGGGCCTTAAGCTAGCCACCCCCCTAGGAGTAACTATATGGTAATAAGGCACCGCCGGAGGTATAATTAACCTTATATTTATGGATGAAGGCCTATACCAGAGACTTAAAAGGTGCAACCCTAAAAAAGAATAGGCACTCGCTTTAAACCATATCCCTATTTAGATATAACTAGATCTGGATATTAAAGTATAACTAAATAGCAAAAGATACGCAATAAGGAAGCTTAAGATAGATAATTTCCTTAATACAGTTGAATAATAACTTTAAGACCTAGAAGAAATCTACCTAATACCAAACAAGCGAGGCTTATTAGCCACCCCTAAGGAAATTAACTGTAGACTAGAAAGGATCTAGGCAGCAATTAAAAATAGGCTAGAAGAGTACTGCCCAGTCTTACGACTAGGCCCCTATACGCGACACGCATAGTCCGCACAATGCGCGGTTCTCGTCGCCAGCTAATAATAAGTAAAAAGGAAATATATAAGCAGTCATAACCCTAAAGACAAGAAACGATATAAAGATATAAGAAACCAGTTAAAGAATACCCTAAAAAAAGAAGTAAGGAATAACTAGAGACAGTTTATAAACGAGCATACTTCTAACCCAAGCCTCCCCCATAATAAAGGCCTTTAGGCTATAGCGAAATAGGTAAAAAAAAAAAAGGTAGGGCGCCTAGTAGAAGATCTACACCTACTACCCCTATAAAGAGTAGGGGAATTATAGGCTACTAATAACAATAATAAGAAGGCAAAGATCCTTATAGAAAGGTTCTTCCCCTAACCGGCTCTAGTAGACCTTAGTAATATTACGGGTAAAATACTAGTGACTTGCCTACGGGTTAACAGCGATATAACAATAGAGGAAATAGCTAGAACTATTAACCGCCTTTTAAATAATACAGCACTAGGACTAGATGGGATTCTAAATAAGGCCTTAAAGACCTATGGACTATTTATAGCACCCTAGCTTATAGATATAGCCAGAGCATGCTTTGCCATAGGCTACTACCTATAACTTAGAAGATCTATAACGACGGTTATCCTATAAAAAGAAGGTAAAGTAGATTACTCAGTCCCAGGAAGCTACCGCCCTATTGCCTTAGAAAATACCCTTAGTAAAATCTTAGAAAGGGTAATAGCGGACTATATAGCAGATATAGCTAAGGAACACGCCCTACTACTATAAAGCTAAATAGGGGCAAGAAAGAACCGCTTAATACTATTAGCACTTATACTACTTACTGCCACCATTAAATCTGTATGGGCGATGCGAAGGGACTTTATAGTATTAATGCTTAGCCTAGATATTAGTGGCGCCTATAATAACGTGCCCTATAAGCATCTCCTATATATCCCTAGGGCAAAGGGCTTCCTAGAATGGATTATATAATTTGTCTAAGGGTTTACAAGCTAGAAAAAAACATTACTAGTCTTTAACGGATACCAGAGCCCCCCTATTATAATCACAACAGAAATACTACAAGGATTACCCCTCTCGCCTATACTCTTTCTCTTCTTTGTAAGTAACCTACTTAATTCCTTTAAGGAAGGGGCGACCTAGGGGATAGGCTTTATTAATAATATAAACCTAATTACATACGGGCCAACAGCCGCAGAGAATTATAGAACATTAGAGAAAGCCTATAATACCTATATAGAATGGGCAAGATGATATAGAGTCTAATTCTTACTAGAGAAATACCAGCTAATCTACTTTATAAGAAAACGTAACTAATCTATAGATCTTTAGCATATAATCTATATCTAAGGCTTTAGGGGTTAACCAGTTTAGGGCCTAAAGGTATTAGGAGTATGGGTAGATAGTAAGCTCTGGTGGAGCGTATATACGGCATAAGCGGCCTATAAGGGCCAAGTATAGTACATCATATTATCTAGGATTGTTAATTCTATATGGGGCCCATACTTCTAGAGGTTATGCCTATTATATATAGCAGTTGTCTGGCCAACCATAACGTATAAATCCAGTATTTGGGCCATTAGAGAAACCAAGAAAGGCCCCCCTAAATTGCTCCTTAAACCACTCTAGAAGGTCTAAATAGCCTGCCTCTAGAGTATAATAGGCGGGTATAAGTAAACGGCCACAGTACTACTAGAGAAGGAAGCTAATATCCCCCCCCTATAACTATATATTAAAGCCACTGTAATACAAAGGGCGCAAAATAAACGCAACTCTAATGTTATAAAGTATATCAAAACACGCCTAAATAAACTATAGAGGGACCTAAGGGTGCCCTATAGGAGAATAAACCAACAACCCCAAATTAGGGAAGATATATTAGAGAAATAGGTAAAGAAAGCAGAAGAAGAATGGTGCTGCTTTAGGGCCCAGGCCTATATAGAGGAGGAAGGGAGACGTGTAAGAGGCTAGTAAAGATAACAGTAAAAGAGAGAAAGGAGCTAAAGTAGAGTATAAAGGAATGCTAGAAAACCATCTACCGCAATGCAATACTAGTTAGACTAACGCTAGAGAGGCGTATAGGAGTTAAAGGTATAGAGGCTAACTTAGGCAAGAGGAACCCAAGCCGTAGCATAGTTAATGCTATAGGGGGTAAATACTTAAGGGCTCCGAAAAGGCCTAATAAAGGCAGAAAATACAATAGCAACACTCTTAAGAATAGGAATAATAGGACTAAAAGATTGGCTCTACTGGGTAGGTGTCCTAGTAGGTAGCCTAAGATGCGAATATAGCTAGCCAAGACAGATACTAAAATATATAATACTGTTATACCCTCTACGCACTAACTAAGAAGCAATACTCTTAGTAGCTAGCATAGAGAACTATACTATACTGCTCTTAATATAAAAAGGCCTTAAAGCGGTTACCTAGTGGCTTATTAGTTAAAACGTACTAGACCAGTTCTAGGTTGTAAAGGAAATAGTAACGGAGGGCAAAGGGGCGAGTTATAGGCACCCCTTAATAACTCTACAGTAATAGAGTAAAGTTTGTGATACTAGCGCGTCCGTAGGCTTGTTACGGCAGCAGTGGTTCCTAAGGAGGTTAAAAAGTAAGGTAGAAGAGTACTACCGGTAACTCGCAGGCGCTAAATAGGCGAGTCCCAAAAGGCAGGGAGATGGATTATAGGGTTTTCTTAAATAGAGTTTTCTCCCTATATGTAAATAAGGAGTAGTCCGCGTGGGCCTAATAGGGATCCGAATTGGACGTTAAGCAATGAATAATATAGTTATAGAAGCTTTCACAGGCCATTATTTATTAGGAAAATAATATATAAGGCATATTATTATATCTATTTTTAGGGTAAGAAAGTTCTTCGGTTTTTGTTCTATATCTAGTATTTCTTAAATCTAATTTTTATACTATTTTTTCTTGCCTCCTCTATTAGGGGCCTAATAATACCTCTATTTTATACCCAATTGCTTTTTTAGATCTAGTTTAGGAATATAGCTTAGTAGTTTTAGACCTATAGTTATAAATATAAAATAGGTATAAAAACTGCTACAGTCTAAAGGGATAAGTTAGTAGACCTAGTGGGAATAAGTAAGTTAGTTATTAAGTATATATTTGTAGAAATAATATATTAGGGGATTCTGTATATATATACCTACTTAGCTTAATCTAAATTACTTTTTTACTAGAATTACGGGATATGTATAGGGAAGAAAATGTTAGATAAGGTATAGAGCTTAGCAAGCAAAGTAGAAAACTGTTTTATTATTAAAATTTAGCAGAGTATAGCAGATATAAGGCTAACCATCTAGCATAAATAAATTAATATAGTAAAATAAGACGGAAATTGGTTAAAAGCTAATAGGAGCTAATAGGTACTATAAAGCTAGGTATAATAGAAGCTGGTATAGAACTAGTAGAATATAGTAGAAAATATAACGAGAGATAGAGATTAGTAGAGTACTAATATAATCTAGTAGAGAATAATATAAGAGGTTAAGACGGATAAAGAGTTAGTAAAATCCGGCAAAGAGTAAGATAAGAAGTTAAGACGGGTAGAGCGCCTATAGGGTCTAGTAGGAAATAAAATAAGAGATAGGAACTAGTAGAAAGCTAATAGAATTGGATAGAAAATGGGATAAGGAGTGGAAACTAGTAGGCGCTAATAGAATCTAATAATAAATATAATAAGAATAGGAGACTAGAGGTTACTAGGTAGTACTTAGTAGAAAAGGTGCCATTAAGATAGGGCGTCGCTAGACTTTAGTAAAACTCTTAAGCTTTATAGATTTTAATAGGTTATAGTAAGTTATCTTAGCTATAATACTAGCTATTAACCCATTATAGTATATATTAAGGATAGTAATCTAGAAATAAAAATATATATTACTCTATACTAAGAAGCTATAAATATAATTTATATATAATTTATATGAACTCCCTTTATATATTTTATAAAAGATATCTAAGATTAGAAAAACTCTGGAGCTCTTGCTGCACCTGGCCTAAAAAGACTAAAACCAACTAAAAGAACCCTAAAAAACACCTAGAGAATCCCCCTAAGATGCATACATCGTAGGGGAGGCATATGTTAAACGATGGTAGTTTGCACTTGCGCGCGACCGCTAGAACCATGCCTAGCAATGGCCCTCTATAATAAAGATAGGCGAATACTATACCATAAAGTGGAAATACCTTTATTAAGAAGGCATCTAATAAAATATAAAGCCTATTGGACGCGTCTAGTATCTAGAATTGCGGGGGAGTAACTGTTAGCTATAACAATCTAATACAGCTAGCAGAATAGCTCCGCCAGTCCAGTGAACCTTAGGCGCCCCTCTAGTAAACCCTTAATTAAATCCTCTAACGGCTAAGCAAAATTAAAAATAAATAAAAACCCCCCTTTACTGGCGAACTATACCTAGGCCACTATAGCTATGCTTCTATAGTATAGGGAACTTAACCCCCTTAAGATAATAACTGGGTATATAATTATAATATAACTAAATATAGAAAAAGTAGAGGGATTTAGGGGATAATTAGAAACAGAAGTCCTTATAGAGATTTATAAAGAGGTCTATAATGCTGTTACAGTCTAACACCTTAGAAGTGGAGATATTAGAGTTACCCTAAAGGACTAATAGGTAAAGGAATGAGCTATAAGGGTAGGGGATAGGCTAGGAGAGCGTATTGGCATAAAAGTACTCCGCGAGGACTACTTAGTTGAAGTCCCAGCGGTTCCCATAAGCCTTAGGGTAGAAAAGGGACGCTAGGTGGACAACATAGCAATTATATAGGAGATAGTAAGATAAATGGAACGCCTTATACTAGGACCTAAGATCACCTAAATCTAATAGCTTTAATAGGAAAATGTAAACTAAGTAAATAATAAGAATAATAAGAGGATATAAGGGTTGCTAAAGACTTGCTAGGGAGACGCCAGATAAATATATAGCTCCCTTATTATTAGCACACATACACTAGGAATATAAAAACTCCTTATCTAGAAAGGAATAATTATAAACGGCCTTATATATAATACAAGGCTCTATAACTATAGACTACGCCTAGAATAATACCACCGCTATGCATAATGGGGACACACCTAATCCATATGCGTAGTATAGGTGTGCTGCGGCCACTGTGCAGGCCCCTATAATATAAGATACTGCTTAAATTAAGACCAAACAAAATGTATAAACTGCTACTAAAGCATATATAAGGCGTAGGAGAGAGAAGACTGCATTGAATATAGGAGATGGAAGGCAAGGGCTTAATAGCTGCGGGAATAACTGCACGCTAGGTTATATAAATGGAAACAACAGGCAATAAGCTAGGGGGGTATAGGTGCCTTTCTAGCGTTTCCTATCTTTAATACTAGGGGGCTAGGCCAGCTATCCTATGCCTTAATGGGCTAGAAGCGATGCTGTGTAATATTACTAGACTATATAGGGATATAAGGGCTATAGGGGATATAAGGGAGAGGACGCCCTATAGAAAGACCCTTATGGATAGCTATAGCAAGCTTAAGACCAGGACAATTAAGAATTAGACTTAATGCGGCAAATATAACATTTATAGCTAACTCTTAAAGGGCATATAGCTAACTAGCAAGAATAGGGGAAGAATTAGAAATAATAATAGATTTAGATATAGAAGCGCTAGTAGGAACACAAAATACGGGAATGGAAAGCTCTATACAAAATAAGTAGTAACTAGGGTGTAGATACAAGAGATAAAAGTTTTAAATATCTTAGAGAAAGTGGAAATAGAAGAAGCGAGAAATAAAGGAGAGGTGAAGGACTCTTACTGGGGGTCCGCTACCTATCTATTATATAGTATAACTGCGGTAATACAAACCACTGTCTTGCAAGGCCCTTACTAAATAGCCTAGACCTAGAGAAATACTATATCCTTGCTATATAAGAGCCGTATTACAATGCCTATATATAATTAACATACTGCCCCTAAGGATTCCAGCTCCTATACAAACCAAAAGCAGCCATATGTATGTGCTTTATAATTAGTAAGGCTATTAGCCTATCCTTATAGTTATAGCAGGCAGTTAACCTAGATATTATAGTTATAATAATCCAGATATATAGGGGACTAGTATAGATTATTAATGTATATAATCCTAAGGTTAAAGGGGTCCTATAAATAGAGAATATTATATTGGTAATAAGCCTACTGGGAACCAAAGGTATAGAGTCTATCCTATTAGGAGACATAAACCTCTACTACCTGCGGTGGGGGGGGTATTTATGTTGCTGCTAAATAATAGGTAGAGTGCCTATTAAGAGCTATAGACACCTAGGGCCTTAAGCTAGCCACCTCCCTAGGAGCAATTATATGGCAATGAGGCACTGCCAGAAGTACAATTAACCTTATATTTATAGACGAAGGCCTATACTAGAGACTTAAAAAGTGTAACCCTAAAGAAAAATGGGCACTTGCTTTAGACTATATCCCTATCTAGATATAGCTAGATCTGGATATTAAGGCGTAACTAAATAGTAAAAGATATGCAATAAGAAAGCTTAAGATAGACAGCTTCCTTAATATAGTTAAATAACAACTTTAAGACCTAGAAGAAATCCACCTAATATTAAATAAGCGAGGCTTATTAGCTACCCCTAAGGAAATTAACCAAAGGCTAGAAAGGATCTAGGCAGCAATTAAAAATGGGCTAGAAGAGTACTGCCCGGTCTTATAACTGGGCCCCTATACGCGATACGCATGGTCCGCATAATACGCGGTTCTTATTGCTAGCCAATAATGAGTAAGAAGAAAATATATAAGTAGCCATAATTCTGAAGATGAGAGATAATACGAAGATATAAGAAACTAGCTAAAGAATACCCTAAAAAAAGAAGTAAGGAATAGCTGGAGATGGTTTATAAATAAGCATACTATTAACCTGAGCCTCCCCTATAATAAAGGTCTTTGGAGGATAGCGAAATGGGCAAAGAGAAAGGCGGGACGTCTAGTAAAAGACCTACACCTTCCGCCCCTGCGAAGACTAGGTGAATTACTAGCTATAAGAGACAATAATAAGAAGGCAAAGATCCTTATAGAAAGATTTTTTCCTTTAACCAGCTTTAGCAGACCTTAGCGATATTATAGGTAAAGCACTGGTAATCTGCCTAAGGGTTGACAGCGATATAACAACTGAAGAAATGGCTAGAACTATTAGCCGCCTTTTAAATAATATAGTACCAGAACTAGATGGGATCCTAAATAAAGCCCTAAAGACCTGCGGACTACTAATAGCACCTTGGCTTGCGGATATAGCTAGAGCATGCTTTATAATAGGCTACTACCTAAGACTTAGAAGAGCTATAATAACGTTTGTCCTATATAAAGAAGGCAAAGTAGACTACTTACTTCTAGGGAGCTACCGCCCTATTGCCTTAGAGAATACTCTTAGTAAGATCTTAGAAAGGGTAATAGCGGACTGTATGGCAGATATGGCTGAGGAACACGCCCTACTACCATAAAGCTAAATGGGGGCAAGAAAGAACTGCTTAATACTATTAGCACTTACGCTACTCGCCGCTATTATTAAATCTATATAGGCAATACGAAGGGACTTTATAGTATTAATGCTTAGCCTAGATATTAGTGGTGCCTATAATAACATACCCTATAAACGTCTCCTATATATCCTTAGGGCAAAAGTGTAACAGTTCACCAGCACTACGCTGAGACACGAGACCGTCGCCTAAGAGGCTCCGAGACACAATCGACGCCACCCTCGTATGTCTCGGATACGGTCAAATATTGAGTCATAGACTACGGAGTTCCGGGTCTACTTTCATGTATTTAGTTCACTTGATTTCCATAGATTTACAATAAAGTTGCTCATTCAATACCCACACTTGCACTGTTACAAAAAGGCTTCCTAGAATGGATTATACAATTTGTTTAAGGGTTTACAGGTTAAAAAGAAATATTACTAGCCTTTAGCGGATACCAAAGCCCCTCTATTATAGTTGTAATAGGAATACCACAAGGATTACCCCTCTTGCCTATACTCTTCCTTTTTTTTATAAGTAACCTACTTAACTTCTTTAAGAAAGGGGCGACCTAGGGGATAGGCTTTATTAATAACACAAACCTAATTATATACAGGCTAACAGCCGCAGAGAATTATAGAACACTAGAGAAAGCTTATAACACCTATATAGAATAGGCAAGACAATATAGAGTCTAATTCTTACTAGAGAAATACTAGCTAATCCATTTTATAAAAAAACGCAATTAATCTACAGATCTCTAGCATATAATTTATATCTAAGGCTTTAGGGGTTAACCAGTTTAGGTCCTAAGAGTATTAGGAGTATAGGTAGACAGTACGCTCTAGTAGAGCGTATATGCGACGCAAGCGGCCTATAAGGGCCAAGTATAGTATATCGTATTATCTAGGATTATTAATTCCATATAGGGTCCATACTTCCAGAGGTTACGCCTACTATACATAGCAGTTGTCTGGCTAACCATAATATATAGGTCTAGTGTTTGGGCTATTAGAGAATCTAAGAAAGGCCCCCCTAAATTGCTCCTTAAACTACTCTAAAAGGTTTAAATAGCCTACCTCTAGAGTATAATAGGCGGATATAAGCGAACGGCCACAGCACTGCTTGAGAAGGAAGCTAATATTCCCCCCCTATAACTATATATTGAAGCCTCTATAATATAAAGGGTATAAAAGGAATGCAACTCTAATGTTATAAAGTATATTAAGACACGCCTAAATAAACTATGGAGGGACCCTAGGGCGCCTTATAGGAGAATAAACCAACAACCCTAAAGTAGGGAAGATATATTGGAGAAATAGATGAAGAAAGTAGAAGAAGAATAGTGCTGCTTTAAGGCCTAGGCCTATATAGAGGAGGAAGGGAGACGCGTAAGAGGCTAGTAAGGACAATAGTAAGAGAGAGAAAGGAGCTAAAGAAGAGCATAAAAGAACACTAGGAAACCATCTACTGCAATGTAATACTAGCTGGACTAACGCTGGAGAGGTGTGTGGAAGTTAAAGGTATAGAGGCTGACTAAGGCAAGAGGAACCCAAGCTATAGCATAGTTAACGCTATAGGGGGTAAACACTCTAGGGCTCTAAGAAGGCCTAATAAAGGCAGAAAATATAATGGCAATACTCTTAAGAATAGGAATAATAGGACTAAAAGACTGGCTTTACTAGGTAGGTGTCCTAGTAGGTAGCCTAAGATGTAAATGTGGCTGGCTAAGACAGACACCAAAACATATAATACTGTTATGCCCCTTACGCACTAACTGAAAAGTAATGCTCTTAGTAGCTGGCATAGAGAACTATAAGACACTGCTCTTAATATAAAAAGGCCTTAAGGCGGTTACCTAGTAGCTTATTAGCCAAAATGTACTAAACTAGTTCCGGGTTGCAAAGGAAATAGCAATAGAGGGCAGGGGGGCGAGCGATGGGCGCCCCCTAATAACTCTATAGTAGTAGAGTAAAGTTTATAATACTAGCGCGTCTATAGGCTTGTTACGGCAGCAGTGGTTCCTAAGGAGGTTAAAAAGTAAGGTAGTAGGAGCACCATAGGTGACTCGCAGGCGCCTTGTAGGCGCCTTATAGGCGAGTCTTAAAAGGCGGGGAGATGGATCACGGGGTTTTCTTAAATAGAGTTTTCTCCCCATATGTACATAAGGAGTAGTCTGCGTGGGCCTAATAGGGATCCGAATCGGACGTTAAGCAATGAATTATTATTATATAAAGGGGTTAAGAAGTTAGTATTTTTTTATTTTAGTAGGGTAGAAAAGTATATATAAAGTATATCCGTATATAAGATAGCCTAAACGCCTAGCTAGAAAACTGCTAATTTTCCTTACTAAAATACTATCTTATTAATATAAACCACAGATATAAATGGTGTAGCTTTATTTCCAAGAATGACTAAGGCCTATTGCTCTATTTACGCCGCTATAAATTGCGACCTAAAGCCCAAGCCTAGATTCTACGCGACGATACCAACGTAGACACGCCTCTGTATATCTACCTCGACCTATAGACGGAGCCTAATACAGGGATACACCAATATTTAGCTAGTGGAGGTGGCGAGTTCAAGGGTTTTAGCGCGTTTGGATATCAAGAGGAGTGTGCTTTAGATAATAGGAATAACATACTACGCGATAGAGATTGTAATTAAAGCGGACTACTGTCTATATTATTGTCACTATATATTAAAACTTTTAAGGAGCAGATAAATAAATAAGCCGGTATCCTAATTGCAAGTAATAAAAATTAGGTAGATAATTAATAAGTAGTAATACTATCCTAGGTAATCCTACTAATCTAAGCCATAAACCGCTATTTTTATTCCATCTCTTTATTAGTAAATTCGACTATGCCTTTATAGTATGGCTATATAGTATATAAAGTATAAAAGGCGATATTAAGCGGTTATTAAATAATACCTAGCTTAACTAACTAATATCCTACCTTAGTTTTAAATTAGCGGATAATTGGGGAGGGGAAGTTATATAGACTACTATTAGGTATAGTTAACAAAGAATAGATAAAAACTTATTACGAACCTATTATACATATATAAGGCATCTACTAGCCTTTATATTACTGCGTATACTAAGATATTATACAGGCAATTAAGTTTCTTATTAGTTATAGACCCTTTAGAGATGCCCTTATATACGCCCTAATAAGAGTATACAATACTAGTAATTAGAGGGTCTATAACAAACTATATACCACTAATTAGTGGTAGGAAACCCAGGCACGGCTACCAAATAGCGCAACTATTATACTAGTGCTACTCGCTATAGATAAAACGTAGCTAATAATATATTACAGCAATAAGTCCTTATGGCTAGTATATATTACTATTAGTAATCTTAATTAAAAAACGTGTAGGAAATAGAACTTACCCGCTAACCTACTGCTTGGATTTATTTCTAATATAAAAAGTATAGACTATAATACGCAAAGTGCTTATTATTATAAAGCTATAGAGGAGATATTACTTAATATATAATAAGTAGAAACGCTATCTAATAAGTCTTATAGCGCTTAAAAGTTTCTAGTATAAAGGCATTAATATAGAATATATAGATAGGAGAATCCGCTAATATTACCCCATTATATATGGAATAATAGCAGACTATAAGGAGAAGGTTTTTATTACCGGTATAAAAAGCTAGTAACACTGCATAATATGCTAAGTACCACATAATAGACGCGAAAACCTTTTAGAATATTACTCGCTTAAGATATATAAGTTAACTAAAAAGTAGATTATAGCCTAATAAGCAAATAACATACATTAAATGGATTTAGATTAAGTGTATCCTATACTATACTTTATATAGAAATACGGCCTAGTTAATATACACAACGTAATAATAGCAGATATTCTCTATTAATTGCTAAAAGGCATTGTTATGCATCTTATTAAATAGATATAAAAGATAATAAGTAAAGTTATCCCCGCTAGTAAGAAACAAAAATATTATAGGAAAACTATTTAAGACATTTTAGCAAAGAGTTAGATTAATTAGCGTTTTATAAAAATGCCTTAATATCCTAGCTTAAAAGTATTTTATAATACTCCATTTAATTAAATATTATAGTAAACTGGTAACGAGTAAAAGTTAATCCTAAAGTAACTAATTTCCGCCCTAGCTCTACTTCTTACTAATAAGGCACTATATATAATGCACTTTACTTAGGCGATACTAGATTTTATTACTATAGTATAGTACCAAACTTATAATAAAGAGATATTCTAGTATATGGAGTATACGCTATATTGGATTAATAAACTAAAAGGCGTATTTTAAAGTTTCTAACCTAAGGCAAGGAATTCAAATAAGGGGCATTTTAACTACCTAAAGTTTTATACTATAACTTATTTTATAGATTATATCCACTAGTTTAGCGCTGCTAATGGTTATAATATATTAAACAGAGAAGCTGCCTATAAGTACGCTATAAAGGCGTATTGGAATTAAATAAATAAATAGAATAATTTCAAGTTATAGATCTGCCTCTATAACACCTGGCGCGTATATATGCTAGCGATAGAGAGTTGGTTATTACATTGCAATTCTAGGACTATATCTACTATAGAATATAGTATATTACTATAATTAACTAAACCAACGCGTTATATTAATATGCGATTAACCCCTTAGGATCTAGAAATAGATTAGTACGCCTATATTTTTTTAATACGGTTTTAGTCTTATAAAATGGCGTACAGTAGGGATATTAGCCAATAGTCTTAAAATATCTAATTTTAAAGACGCGCTTATAGTATTTCTTTATAAATATAGAAGGAAGGTTATTAGCTAGAATTCTACGCAAGCTAATATAGACTACTGTGACCTGGACCCTTCTTAGATTAGGCCATACTTTATTTAAGTATATCCCTTCTTAAAATGCTAGAAGCGGACAGGCGTAGATCCAAACAACCTTAACTAAGTAGCTAAGAAAATCGTACACTACGCACTAAATTGGCGAAAGTTAAGTAATTAGAAGCGCGACTATATATAGATGTAGGAATATATAGCCGACAATAGAGATAGGAGAAAGAAGACTAGGCCTATAGGTAGAAGAATAGTAGGATAAATCCAGGTTATTATTACTATATTAGATTATTCTGCTTTAGGGGGTGACAGCCTCCCTCTTTAATTTACTATGGTAATAGTAAACCTTATATAGTACTAAAATAATAGTAGGCCTTACCCCGTCCATAGTATAACTAAGGTTAAGTACTAGTATTTAACTACTGCTAAAAACCTACGCTCCCTGGCTAATAGTATATTTTACTCTATATAGTCTATACTACGAAGTGCTTATATAGTTCCAGCTGGTTATAGTCTCTCTAATCTATTCTATATTAATAACTATATCAACTAAGACCAGTATAATATAATATATTTACCTAATTTCTTAGAAAGAGGGTCTTAAGTTATACTATTATATTAATAGGCTGCCGCTAAAAGGCTATTTTTACTATACGTTTTAACTATATATTCCGTTTAGTGCTTTCTACTACTTTTTACTACTTTCCACTATCTTATTGCTTTACTACGTTCCACCACTTTCTATTATTTTCTACTAATTTCCACTACTTTTAATTTTGTTATCTTCTAATTAGAGGTCTTGGCCTTCGCTAAAATACTTAATATCTATAACTAGGGCTAGAATATTATTAGCGAAAACGGAGATACTCTACCCTATTATTATTTATTACTTAACGTCCAATTCGGATCTTTATTGGGCCTACGTAAACTACTCCTTATTTATATATAGGGAGAAAACTCTATTTAAGAAAACCCCATAATCTATCTCCCCGCCTTTTAGGACTCGCCTACTTAGCGCCTATAAGTTACCGGTAGTACTCTACTACCTTACTTTTTGACCTCTTTAGGAACTACTGCTGCCGTAACAAACCTACGAACGCGCTAGTATCGCAAACTTTACTCTACTACTGTAGAGTTATTAGGGGGCGCCTATTGCTCCCCCCTTTACCCTCTATTACTATTTCCTTTGCAACCCGGAATTGGTCTAGTATATTTAGCTAATAAGCTACTGGGTAACCGCCTTAAGGCCTTTTTATATTACCTATGGCCTACGTAGCTGCGCCTTGACCACCCACCTAAAGGGTGGGTAGTGGATACCCAAATCGCCAGGACATCTCAATCGCCAGGGTTTGAAAAAAATCAATTATATAGCACTACTATAGTAATAATTACAAGTCTTCCTGCTGCTCACGCGCTTTATCCCATTCACTGTATTCATCTATAGAGTCATTAGGAGTCTTAGGCTCTAGTATTAGTGTTTTAGCATGCTTTTTGCGCTTTTTTACGACCTTCTTTTTATCAGCTATTTTTCTCTTTTTAGCTAGTGAATGACCCTCTACAACTGTAATTACCCTAAACTTCTGTATAACCTTTCTAGCATTAGCCGTCTGCTTTTGGCGTCGCTTATTCTTAGCCTTAGTCTCTTTTAGCTGCCATTTAAAAGATCTAAATGCCTAAAGCTAAATCTCTGCCCCGTACATATATTTCTATATAGCCTTATTTAGGTCCTCATTCTCCTACTCCTCCAAATTCTGTCTAATGTACTAAGCTAGGTCGCTTGCCTGCCGAAGTGTTTTTAGTGTTGTGATATTAATAGTTGTTAACCATAGGTCCTTCTCTAGTGTAGCCCTAGGTAGTAGGGGCAGTTTATTAAGTACCTTCTTTAGGTTAAATAGGTAAAGGCCAGTCTCTATAAATACCGTTTTAATTATCGTCTCCTTAAATATGCGCTTTCGTACGTCAGGAATAAGGTGAAGAAATTCTATCTTGTCAATCTTAAACGCGCCAGTATAGTAAGCTTGGTTTACGGCCTTGCCGTACTAGTGCTTAAATGGCTAAAACACGACCACATTAAGCAGCTGTATCTTATGCGTAAGATGCGAGGGAAAGTAGGCTAGTAAGATCTTCTAATTAATATAGTATTGCGTAAATTCTAGTGTCTTATAAGAGTCATGGCCTTCAAGAATTAGGAGTCTATATACACCCTTTATCTAGCTTTATATATAAAGATTAAAGTATTTAATCCATTTAAGCGTAATCTCATTATTTATATACGCTGTATTACTAATACCGATAGTATAGCTATTAGGAATCGTTATCTCCGAGTACTAGCGCATTTAGTAGGTCTTGCCTTTAAAGATAATAAAAGGTTGGATAACGTGGCCGTCTGCACAAATTGTCTCTATAATTGTAATAGATTTACGGCTAAACGCCTTACCTGCCTTACACTGTATAGCCTTATTATAAATAACAAGTACCTTCTCTTTCTTGCCTTGTCCTATTTGTATACCTAATTTGTCCATATTATACATATCCTTATACTGTACTATATACTTCTTAATATCTCTCCCTAACGCGCTAAACCACTCTTTTATAAGAACAGGATCTTTAGCGGCTAGTCTCTTTACCTCTTTAGGTACCTTAGTCCTAAGTATAACCTTTTAACGCTTGCAGAATTGTGTAGCCCATTTAGTACCGCAGGTATATGGTGGTTTAGTAAGATCTATATAACGGTTAACAAGAATATAATTAACAAATTATTTAAGTAGAGAAATGCTAGGGCGCTGCCTAATATCGTTTAGTTATATAATCTATAGCATAATGCCTTCTTCTTCGGTATCGCTGAGTAGCCTATACGTTGCAGGTCGATCTAATTAAGATATTCGTCCAGCAACGCGATTCTTAACGCGACTATACAGGTAAGGATTCTCACGCGTTGCCTCTGCAATTAAGGGATATTCGCTATTATGGATAGCTTAAGCAAGGCAAGCGACCTGATTTTTACTTAATAGATAATCGTTTATATTAGTAGTTGTGTAGTCATTAAATAATTAAGAAAGTTGATTAATTATAGCTATTAAGGTGTCCTGGCAATTTAGGTATCCACTATCTACCCTTTAGGTGGGTGGTCAAGGCGCAGTTACATAGGCCATAGGTAAAAGCAGTATATTATAGTTCTCTATGCCAGCTACTATGAGCATTACTTCTTGGTTAGTGCATAGGGGGTATAATAGTATTACGTATTTTAGTGTCTATCTTAGCTAGCTATATTTGTATTTTAGGCTATCTACTAGGATACCTACCTAATAAAGCTAATCTTTTAGTCCTATTTATTACGGAGCGAGCATAAGCGGTGATAATATATAGCGAAGTAGATATTATTAAGCTATGTACATAAACTGCGTAATAAAGTTAAGACGTTGTGTAAAGAAAGAAGGTAAGAAAACGGGGAGAAAGGGTATATATTATTAGTTTAGTTGCTTAGTCAACACATGTATAAAGTAGAATAGGATTTAAGTAGCGGTTCTAGCAGAACTTAGTAGGATTTAGTAGACTTAGTAAATTGCTGTTAGATTGCTGTAGATTGCCAGCAAATTGCTATAAATTGCTATGGATTGCCGTCTCGTGGTTAGTCTCTTCTTGCTACGTTAGTGGAAATAGGTAGATGTGTGTAAGGTGTTACGGAGGTGTCCTATAATAGTACCCCCCTTTTAAACTCGAGCTTCTGCGAGATAGGATTATATTAGTTCTAGGTAGAGTTTATGAAAGTCTTTTACGGCTTATATAAGTTCTATAGAGTTAACGGGTTCCTATATAGGCTTAGTAAAACCTCTCTATTTTATAAGGTATATATATTTACGTTTCCGTTTATTATACTTAATGTCGTTAATTCTTTTAATAAGGTACTTATCCTTACCGTCCACTTTAACTGGTGGGGGAAGGTCCTAGATCTGTCTAGGCAAGGCGTCTAATATAGGGGCAGCAGGGCGGAGGACTAACGTATAGAATATAGGGTGGATTTTAACTGTATTAGGGAGCTTCAGTCGGTAGGTATAAGGAGAGATAACTTTCTTAACCTTATAGGGGCCGGTGTTCTTCCAATTAAGTTTCTTAGTAGGTTATTTTGTATTTAGATTTCTTATATCTAGCTAAATAAAGTTACTAATTTGGTAGGCTGGTGCTAGGGTTTAGTTCTTATTTACTACGGCTTCGTAAACAGATTGGGCCTATATTATTTTATTAGTAAGGAACTCTTATAGTTCTTCTATCTTCTTTATAAATTCGTTTACTTCTGCAACTTATAAGGTATAATAAGCTAGATAAGGAATATTACTAAAGGGTTTAAAACCTATTCGCAGGTGCTAGCCATAATTAGCCAGGAATAGGAAGACCTTTATGGTTTCTAAAATGGAGTTGTTTGCAGTAAACTTGGTAAATATAAGCCAGTCTATCCAGTCGTCCTATAAATACGACGTGTATATCCAAATATACTGTTCCATTATAGCATTTGCACGTTCCGTTTAACCATCCGTTTTTAGATAATATGCTATAAACAACAGTGCTTTAATGCGGAGTTAGGTAGTTAGTTCTTTCTAAAATATAAAGATAAACTGGCTGCCTCTATTAGAGATAATCATTTTAGGGAGTCTATGGAGTTTCTATATATGGTCCAGGAACAGTTAGGCAATAGCGGGTATTAACATATTAGGGTAGGCGATTAAGTGTCTTATCTTAGATAGTCGGTCTATAACTACTATAATGTTCGTATAGCCTTTACTTTTAGGGAGGTTAACAATAAAGTTAATTAAGATATCCTTCTATCTTCGATTTGGAATAGGCAGTGGCTTTAAAAGGCTATTATACTTCTCGTGCGAAGCTTTAGCTTATTAGCAGGTATAGTAGCTAGAGACGTACCTTCGTATTATATTATGTATATTCGGCCAGTAGTATTCTTATTAAAGCAGTTCTAGGGTTTTTCCTTAGCCTAGATGGCCGGCTACTAGTAGGTTGTATATATATTTAAGGAGCTTAAGCTTAAGTTTATTATAGTTAGGTATAACTAAGCGGTTCCTATAGTACAAGCGGTCTCCGTAAGCTTTGCATTTACTTAAAGAAACCTTTTTAGAGCGTCTAACGCCATCTTGAATTAGCTTAAGCGTCTCTTAGATAAACTTATTGTTTAAGTATTTATTAGCTATAATCTGTTTAATTAATTAATCGGTTATTTTAAGGACGTATATTATAAGATCCTTAGCAGAGGGTTTAAATAGTTTAGGGCAGAGTAGGGTCTAGTTATAATAGAAGCGCGCTTCTTCTTAAGCTGGTACGTTTTGTAAACGTTAAGTTAGGGCATTGGGCTTCTGGCCTTAAACGCCTAGGCGGTACATAATTAAGAATCGGAATTGGGATAGATATTCTAACTAGTAGGCTTAACGGTGGCTTAGCTATTTTGTAGTTGTGAAGTACTATAGGTTCTTATAATTACTAAGAACTTTAATTGGGAATTTAGCTCCTTCTAGTTCTAGTTGCTATTGCTTAAAGCATTTAATAACAGCCAGCAATTCCTTATTATAGATCTCATAATTGCATTTAGCTAGGCTTAGTCGTTTTAAGAAGTATGCTATAGAGTATAATACTCCTTCCTTGTTATATTAAGACAGAATGCCTCTAGTAACGTAATTAGATAAGTCAGCTTCTATAATACTTATTTGGTCTGGGTTAAAGTATTAAAGCACTAGTACAGTAGTAAATATAACCTTTAGATAAGTAAAGGCTTTCTTATATTCCTTATTAAAGATAAAGGCTTTGTTCTTTTAGGTTAAGGCTATAAGGGGTGAAACCAAGGCGGAGAAGTCATTAATAAACCATTGGTAGAAGTTAGCGAAGCCTATAAAGGCTCTTACGTCCTTAACGTTCTTAGGTTCTTGCCAGTTTATAATTACTTTAACTTTCTTAGGGTCTATTTATACGCCATCTATGGAAATAATAAGTCTAAAGTATAGGACTTCTGTTTTATGGAACTTGCATTTATCTATATCTAATTATAGGCCGGCTCCGCGTAAGGCTTACAAGATCAGTTTAATATATTTTTGGTATTTAGCCAGATTATTACTATATATCAAGATGTCGTTAATATAAGCAGTATAGAAAACATCCAGGTATGGACGCAGGGTGTTATTTATAAAGTATTAGAAAGAACTTAGGGCGTTTATAAGACCGAATAGTATTACTAAGTACTTAAATAATCCGTATTAAGTACAAAACGCAGTAAGCCATTTGTCTCCTTTTGCGATATAAAGGCGATTAAATGCGTGGATAATATTAAGCTTTATATAGAAGCGAGCCTTACTTAATTAGTTTAGTGTCTTTTAGATTAACGGGATTAGGTATTGGTTCTTAATAGTGACAGCGTTAAGAGCTTAGTAGTCTATATAGAAGCATAGACCGCCGCCAGGTTTCTTAATAAAGATTACTAGTGCAGCTATGGGTAAAGAACTTGCTCTAATAAATTCTTTATCTAGATGTTCGTCTAAGTACTTCCATAGTACCTAGAGTTCGTTTTAAGACATTTTATATAAGGGTCCAAATTTAGGATGTTTTCCTTCTTTAACTATAATCTTATAATTGTATAGACGGCGTTCTGGTAGCTTATTAGCTTCCTTTTATAAGAATATATCTAGATAATTATGGTACTCTAATAGTACCTTTACAGCGGGGTTAGTGTGCTTCTTTAGTGCTAAGGCCTTCTTAATATCGGCTATTATAACAGTAAAGATTATATATTCTGGTTTCCTGGCAAGTCGTACTAGCAAAATGGCTCCAATTATATAGATATCTAAGGTATTAAGCGGGCTTAGATTATTTTTAGTTTCTTATATAGTTTTTTATTCGGCTTTAGGTTTAGTATTAGGTACGGAGTTAGTATTAGATTTAGGTTTGGGTTCTTTAAGTATCCTTTTTATAGTAGAATACCAGTTCTTCTGGTACTTTTATATATTAAGCTTAAGCTTCTACTTAGTTTAGGGCGTAGTAGTTAGGGTCGGTTTGTATAATTATATATTATTTTTAGGCTCTTAGTAGACGTTGGTAGAAATCTTATATTAGTGGAATTCGGTGGAATTCTTAGGTAGGTAGAATTAGGTGGACTTTTTAGGTATAGGGTAGACGTTAGTAGAAATTTTAAACTAGTAAATTTTAGTAAATTTTTTAGATTTTGGTTTAGGGTATAAATAGCGAGTTATAAGGCACTTCTGCTTATAACGGGGGGCGGTAAATAGAAGCTTAAGGTTGTCCTAATTAATAGTTACCTTATATAGCTTTATCTAGGGTTATTTAAGGATTACTAAGTAACTTAGGGTAGTTATAAAGAGCTTAATTAGTTCTTTATAGTTTAGGCATTGGAGTTTTAGGGCCCCTACGTAAGTAATACGGCCTAAAATAGTGCGTTTGCTATTAAATCTAAATATATTAATATATTAGTTAAGGGGTATTAGGGTAAACCTATTGTTTTATATAAAGATCTTATTAATAAATCCTATACTGCTAGTGTAACAAAGCCTTATAGCAGGAACTACGGTGGACTTATTAATAGGCTAGGTGTGTAGGTAAACAGGAAGTCAATAATATAACAGTAACAAATAATAACTAGTGGAGTGGTTGCTTAACAGATTAACTTTAATTATATTTTAAGATTTACTACAAGGAAAAGAACTATCTAGGTAGGGACTATGGTCCTTTAAATACACATCCGTACTCCTAAGAAACTCTCCTTATATATAAGGTATGTGTTATACGTGTTATATATAGACGTACACTGCGTACCCTATATATACCGCGTATAACATTATATGACCTTAGTTACCATTCCTCGTTATATAGTTCCACGGGTTCCATCCTAAACTATCCCTTAATTAACCAACTAGCTTCTTCCAACTCTTTTCTAAGTAGTTATAATATTATACTTAAAGCGTCTATAATACTATCTCCCTTCTCTTTATCTTCGTCCTTAAAGATTTCTAATATCTCTAAGTTATCTACTAGAGGTGTAATGTCCGTCTAATTAATTTAGTTAATATCTTTACTTATTATACCTAAAGCTCCTTCTTCTTTATAAGCGCAGCGCTATGCTTATACTGTTGCTGCTATACTATCGCTTAGTAAAATAATGCCATCTCCGTATTCTTGTTGTGTAAAAAAGGGGTTAGTTTGCGTTGCGCTGGTGAACCCTTTATCTCGGCAACCCTCTTTGTATTTAGAGTGCACTAAAGCAAATGTTTATTCATCCTACAACGTTCGCTCTATTTTTAATACTGAGTATACGCGTCCTATTACTCTTAATAGTCTTCAAGTGCCCTTATTAATTGCTGCTAGGGTCTTATATTTGGTCTACTGCTATAAAGCTTAAGAGTGACCTAGCGGCCGCTCATAATGAACTTCGTCGTTCTTTTAAGGAGACTGCGCTAGCTCTAAAGGCCCAGTATTGTACTTTTAAGTCTTAATAGAGTGCCTTCGCTTATCCTTAACGTCTTAAGAAAGTTTATAAGAAGGTGCGTTCTAAGGAGTGGAAACTTGTAGAATAAGGTCTTTAGGAACTTGGCAACGAAAGAACGGATTCTCTTTTAGTAGGGAGGGAAGCAACTCTAAATACCTCAGCAGGTGCTCCTCTTAGGTCCCCCTTAGGTAACTCGTTCTTTAGCGATCCTTCTTTATTAATACTGCCTAACCCTTTTTCTTCTAATACTCCTATACCTTTCCTATAGCATTCCTTAAGTTATTTAGTAGTTCCCAGGTAGTCTCTTTATAGCCTATCTACTTTACTTTATACTACGTTTCACTATCAACGTCCTTATAACTAATGATCTTTAAAACTTCCCATTTATCTTCTTCTTGTCCTCTATACGTGTCTGCCTTGTAGACTAGTAGCTCAACATTTCTATATACTGGCTCTAGCATTGCGATATACTATATAGGGTAGATTCTCATTTTCTCTAGTAAGTCTAACTTGTATATAACTTCTAAGATCTTTGCCTTAACTATAAACGGTCCTAGTCTAATATAGTCCAACTTCTTACTTAGTTGTTAACTCTTAAAATTTTTATATAGTAGCCATACTTTATCTCCATCCTTAAGATCTGGTCCCTTAGATCTCTTAGTATTATAGTACCTTTTTATTCTTTCTTGTACTAGCTTAGCTGTTTCTCTAAGATGTATATAAAGATTTATTAAGTTCTCCATTCTTTGCTTAGCTGTGCTACTTATTTTCTTTACTTATTATGGCAATAACAATGTTCTTGGTTTATACCCATAATTCGCCTTAAAAGGTAATATACCTATCCCTTTCTATAGTGTTGCATTATATACAAACTATATAACTGGTAATAACGATACCTAATTATTCTGTGTGTAATTAATATAATGCCTTAAATACTGTTCTAGTGTCTAGTTTAGTCTTTCCGTTTAACTATCTGTTTATAGGTAATATGCAGTTAACATTACTACTTAAACCCCTTATTCTGCTAAGAATACCTCCTAAAATGCCGCTATGAACCTTAGATCTCTGTCTAATATAACTTTTATTAATGCTCCGTGTCTTATAAACACTTCTTTAATATAGATTCTAGCTATATCCTCCGCTAAGATTTCTTCTGTGTATACTATAAAGTATCACTACTTTATTAGCTTATCCACTATTACTAAAATTGCGTTATAATTTTGTCCGGTAATAGAATCTTTTAACTTTAGCAACTTTATAATAAAGTCCTATAATATAACCTCCCATGGTCTTTCTGGTACTTTAATAGGTTGTAGCTCTCCATACGGCTTATACCTTGTTAGTTTGTTCCTTTAGCAATCTAGATACTCCCTTATAACTTATCTCGCTAGTCCCCAGATTTCTTAAATAATGTATTTCTTTTAAAGTCTTAACACTAAGCCTGTAGCTCCGTTGTGTCCTTAAGTTATTCCTTTATAAAACTCTTCCATAAACTCTTTTGCGATTTCTTTTAGTATATACATAGCTTCTTGGTTTTTATACTGCTCTAAGTCTAAATCCTTACTCTATGCTTCTTGGATCTTTTATGCCTATACACTCTCTAGTATCTTATAGGTTTAACTTTCTTCTCTAGTTACTGCAATCTTAGGATAATTATACCTAATTAATACATTTTTATCTTTGTGTAACATTGCTCCTAATAGCTTTTTGTTATTTTGCAACTCTATCTTTCTACTAAGTACGTCTGCTCTTACGTTTTTAGTACCTTTGGTATACTAAATTTTAAAGTAATACTCTATAAGCATCTCTGCCCATCTAACTTATCTTTAGTTTAACTCTTTTGTTATTAGGAACCCTATTAGGTTCTTATAGTCCGTCTTAACTATAAATGGTTTTTCTATGCCTTGTAAGAATGCTTTTTACTTTTTAAGTGCTGTAACTATACCTAATAACTCCTTGTTATAGATGTTGTAGTTTAACTCTAGTGGTGTTATTTTTTAACTATAATACGCCACTAGATGCCATCTATCTTAGTGTCTCTATAGTAAGTATACTCCTAGTATAAAGTCTAATGCATTTATTTCTATAACTATATCTAGCTTTGGTTAGTAGATCTTAAGGATTAGATCCTAGGTAAATAACTCCTTAAGTTCTTTAAACAACTTTCTTTACTTATTACCCTATATCTATAGTTCCTCCTTTTTTATAAGTCTTGTAAATGGCTTAATACTTTTCAACCATTATGCTATAAACCTTCTGTAGTAGTTGCAAAACCCTAGAAACGATCTTAACTATATAACATTCTCCAGTTCTTGCTAGTTCACTATAGCTTCTACCTTCTTTAGGTCCATACTAATTTTGCCTAGCTTAATAATAAATTTAATAAAATCAGTCTTCCTAGTAAAGAACTCGCATTTTTTAATTGCTACTAGCATCTTTTCTTGCTATAGTCTCTTTAAGACCCACTTAATATATTTTTTATACTCCTCCTTACTTACTAAGTAGATAGTAATATTGTTAAGGTATACTATAACAAATTTATTAAGGTGTAGAACCCGCAACTTTTATATAGTTTAATATAACAAACTTCTCGTTTATCTATGCGCTAATAGCATTATTAATCTTAAGCCGGAAACCTTAACACTTAGAAATAGTAGGTCTATATTTAGCGGTAAGTATATAGCCCTAAATTTTCTAGTTCTTATTGGCGGCGTATAATAAAAGGGAGCACCCTATTATTTTTAAAGTTTTACCAGCCCTGTACCTTAAGTAGGAAAAGCGCTAAGTGGTTTTAAATCTTTTAGCTAATAGTATCAATTACTTTACTAGCAATAACTGTAACGGGACTAGCCTAGTTATAGTAGGAATGTCTCGGTGAAATACTTAATAGATAACTATCTGAAACTGTCTGCAACTGTCTACAACTGTCTGCGATTGTCTGCTACAATCTACCGTTTTCTACTAGCGCCGTAACACTAAAGTCCGTCGAAGACCGCGTGCGTACGTACGTATGTATCGACTACTAAGACCCCTAACTGTTTAATTATATAATTCTCTTGTTATTCCTTTCTCTTTTTTACGCAACGTCTTGTTCTCTGCAAGAGCTATATACCTTTAGATTTAGATAGAATTTATATTATTCCTTTAAATCTTCCCTAAAGCCTCTTTGCGCCCTTATACTATATTACGTTAAAACAACTACTATTAAAAATGGCAAACGAACCCAAGTCCCTTTTAATAACTATAAGTATTATATCCCTAGTTAGGGAATAGTTAACTATAATATAATAATTCTTTATGGATGCCTTAGCTTAGTAGCGGGCTGCACTAGAAGCCTAATATTAGTGATTAATAGAAACACTCTGTGAAGAACTCTGTAATATTAAGGCACTTTTATTAAAGACCCTAATAATAATACCTATAAACGAGATTAAAATAACCGTATCTAAACCTAGCCCGTTAAATGCGAATACTAAACTAGTAATAGTAGCTTAACCTATATATATATAATAAACCTAATATCTATTATAAAATCCAAAAAGCTTCCTAACCGTCTAATATTTAATAAAAATTAAAATAATCTACGTCCCTTTATAACTAAGCTCTATTTTAAACTTTTAATAAACTATAACTGATACCCTACTAAAGCTAGTGAGGTTAGCTATAGAATATCTTATTTAAGTAAAGACGCTGTATAAACTATAGATCTATTCTTCTATAATAGCACCTTTATTAATTTTAAAATCTTTATCTCCCTATTAAAATAAATATATAATAATGCTAGCCGCGAATAAATAGCTATTACTAAACTTAAAAACCTATAATAACGAAACTAAGACTTTACTAGCTTCTTTTTAGAATTTTTAGGCCTTATTAGCAAACTAAATTGGAATAAAGCCGCTAAAGTTACTACCCTTTAATAAGCCATTTTAGATAAGATTAAAGCCTAATTAGTAGATAGAGAACTGCCAAAAGACCTATCTAAGTTTATTATAATATATTAACGAATTAATAAGGACCTTTAATATAATAAATAGATTTATTCTCTAAAGTTAACTATACCTTGCGTTTAGAACTCTATAAAACCGGTATATACCCTAAAGCACGATCCGTCTCTAAAACTTAAAAGCCCTATATATAACTCTATAGAACTTAATACCGCTTAATTCTATATAGTCTTAGGAACTAATAAATAAAGAACTTAAGCTATAAATAGAGAATGCTTTGGATATAGTAAAAAGGAATATATTTAAAGAAATTATAAAACCTACCCTTTTAAAAAGGTCCGTTATAGTTCCTTCCAGTTCTTAAATTGTACTTGCTTTATAAATTATACTTAGTTACTCTAAAGCATCTTACCTTTAGTTAACTTGGAAAATAAATAATCTTAAGGCTAAGTTGCGCCTTAGGATAAAAAGTGGAAGAGTATAAGTGTCTAGGCTCTTCTAGCGCTAATATATAATATAACTCCCTTAATATACTTGGCAAAATTTAAATACTTAGAAAATAGAAGGAAGTATAAATCCTAATAGATAGCGAGGCTACTAGTATAGACTTTATTAATACGAACTATATAAAAACTTAACGCCTAAATTTAAAGAAACTTAATAAGCCCTAAGGCCTATAAGGCTTTAATAGTAAACCCTTAATATTAGCGAATTAATATACTACGCTTTAGTAAAAATGCGGATAGGCAAATACCTTAAATATATTTCCCTATTTATTACACTCTTAAAGTAATATAAAGTTATACTTAGATATAGATGGCTAAAATAATACAACTCTTTAATTAGCTGGGTTAAAGAAATACTAAAGTTCCGTATAACCTACTACCAAAGTTATTACTTAAAAAACCATTTACCCTATAAATATGTATATAACTATTCAAATTTAATATAATATAAATTACCCTTACTATAAGCCTTAAACTAAAATAATAAAGCTATAACTGCTAATTATAGTAAAGAATGCGAAGATTTTACACTAAAACCTCTTAGAATTTATATAATATAGGCCGCGCCTTTTATCTTATTAATAAAAAGACGAAATTATAAAATCTTTACTATAACTATAGAAGATATTAAAAAAGCACTAAAACTGAAATAATATACTAATTTTTAACCTCTTATACCTAAAGAGTACTATAATTTAATTAATAAGTTTAAAAAACGATTTATAGACTAACTAGCCCCGTACTAAGATAAGTATAATTTTAAGATAGAACTTAAGCCTAGCAACACTAAAGTTCGGTCTGTTATACGGTATATTATAAGAAGAACTACTTATAATAATATAATATAATAATAAGTATCTAGAAAAAGGATTTATTAGCCCTAGTTAATCTCTATTCGCCTTACTTATACTATTTATTAAAAAACTAGAAGGAGGCTTAAGATTCTATATTAATTATTAATCCCTAAATGCAATTATAATTTAAAACTAATATCCAATTCCCCTAATTTAAGAGACGCTTAATTATTTAGTAAAGGCATGGTACTTTATAAAGCTTAATATAGTTACTACCTTTAATAAAATCCGTATATGTAAAGGAGATAAGAAGTATATAGCTTTTTATATATAATAGGGACTCTTTAAATACCTAGTAATACTATTTAGCGTAAAAAACGGTTCTAGTATATTTTAGCAATACGTTAATAATACGCTTCGTGAATTTTATAATATATTTATTACTGTATATATTAATAATATTTTAATTTACTTATTCTTGCTTTTTAAATATTGGAAATATATTAGAATTATTTTTAAACGCTTGTAAGATGTGGGCTTATAATGCAATATTAAGAAATATAAGTTCTATACATCCAAGGTTATATACTTAGGCTTAATTATATCCTATAATAGAATTAAAATAGACTCTAAGAAAGTTACTATAATTATAAACTAGGGAAGCCCTATTAACGTATAAGATATTTAAGGGTTTCTAGAATTTATAAATTTCTATTATTAATTTATTAACTACTTCTTAGAAATTCCCTAGCTATTAATAAACCTAACAAAAAAAAAATATAATTTAAATAGACAGCTAGATGCGAATAAGCTTTTAATAACTTAAAATATTACTTTATAACTACTTTAATTCTTACCTATTTTAACCCTAACCTTAAATATATTATTAAAATGGACTTATCTAATTATGCCCTAAGGGGAGTATTGTTATAATATAATAAGAACGGCGAACTATATCTAGTAGCCTTTCTTTCTTAGAAACTCGCCCCTACTAAATTAAACTATAAGATATATAATAAAGAACTACTTATAATCATTAAATGCTTTAAATAGTAACGTCCTAAGCTTAAAGGATTGTTATTTTTAATACGCGTGTTAATAGACTATAAGAACCTACAGTACTTTATAACTATAAAGTAATTAATATAACGCTAAATCTATAAGGCTAAATACCTCTTATAATTTAACTTTAAGATTATATACTAACCGGGCAAACTTAATTAGAAGCCTAACGCATTAATATAATAATTATAAGACCTACCTATAAACGCTTTAGATAAACAGATTATAAATTAATTACGGATTTTATTGCCCCCTAAACATTTTAAAAAACCATATCTTATATTTCTAGATATAGAACTTAATAGAAATAAATTAGAAGTTAATAAATAGGAAATAGAAATTAATAAGCTAATAGAATATAAGTATAAGAATAATATATAGATAATAGATATAATAAAAGCGATTTAAACTAGAAAATAATAGTATAAGAATATTATACTTGCTAAATATGAAATTTAAAATAATTAATTATATTATTAATAGAAGATAGTAGTTCCGAATTTTAAACCTTTATAATTTAAGATACTTAATTTTATATATAACTCCCCTATAGTAGGGTATCCTAGCTATATAAAGACTTATAAGATTGTTTAATAAGTATATTACTGGCTTATAATATATAACTATGTATAAAAATACGTCTAACTATATAAAATGGGTGTATATAGAAAACCCTCTTATATAAAGAAGTAAGGAGTACTTTAACCGCTACTAATTCTAATATAAAGATGGTATAATATCTTAATTAACTTTATAGTTGACTTGCCTAATAGTAATAGGTTTATAAATATTATAGTAGTTATAAACCGTCTTATAAAAATGCAATATATAATATCTATAGACTTAATTAACGCGATATTAGTAGCTAAATATTTTATTAAGCACGTTTTTAAGCTATACAGACTTTCTAATTTAATAGTATCTAACTATGGAAGCTAGTTTATTTTAGGCTTTTAGTAAGCTCTATATAAATAATTAAGTATTTAAATATAACTCTTAGCTGTATTTTATCTAAAGATAGATAGTTAAACTAAAATTATAAACGCGATTATAAAATAATACCTATAAATATACTGCTCCTACTTATAAGATAATTAGGAAAAATGGCTGCCTTTAGCTAAGTTTACTACAAATAATATAATAAACGTATTAATAGGCGTAATGCTGTTTTACGCGACCTATAAACAAAACCCTTAACTTAGATTTAAACTATAACCTAAAATTAATATAATAGGACCTATAATTAAATAGATCTAGTTAATTAACGTATATAACTTCGCTAATTAAATAAAGTAGTTAACGGAACTATTATAAAGTAAATTAATATATGCTTAAATAGTATAAGAATAGTATGCAAATAAAGAATAAGCTCCTATATAGGACTTTAAGGAAAGTAATATAGTTTACCTAAATATATAAAACCTACGGACTTAATGGCCTTTAAAGAAACTTAATTAGAAGTTTATAGGTCCATACTAAATTAAAAAAAAACTAAGCCTATACGCCTATAAGCCTAAACTACTAACTAAGATAAAGATATACCTAACGTTTTATATAAGCTTACTACAGCCTTTAAAAGATAATCCTATAACTTATAAAGTGCCGCCGCCACCTTTTATAATTATTAATAATAGTAATAGCTCTTACTTTATTAACTTAATTAATAATATATTGTCGGAATGTTAGTTATGTGACGTGGTCACAAGACCGCGAAGCGAGGCTAGTTAACCTGACCTTGGAGCAACCCCTTACTTCTAGACAATCAATCATCCAACAATTAACAACGCATACGTATTATACAGTGATATTCGTGCCCGTTAATTAAAGCATGTATACCAACACTGATTAGTAGACGTATAGATTAGGAAATACGTAATAGCTAGCGCTTAAGGAGTAGTACTAGAAATAGTTCACTAATCGCCTAGTTCTTGTCTGTTTTATTAAAGGAGAAGACTACAACTTCTACTCAAGCTTAAGAGCGTATATTGGCCTTATAGCTAATATAGCAGATTACTGAGAGAATAGCAGCCTTGCTAAGAACACTTTACAGGTCTAACGGCTGTAGAGAACGTATACACAAACCTTAACCTTAACTATACCCTTACCCTTGACCTCACCCTCGACCTCAACCTTAACCCTCGACCTTAACCTCAACCTTGACCTCTGTTTAAGCCTTAACCCTTAAACTCCCAGACCAAGGACACTCTATAGGCCCTAAGGCTGTAGAGAATACCCTAAACCTTAAATCTTAAACCTTGAACCTCCTTACCTTTAAACCTCCACTTAAACCTTATAGATACTCAACCCATAACTATAATGGAGTGGTATAAGAAGATATCAAAATATAGTAATGGAATCACTGCTGCTATAGCTTCCAAAGATAAGCTAGGAGACTATATAGTAACAAAGGTCTACATATACATATAGGAGAACTTTATAGACTACATATTATAGACAGTATTTAAGGAGGAATTTAAAGGCTTTACTACTAAAGATTTCAGACGCATGTGAATTAATATAAGAGTAAAGTTACGCACTCATCTACTTAAGAGAGGAGTGTATGTGGGAAAGTATAATAGCAGATATTCAATCTTAGAAGCACTATTTAACCTCCTCTAAGAGGAAGAACCTTATAAATAGATAGATAAGGAAATCACAAAAGCTCTTAAGGCAGTCAGCCCTATAATTATAGTGGCGCTACAAGAACGGCTTAACTTAATATAAATAGCTCTGATATCGAATCAAGCTATACCCCTGTTAGTTATAGCCTCTTTAGCTCCTATAACCTCCCCCCACAACCCACTACCTTCCCATACGGTGCCGACGCCTGTAAGCTATTAACTACCTCTACTACCTCTAACGCCTGCAATCTAGCCTATAGCTACAGCCATAACACCTAGAACGTAAATACCTACCCCTATAACACCCCAACTAGCTATTGTATCTATACCCTAGCAAACTGCACCAACCGCCACCTAATAGCAAGCTGCACCTACCTCTACCCAAGATTAACTACTTACTCTCCTTACTTAACTCCTACAGATGTAGAATCAGCAATTATTGCCTACGGTAACTGCCTCTACCCTCCCTTTAGCAACCGCTCCTACCCTACCTAGTCCCCCTTCTACCCAGTATCTTTACCCTAGTACTGCTAATACTGACCCTGCTATGCACCTGCCTATGTATAGTAAAGAGGCAGCCACTATTACTAAGATCTATATAGACGACCAGAAGTATAATAGAGTGAGTAATAGCTTTAACTTTAAGTTAACTATCTTCTATGATATCTATAAGAGAGCTAGTCTACCTCCTAAAGGCTATATAACCGCACTCCTAACTATGCTAAAGGGACTTGCTCAGGATTACTACTATAATAGCAGCCTTTTAACTAGATTATTTACTGAGGCATGTAACCATATGTGTTACTTCTTTAAAGGACCAGAGTACTATTAGAGAAACCTCACTAAATAGAACGCCACTGACTTTTAAGGAATTATTAACAAGAACCCTAATAAGCAAATCTATTAGAGTTTCCAACTACTCCTTAATAAGCTCTTAAAATATTACTACGGATTATACCTAGAGTTTTATACAGACCTCTTCCTTACGAATAAGCTAGTTACCGCTTGCCAAGGAGTACCAGTATACCGTATTGCTATTTCCAACCCTTCTAAAGACCTCTCCCAGTTAATTAGCAAGTTGTAATCTTCTATAGTTATATAAGAGAAGGAATACCCTTCCTAGGCCTTAATAAGACCGTCTTAAGGAACCTACTTTATGGATTGTATATACCGCTATGATATCCGTAACAACCATGACTAAACCCGCTCCTATAGACAAAACACCGTTAGATCCCTAAAGGCCAAGTACTACATTTGCTAAAAGAAGAGCTGCTACTTATAGAAACATATAGAGGAGGAGCGGAACCGTTCTAGAGATAAGTATAAAAGACGTTTTAACAATAACAAGGGCCGCAACGGTAACTTTAAAGAACGCTTCAGACAATACACTATCTACTGTAAAGGAGACAACAATAATAAGTATAATAAGACTTTTAAAGCTCTTGTGCTAAACATAGATACTAACAAAAACACTAATAACAACAACAGCGAGGAAGAATTAGAAGACCCTAACGGCTGCTACCTTACATTATTTAGGACTCTTACTACAGACAAAGCAACCTCTATAAGTATAGAACTAGCTAACAAGGCTTGCGCTTACTTACTTACTATAATCTCTACGGAACCTACTACGGAAACTGACCCGTTTAACTATAATATAACAACCACCGCTTTACGCTATACTTCCACGGTATTTATAGGAATTATAATTAATACTAGTGCGTTAAAAAAGTCTATGGCTGGTTATAGATAATTCTAGGCACTATAGAACGCGGACTAATCTGTAAGACTTAATACCTCAACCAAAGGACAAGTTAACGTGTAGTTCGGTATTAGAATCGCTACCTCTATTAGAACTACGGATGTCGTCACCCTTATAGGCAAGATACAGTTTTATATTGTTTATATAGATACCCCCTTCTTGCTCTACTTAGCGGATATGGACAGACTCCAAATCTACTATAACAACCTTAGAAACGTTGTTATCACTCACACCAAAAAAGTACTAGTAGTGCGATGGTTTGGCCACCCATTTCTCTTATAGAGCTTATTACTACAGTTATATCTATCTAAATCCTTTAACGCGAACCCCTGCTACTTAACAGATATAGAGCTACGGCGCCTATATCATCAATTTGGACATCCCTTAGTTAAGAAATTATAAAAACTACTCTATTATGCTGGCCATAAAACGGATAAAATGGCCATTAAGCAACTAACTAAGTTCTGCTACTACTATTAGAAGTTTAGCAAATTACTAGGCAGATTCCGCTTTACCCTATAAAACAACGTTAATTTTAACTACAATATTATTATTAATATTATGTACATTAGCAGATCACCCCTCCTACATATTATTGATGAAGGAACGCGATTCCAAGCCAGTAGATAGCTATAAGATATTAGCGCTAAACACACATAGGACGTTCTACGGATGTGCTAGATTAATACCTACTTAGGGCCACTAGACCTAATTACCTATAACGCCAAAAAGAACTTCGTTAGTAAGAAATTCAAGTAATATGCTACCATTATAGGAATTAGTATAAAGGGAGTACTAGTTAAAGCATATAACTCTATTAGAATAGTAGAGCGCTACTATAGTCCATTATACTAAGCCTATCAGATCATTATGACTAAAATCCCTAAAATTAATAAGGAGATGGGACTTTAAATAGCGTTTAAAGCAATTAATGATTTAGCTAGCCCTAGAGGACTAGTTCCCACACTTTTAGTCTTTAGAGCTTACCCCCAAATAGTCAAATCCGATGCACCATCCCCTATGGTTATATAACGCGCTACCGCAATTAAAAAGGCTATGGTAGAGATACAGAAGCTATAAGCTAAACGACAGATCGCTGACGCGCTAAATATGCAAAACGGACCCAATGCTAATGCGATTTATAATCTCCTACTAAATTCACCTATTTTGGTCTAGAGAGAAGGAAATACTGGCCAAAGCGGCTATTAGGATAGGCCATTTACCTTACTTACTATTAAGGGTAAAATATACACTATTAAACTGTCTAGTAGACCTACAGCCTTCTAATCTACGGTTGTAAAACCCTACCTTTAAGCAACTAAATCGCAGGAGTAAATTATTGGACTAGAATCGCCACCTAAACCTCTATTTAGGTCAGCCCTTCCTAAGACTGTCTTAGAGAGACCTACTAAAGCTTAGCAATAACCCCCAAAACAAGGCAGAGGACGCCCTCGTAAATACCCTCTACTTACGGCTATAGCTGACATTACTATCTACCTATAAGATGACAGTTAATTTAGTACTTAATTCAGCGCCTCCTAACAGAAGGAGCTTACTGGTCTACTTAAGAAGGGAGTTTTTAAGATTATAAGACTTACGGACATACCACAAGGCATATAACTCTTTAATTTGCGATTTATTAATGAGATTAAGAATAAGGGAACCGATAAGGCTTTTAAGAAATCCCAACTAGTTATATAAGCTTATAACAACTTAGAAAAGGAACTGGTTCTTACCTAATTACTAACCATTTAATAAGTTAGCTAACAACTAATTCTCTATATTGCCGCCATAAAGCTTCTATAGGCATAACTTTACCTCCAAGACATTTTACAGGCCTATATACAATTAACCACTACACTAAATTAAGAATTCTACGTATAACCTCCGCATAAGCTGATTAAGCAACTTAGGATTAACAAGGCCTCCGTTTTAAAGGTTGTAAAACCACTCTATAGAGTACCAGAAGCTAGTAACCACTGGTTTAAGATATATTACTTATATCACATCTAACAGTTGTATATGGACCAGTCTATATACGACCCCTGTCTCCTATAGAGCAACAAACCCTTTAGCATTATAGGCCTATAAACTAATAATACTCTATTCCTGGTAGATGAGACCTTTATAAACGCAGAGCAAAACGAGCTGTATAAGGCCAAGTTTATGGCTAAAGAATGGGAACAACTTACCATTAATACGCCCATTAAGTTTAACAGTGGAGTCATTCAGCTACTAACTAATGGGAGCATTACGCTTACTTAGGAACAATAATGCATAAACCTTAGTATAATTAGCACTAAGCTTGCCACAAGTATAGGATTAAGAGGAGCTACAAGAACCTTAACTCTAAAGGACTAGTATATTGTTTAACGCGCTAGAGGTGTATATATCGCTTTAGTTTGCTAGCCAGAAGCCTTATTTAATTTATCCTTTGCCGCCTAGGTGATTAACCCTAATAAGGAAGACATAAAACAGTTAAATAAGCGTCTAAACTGGCAAATTGAGAACGTTAATAGAGGCCTTAAGTTTGTTAAGTTAGATATTAAAACCCTATAGCTCCTAGTGTTTACGGACGCGTTATTTACTAATAACAAGGACCTCTCTTTACAGATTGGCTATGTTATTATACTAGCTAATACTATAAAGAAGGCCAACATTATCTATTAGAGCTTAGTTAAGTGTAAAAGAGTTACTCGGAGCGTACTAGCTTTTAAACTCTACGGTACGGCCCACAGCTTTAACATCGGCGTTGCGATTAAATCTATAGTAGACAAGATCCTACAAATTAACCTCCTACTTGTGCTTTGCACTGATTCCAAGTCCTTATATAACTATTTAGTATAACTCAGAACCACCCAAGAAAAGCGCCTAATAATTAACGTAATGTGCCTTTAGTAAGCCTATAAACGGAGACAGATTATAGAGGTAAAATGGATTAATAGAGAGGCCAACCCTACTAACGCTATAACAAAGGGAAAGCCCTGCGCGGCTCTTTAATAGCTTATTAATACAAACTAAATCGACCTATAAGTTATAGGATGGGTTAAACGAACGAACTCAGATTTAGCTTAGCGTTAGGTAACTAATTGTAACAATATAGACCCTAAATTTAACTAGCTAATTAGGATTTTCCATCCCTGGGATAGAAAATTGCTATTAGCTTACTTATTACTAGCGCCTTAGCGGCCCTTGTGATATATTAACCTGCTACCCCTAATAATTCTTTTTATAATTATGGACCTGTAAAAGGAGCGTGGAAGCTATTGCGTATTAATTAGATCTCTAGCTATTGCGTATACACTACAAATAAGTCTAGAAGTAAACTTAGCTTTGGAATGTAGATTAGCCTTCTTTTTAGAGTTGCTCCAGTGTTGGAATATTAGTTATGTAACGTGGTCATAAAACCGCGAAGCGAGGCTAGTTAACCTAACCTTAGAGCAACCCCTTACTTCTAGACAATTAATTATCTAACAATTAACAACGCATACGTATTATACAGTAATATTTGTGCCCGTTGATTAAAGCATGTATACCGACATATATAATAGAAAATATAATTTAAATAATTTAAACTTCTTATTAAGTAGAAAGGATATAAAATATAAACCTAGAAAACCTATAATTAGATTAAGGCCGACGCGCCTTCCTTAGTAAAAGAATTCTATAAGAACCATTTTTCGCGGCCTACTTTGGCTAGATAGACACAATATAAAGGTAAATAACTACTACCTAATATAAATATATAAAACACAATAGTAGGAAACTTAAAATTAAAAAGAACTTAAAATATATTATAACGCTTATAACGCAATAAGTTATAAATTCTTAACTAAATTAAATTATTTTAGCTAAAGGGGGGGTACTATAACGGGACTAGCCTAGTTATAATAGAAATGTCTTAGTAAAACACTTAATAGATAACTATCTAAAACTATCTAAAACTATCTATAACTATTTATAACTGTCTATAACTATCTATAACTATTTATAACTATCTACAACTATTTGCAATTATCTACTATAATTTACCGTTTTCTACTAGCGCTATAATACCGAAGTCCGTTAAAGACCGCGTGCGTATATATGCACGTATTAACCACCAAAACCCCTAACTGTTTAATTATATAATTCTCTTATTATTCCTTTCTTTTCTTTATATAAAGTCTTATTCTTTACAAGAGCTATATACTCTTAAATTTAAATAGAATTTATATTGTTCCTTTAAGTCTTCCCTAAAGCCTCTTCGCGCCCTTATAATAACAACAATGTTAGTAATATAGTACGGCATAATTAGGCGGGCAAACTTAGTGCTACGCTATTTATTAATAAAGAAATAGTAGCTATAAGACTTAATAGAAATACTACTTTATTAAAAGCTTTTATAGAGCACTTAGTATATAAGAGCATTACTATCCCTTTACTTAGAGATAGAGCCTGTAATACTAAGCTTAATATCGTTTTAGAGAAAGACAATAAGAAAGAGAAGGATAATACATTTAATATGCCTACCGCTTTAGAAGAATATATAAACCTTACCGCTATAGTAGAAAAGGGTAAAGATAGGTTATACTTTTAGATTATTAGCCTAGTTGCTAGTTATACTATCTAAAATAGCAAATACAAAAAAATACTCAAACAGAAAATTTAATAAAAGAAAATTAGTTATTAATGCGTACTAATTAAATCTAGATAAAAATCATATTCCAAACTTATCTTTACTTACTTAATTTAAGTGCGCATTTTATCTCTATAATGTCCTATCTATTACTTTAGGCTTTATACAGTATTAGGATTTTTATAGTAGGGTTATTAGCAATAAATAAGGCTTTAGCAAAATCTATTCTAGACCTCTTTTATTATCTTTAATTACTTACTAGTATAGTATAACTGCGATATTAATAACAATAGAAAGAGTAATACACTATGGTATAGGCATTGCGCAGATAGGAAGCCCGGCTCTTATCCGTTTATAGAGTATTAGCATACCTAATACCGGTATAAAGTAGGCAGTAATACCGCGAAGCTACCGTTCCGTCTAGGCCCTAGCCCTACCTTTACCCTTATACCACTACTGCCAAATTAAATAAAAGAGTTTAGTAGTATCTTTAACGGTAATCTAATGGGGCCTTATCTAGCAATAATTTTACTAATAGGATATACCTCTGCGCTATCTATGTAAAGGCTCAGTTATAAAAATAACATAACTAAGCTAAGAACTATAAAAACTGCCACTATAAAGGTAATAAGGATATCTACTTAGGGCACTCTAATTAAATATAATATAATATTTTAACTATATCCAGATCCATTAAAGGCCAGGTTATTAATATAGTTAGGCATTTCTATAAGGTTAGAAAAAGTTTAATTAGCCTAGAAGTTAGAAAGTCAAGATTAAGATATTTAATTATACTAGACCTAACCGTTATTAGGTCTTATAGGCGATAGTAATTATTAATAAACTTTATTTAACTAAGAATGAGAAGTCTTATTTCTATAAGACTACTCTTTATAGGCTTTGCGGGTAACTAATAGTATAGGCTATATCTGGAACTCCGTTTAAAAAAGGTCTAACCGACTTAGCTTTATATATTATATTTCTATAACAGATATAGAAGAAGAATAATAACCCTTCTAAATAAATTTAAGCTACTTATAACCTTTACTTAAACTTAAACAATAAATCTATCTAGTCTATATTTAATACCCTTTAGAAACACTAGAAGGCAAAGGTAAAAAAGTTCAGTTTAAAAGATATACAACTAGAAAAGGTCTAGGCTTCTATTAATAAATTTAGTTAAATCCTTAAGGTTATTATAATTCTATAGACTGCAGATCCCCTTTAGCTAAATAGAATGCTATTTATTAAGCTATTACCACTCTACTATAATAGCAATATAAACTATATTCTATCTGGCCCAGTTCTATAAGTAAAGATCGTTAATAATATCATAGCCTTTATTAAAAATCTCTGGTTAGTGCTATAATTAGAACGTAAAAAGTAGAAATAAGGATAAGGATAAAACCACCTAGGCCAGATTTGTCTAATTAGGTAGGCTTTAGGTCGGTTTAAAGCGCTATAGTACTAAACTTAGCTCTGGCTAAAATTAGGCTAACCTTTAAATTTTAATAGAGGCTAAAACCTTAACAACTTAACTAAAAAGGGCTAGCTTTATAGTAACTAATATGATTTACTAGTTTAAAGAAGTATTAATATATTATAAAACACTAGCGTAAAGCTCTATTATATTAATAGATTTATAAAAGAGATCCGTAAACTTTATTAGGAAATTAGGGCAAACCGTATAAATAAGAATTCTAAAATATATAATATAGAAAAAACTAATATTATGTCTATCTTTCCTATATGCATATTAATTATATATAAATAACTACAAAAGGCCTATCCGGATTTTAGTGTTGTACTATATAGGTTTTAGTTAAGGGCAAAGCCACAGTAGATAATTATTTACAGCTACTAAGAGATAATATTTTATAATAGTAAGGGCAAACTTATTTACATTATTCCGTCCTATATAGATGTTATTATTAGGATAATAGAATTAAGGAAGAAGAGTACTTAGTTAGAAAAGCTTAGGCTATAGATATAAGAAAGAAAAGAGCTACTAAGCGTTATAAGAAGATAAGATTATTTAAACGCTAGTATAGCTACTATTAGTAATATAATAGTAAAAGCCTTATTTAGCTTTAGATAGTTAAGCTAGGCTTAAGTAATATCTATCTTATTATTAACAAATTACTCCTTCTAATATTAGAACTACTGCTTAGTAGAACTATTATTATAGTTTAGTCCAAGTAGTTAAGTTCTATATTTAGATACGAATTTTACTAAAAAACTTCTTACTTATATCTACTATGCTATAAAAGTTGCCATATTCTATATTTTTAGAGGTAGGATAATAATACCTAACCTATTACTATTTATTAGTATCTACTAACATCCACTATACTATAAATCTACTATGTTTTATATACCTAGAGGTAAGAGGATAATCTACTTTTTATTACTTTCTACTAGTATCCACCGTACTATAGAATCTATTATATTCCATATCCTTAGAGGTAGAAGGATAATCTACTTTTTATTACTCTCTATTAGCGTCTACTATATTATAGAATTTACTATATTCCATATCTTTAGATATAAGGGGATAGCGCGCTTTTTATTACTCCCTACTACTTTCTACCGCACTATAGAGTCTACTATACTCTATCTCTTTAGATATAATATAGGGATACTCTTTCTACTACCCTTTACTTCCTTTTACTGCACCGCAGAATCCACTGCATTTTACCTCTTTAGATATAATATGGATGCTATTTCTACCGCCCTCTACTATCCATCACTATAGCGCAGAATTCACTACATTTTACCTCTTTAGACATAACACGGGGATACTCTTTCCACCACCCTCTACTTCCTTCTACTGCACCGCAGAATCTACTATATTTTACCTTTTTAGATATAATACGGATGCTATTTCTACCGCCCTTTACTATCCTCTACCGTAGCGCAGAATCCATTATATTTTACCTCTTTAGACATAACACGGAGATGCCCTTTATATTATCCTCCACTTATATCTACCGCGCTATAGAATTTACTGTATTCTACCTCATTGGGTATAATATAGATACTATTTCTACCGCCCTCTACCGTCCTCCACTATAGCACAGAATCTACTATATTCTACCTCTTTAGACGTAATATAGGGATGCCCTTTACACCCTCCTCTACTCCTATTTACTGCATTCCGCTTCTTTAGACGTAATATAGGGATACTTTTTCTACCACCCTCTACCATCCTCTACTGCACTATAGAATCTACTATATTCTACCTCTTTAGACATAATATAGGGATGCCCTTTCTACTATTCTCCACCGCCCTCTACCGCAGCGTAGAATCTACTACATTTTACTTCTTTAGACGTAATACAGAGATGCTCTTTCCACCACCCTTTACTATTTTCTACCGTACCGCAGAATCTACCACATCCTAACTCTTTAGATATAATATTAGGATACCCTTTTTACTACCCTTAGCTGCCCTCGGCTGCCCTTTACTATACTATAGAATCTACTACGTTCTGCTTCTTTAAACGCTATATAAGGATGCCCTTTCTACTACCTTTTACTTATATCTACCGGACTGCAGAATTTACTACACCCTAACTCTTTAGATGCGACACTAGTATGCTATTTCTACTACCCTTTACTAGTATTTATCTAAACTACAATACCTTTATATTCTACTTCCTTAAACTTAGTAAGGGTATACCCTTTTCGCTACCATTTCTTATATTATAGTAGATATTATAGTAGATATAGAGCTTTAATAGAGCTCCGTTTAGAGCTTCGGTAGAGCTTAATATAGAGTCTTAGCAGAGCTTTATATAGAGCTTTGAGCCTCTAGTAGAGCTTTGAGAAAAGCTTCTAGCAGAGCCTTTAGTAGAGTCTTTAACTTAGTTTTGGCCCAAACTGTACTTAACTAAAAGTCTACTAATCTATAATAATTCTAGCTTAAAGCTAAACTCTATAATTAATTCTCCTAGCTACTAAAGCTTTATCTAAAGCTTACTAGGGGCTCTATATAGTAATACCAAGTTTAAGGACTTAAAAGGGTCTAAGGTAGCTAAACTGGACGCTATAAACTAAAGACTTAATAGTACCTAGAAAACCTTTATCCATCTATAATAAATATAAATAGCTCTTCGAAGTTATAAGCAATGTTAACAACTCTACTAGTCTAATAGCCAACAATTATTATAGAGAAGTTAGCTAAGCAATTAAGAAGCTAAAAAATAAGCTATAGAATAATAGTCTGATAGAAATCTAATAGGGGGTTAATAAGGAACCCTTAAGGCGATTATAATGGTAAATATATATAATTAAGATAGAATAAGGCTTTTGCTCTATACGTTTACTATCTTAGTTATTTAAAGGACCTTAGGTAGGGGTATATAATATAGAAATTTAATTAAAGTCACGTATAAGGTATAATAATCTATTAGCATATATATGGTATCCGCTTTTAATATATTATAAGGTTTAGGGGGAGTGTTAGCATAACAGCCTAGTAATAAATTAGTAAGAAGTTATTATATAAAAGCAGATACAGTAAAGTGGTGTTACTTAATTTAGTTCTACTAAAGTCTACTAACGCCCTCTTTCGGTACATCCTACTCCTTATTTTATTTTAATAGCACCTTTTTCACTAAAAAATACCTAGTAACTATTAGTCTGCTTCTCTCGTTACATTTACTACCAAATTTTATTAGTGCTCTACTAGATTCTATTAACACTCTACTAGTTTCCATTTCTTATTTTACTTACTATTAGACCCTATAGTACTCTACCTATTTTAACTTCTTATATTATTCTCTACTAGATTCTACTAACCCTCTATCTATCTTAGCCTCTTATATTATTCTCTACTAGATTCTATTAGTACTCTACTAGCCTTTATCTCTTATTATATCTACTACTATATTCTACTAGTCTTATACCAACTTCTACCGTACTTTATAATACCTATTAGCTTTATTAGCTTTTAATTAATTTCTATTTTATTTTACCTTATTAATTAGGTTTATACTAGGTAGCTAACAGTTTTTACTTTATTACTTACCCTCTATTATACTAACCTCTTTCCACTATATTCCACCTTAGGTTAAGGTTTCTGTTATATTATATTTATATATATATATAAGTCTACTTTATATCTTACTCTTATTTATCCTACTCTATTTTTTTTTATTTTTTTTTAAATCCAATTGTATTATACTACGTACAATACTGCGCATGCAGCCTCTAGGCTATGGCGCTATAGTTTTATATATATGAATCCTTTCCAGGCAGCTTAACATGTACTAGTAGCTATATCCTAGTAGTTTATAAACCCTTGAGGATTTACAGCTCCTTAGTAAAATACTAAGTTACTACAACTACTAGGGAATGAGAAAACGATAGGAAAAACTATATGAAATCCTAACACCTATCCCTGTCCTTTTTGCACAATTTGTTCCCGTCCTTTTACTCTCTAATATCTTTTTATAAGAGCCTAGTAGGAGTTACAGTGCCAAGACATTAGTCTCCCGACAGGAACACAAAATCGCGATCGCGAAAATTCCAACCCAAAGATCGCGCCCTTAGCGCACCACAATGCAACGCTTATTTGGTACCGAAATTAGCGGAAATAGAAGGCCTGGAACTGAGCTTTCAGAAGCTGCAAGAGCTGGAATTATTGCTGCGTCGGAGGCTGGGGTATCAAAGCCTGAAATCGCCGCAGAGTATCACGTCAATTGGTTGACTGTTTACGATACAATCAATCGATGGAAAAACCACCATATGCTCAAATCCCTACCAAGACCCGGACAGCCCGAAAAGCTTACTTGACACCAGAAGCGTCTACTTATTCAAATTGTACGCAGGAACTCTAGAATTGACTATGCAGCTCTTAAGTGCTAAGTTGCAGGGGTCACCGTCTCGCACAAAACATTATATCGTCTCCTTGAAAAATACCATATTATGAACTGGCGCGCCAAGAAGAGACCAAAGCTGACGCCAGCGGCAGCTTAATTGAGGCTTCGTTGGGCTCGGAAGTACAAGGGATTCCCTTGGAGAAAAGTCAAGTTTTCTGATAAATGTTCCTACGAACGTGGCTCAGGAAAAAAGCCTATTTGGGTCTTCCGAACGTCTCTACAAAAGTAGCATTACGAATTTATTAAAGAGGTGTCTAACGGAAAGGATCTTACACAGATAGTCTACGCTTGCTTTTGGTATGATGGTCGCTTAGAGTTGATCGCTATGGAAAGGGATCCTTCGGCAGCAAAAGAAGGCTATAGCGCTCAAAGCTATATCTGGGCCTTAGAAGACGGTCTTATACCAATCTACGAGCCTTTAGATATCTACCAGATGGATAACGCTCCAATCCATACATCGAAACTCGTGAAGGAGTGGTTAGAAAGGCACGGCGTTTAGACCCTAGATTTCCCTCCCTACTCACCCTATTTAAACCCAATTGAACACCTTTAGCTGGCACTAAAAAGGAAGATCCTTAAGCTTTATCCAGAGCTTGAACAGATGGGACAAAGTATGGAGGATCTGGAGCGTTTAATTGAGGCATGCAAGGAGGCGTGGATGGCCCTTGATTAAGGCCTTATGCGGCGCTTAATCGATAGTATGGAGCGAAGGCTGAAGGCAGTAAGAAAAGCAGGTGGCTGGCAGACAAAGTATTAATTACAATTAAATAATCTGCATACTGATTTGGCCCAATTTGATTGCTGCGGTGTTGTGTGATTGTTCAAAGTTGTGTCGATTTTGGTGAGAATTCGCGTGTCGGGAGACTAATGTCTTGGCACTGTACCTCCTTCTAGAATCCTATTTGTTCTACTCTATTTATTAACTTTACGTAACTAATTTTGGCAAAGTTACCTATTATTTAATATTTACTTATACTTTTACCTTACCTTTATCTTTACCTAAACTCTATTTAATCTGCAATTTTAGATTAATTTAAGCAGGTATATATAGACAGAATTCTCTAACGTGTTATTCCTATAAGTATATACTTAGCAACTAACTTACTTATTCCTATTAGTTCTATAAACTTATCTCTTTAGGCCGTAGCTAGCTTTACAATTCTCCTATATTTAGTATAACTATAAGTATAAAACTACTAAGCTATATCCCTAAACTAAACCTAAAAAAGTAATAGGGCGTAAAATAGAGGGATAATTAAATGCCTATTAAAGAAAAGGCTAGAAAATGGCATTAAGTATAATCTAAAAGATATTAGATATAGAAGAAGAACCAAATAATTTTCTTACCCTAAAGGCAGATATTATAAAGTGCTTTATAAATTGCTTTTCTAATAAATAATGGCCTTTAAAATGTACTCTAACTAAGAAGTGTTAGTATAGGCAAGAAATCTTTATACTAGTTATTACTAAATAGGGACTAGCTTTTAATATACTAATTTATTACCCTAGTTTCTTTAACCTACTCTATAGTCTTATTAAACTTATTATTAAGTAAGCTACCGCCAAAATTAAAAATAAGGATGGCGTTCCCTTAGTACTAACGCCTGAGCAGTTAAATCTACTAACGCCCTTACGTAAACCAGTTAACCTTTTAAACCATTTCCCTAACACTCCAATGCTTAGTTTAAATAATACTAGTTATAGTTCTACCTCGCCAACCCTAGAGTTAAGCACTCCTATTAGACACTAATTATTATATAAGCCTACTATATAGAGATATAGGTTAGGCCACTACTCTACTAATATAGTCCTATTATAAATAAGCTCCTCTATCCCCGCTAAACTACTAAAGTATAACAAATATTATATAATAATAGTTATATAGAAGAATAGAAAGGACCTTAATATAGTTACTTTATCTTAATTTTAGCGCGATAGTGCTAAAGAACCCGTAACTTTTATATAGTTTAACTATAATAAACTTCTTGCTTATCTCTGCGCTAAGGGCATTGTTAATCTTAAGTTAGAAACCTTAGCACTTAGAAACGGCAGATCTATATTTAGCAATAAGTAGGTATTCCTATATTTTAAAATATTTGTACTTTTAATAGCGGCATATAATAAAAGGCATTATCTACTTATTTTTAATATTATATTAGTTCTGCACCTTAAGCAGAGTAAACGCTAAGTAGTTTTAGTGCTTTTAACCGATAGTACTAATTACTTCTCTACTAATAATAATAATCCTAGCAATATAGTACGGCCTAGCTGGTTAGGCAAACTTAATACTAAGCTACTTATTAATAAGGAAATAGCAGCTGTAAGGCTTAATAGAAATACTACTTTATTGGAAGCCATTACTAAGCGCTTAATACATAAGAGTACCACTATTTACTTTTTAGGAAATAACACCCGCCAAAATAAACCAGCAACTATTCTAGAGGAAGATAGTAAGAAAGAAAAGAATAATAACGCCGCTAAATTAAAGGATAATATATTTAATATACTTACTACTCTAAAGGAATATATAAACCTTACTACTAAGGTAGTAGAAGAAGGCGAAGATAGGTTATACTTTTAGGTAGTTAACCCTACGGCTAGCCTTACTAATAAAGAGCTAGGAGAATTTCTAGGCTATAAATTTATAATGTAATTAAAGGATTATATTTTACTAGCTAATAAAATATTTAATAAAATAAAGGGTAAGAACGCTAAAACTAAATATTTAATAAAAGAAAATTAGTTCTTAATATATACCGTTTTTAAATAAGATAAAACCGATTTTAAGATATAAGTTACTTTACTAGGGTTTAAGCATATACTTTATCTCCACTAGGTCTTACTAATTACTTAGTACTTTACGTAGTATTATAAAAAAATTTGTGAAATTATTAGTAATAAATAAGGCCTTAGCAAAACCTACTCTATACTACTTTTTATTACCTTTAATTACCTACTAGTATAAAATACCCGTAATATTAACAACAATAGAAAGGATAATATACTATAGCGTAGGTATTGCGTAGATAGGGAATCTGGCCCTTATCTATATATAGAGTATTGGCCTATCTAATACTAGTATAAAGTAGGTAGTAATACTGTAAAGCTACTATTCCGTCTAGGCCCTAGTCTTATTATTACTTCTATACCCCTACTACAAAATTAGATGGAAGAGTTTAGTAACCTCTTTAACGGTAATCTAATGGGGCCTTATTTAGTAATAGTTTTACTAATAAAATATACTTCTACGCTATTTACGTAAAGGCCTAGTTATAGAAAAAAATATAACTAAACTAAGAACTATAAAAGCTGCCACTATAATAGGTAATAAAGATATCTACTTAAGGCACTCTAACTAAATATAATATATAATTCTAATTATATCCAGATCCGCTAAGGGCCATATTCTTAATATAGTTAGGTATTTTAAAGATGTTAAATATAAGGTTAAGATACCCAGAAGTTAGAAAACTTTTATTAAAATATTAACGTAGCTAATACCTAATATTTGTTATATCTTATAGGTAATAGTGGTTATTAATAAACTTTATTTAATTAAAAATAAAAAGGCTTATTTCTATAAGACCACTCTTTATAGGCTATATCTATAACTCTATTTAAAAAAGGCCTAGCTGACTTAGGAATATATATTAAGTTCCTATAATAAAACTAGAAGATAAATATTAACCCTTTAAACGGGGTTAAAGCGTCCTATAATGTTTACTTTAAAGAGAATCTACGAAATATTTAGTTTACGTTTAATACACTCTAAAAATAGTAAACTGCTAAGGGTAGGAATTATATTATATTAACTTTAGGGTTAGTAAATATTTAGGCTTAGGTTAATAAATTCGGTCTGGTTCTAGAAGTAATTATAATTCGTTAAATTAGTAATTTCCTTAGTCTAGAGAGTAAGCCACTTGTTAAACTACCGAAACTTAACTATAATAATTAGTTAAACTACGTCCTACTTAACCCGGGTTAATAAGATAAGGTTATTAAGAATATTAAAGCCTTTATTAACGATCTTAAAGTAGTGCTATAGTTAGAATGGGAAAGGTAGAGGTAAAAATAGGAACAAAAATATCCTAGCTAGCGTTATCCTATTAGATAGGCTATAGGTCGTTTTAAGGCATTATAATACTAAATAAGACTAATATATTTCTTCCTAGGTTTAATAAAGACTAAAAAGAAGTTTAATAGAGGCTAGAACTTGCAAAATTTGGATAAAAAGGGCTGGTTTAATAATAATAGCAGTAACTCGCTAGTAAAATATTATATTAATATATAATAATAATTCATTGCTTAACGTCCGATTCGGATCCCTATTGGGCCCACGCGGACTACTCCTTATATACATGTGGGGAGAAAACTCTATATGAGAAGAACTCTGTATGAGAAAACCCCGTGATCCATCTCCCCGCCTTTTAGGACTCGCCTGCACAGCGCCTACGTTATATTAATATATTATATAACACTAGCGTAAAGCTTTATTACCTTAATAAAGTTCTAAATAAGATATATATAAATAACTAGGCAATTTTGTAAAACCCTATAAACTAAGATGGTAAGAAAGAAAAAGATAAGATTATTATTATATCTTATTTTCTTATATACACCCTAATTATATATAAATAGGTGTAAAAGTTCTATCTAGAATTCTATATTACCCTCTATAGGTCTTATTAAAGGCTAAAGCACTAGTAGGAAATTATCTATAGCTACTAAAAAACAATAACTGTTTTTAGTAATAGGGTTATTTATCTAGTCTTAGCCAAAATGGATATTATTATTAGAACAATAGAAACTATTAGTATAGCCTATACCTTACACTACGGTAAATATATTACACTCCTTAAACTATAGTACCTATTAATATATAAAGGGGAAGCCATAAAGCGAGCTTACCGCTTAGGGTAAAATTATAAGATAATTACAAATTATATAGTTAATAAGGATATAATATTAGAAGCTATTCTTAGTAATAAGACTGTATTATATAAAATTATTACTAGTGTTATATGGCTACTAATCGCCAACAATAAATAGAACGCTGCTTATTTTACTAGTAAACTCTATAAAGATAAACGCGCGGCAAAAAAGTCTAAGGCTGCTAATAAAAAGAGATATAAGGGTAAAGAATGCGTAGAAGAGTAGAGCTTTTATAATAATAGTATATTTATTTAAGCGATAGTATAGTTGCTATAGGTAAGATAATTATAAAGGTTATATTTAGGTTTAGGTAGTTTATTTAGGTATATATCCTTTCTATATATATATAAGTTATAAGAGAAAAAAGCGGCTAATGTAAATTAATATTGCCGCAAGGTAGACTTCTAAGTAGGAGATAAGGTATAGGTATTAATAAAAAACTAGAAGACCTAAAGGCCAAGCTGTAAACTAAACTACTAAATAGCTGGCCCCTATAAGATTCTTAAGAAAGTAGGGCACTCTTTTAGGGCTAAGCTACTAGAGTTAATAAAGATCCACCCTATCTTCTCTTTAGACCGACTATAAAAGGCCGCTAATAACCTATTGCCTAAATAGTATAACGACCCCCTGCCGCCAATTTAGATTACAAAGGACGAAGAATAAAAAGTTAAAGAGATTTTAGCAGTTAAGAAGGACCGTAGTACCTTAAAATACCATATAAGCTAGGTAGGTTATAACGAAGATCTAGAATGGTACCCTATATCTAATTTTAAGTACTCTTCCTATAAGCTGCGAGATTTCTACCTAGCCTACCTAAACCTCCTTGGACCGCCACATAAACTAAACAGCTAGATTAAATGCTGGAAAGAAGGGGTAGATAACTATAATAATTTAGATAATAATAAAGAACTTAGATAAAGCCTAAGGGCAGGCTTTTTTAGGAGGGGGGGGGGGGGGTGATATAATAGTGCTAAAGCGCGTTACCTGCTACCTTGCCATTTCCTAGGCAATTTGCCGTTTTCTAGGCAATCTGCTAAATTCTGCCAAATTCTGCCAAGTCGCTATTGGCTCGCTTACTACTAGCGCCTTATCGACCCCTTTATATATCGCCAGTCTCTACCAGTCTTCTTCTTCTCCTTAGCTTAGTATTCTTGTATAGTAGTAATCTACAAGCTTTGGTTTAGAAGCATTTATACGAGCCCGTCACACTAACACGTTAAATAGTTAGTAATTATGTTAAGACTAGGTCTTTACCGTAGTTATTATAGGCTTATATAACTAGTCTAGACTTCTTAAAGGCCTTATCTATTCTAGCATTCTTAATCTTATTAATAAATTAGGAGTTAAAGATTCTAACTCCTTCTAAAACGTCTGCTGTATTAATAAACTTAAAGATACCTTTCTTAAGTAAACCGTTTATCTCTTTATGTTAAGACTCTATAAATAATGGTGAGGTACACTTAGATATTATAATATTAGGTTTCGTCGGGTTATTATTAATAAATATTAATATATCTATGGTGTTCTGCTAGAGCCTTATTAGTAATTATTATATTCGTTTTAATTTTTAGTAGGGTATATTAGCTGCTAGTTCCTTAGTTAGTTCCTCCTCTAGTTCCTTATTAGGTTTTTCTAGTTTGGGTTATAGGTATAGCTTTACTACTATGGTCCTAAAATTGGTAGGTCTACTAGGGAGCTATATCTTATATATCTCTCCGTTAATTCTAAGTAACTTAAATAGGCTAGTTTATCTACTACTCTGTCTAGTATTGCCTTTACGCTATATAAGTATATCTAAGTTAAGGGGGAGGTTATGGATTATAGTAACAAATAGACCGTTTTGTTAGTTTAGTGTATTATTAACTTACTTCTTTACCCTAATCCTTATAATCTCCTCCATTGCCTTCTTTATAGCTGCTGCTCGCTATATAATAGAGGGTATTAGTGGGTTAAGTTCGCTTATTTAAGAGTAGGCACTAAAAATAAGTAGTGTTGGGACTAAGCCATCTGGGCTAGCTGTATTATTAGTGGCTTTTACTACTATTTATAAGGCTAATTTCTTAGTTATTCCTAAGTCCTATAGCCTCTCTATAATTATTTAGTATGCTTGGCGTATAGTTAGGTAAGCTCTTTTTACTATTCTAATAGACTAATAAGCTTCCACTGGGACACTCCTAGTTAATATGGCTATTGCTATAGCATATTATTAGAACTTCTTATTTATAAAGTTCTTCCCGGCATTATAGGTAATGTAGTTAGGGGGTTTAATATAGGTATTAATCTAGTAGAGTTATAGGGTATCCCAGGTATATTTTATAGAGATATTATATAGCTATCTTACGGCTTAAAATCTAGTAGCTTTATTAATTATATAGAGGACGGGGCTTTTATTAATGTATATAATATTAACAAAAATAGAATAGTTAAAATTAAAATCTTGATCTTCTTATAATATAAACTTAAACCATTTAAGGGATTTACCGTATTTCTAGTAGTGGGAGCAGTACTCAGTAAGATAGTTAATAACCTACTTATTAATGTTATTGTAGCTAGAGCGTTCTAATACCTTATATAGCTTATCTGCCGATAGATATCTAAAGCGGCGGTGGAGGTAGTAAAGTTTAGTAGTAGTTAGGTAGTAAGGGTTTTAGTTAAATAAATAGGTTATAAATAACTATAGTAACTCTTCCTATAATAGAAAGGGGTAACCAAATTAGCAAACCACTAGTACTGGTTTTATTAGAGTGATTAGGACGCTTTTAAGGTTATTATAATAGACCTTTAGTGTGTCTATATCTGTAAGACATAGTAAGAAAGGTATGTTGGCCTTTATAACGTAAAACTTAACATTACTAACTAGTGTATTAACTATAACAGAGCTATAGAAGAGGTAAAGCCGATGCTAAACTAGATATTAATAGCGCCAGCCTTTAAGGTATTAATAATAGTATTAGAGGTCTTTTTATATGCGAGGTATTGTCTATAACCTGCTGTTAATCTCTTTAAGGCTCCTATATTAATCATTACTCTATAGAACTCGTTAGAAGTATATTAGCTAGTAGTAACATAGGCAAACGAGTCTAAGTTATTGTTATAGTAAGTAGTTGGGTTAGTGCTAGTAATTATATAGGTAAAGTATTAATCCGCTAAGTTAGTTATAGTGTTAATGGCTTCTTTATGCTGTATTATTCTAAAAGAGGTAAGGAATAATTTAGTCTATTTCTAAGTTAGAGATACTAGTAGTGACTTAATATTAATTATAAGAGCTATTATTACGTTATTAATAGATTTTAAATTAAGTTTATTATTATAATCTATTCTCTTATACTTAGTAATATATTACTTAGCGTGTCTATCAAAGCGGCGATTAAATCTATCCTTAAACTTCTTCTTTAATTTATTGCGTTTTTCTCTTAAGTGTTTAGATAACTAGTAGTCTTCCTTATAGTAGACAAAGCAGCGCTTTTTAGGTAGTATATATTGGTTAGGTGGTCTATTATACAGTTAGGATAGTAGCTAGGGGTACTACTTATAGTAATAGCGATTAGTAAAGAAAGCCTAGGGGTTCTTGCTGTTTAACTTTTTAAAAGTTATAATAGAAGATTATAGGTATATAATTAAGCTAGTTAGGCTATTAGAAGGTTTAAAGCAGGTATATTAATAAGCTGGTAACTCCTAGTAAGCGTTAATAAGTTTATTATAGAGGAACTTATTAGTGCGTAAATCTGGGTTAAGACTATACTGGAGGTGTCTTAGTTCTTTAATAAGCAATTATAGGTAGTCTAGGGTTAATTTTCTAGTATTCTCGCCTTTGCTTATTATAGACCTTAGGGTTATTAAGTTCCATTACCCTAGTATACTACGTGTATACTTAGGTCCCTTAAAGTAATTACATATAGTGTTGCAGATTTAGTTAAATAAAAGGGGTAGAGTAACGTTCTTAAGGTTAGTATAGTAGTGGCTAAGTGCTAGGCCGCGTAACATTATAGGGTAAGCTTTAACTTTAGCTTCTTAGGGTACGTTAGCTCTACTATAGAGGTTATAAAAGAGGGTAAGTTTAAAGTTAAAATTGTTATCTTCTCCGCTATACTTGCTATCTTCTATATATATCTTCGCGAGGGTTATTAACTCCTTACCAAAACCCTAGCTTTAGTTCTGTTTGGATAGTCCTATTATTATTAGCAGATTAATATAAGGTTAATTTTATTATACCAATAAGATAAGTTATATAGGGAGTATTATAGATAGGACAGGGTTTATATAACGAAGCCTTATGGGAAATACCACGGTAGACTCGCTAATAGGCTAGGTATATAGGTAAATAAGAAGTTAACAATGTAATAATAACTGGTGGAGTGGTTGCCCAATAGATTAACTCTAATTATATTCTAAGATTTACTATAAAGAAAGGAACTATCTAGGTAGGGATTATGGGTCCTTAAATACACAACCATACTCCTAAGAAAGTCCTTGCTCTATCTACTCTATCTACTCTATTTACTTTATCGCGGATTATACAGATTATATAGATTATACAGATTATATTATATAACTCGCTTACTAGTCTTTATTATATAGTTCTACTAGTTCCATCCTAGACCGTGCCCTTATTAACTAACTAGCTTTTTCTAACTCCTCTCTAAGTAGTCGCAATATCCTACTTAAAGCGTCCGTAATACTATCTCCCTTCTCTTTATCTTTATCCTTAAAGATACCTAATATCTCTAAGTTGTTTACTAGAGGTATAATATCCGTCTAATTAATTTGGTTAATATCCTTACTTATTATACCTAAAGCATCCTCTTCTTCCTCCATAGTTCATTAGTCTTATACCGTTGCTGCGATACTGTTTCTTAGTAAAGTAATGCCGTTTCCATATTCTTGTTATGCAAAAGAGGGGTTGGTTTACGTTATATTAGCAAACCCTTTATCTTGGCAACCCTTTTTATACTTAGAGTGCACTAAAGCAAATATTTAATTGTCTTATAATGTTCGCTTAGTCTCTAACGCTAAGTATGCGCATCCTATTACTTTTAATAGTCTTTAAGTACCTTTACTAATTACTGCTAGGGTCTTAGGTTTAATCTGCTACTATAAAACTCAATAATAAGCTTTCTATAGCGCTAGCTAAACTTTATTGTTCTTATAACGCTAAGTAAGAGGCTGCCGCTACTTAATAACATGCTCTTAACTCTTATCTTGCCGCTTCCACTTAATTAATTTGTCTTAAGAAAGTTCGTAAGAAGGTACGTTCTAAAGAGTAGAAACTTGTAAAATAAGGTCGTTAGGAACTTGGTAATAAAAGAACGGATTCTCTTTTAATAAAGAGGGAAATAACTCCAAATACCTTAGCAGGTGCTCCTTTTAGGTCCCTGTTGGAATTATGGTGGGGGGGGGGGGGTTTTGGTTTAAATC
>Ga0307507_10000846_pt1 | contig 67998 bp, 53 predicted proteins | sample 7_EM_MG_FD_207223 | JGI IMG/M metagenome (GOLD analysis project Ga0307507, IMG submission 207223) | Populus trichocarpa ectomycorrhiza microbial communities from riparian zone in the Pacific Northwest, United States - 7_EM | ecosystem: Host-associated > Plants > Roots > Unclassified | place... | reverse complement strand
CTGCGTGTCAAAAAAACACGACATAGGCTAGTCGGTCGAGTTGCCAAATGCCCTCAACTGCGCGCCAATTGCGTCAACCACCAACCATTGAGGCCATTGGTAGGGTACCATATTTTGCCGATGTAGTTAGTTAATATAGGCATAGTCTAGGATGGATCTGGTGGAACTATATAACAAGGAATAGTAAGCAAGTTATATAGTGTTATACACGGTATACGGAGTATATGCAGTATACGCTATATATAATACGTATAACACGTACCTTATATACAAGAGAGGATTTCTTAGGCGTATAGTTGTATATTTAAAGAACCTTAGTCCCTACCGTAGATAGTTCTCTCCTTGTAGTAAATCTTAGAATATAATTAGAGTTAATCTGTTAGGCAACCACTCTACTAGTTATTATTACGTTGTTGTTTTATTCTTACCTATATACCTAGCCCAATAACAGAACCCACCGTAGTCTAAGCTACAAGGTTCTGTTACACTAGTACTAACTAAAGCTTTTTAAAAGGTATTATCTAGCTAAGCTAGGCGTTTGGTGTTTAATTAATTAAATACGCTATAGCTCTAGTAACCTCTAGCCATAGTTCTTCTAGTAGTTAAGCTTTAATTCGCATATACCGAGACTTAATAATAATCACCCCCCTAAAACGTTCAGTAGAACCATTCTAAGACTTTATATATAGGGCCGATTTCTCTAATAGTATTCCTTTTTAAGTCCTTTAAGCGTCAAACTCGCCACCTAGGGACGTTTCGCTATTAATTTAAATTATTATAATTTTTAGGTTATACTAACGCTCCACCCTATTTAAATATTGTATAATTGCTTGCGTTGTTAATAACTTATAGGCAAAGGTCTCTACCTCGTTTATACGCAGATATTCGTTATAGAAGTGTATCATCTAGATATAACCGTTATATGCTATAATCTCTGGAAATAAGTTAATATGCACTTAGTAGAAGGGCCTAGTAGCCTTACTAGTAGGCGTTCTTCTTAATATAATTTTATGAGCCTTGCTAACAGCACAGGTCTTATAGTCAATTATTACTAGACCTTAAAGTTTCGCACCACCTACTTCCTAGGGTAAATGCTCAATTATATCGGGTCCTGCATGGCCTAGTCTCTTATACTAGAGTTCGCCTAATATTTCCTAATTAGGAAGGGGGTCTCGCAATTAGATTGTGAATAAGGCCTTACTTAGGGTCCTTAGTTATGGTTCGTTATACTTAAGCGTTAATTAGTTATAATGGCTCTCGCAAAAGGCAAACGTCTTATAATTATTCTTGTAATATAGTAGGTTCCTTTTATTGTCCTACTATATATTCTTCTTATTAAACTTCTTTAGGCAGGCTAAATTTGTATAAAAGGCTAGTACATATACTGCGCTGGCTAAGAAGATCTTTCTAGGACCTAATAGCGTCTGGATAGTAATAACTGCCGTCCCTATACCCTTAATCGGATCCATGCCCGTTCCGGTATATATAAAGTCATTACTCGGTTAAAGCTCGTCAACAAACCTTAATCAATCGTTAATAACGTGTATTGTGGTTCCGCTGTCAAGAATCACGCTATTACGCAGCTTATAGTTAGTGCCTACTTTATAGGCACCTATTTAATGTACTATAAAGGTACTATTATCTTCCTTTTAACTTCCGTCTTAGTTTGGTGCAGCTTTCTTTTCTAAAGACTACTTCCTAACCTTTTCTAGTGTTCGCTTGTGCCATTTTAGGGCGTTAGCAATCTTTTCCTTAACCTTTTTAGCCGTAGCTTTGTCTGATTTCTAGTCCTTTAATTAAACTAACTCGTTAATATAAGGACAATCTTAGAACCAGTAAACAGCTCTGTAGTAGCACGTTGGGGTATCCTTCTTCCATGCCAACTTGGAAGGGGCAGGAGCCTTATCCTTAGGAGCCTCATCCCTAGGAGCCTTATTAATTGACTTGCCCTAAAAGCTCACTATATTAGTACTGAACTAATCTCTATTCTTCTACTAGGCTGTTTCTAATCTTTAATAGTCCTAATATATGTTGACTATTTAATGTATAGATAACACGTGGTCTTTAGCCCAGTCGTATTTATTAAATTTAACCCTCCACGTTAAGGCCTAATTTGGTAATACTGGCTCTACCGCTATTAGAAAGTCTCTAATTGCTTAATCGCCTTATACGTCCGGCAGCTTAATCTTTTTACAGTTATTATACGTCTTCTCCCATTACTATAGCTAGGCCTTGAAGTTCTGGTTCTTTGGGCCCTTTTTAACCTTAGCGTATTAAGTAGATAGGTAGAGCTAATATACTATATTAGTAGGGGCAACTCTCTCCTTAAGAGCTACTAGGGTGTTATACACTAAGTTAACACCTAGTATATAGGTGTTAAGGTTCCTGGTTACTATACCAGTAATATAGCTTTGCAGAGAGGTTAAAGCTATCTTCTTCCTCTTATATTCCTTCTCTGCTGTCTTATATTTCTTATGGAGAATTCAAAGCTCGTCCTTCTCGTCCTTAGAGAGAGTTATATAGGAAGTTATTCCTGTCTTTACATCTAAAGGCTTAGGAAAGGCTGGTTTAATTAGTTAGGGCAACTAATCCTATTTAGTTAAGGGGTTAACATATTCCTATATATCTCCTATTTAAGCTTAAAGTCTAATAAGGTCAATCCATTCGTCCTAGTTAGCTTAACTCGATAATATTACCGTCGTAGTAATAATCTAGGTAGGTGGTTAAGAAGTCATATTAAAAGGTGCTTATAGAAAGGATAAAGAATTTAATAAATAAGTAGCAATTTAATAAGGGGTATAATTAATTAAATAGATTAATCAAATTAATTAGTTAAATAGGGGCAATACGGTAAGCAACCTGGGCTTATAACTATCAACCGGATATCCGTGCACCGGTTATAGGAATTGAATAAGGACTCTATCTATTAAAATATGGTTCTAAGACCTCTATATATACACAAGAAAAGGTGTAGGAAAGGAAAGAGAAGAAGGGTAGGGGGTGGTAATAGAAACAAGGAGTAGGTGACCAAGTCAATAACTGACTTAACAACTGACTCAATGACTAAGTCAACGGGTAGGTAGCTGAGTTGGGGCAGTAAGGACCTGATTCGGGTCGACAGCTTTAATTAGATTAAGATTAGGGCCATTTGCGGGCTAATTAAGTATTTAAATCCGGTTAGTTGTGTGGCTCTAGTAGATTATACTATATGTGCGGTAGCGCCGTCCATATATGTAATAGATGTGGTAGGATTAAACGGCACGATTACAAGTAGAGGTTGTTTGGATTTTTCTATTTGATATTGGCGATTAATCTACATACGGCTAGTGGAAGGACTGATTGACACGCACTTACAATGAGATGTGACAAGGTGGTGCAAATGCTGCGCCGCTAACATTTAGGTAACCCCCTGCAACACGGATATGTTAACCATATCTTCGCAAGTCAGCTTTAGCCTTGTTGGTTCGACGCTTGAAAGAAAACGAGGAATCTCGCCTTACAAGGCTAATAAAAGGGAGGCGAGAACTTTGAACTATGTCCTCACACTATGCACAGTTGTGCAGATAGCCTTGGCTAAGTAGTCTTGGTGGTTGAGTATTTCGCCTGTGTAGAGAAAAGTATTCTTGCCGTAGTAGATGGATATAGCGAATTTGACTAGATATTTGCAAAAGCGATGGCGTCTTAGCCCGAGAGTCGGTCGTCGCTCTGACCCTTTTGGCCAATTATAATTGCACCTTTAAAGTGAAGAACCCCCCTATAGATTCGATTACGCAATTTACCGGAAAGATCTATGAAGCCGACCCTAGGTGTAGTGGCGAGTGCAGGTACCTTACCCCTATCCCGGTCCTGAATTTTCTTAGGCCGAGCTTTCTCGGTCCGTTGTTGACTGGGTTTCCCCTCCCGGTCTTGTTGAGATGACCCTATCCCTTTGTCTGGCAAGAATTCAAGGACTTTTCGTATATGTACGCCTTATAAGCCAATCTAGAGGCTCTATACCGTATAGAGCTTGGTATTGAAGCCTCTGGTTAGTGCGGTTGCTTGGCAGCAAGGGTGCTGGCGCCTCATTACGCTTGGATATCGAATAACCGCTAGTTAAACCGTTTAACCACTTATAGTACTTAATACACCTTATTTAACGTATATAGCACGTCCTCTCTTATAACCTAAAGCTGGTCCTTTACCGGCTTATCCTTATTAATGTTAAGAACGCGTATAAGGCGGATAGGCAGTAGTAATTTAGGGGAGGACTTTAATAGAGGATTTTCCTATATAATTAGCAGCTAGTTGATAGAGGAAGGGCAGGAACTTACAGTTATAACATTATATATTACGGCTTTTCGCCTGACTTCCTTAAAATATATATACATATAGGTGTTTTAGTGGTGGCCTTCTAGCATTTTATCAGCATCGCAATATTAACAGGCTTGCTAATAAAATTACGCTAGCTAGGGTGCCTATAGCATGCTAACCTAGGCAGGAGTGCCTAAAGCGCCTAATACAAAAAGTCACACTTGCCAGACAAAGGGATGGTTTTCTTTATGCTAGATTTTGTTTTAATACTAGATTCTATTTCTTAGTTTGTTTCTTAGCAGGGGCGCCAGCCTTGCTAGCTTATCTAGGTTTGCGGAAGACTGCCATTGTAGAAGACAAAGTAAGTAGGTTCTATAATTACTAGACTAGGGGTTAGTGATATATCTAACGGCTCGCACTACTATATATTAGGACGCCTAGAGAGTGCGTAAGGCTTAAACTAAGAGGTTAACACCCTCTGGTTAAGTATTGGTTAAGTTTAGTAGAACCTTTTTAAATAGATAATTTCCTAATAGTTGCTAGGATTATAGTAAAGTACTATAGGGATAAATCTCAAAATAAAAGAGCAGCTTAAATATTTTAGTAGAGAATAAGGACCAATAAAGATAGTCAGGATTAAATTAGACGACTTTGCTGGTTAAAGAGAGTTATAACGGAACCTTGTAGCTTAGACTACGGTGGGTTCTGTTATTAGGCTAGGTATGTAGGTACAATAAAAATAACAACGTAATAACAACTAGTGGAGTGGTTACCTAATAGATTAACTCTAATTGTATTCTAAGATTCACTACAAGGAGAGAACTATCTACGGTAGGGACTAAGGTCCTTTAAATACACAACCATACTCCTAAGAAATCCTCTCTTATATATAAGGTACGTGTTATCTGTATTAAACGTAACGTCCCTTCCGTTTAATATAGTTAATACATTCAACACTACGTGACCTTAGTTACTATTCCTCGTTATATAGTTCCACCAGATCCATCTTAGACCGTGCCTATATTAACTAACTAGCTTCCGCCAACTCTTCTTCAAGTAGTTGTAACATTGTACTTAAAGCGTCCGTAATACCATCTCCCTCCTCTTTATCTTCGTCCTTAAAGATTCCTAACATCTCTAAGTCGTCTACTAGAGGTGTAATGTCCGTTTAACCATTCTAGTTAATATCCGTACTTACTATGCCTAAAGCTTCTTCTTCTCTTTCCTGGGTTAAGCGTTGCCTTTGTACAGTCTCCTCCATACTGTTACTAGGTGAAGTGATGGCGATTCCTTGCTCAAGGTATGCTAAAGAGGGATTAGTTTATATTGCGCTAGCAAGTCCTTTGTCTTAATAACCCTCCTCTTGCTCTAAGTATACTAAAGCAAACGTTTAATCGTCCTGTAATATTCACTCTATCTCTAACGCTAAGTATACGCGTCCTATAACTCTTAATAGTCTTTAAGTTCCCTAAGTAACTTGTTATAGGGTCTTATATTTAATCTGCCACTATAAAGCTTAATAGTAAGCTAGCCTCCGCGCTCCTTAAGGTTTAATATACCTTAGAAGAGTCTGCATGCGTCCTTAAAGCTTAACGTTTGGCTTATACTCGTCTTTAACGCTTTAAATATGTCCGTAAGAAGGTCCGTTTTAAGGAGTAGAAACTGGTTTAACAGGGTTTGTCTAAGCTAGGTAATAAAAGGATTAGCTCTCCTCCTATAAGGGAAATAACTCTAAGTAGCTTAGCAATTGCTCCTCTTAGGTCCCCCTTAGGTGACTTATTTTTTAGCAATCCTTCTTTATTAATATTGCCTAACCTGCTTTCTTTTAATACTCCTATACCTTTCCTATAGCGTTTCTTAAGTTGCTTAGTGGTTCCTAGGTAGTCTCACTATAGCCTATCTACTTTACTTTATACCACGTTTTGTTATCCACATCCTCGTAACTAATAATCTTCAAAACTTACTATTTATCTTCCTCTTATCCTCTATATGTGTCTGCCTTATAGACTAGTGGCTTAATATTCCCGTATACTAGCTCTAGCATTGCGATATACTATATAGGGTAGATTTTCATTTTGGCTAGTAGGTTTAACTTATATGTGACTAATAAAATTCTTTACTCAATTTTAAAAGGTCCTAGTCTAACGTAGTCTAACTTCTTGCTTAGTTATCGACTTTTAAAATTTTTATATAGTAGCCACACTCTATCTCCCTCCTTAAGATCTGGTCCCTTAGATCTCTTAGTATTATAGTACCTTTTCATTTGTTCTTATACTAGTTTAGCTGTTTCTTTAAGGTCTATATAAAGATTCATTAACGTCTCTATTCTTTGTTTAGCTATGCTACTCATCCTTTTTGTTTATTATGGCGATAACGATGTTCTTAGCTCGTACCCGTAATTCACCTTAAATAGTAATATCCCTATTCCTTCTTGCGGTGTTGTATTATATGTAAACTGTATAACTGGTAATAACGATACCTAATTATTCTATGTGTGATTAATATAGTGCCTTAGATACTGTTCCAGTGTCTAATTTAGTCTTTCCGTTTGTCTATCTGTCTGCGGATAATACGCTATAGACGTTGCTGCGCGAACCCCTTATTCTGCTAGAAACACCTCCTAAAACACTACTATAAATCTTGGATCTCTATCCAATATAATCTTATCTAGTGCTCTATATCTTGCGAACACTTCTCTTATATAGATTCTAGTGATATCTTCTACTAATATCTCTTTGGTGCACGCTATGAAGTATCCCCACTTTGTTAGCTTATCCACTATTACTAAGATTGCGTTATAATCTTATCCTGTAATAGGATCTCTTAACTTTGGTAACTTAATAATAAAGTCCTATAATATAACTTCCTATGGTCTTCCTGGTGTTTTAATAGGTTGTAGCCCTCTATACAGCCTATGCCTTGTTGGTTTGTTCCTTTGGCAATTTAGATATTCCCTTATAACTTATCTTACTAGTCCCTAGATTTCTTGAATAATATACTCCTTTTAAAGTCTTAATACTAAGCCTATAGCTCTATTATATCCTTGTGTTATTCCCTTATAGAATTCCTTGATAAATTCTTCTGTAATAGACTTAGGCATATATATTACCTCTTTGTTTTTATATTACTCTAAGTCTAGACTCTCTGCCTATACTTCTTAGATTCTCTACGTCTAATCACTTTTTAGTAACTTATAGATCTAACTTTCTTTAGTTGCTATAATCTTTAGATAATTATACCTAATTAATCCGTCTTAATCCCTTCGCAATAAAGCTCCTGATAGCTTTTTACTACTCTATAGTTTAGCTTTTCTGCTTAGAGCGTCTACTCGTATATTATCTGTACCCTTAGTATGCTAAATTTCAAAATAGTATTCTGTAAGCATTTCCGCCCATCTAACCTGTCTTTGGTTAAGTTCCTTTATTATTAGGAATCCTGTAAGGTTCTTATAGTCTGTTTTAACCACAAATGGTTTCTCTATACCTTATAAGAATGCTCTCTATTTTTTAAGTACTATAACTATACCTAATAACTCCTTATTATAGATGTTATAGTTTAACTCTAGTAGTGTTATCTTCCGACTATAGTATACTACTAGGTGCCATCCGTCTTAATATTTCTATAGGAAGTACACCCCTAGTGTAAAGTCTAATGTATTTGTCTCTATAACCGTCTTTAGACCTAGCTGGTAGATCTTAAGAACTGGCTCTTAGGTAAACAACTCTTTAACTTTCTTAAATAGTTCTTATTACTCCTTTCCCTATACCCATAGTTCTTCTTTCTTTGTTAACCGTATAAATGGCTTAATGTCCTATAACCATTGCGCTATAAACCTTCTGCAGTAATTGCAAAATCCTAGGAATGATCTTAACTATATAACATTCTCTGGTTCCTGCTAATTTACTATAGCCTTAATCTTTTTTGGATCTATACTAAGCTATCCTAGTTTAATAATAAATCCAATAAAATTGGTCTTCCTAGTGAAGAACTCGCATTTCTCAATTACTACTGGCATTTATTCTTCTTATAGTCTCTTTAAAACCCACTTAACGTGTTCTCTATGTTCTTCCTCGTTCTCTAAGTAGATAATAATGTTATTAAGATATACTATAACAAATTTATCTAGGTATTCTCCTAATACACTATTAATTCGCTTCTGGAACGTTACTGGTGCGTTTATAAGCCCGAATTGCATAACTAATGGTTTATATAGTCCTTTCTTTAACCTAAAGGCTGCCTTCCATTTATTGCCTTCCTTAATTCTGACCTGATGGTACGCCCACCTTAGATCTATCTTTATAAAGATCTTTACGTTGCCTATCCTGTCTTAAATTTTACTAATTAAGGGTAAAGGATATCTATCCTTCCTGGTAATACTATTCAACTGTCTATAGTCTATACATATCCTAAGTTTTCCGTTCTTCTTTAGGATAAACAATACTAGATATCCTGCTAATAACTATAATAGTCTAATATATCCCTTTCGTAAGTTCTCCTAAATAAACTCCTTAAGCGCTACTAACTCTATTTTAGTAAGCTTGTAGATTAAAAAGAACTTTAGACTTATTCCCTCTTCTAATTCTATCTTATAGTCCCAAGCTGTATACTCTAACAACTTTTCACTTTCTGGTAACCACAACTTTTTACTATACTTGTGGTATCTCTTTGGTATATAACTTAAGCCTCGCTTAGTCTCTTTATACGTCACTCCGACTTGGTACTATACCAACTTGGTTTACTGTTACACTTTGCGCTGTTATATATCCTTAATATCGACTTGACCTATAACCCAATTAATCTTTAGATTGTACTCCTATAACCAAGGCATTCCTAGTATCGCCTTGTCCTGTCCCAATAGTAGGATATTAAAAGACATTCTAACTAGTCTCCCTTTAATAGTTATCTAAATAGGTCCTGTTTTAAGATTAATAATGCCTCCTCTATAGGCTATTTAATCTCCTAAAATTATTATAAGTGAATATAGGTGTTCCTTCTGTCTATATGGTAACCCTATCCTTTCCACTGCCTTTAGTAATATGTGGTTCCTTATTGCTCTACTATCTACCAACGCTTTAAACTGCTAATCTTACCACTTAGCTCTTAAATTTAGGTATTATCCTTAAATTCCTTTAAGGGTTTAAGGTTCTAGTACTAGTTCCCCCTAGTCCCGTACGCCTCCCCTTTTCCTAATTATTAGCTGCTTGATCCTACTTATACTTAGTCCATTTTTAGCCAATACTTAGTTTATTTCTTTTCCTCTATATGCCATAGATAAGTGTTCTCTAGGCACTTCCACTACTATTATCCGTCTAGGCATTCTTCTATAAGGAATCTTCCTAGTTAAAGTATTAAGTCCCCTTAACCTTATACTTCTACTAGGTGCCAACCATATATATACCTAGTATTCCTGAACCGCTTTTCCTTTGGTGCCTAATATATCCTTACTAGGTACTTCCGGTTCTTATCTTTAGGTGCTCTATATATATTACACATATTATCCACACAAGCTATCTATAATAGTGTATAATGCGCTACGTTTTTTAGGTTAACTCTTAGTTTGTCTTTATCCTTAAGTTTAAACCTATACCTAGTTAACCTGACCACTGGTATCTCTGCTATAGGTACTAAGATTTGTTATTTACTTCTCCAGTCCCTAAACCTTTCTTCTAGGTTTCTTGACGTTATAATTAATACTCCTTTAATATAACTCATACGTTTCTCTGTAATGGGTTAGTTTTGGACAACTTTTTTATCTAGCTATATATAAAAGTCTTTCCATTTATTACTATGTTGTTGCCTATACTACTTTCCATACAACTGGTTTAGTGTGTATGGTCTATCCGTTAGAAAGTACCTTATTATCGCTGCATTATAATATCCTTTAGTATGTCTTTCTTTAAACCTAGTTGGGATATCTAGATCCTCCTCTTATTCTAGTTCGTTTAACCACTTTACCCTAGGTGTCCCTGCACTCGGCCTATTAGTAATTCTTTATACGGGTGCTTTGTCCCTTATATAACCTAGCATAGCTAATCTCTTGTCTAGCTTTTGCTCTTGCTATATAATAATTCTTGTTCTAAACTTATCCATAATTTCTTATTTTCTGCGTCTTATAGCTAGATCTTTGTAACCGTCTTGTTTTTTAATCCTAGTATTAACTGTTCAATCTTTAGGCTAAATACTGCGTTTACCTAGGATTGCTAATATTCTTATTTATTCTCCAAACTTGTAGTTCTTGAACTAGTGTCCTATACTTATTTGTTTATTACTAAACTAAGTTACTACCCTTTCCCATCAGTTTTCGTCTGTTGTGGGTCCTTAGGTGTGTCTTATCTTACTTTAAGAATCTTAAGCTTCTCTTATCTCTTCTTAAGAATCTTAAGCCTGTGGCCTTTTACCTTTATTAAGTAATAAGCTAGCACTAGCAGTTGTCTACTTACTTAGTTTCTTCTAAATGTTACTCCTATTGTCTTACGAAGCGATGGAAATTGTATCTAACGGTGTTATAATATCCATTACTGAACCTCGTTTGGTAATGGTCTCAGTCTCTACTTCTGTTGCGTCATCAAGGTTTAAGTGCTCCTAGTTAGCCTCCTTTTCGTCCTCATCGCTGTTAATTAATAAGTACTCTAACTCCATTGTTATTACTACTAATCTTTATCCGTATGTTGCTGTAATATCTTAATCTAGCTTATAAAGTTAATTTTATTCTTTGTCTAACTCTCTAGTTCCTTTAAGTCCTCTTAACTCTGGCTCTTATAGCTAATAGCTTACGCCATACTTAGCGTCCTCATAAATTCGGTATACGTTATTATAACAATACGTAAAACTGTTAATCAAACACTCTTTTATTCCTTATAGTGCACTATTATCCCTCTATACATACGTGCCTTTTACTGGTCTAGTTCCCTTTACTATATAGTTACTCTAACCACCTCTACAGTCTCTGGCGAAATAACCCTATTTTCCGCAATTTATGCAAGCTCCATCTTTAAACTATTTTTCTTGCTATAGAGTCCGCCTAAATGTCTTCTACTACTGAGATCCCTGGTTTAGCCTCTGCTCCTAGGTCCTTTAATCACTTAATCCTTAACCTCTAGGTTTCTATAGTTTCTTTTCCTATCTTTAGGTTTCTTTAGTACCGCTTAGGTCTATTAGCTCTACGCCATTCCATAGTTTTTAACTCTATGTCTATTGCTGCGTACTCTGCGCCTTATACAACTATGGAACTCTATCTTGCCCTCTCTTAGCTTGTTCCCTTTAGTAGATCCTATTATTAATCTTTATTAACTAATCTATTAACTCCCTTAAAGTATCCGCATCTTCTATTAGGATAATTGCGTCCTAGACTTTAGCCTTAAGTCCCTATTTATACTGTGCCATGAGCGCCTTATTATTCTACTTAACCTATATGGCTAGTGTCTAAAACTGTGTTGTATACTTAATTGCTAAAGTACGCTGTACTAAGTTTTAAAGCTTTCGTTCTATAGTAGTTATAGCTTCTAGGTCTCCAAATATCTGTGTTAATTACTCTACAAACCTATTTTAACTAGTAAATATATACCGTACATCCTGGTTAGTAGTTGTTATACCATTGGCCTATATTTCTGTAAGATATGGCTTAAACCACTTAAGTGCCCTCCCTGTTAGGAACAATCCTGTATAGGCTACTTAATCTAACAATATTGCTAACTTCGCTCCTTCCTGTACTACCTTAAAGTGCATCTGCGTAAGAAATCCTTTGAGCTTTAACTTCTCTCCTAAGAATTGTTTAATTAACGGTAACTTAATCTTTACTGCTCTAATTCTATTAATGCGTTCTTTAAGTATCCTATTATTGTCTTATAAGTGATTAACCATTTCCTGTAACTAACCTTGTATAACCACTTAAGAATCCCCCTCGTCCATACTGGTATCACCTAGCCCTGAGGTTGTAGCTCCCGTTAACACCATTATAACTAGTGCTGCTCTTAGTGGCATATTATTTAAGTTTATTCCAATACCGTAACCTTAGTAATGAATGTATAACGGAACCTTATAGCTTAGACTATAGTGGGTTCTGTTATTAGGCTAGGTATATAGGTACGATAAAAACAACAACATAATAATAACTGGTAGAGTAGTTGCCTAACAGATTAACTCCAATTATATTCTAAGATTTACTACAAGGAGAGAACTATCTACGGTAGGGACTAAGGTCCTTTAAATACACAACCATACTCCTAAGAAATCCTCTCTTGTATATAAGGTATGTGTTGTCTATATTAAATATAACGTCCCTTCCATTTAATACAGTTAATATGTTTAACACCACGTGACCTTAGTTACTATTCCTCATTATATAGTTCCACCAGATCCATCTTAGACCGTACCTATATTAACCAACTAGCTTCCGCCGACTCTTCTCCAAGTAGTCGTAATATTGTACTTAAAGCGTCCGTAACAAGAGTGCGGTAAAAGAGAAACACTCTAGGTTTAATAAGCCTAAGTTGCTGCTTAGTAGGTGCCTATAGCTAAGCGGATGTGCTCTCCAAGGTTAGCTAGCTGTATAGGCCTTACTAACTTTACTACTACTTTATACCTAATTTATATAATTTATAATAACAGCATTTAATTATAAATAGTGTTTTTAAACTCTAGTTTAACACTCTTCTTAAGTAGTAGCTCTACTATAGCAGCTCTACTACCTCCTTATCCCTATTCTCTATAGCCTATAATAGCGGCGTCCAACTATTAGCATCCTTAAACTCTAGCTTAGCGCCCTTTTTAAGCAGTAGCTTTACTACCGCCTTATCCCCATTCTCTATAGCCTATAACAGCGGCGTCCAACTATTGGTATCCTTGGACTTTAGCTCAGCGCCCTTCTTAAGTAGCAGCTCTACTACTATCTCGTGCCCCTTCTGTATAGCCTATAATAGCGGTGTCTGACTATAGGCGGTGTCCTTAGACTCTAGCTTAGCGCCCTTTTTAAGTAGCAGCTCTACTACTGTTTTATACCTATTCCGTATAGCCTACAACAGCGGTATCTAACTATAGGTGGTGTCCTTAGACTCTAGCTTAGCGCCCTTTTTAAATAGCAGCTCTACTACTGTTTTGTACCTATTCCGTATAGCCTACAACAGCGGTGTCTGACTATAGGTGGTGTCTTTAGACTCTAGCTTAGCGCCCTTTTTAAGTAGCAGTACTACTACTATCTTGTGCCCGTACTCTGCCGTATATAATAGTGGCGTCTGATTATAGGTGGTGTCCTTAGACTCCAGCTCAGCGCCCTTTTTAAGTAGCAGCTTTACTACTATCTTATGCCCATTCCGTGCAGCCTATGATAGCGGTGTCTGACTATAGGTAGTGTCCTTAAACTCTAGCTTAGCGCCCTTCTTAAGCAGTAGCTCCACTACTGTCTTGTGCCTATTCTGTATAGCCCACGACAGCGGCGTCTGACTATAGGTGGTATCCTTAGACTCTAGCTTAGCGCCCTTCTTAAGCAGCAGCACTACTACTATTACGTGCCTATACTCTGCCGTATACGACAGTGGCGTCTGATTATAGGTGGTGTCCTTAGACTTCAGCTTAGTACCCTTTTTAAGCAGTAGCTCTACTACCGCCTTATCCCCATTCTCTGCAGCCTATAACAGCGGCGTCCAACCATTAGTATCCTTGGACTCTAGCTTAACGGCCTTCTTAAGCAGCAGCTTTACTACCACCTTATGCCCGTTCCGTGTAGCCTACGACAGCGGCGTCTGACTATAGGTAGTGTCCTTAGACTCTAGTTTAGCGCCCTTCTTAAGCAGCAGCTTTACCACCGCCTTGTGCCCATTCCGTGCAGCCCACGACAACGGCGTCTGACCATAGGTGGTGTCCTTAGACTCCAGCTCAGCGCCCTTCTTAAGCAGCAGCTTTACTACCGCCTTATACCCGTTCTTTGTAGCCCACGGCAGCGGCGTCTGACCATAGGTGGTGTTCTTAGACTCTAGCTTAGCGCCCTTCTTAAGCAGCAGCTTTACCACCGTCTCATGTCCATTTCGTGCAGCCCACGACAGCGGCGTCTAACCATAGGTGGTGTCTTTAGACTCTAGCTTAGCGCCCTTCTTAAGCAGCAGCTTCACCACCGCCTCGTGCCCGTTCTCTGCAGCCCACAACAGCGGCGTCTAACCATAGGTGTCCTTAGACTCCAGCTTAGCGCCCTTCTCAAGCAGCAGCTCCACTACTGCCTCGTGCCCGTTTTCTACAGCCCACGATAGCGGCGTCCAACCATAGGTGGTGTCCTTAGACTCCAGCTTAGCGCCCTTCTCAAGCAGCAGCTTCACTACCGCCTTGTGCCCATTCCGTGCAGCCCACGACAGCGGCGTCCAACTATAGTGCCTGTTCTGTGCAGCCCACAACAGCGGCGTGCAACCATAGATGGTGTCCCCAGACTCCAGCTCAGCGCCCTTCTTGAGCAGCAGCTTCACCACCGCCTTATGCCCGTGCTCTGCCGCATACGACAGTGGCGTCCGACCATAGGTGGTGTTCTTAGACTCTAGCTTAGCACCCTTCTTGAGCAGCAGCTTTACCACCGCCTCATGCCCGTACTCTGCCGTATACGACAGTGGCGTCTGACTATAGGTGGTGTTCTTAGACTCTAGCTCAGCGCCCTTCTTGAGCAGCAGCTTTACCACCGCCTCATGCCCGTACTCTGCCGCATACGACAGTGGCGTCCAATCATAGGTGGTGTTCTTAGACTCTAGCTTAGCGCCCTTCTCGAGCAACAGCTTGACCACCGCCTCATGCCCGTACTGTGCCGCATACGACAGTGGCATCCGTCCGTGACTGTGCTTTTATCAATATTCAGTATTGATTAGGAATATTGAATATTGAATATTGAACGTTCAATATCAATATCAATACGATATGTTCAATACTGAAAGATATTGAATATTGAAAAAATATATATATATATACTAGTTTTCTAGCCTTAAGGACCTTAATAAGGCTTCTGCTATAGTAAATCCTAAAAGATATACTGTATTATATGCAATACGGCATAATAAGGTGTATAAAGGTTATAAGAGGCGCAAGGTATCCGTTTTGGGCGACGTTTGGGCGACGTCTGGGCGTTTATTTAGACCAAGACCATTAGGGCGCACGGTTCGTACCTAATATTTGTATGGAGGCTTGGCAAATATTCAATATTCAATATCAATATCAATACGGCCTCATACTGATATTGAATACTGATAAAAGCACTGGTCCGTGAGAATCCTCAACATCTAGGTTATGCCTATTCTTAAATAGGGCCATTACTGTCTCTCTTAATCCAAAGTATGCTGCAAGGTGTACTCCTGTCATTGACGTTGGCCCTCTTTGACCAAAGCCTGTGTAGCTTCCAGAAGCCATCATTGCCTGGCTGGAGGCAGATACCTTAGCTTCACTCTCAAGAAGTCCCAGAACTAACTGTACCACATCCCCTTCAGTAGCATAAGCATGATATCCCCAGTTACGCGCAGCATAATCATAGAGAGCATTAGACCGTAATCGTGCCTCAAATTCCTCATTTGTTGGACAGAAACCGGATTCAAAAGCATCGAATGATAGATAGGTAACGCAGGTTATTGTGATATCGTTCTGAGCATTAGGAAACCAAAAGTTCCAAGTCCGCTCAAAGTACTCCTGTGTTGTATAGTGGACTAGGCGGATGATGCCGCTCTCTTTATCAATAGTGACCAAGCCAGCACAAACAGAAAGCATTACTTCAGTGTCCCGGAGATTGTCCGGGTCAAGTGCCAACTCACCGACCTCCACGGCAAGAGCGTGCTGGAGCTCCAAAGTATTTAAAGGTCTCTTTGCGCAGGTGATCCACAATAGAACACGCTTGGCAAGGTCTCGAAGGCCTTGTCTCTGAAATTCGATCCTCTGCAGAGCTTCCTTGTAGGCATCATCTAATTCTTTTGATCCTTTTGGGAGTTTTCCCAATGCGTATATAATCTCTTTTTTGGTTGTCTTATCCATAAGTGAATCCAGATGAAGCTGGGCGAGGAGGAACCTGACTAAATGTTATCTTGCTGGGCCTTTCCGTAACCACAGGAGAAGCAACTTACATCCCGTCAACAGCTTCAATGATTTTAGTTTTAATTTTCTCTTGCAGGTCAGGGCTGCGTAAGACGAATGATGGCAGCTGTGATATATGGCCTTCCAGATATCTCCGCACGTCATTGTCACTAGCACGAATATCCACTAACATGCTTCCTTTAAACTCCTTCTCAATCTCCGGGATATATCGTGAAGTTGCAAAGATATTTGCCCTAGTCTTGACCTGAAGATTGAAGATCTCTGACAGGAACCTCCCGCGACTTCCATTGGAGACTCGACATTCGTCAAGTGCATCAACTATAATGAAGGCCCTTGAATAATAAGCGGCGACGGAGCGTAATGCTTCTAAGACTTCGCTAAATGATGGTCGCGTTCGTTTGTCTTTATGGTAAGTGTGGAGGTTTTTCACGCTTTTAGGTATATAAGGCTGTTCTTGGACCAACTGCTTCACTAGACTCAGAAGGAGATCAGTGACATTTTGTTCATGCTGCTGTCGGAAATTGCAATACAGGTATGCAATGCCGACAGCAGGGTCACTCCGGAATCTGTTGTGGAGGTGGTGGACAACAATAGACGTGATTATTGTCTTGCCTGCTCCGGGAATGCCCGGGCAGAAGAGAGTCTGCTTGCTTTGATCAAGCCACTCATTGAATTCCTTCGAATCTAGCAACCATTGTCCAGTTCCCGCTTGTCGCCTCCTAATATAGTCGCTCTGCTGAGGACCATAGTCAACCGGTGTAAGCCAATCAAGGATTTTCTGACGGTCTTGGTCATCTTGTCGCTGTTTGACTCGATGAATGTCCTCTTCTACAGCTGAAGAGATATAACTATATACGATTAGTGAAACCATGTATTGAATTGGCTATCTGACGCTAATACACACCGCTTCACTTCATCAATTGGCATATGGAAGAAAAGCTGTCTTGCATACGCCGCTGCCGCCGCCGCCGCATATCCATGCCACACATCGTTCTTGTGTGAGTCACTATAGTCCGAGATTCCGCGGATGACGATGCAAGGGAAGTCGACCAACGCTCCAGCAGCCTCCATCTCAAAACATAGCACCCCATATGCTTCCGCCAAACGGTCCCTCAACTCTCCATTTCTGATAACCAGCTCACCCGATGCGATGGTCCCCATGTGGACTACCACACGAGAGTTTCTCTCATCCTCATCGCCGGAGAAACGCTGCACACGCCGTGTAGGATCGCATCCGCATTCATCGCACGATAGCCTCGGGTCCGGATGGATGTGGTTTGGCGGATAGAGATGGTCGTGGTCTAAACCGGGATGCCTATACTTTCTAAGTCCCGGAATGTTCGTGTTGATTCTTTTTACATTCTCCGTGACTGGGTCCTCGAGGATCCTCTCGCGCTGGGCTTCTAAGTCTAGTGCCGCATTTAGGAGCACCCTTGGCGGTGGGGCCAGAACCCCCGTGCGCGTAAAATGGCCCGCCTCTGCTTTTCCGTGGTCGTATTGTACTGCACCTGAGTGTTGACCTGTGGGCTTGCTGACCACGACATCACCGAGCCGGATTATTCCGCTGTCTGTTTTCCTTGGTACGCCGCCTCCGATGCCGACCAACATGCCGAATCTGAGGTTCGAAAAGGTGGTCATCATCTGAGCAACAACCGTAGCGGCAGGACTGTTTCCTGCTTGATGCAGACCCGCGATAACCACGTTATGACCTCCGATACTGCCTAAGTTATAGACGTTGTGATCGGCCGGCGGTTGCTCGAGGCGCTCATGGTCCTCGTCCAACATCTCCAATGCAGCGACTTTCTCTACCTTGAGGGGACAGATCCATCCGACCGTATAATCTCCATGGCTCAATCTCTTCTTCGACATCGTGGAGAGGATGCGCCATCAACGCATCGCTTTTTGGGCTTCGGTGACTGTGCGGGGTGATCGCTGAGCAAAGAGAAGCTTATATTATGTGAAGGTAAGATGGACTTCCAAAGAGTTCGTCCGTACGAACGCGGCAGCAAGCACTGTTTCCAACCTTATTAATTAGCCCATTGAAAGTCCAAAGTAGATGCACCTACCATAACAGAGCGAAGTGAGCGAAAGGAAATCGTGATACCAAAATTGGGGCCATGTATGTTCCTCAGCCTCGTGAGGCATTAGGGTGGGGTTGAGTCGACATGAGCTAAACATAGGACGTCGAACTTTGGATTTCAGATCAGCCACATCCAAAAAGCAAAAGGAACGGGCGAAAAGCTAAAACCCTTGTGTGTGGTCTGCTTATAAAGAAACAATCGAGCAACTTATATACGAAACCCAGCTGATGCAGCTCTTGGTACCTTCAAACAGATGGTACGGAGGCCGTCTCTCAGAGCTAGGAGCGAAGGCGGCATGACACTGTCAGTTGCAAGGGACACAACCGAGAACGTCTTCTGCTTCAGCCCGCACACAGGATGAGGAGTGATACTATTCTTGGGATTTTAAGAAGCCGATTTCGCTAGTGACTGTACCTGTCTCTTCCCCACCGTCTCTATTCATCCCAGACTGCCCCATCCTCAGTCCTTCTGACAAAATATCTTCAAATTAATCCCAACCTCCCACTAAAGCCAACTATAGTCAAGTCTCCCCCACGAGAATAACACAAGTAACTCAGAATTGACCGTTCCAGAGACCACCCCTATCTGTCCTTGGCGCCTACAACCCTTCAATCCTTGTCATTTCCGTTTACCATGTCCTTTCTGCCCTCCGCCATGTCTATACCTTTATACCGCAACAAACAGGAAGCTTTTAAAATGGAATTAATGCTGTCTACGCCCCACAACTCTTTACTCGAACCTCGATATACGCATGACGGAACAGCTTCGCCGCCTATGAACGTGCTAAAGCGTGTCACTTGAACGGCATGGATAATTTCCCGTTCTTCACGATGGCAGTGATACTTTGGAGTATAGCTGGATTGAAGGTCTGCATTGGAGACCGGTTGGCTTTGCTGGAACGCTCTTCGCAGTTATGTTGACAGATACAGTACTAACAGTAGCGTTCTTGATCACGAATGGCAATAGACTGATGTCACTGAGGTGCAGTCTTTGGGCTGTTGGGTCGGGGTTGTGTGTGAGAGTTACATGAGAATTACGCCCTAAGTAACAGCATGGTAAGTGGCAGAAATCTTTCTGATCAAAGACTTCAGTGCGAGTGATATCGTTGCCAACCGCTTATATATTCGCTGGTCACCCATTAAACCACCAGCGCCGGAAGTGCATCATTTTTTTCTTGCAAACACTCAAGCTAATTTGGAGGTATATTACGGTGGTGCATGCCCAAAGTTATGTTATACAGCCTTTATTCTGCCGCCACCAAATCATTCTGCCCATACAAAATAATCCCTGAGAGCGAGGGCGGTGTAACATAACTTTGGGCATGCACCACCGTAGATACTGAGGGTTACCTAAAAGGACGTCCATGAATCTAGCTCCTGTCCAACATACTCGAACATCAAACCTAGACAATAACTACCAAGGCGGACCGAAACCGGTAAAATAAATCGTGAAAGTAGAGACGGATGAAAGGGGGAGAACAGAATAAGACTCACGAGGGTTTAGAGCGGCGAGGTGTCCTTATATTTTGATGGTGTTAGAATTCCAGTAATTAGCCTTGTCATTATAATTCTGCATACCTCATAGCTTCCGTGTAATACTATGAGTTATGAGAGGACAATTCCCAATCAAATGAAGGCGCATGAGAGAGAAAGCAATGCTTTCGCGGTCGATACGCGGTACCATGCACGCTTCCCGAGGCAAATCCAAACGCAGACCCTACGATGAAGAACAGGCTAACAGGGCCGAATATCGATGCTCCAAACATGGCAGACGTCAGTCCGAAGAGTTTTAGCATCGGAGATCGCGTATCTCAGTGATCCTTTACGAATCGACGCGTGTACACTGTTGCAGTAGTTGCTGAAAACCATTATTCTGAGCATACAAAAAGGAAAATAAAAAATGACCACTAAACGGGTAACATCACCCATTGAACTTCTCCGCGGAATAGTTGAGTTTCAAGGAGATTAGGTAAACCTACAGCAGGCCAGGCTCAGTTCATGTAATGATTAACAAAGGCTCATGCGCAAAGTTGGTGACACCTAGCGTTGCCCAGCCCCGGGAGAATCTTTCAAGTAGTTCGTGACTAGCAATCTAGGTGAACACTATCAGCCTAGAAAGACCATGATTCTAGGATTTCGTCCGCAGCAAAACGCCAATTAGACCACGACAAATATCGATCATGTCACAAAATGATAGTACCAACTTATTGTTCAGCTGCGCCAGCGCCGCTACTCCACAAACCCAGGGGGAAGCTCTGACCATCACAACTGAGGCGGAGCTCTCAGGCTCCCGGTTTTCTACCCTTGCTGCCTAGTCACACTTTCCGGATATAAAAGCTTACAGGTGGGCTACGATTGCATACAATTGCTGTTCAATAGCAAAGGTTTCTTGAATCTGCCAAAAATTTCCCAGAGCTTTGCTTCTAATATTCTAATTTTAATCCCACCCGGGTAACCCAAGTCATCACCAAGACTAAGATGACGTTTAATATTCCAAAACAGGTGATCTTGATCAAGGACCTGTCAACCAAATCGGTTATTCTCTATCCATCAAGAGCCCATATTGTTAGAGACATCAATGACGTCATGCTCAAACCAGGACCAAACGAAATCGAGATTTACGGGCTCACTCCAACGGTAGATGAGCATTCAATTCAGATTGAAGGCCGAGGAGCAGCAACTATAGTCGACATGACTATTGATTCGGTTCCAAATCGCGACATCCTTGAAGAGGTGTACCCTGAAGAATCGGATGAATCCAGCAGCGAATCTGAATACGAATATGCGGACAGTGATGATGAGGCTGACAGTGTCAGTAAGATATCTAAGGAGCTCAAGGACCTGCGTGCCGAGGCAGCAGAGGCAGTGGAGATGCAGAATTCGGCAAATCAGCGTCTGGTGGCACTGGACAGGTACGCGAAGTCTGTTGCTGCAGAGCACAACAGCCCAGACGATGTTGGCAAATTACTCGAGAAATATGAAACAGACCGACTCGCCATATACAAAGTCCACGTCTCAGCCACCAAGGCGATTGAAGGCTTGAACAAGAGAATAGCACGGAAGGAGAACGAGAAGCTCAATGCTGGAAAGGAATACCGTAAAGAAAAGAAAGGCCTCACGAAGCAGAAAGAGAAGGATCGACGCAGAAAGGAGCTTCACAAGGCTGAGCAGAAGAAGGAAGCGGAGCACACCAAACAGGAGCGCCTTAGATATTGGCCGAAGAAAGTCTACAAAGTCACTCTTCAGCTTGAGACTGCGTCAACTGAGACCCCTTCCTCATCCCGGCGAGGCTCTATGGATTCGGTTACTCTAGCACAATCGCCGCTCCCAGGACCTGGAAAGGCTGAGTCCGCCACTGAGACAATAATTTCTTTGTCTCTTTCGTATGTAACGAAGGAAGCTGGGTGGTCCCCCCGTTACGACTTGAAGATCTCCTCTGTCCAAAAATCTGCGATGATAGTCTATCGCACGGAATTCCTGAATCGTACTGGAGAGACTTGGAAAGACGCCAAACTCTCCTTCTCTACATCCCAAACATCTTACCAAGGGCTCGATGACGTTGTTCCATTCATGCACGCTTGGCGCGTCAAGCTTGGTAGGTACGGATCGGGCGAAGAAGGTCTTTTGAGCACCGAAGAGGCCCAAAAACCTCGCTCAGGACGGCCAACTACAGATACGTTTAATCGCAGTGAAGTGTTTGGGGTGGATGAAAATTACGTCGCACCGTTAGAGAAGAAATTTGCGCAGCAAACAGCACCACCTGGTGTATCTCGCACTGCTCGACAGATACCCCAAGCTCAAACGTCTATGGCCTTTGGAGGGTTTGGACCAACCACTAATATGCAAAGCAGCCATTCTATGATGATGCAACAACCGCAAAATGCTTGGGGCACAAGTCAAGTATTGCAACAAGAAAATAAAGAGCTAGACAGTGGAATCCGACAGGCACGCAAGGCACGAAAATCAGGGGGTGCTTTGCTAAGAATGCATCATAGAAGCACTGCAGAAGGGGGCGAAAAGGAAGAGCGGGTGGAGGAGTCCTATGATCCCACAATAGAGGACGACGAGTATTCCGCAACTGTTAAGTTCGAGGAATCAGTTTGGGAGGATAGTGGGCTAACGGCAACATACGATGTGCCTGGCACTCGTACTCTTACTCCATCATCAATGACTCGTCGCCACAAGATTGTGTCCTTGAACGCAGCAAACATATATCTTTCGCACATCTGCGTCCCTAAGCTGCGTGCTGCGGCTTTCTTGCGAGCCAAGATACGAAATCCGTCCAGCTCCGTTACCCTACTCAAGGGCTCTGCGGGAGTAACGCTGGATGGAAGTTTCCTTGGCAATATGACGCTTCCACGTGTCTCTCCTGGCCAGCTCTTCGATCTGCCCCTTGGAGTGGACCCTGGAATCCACATCAACTACCCGAAACCAAGTGTTCACCGAAGTACGCAAGGAATCATGTTCAATAAAGAAAGTGCTCAAGTCTTTACTCGCTCTGTCTGGCTAAACAACACTAAGCCCACGCCTATCGAATTGCTCGTGATTGACCAGGTTCCGGTATCGGAAGATGAAAGACTCAAGATTGTCATCGCTGAGCCGAAAGGTTTGGCTCGTGAAGGTGACTCTGTGAAAGCAGGGATTTCGGCGAAGGCGGGAAGCAGTGGGTCGACTGCAGTGATGAAGGACTCGTCTTGGGGTCATGCACTTGCAAAGATGAAGAAGAATGGAGAGATTAATTGGACGGTTAATTTGGAGAAGGGACAGGCATGCTTGCTGAAACTGGACTATGAGGCTAGATTGCCTCAGGCGGAGAAGATCGTTCCAGCATAAGGTAGAAAACATTTGATTATGCATGTGAAGGGTGTTACAACACCATCAAGGTGCGCTCAACAGCCCAATAGGAATTTAGTTTTGGTAGAGAATGTGAGAATATATGGAAATTTAACTTTGCATTTCGATATTGCGGGAGAATGACTACGAATTTAGATTCGACGATCATGAAGCTTCCCAAAATCACAGCTGGCATGCGAGTTATAAATATATCCAAACTCATTCTCCGTTTCTCTTCATCCATCATCAACGTCACCTTATCTTCACAATCCAACAAATTCTCTTACGAACAAAACAATCTATCAACATGCGTTTCTCTATCCTCCCCTTCCTCGCCGTGGCATCTGCGACATTCGCGTTTCATTTCAACGCACGCCCTTTTCATTAGGTTCCTCACTGCGCTGTATGTTCTCCTCTTCTTCCTCACGCATGCACAGTGGTAATAAATCCTATTGATACTAATGTCTTTTTAGTGTCAATGCGTCGAATCCAGTCGTTGCGACAGGTACTCTGAAGACTTCGACTGTTTCTGCAGGGACGAAGCTTTCCGCACTACAGCGGTCTCTTGCGTGAGAGAGCTGTGGTTTCGAAGAACAACTTGGTTCGTGTTTCTCGTAGTCCGTTTCCGTCGCGGTTGGATATCGACTGATTGGTTCATTACTCATTTTCCAGACTCGTGTGGGCCAAGAACCATTGCGGACATTTTTAATCGAGACGTTTGTATAGGCAAGGAAGGGAGGTGTTGAAGAAGTGGACAATGAAAAGCTTAGAGCTCGGCAGCATGGATAGCCAGGGGTCCACGATAACTAAAGTGGTTCCAGAGGTCCTTAAGACTGAAGGCTCTGATCTTAAGGTGTTACTCGAGAATCTTCAATGCTCACCTGTCCGCCTCCCGTGAAGGACAGATGCCGGCAATCTCGATTGAACATATCTCTTCTCAAATTTTCGTTTATCCGAGCCATCATGTCAAACATACTAGTCCCTCGGGAACCAGCACGAAGATAGCTAATGAAAGAACATATACATGACTAAAACTATTATTTTGTCCAAGGCTGCCACACAGGCTCATCGGGTGATGTGGTAAGTTTCTTAGCCAAAAAAAGAGAAACGTAATTAATGCTTTGTGCTGGAACCCGGTTCCGACGTGGCTGAGTCGCTGGTAGGCTGGAGAGGACCACGTGCTGAGGCGGAAACGGTGAGGCTTCCTAGACCAAAAGCTTACTGATCGACACAAAGTGACAGCAGCAGCCTTTCATCAGCCCTTCGCCACGGTCCTTCATCCCGTCGACGGCAAGATATGCAGGAAGTGCAAGAAGGCAAGCTATATATACATATTTCATGCTTTCCTTCGTCCTCTGTTTCTCCCTTATACCCCCCTTTTAAATACATTCGGCTGACAAAGGAGATGGAAATTGCGCCACGATGAAGCCTTGCAAGGTAAGGAAAAGAAATATAATGAATAACAAGGTTCAAAGAGATGGTACGGTAAAGAGACACAAAAGCAGAGGTAGAAGAACGGGTAGGGCGTATAAGAGCAGAGTGGCGAGGCATCGACGAAAGTAGTGACGGGGAAGTAACGGAGGCAGTGAGAAGGAGGTTGTAGATAGAACGATAGATGGTAGGTAATAGACTAATTTAGAGCTTCAACTAGACGTACTTAAATATCTTATGGTAGTAGCTAAGTACTAACCTATGGGCATATGAGGTGCTATTTGAGTCTTTTTTTGAAGCTCGTAGAGCTTGCTTTTGGAGCCAAATGGATGTGTAGTTTAGTGATTGTATTGGACTGGGGTAATGTTGGAGCTCCATGTGGATCCAGGGGTTGCATCGGAGCTGGATCTAGTGATTTTAGATCCGGAGTGGAGTGGATATGGTCGAACTGGCGCTCCTGGAGCTCCAGTTCTATACCTAAATAGGAAGAGTTATACCCGAATAAGAAGGGTTCTATGCCCAAATCGGAAGGAGGTTAAAAAAGGAAGGACCAAAACGTGTTAATGCAGGTGCTAAGGACTAGTAGAGCCAATCATTAGCTCTAGTGGTAGGCGTCTATCCCAAAATAGTGTTGGTAGGGGGGGTAGTCTCTTTGAGCTCGGCGACATGCACGTTGATGAACTGGATCTGAGGATAAATGAATGAATGAAGCTATGGAATCTAACTACGAGGAATATAGGCCTTAATATAGGCCTATATCGTACGGAAACCGAAGTGTCTGCTACGGAGACCGACCAAAATCGGAACAAAGGAAGTCTGCTTATGTAAGCAGGAAACCCGTGTGTAGGACTCTTCTAGTACCCTCGTCACACGTGACGGTGCATAGGCCACCTTGTAAATATAGCCCCTTCTATTCACTCGCTCGCAGAGATAGAGATATATTCTAAATAATGTATTGTATTGGGGGGTGTAGGCCTGAGGAGAGGGTAATCATCTCAGCCTGCTGTATTGCATAGTAGGTTCCCTACTGTCTCAAGCAGTGGTAGATAATTACACACTCATTGCCCCAACAACGCGTACCGTTAGAACCTAGCGGTACAAGACCTGCGCCCAACAACCAATATAGAAGTAGGAATATATCTCGTCCTTTTTGCGCCCGTGGGGTATCATCAAAAAACCGTTCAGGTAACCCAGAATCTAGGTAATATCGAAGGCTATTGACGACAACGCCCCAATAACGCGTACCGCTAGAACCTAGCAGTACAAGGCCTGCGCCCAATAACCAATATAGTAGGAATATATGTCGTCTCTTTGTGCCCATAGAGTATCATCAAAAAACCGTTCGGGTAGGTAATATCGAAGGCTATTAATGACGACGACGTAGTAAGGAGGAGAAAGCTAGAAAGCGTCAATTCAAAACCTGTTGAAAACCCCTATGGGAAAAATTGTCAGGAAAGACTACTTATCGACAGCTGTGGAAATCGCGAAACTGTTCGCGAAACTGTTCGCGATTCTCCAAGGGGTAAGACATTTTATCGCGACAATAACACAGCGCCGTACGGCATAGCATTATCAAGGCTATAAAACGAATGAACAACAAAATCTCTATTAAATAAGCCTTATTTCAAAGCGAAAAGCCGAAAGGCTGATTGTGATAGATATTGATGTTGCTGTTCGGAGGAAGTGTGACTTCGCTTTGAATAGACATCTTTATAGATTCTTCCCCATAGAGCCTCTTATATATACATTTCCGCCAGCCTAGCTAGTGATCTAACAGTATAGAATTAAGGACAACTTGTTATCGTCGCGTTGTTACTGCTGCTTCTACCATCCTCCCTCATCTACTCTTACCGTTTTGGTATTTTCCTACCTACCGCCGCTATGGACTTGTTTGGGCCTCCGCGGAGAGATATATTTAATAATAAGGATATTGGCAAGGTAGAAGGCGAACCGCAGTCTTTATTAGGAATACTACTAATAGAAGCCGTGAAGGCTCGTGCCGCTATAGATGTTGCTGTAATTGCTACTGCGCAGGCGGAACTTCCTAATAATAGTATATAGAGGACTCTAAGGAGGTCTTGGCTCTAATTGGGGGCAACGGCGATAATATTAGTGAGGTTAATGCAGTAGATGAGCTCGATTGGATATAATATAGGGTATTTTTGCGTTAAATTTGGTATATTTAGTCACCTACCCATCTTAATATCAACACCAAAATCGTGCCAAGACTTACTATTTATAGTATATATTTGCATTGGATTCCCTTGGAGCTCCAGGAGCCAAATTCTAAAAGAATTGGATGGATTGGATTTGAGCTCAAATCCAGTCCAGTCCAGTCCAATACAATCACTGGTGTAGTTTTCAACTGTCGATTAGTTCTTTTTAAAAGGTTCTAGAAACCCTTTTTAAAGCTCTAGTAGCCCTTTTTCAGGGCTCTAATAGCCTTAATTAGGTAGTAGGGTAGTACTTTCACATGCAAATACGTAGATACACGGTACATTAGAAATGTTAAATTTTTAGTCTACCATCTATCCACTGCCTCGTCTCAAGGCCTCCTTTCTACCACCTCCGACAACTCCGACGACTCCGTCACTACTCCATCACTGCCTCACCATCTTACCTTTGTACGCCTCTGCCTCTCTGCCTCTCTGCCTCTGCCTCTCTGCCTCTCTACCTCTACCTCTACCTCTACCTCTACCCTTATCCCTGCTCCTCTCCCTACCCTTACTCCCTACCGTAATTCTATCTGTTACTTTATTAGCTATAGATTCCTCAAAAAGCAGATAAGTAGGAAGGAGAAAGAGTAGGGGGAGATGGAGAGGGAGAGTATCGAATGCTAAAATGAGCCTAGTTCAGGGGTACTACAGGGTGGTCACCCCCTACATAAATAGCCTAGATATCCATCCATTTGATCCTCACACGAGTTCTGATAGAGAGGGAGAGGGAGAGGGGAGAGAGGCACGAAAGGAGGGATGAGGCAGGAAATGCATATATAGCCTTCACCACGGCCGGGGAAAGTAGCCAATTTTGGTAGAAAAGAGGGGTAGATCTCCGCCCTTGGGTGAGAATAGATTAAAAAAGGACTATTTTAGTACCCTTTTTCTAACTAGCTGAACGCCTCCATTCTAATCGGGCGTACTGAGCTAATCTTACCTACTATCATTCAATACATTTGACATCTTATCCTAGCTTATCACACATATATGCCTATTAAACTGTCTCCTCCACAGGTGTTTGCTCCTGCTGGGACACCGTCGCCAGTTTCTCCTGCTCAACAACTCTGCTGATACTGGCTCTCGCCTCCCCCTTTGTCTGCGCCTTTCTAACCTCTTCAATCTCCCTATCCAGCCTTGAGTTACCAGGCTTAGTTTTCCACGGGGGTGGGCCCTCTGGGCTAAAAAGCAACTCAATTTCCTCAATCGTCTTGCCGCATGTCTCGGGGTAGGTGAAGTAGAACTGAACGGCGGCGCCAAAGCACAGCACGCCGAAAACTATAAAGGATTTCCAGAGAATATTACGGAAGGCGGGTGGGATGAAGAGGCCCAGTGCGAAGTTGAATAGCCAGTTGCCTATAGCTGCAATACCCATGCCCGTAGCGCGTGTCTCGAGTGACCAGACTTCAGCAGCATAGACCCAGCAGACGGGGGCGAGGGTAATTGCATAGATGATGATGAGAAGATAAGAAAACGCAATGACCGTGTGTGCGGCGCCGCCAGTGACACGCATGAGGACGTTGAGATTGCCGCCCACGCCCCCTGGGATTATTGTCAGCACAGAGTACTTGGATCAGAGATACGGTGTACTTAGCACTTACCTGGGACATAGGTGTAGTGGGCTCCGAGGGTCCCTCCCACTACGAAATGACAGATGCCCATAGATATGGCGCCGTATACAAGCAAGGGCCTCCGTCCAATTCTGTCAATAAAGAAGAAAATGAATGTGGTGAAGATAATGAAGAGAGCGTATTGAATTCCTGAGGAGATCAAGTTAATATTTCCTGTAAGGTTGGCCATCTGGAAGACATAGACAATGTAGTAGGTCATGACATTGGCTCCACTAAGTTGCTGCCAAGCTTGGACTGTAAATCCTGCCATTGTGCGGCGCCACATGCCGTTGGAGACAAATTTCTTCCATCCCTTCCCGGCAGCCCGCTCTGCAGACAAGACCGTCACGATTTCCTCGTATTCTGCAATAACAAGAGGGTCATCAATCCTCCCGTCGGCTTGGATCTTAGCAAGAGTGTGAATGGCTTCGTCCGTACGATCTACCATAGCCAGCCAACGGGGCGACCTGGGAAGAAATGGTAGCCCGCACATAAGGAAAACACAAGGGACGAACTGGATGCCCCATGCAGTTCTGAATGAGGCCGTCCCCTTGATGAACGAGCACCCGTAGCCTAAATCAATGTTAACGACCATTGCAATTAATTATTTAAGAGCTAACAGAGTCTACCAATAAAGTACATCACCAAAATTCCCCATTCAATTGCGAGCTGCTGGATGACAATGATGGCTCCGCGTTTGTTGTGTTTTGCGATTTCGGCGAGATACACGGGGACTTGGGATGAGGTAATTCCGACAGTGACCCCATTGAGCACACGACCGGCAATCAGCATGCCGCGACCATTATTAGCCACCTGAACGGCGGTGCCTACGAGCCACCACAAGCAGGCGAACATGATGGAGTCTCTGCGGCCAATCCTGTCTGATATGGGACCGGCCATGATGGACCCAACAACGGACCCGGCCGCCAGAGCAGAACCAATGGTACCCTGAACAACGCCATGGGGATTGTCGAAATAATCGCTGGTTTCAACGTTAATTGTATTGCCTAGGATAGAGCACTTATGTAAACCTACATGTATTGAGGGGTCCCGATGATGGCGGACATGGACGAGATATCAAAACCGAAGCTAGCGTGAGATTAGCAAGTTAAATCCAGCACACACGTAGTTCATGTTCAACTCACAGCATCCCGCCAATGGTTGCGATAATCGCAAGAAAGTAGGTGTTGTAGGTTTTTGGGAGCTTCATAGTGGCGGTAGTGCTCAGTGATGCGTCTCTAGTGCCCGGTAAGAAGAAGCTCAACTTCTGACCGGCCACTGGTCAGAGTCGAGTGCTACCTAGCTCATATATACTCCATGGGGTATTGTAGTGTGATCATTCCCCGCTGGAGGTCTTTCCCATTCATGAGCAACCCACCGGGAGTACAGCATGCTTGATACCACCGGCTGGGGTCCAAATGGAACCGAAAACTATTCGACGGATTTTAATGCATGCCAGAGGGCATTAGCCGGTGGTCGCACTGCATCTGTGATGTTTCGGGAGATCGTTGGACGAGCAGGTTGGGGAAGGGATGGGAAGCGACAGGCAAACCGTGATGATTGGCGGGATAATACAAGCAAGGAATGACAACGTTCCACTGCCGAGAGTCAAGCTCCGGGTGTTCCAACCGGCGTTAGCGGCGGATCAGCCACCAAGCCCATGGCTTCAACGCCTGTGAAACCCCCAGCCAAGGATTCGCCCTTCTTCCTGCGTGAGTCGATGGGAACCCTTCGTTGCTACAGTCCGTACAGGCTCCAGTGTCCCCCCCACCTGTGTGCGCGCGCGACGCACACCTAATTTCGCTACGTCTGCAGCTAAATTAGTATAGAGCTAGCAAGAAGGGGTGTAGTACGTAGCCACGGCTTGAGCCACGGCCCACATCGAATTCGCAGTGCGGAGCTCGAATTTGAAGCTATTCTGAACTTCGCTCTCTCACCAAAAGTCGTGATATTTACTCCAGATCGTGGTGTTGCAAAACTTCTTCCTCGTCTTTCCGTGCAGCCTCATCTTCTTCCGAATGCGTTAAGTTGCCTTAGGAGAGTAATCGGATTAATAGGCATATACACGCTTTGGCGTCGGCTATAAGAATGATTTCAATAAGGAATGCTGCCAGTTGCCCGTATAGAGCCATATAGAGGAAGGCAATGGGGTAAAACACCAAGATCTAGAGGCAATATCACAACATTTGGTAAGAGAGAGAAGTACAGAATGGCTTCAAATCCGAGCTCCGAATTCGATGTGGGCCGTGGCTCAAGCCCTGGCCGCGTACTACACCCCTTCTTGCTAGCTCTACATACTAATTTAGCTGCAGACGTAACACAGCTGGAGCCTGTGCAGACTGTTATACAGATATCAGACGTTACGTGAATAAGCGCAACAGAACTTCCCGTTAATTATTATTCCCAATATACCTGCAGAGTGTCTTTTCCAGTCTAATTACCCCATTCGCTGTTGAGAACGCATCTATTGAGGAGCCATTCGATAAGTCACCGCCATGCTATGTGATTTTACGCATAAGCATCTGAGGCCTTCTAGAACCCAATATGTAGAAGGTATTCATATTTCTCAAGGCGACCACTAAAATAAAGTGGACGCTTAGCGGCGTATGGGATATGTGATGGTAAAAGGCCTCGAGCTATAAATATCTCAAAGACAAAGCGGGTGTTCTCTAGGAGGTTAATGGCTTATTCCGTTGGCTTCGGTATAACATCAACTGTGGCTTTGTACCCTTATCATCGAAGACTGCGGCGACAGTAATGCCACAAATCCCAGAAGCGCTGGGGTCAAACCTGAGCTTATTACACCACCCTGGCGCATCCGGTTGAAAGCGCGTGTTGATCACGCTAATCAAAATGCGTAGATTTATACCTAAAAAAGGTAAAAATACGTTGAAATAGTCGTGCGTATTACTTCAAAAGGCATAAACTCTGCCGTTTGATCACCAAGATCAACACGCGCTTTCAACCTGATGCGCTAGGGTGGTGTAGAGTACTTCGCGTCTGCTTTGCTCAAAGCTTGATTCTTGCCTTAGTAACAGGTGTCGGTACACGGCTCGTTCCGGAATATTTCTACCTCATTCCGGAACAGATCGTTGTTAAAGAGGAACAAATTGTGTATCGCTTTAAGCTGCTTTATTCGGAAAAGGTTTAGGTAGTATACCGAACTTTTAAAGCTATCTAAAGCTTTTTAGTAAAGCCTTTTAGTAGATTTTAGCCGTTTCTAGGGGTTAATTTAGGAATTATAATATAGTTAATGGTTTTAAAGGTTAATATATAATCCTATCAATTTTAGGTGTAAAGTAAGTAATAACATATCCTTAATATTATAATTAATTATCTAGTAGGGCGTAATTATAATATTTAGAGTAAAGGGCTCTATGAAAATCGGCCTCTGCACCTCCACGTGGTGGAGCCCGGGAACCTAGCAATTATCATTGGTGTTCCATCAGGATCGTGCCAATTGACTGCTAGAGCAAACGCAGAGACGTACACGAACACCAGAATCAAAACAACGCGCATCAAATTCAGCTAATCCAAGTGGCTATTTCTTATCGATAAGCCTAGGACCAATTTCAACGTGCTAAGGGATAAAGATTCTGAATTAGTGACCTTGTTTTTGTACCATAGCTACTCGTTTAAAAAATCTAAGAGAGGTTAGAGCGTTAGTAGAATAGAACAATGTAGAAAGTGTAAACCGGAGTTGAAAATGCGCTCTCATCTCCGACACGGGCCGTTCAAGACCGGCAAACCCTTTAACACCAGCATAAGCTTCTTGGCTCTCTTCGCAGAAGCGAGTGGGCTCATCTCATCTACTGCACCCCGCTCTAACTGTTATTGGTGGCGAAACAACGCTCAAAGGTAGAACTGAAGGCACCACAAGTTCTGACACAGCAAGAGCTATCTTGGCCATAGATGGCGAAACTCCTACGTTAAAGAAGCATCCAAGCCAACTCCAACCCACCACGAGGACGATTAGGCCAAAAAAGACGGCCTTTGGCGCGCCCGCAGAACGCCTCATGTGGGGAATTTGGAGTTAAGGAATCGCTAAGCCCGGTGTTGCTCTCGTGAGCCAGCGCGACTTTGAGCCGTATATAGTTCGCCCTCTACCTACAACAGGTTATTTTTTCAACCCAAGGAACCATTCCAAGAACACATTCAAATCAACCATCAAACACCGATTCTCAAGCCTTCAGCAACCCCTACCACTCAATTCATATTGGACAAAATGGTCAAGCTTGCCGGTAAAGAAGTCGGACAGACTGGCTACGGCCTCATGGGTATGGAACTTTTCATCGCTAAAGCTTCTAGCGATGTGTAGCATAAGCTAAATATCACAGGTCTTACTTGGCGCGCCAACCCTCCATCCCAAGAACAGTCCTTCAGAGCAATGCGCGCAGCTCTTGCCCACGGCGCTAATGCCTGGAATGGCGGCGAGATCTATGGCTCCCCCGAGCGTAATTCCCTCCACCTCCTCAACGAGTACTTCACCAAATATCCAGGGGATGCCGATAAGATCGTTCTCTCAATCAAAGGTGGTTTTGCACCGGGACAAATGTTTCCGGACGGCAGCGAGAAGAACGTACGGAGGAGCATCGATGAGTGTCTGAAAGTGCTCGACGGCAAGAAGTTCCTCGATTTGTTTGAATGTGCCCGCCTAGACCCAAAAACTCCGGTTGAGATAACCATTGGGACTATTGCAGAGTATGTGAAGGCGGGGAAGATTGGTGGCATCAGCTTGTCAGAGGTCAATGCGCAGACAATCAGGAGGGCTAGCAAGGTGCATAAGATATCAGCGGTTGAGGTCGAGTTTTCACTGTGGGTAACTGATATTCTCGAGAATGGTATTGCGCAGGCATGTGCCGAATTGGATATACCCATTATTGCATACTCGCCCCTTGGAAGGGGATTTTTGGTAAGCGTTAAGCTAATGCCCCTGCTCATGTTTTCAAGAAGCTAATATCTGCGATGTAGACTGGTCAAATCAAATCCTTCGACGATATCCCAGAGACTTCTTTTGTTAAGCTTTTGCCCCGCTTCCAGCGAGATGTATTCGACGAGAATCTAAAGTTAGTCAAAGAGGTAGAGCAGCTAGCGGCGAAGAAGGGCAGCACGCCAGCGCAGATTGCTCTGGCTTGGGTCAGGGCCTACAGCGGTAGAGACGGCCTTCCTGTCATAATTCCAATCCCAGGTGCTACGACAGAGGAGCGGATAAATGAAAACATGACGGAAGTCACTCTAAGCAAGGACGATATGGCAGCCATCGACGAGATCCTTAAAAGGACTACAATCATTGGTGGTCGCTATCATGACGCTGGAATGACTCTCTGCGAGTTGTAGGAGGAAGAGGTTGGGGTGAGATGTTGCATTGAAGTATTGTTACTAGAATGAACTCGTTAGCTCCCTAAATACGAATCTAAATTAAGGCCTGAAGCAAGTAAATGTTTAAAGGAGAATCAGATCAAGTGTAGGTGTAGGTGACTCCGCATGCAGCTTCTCACAAGGGAAACCGTTGGAATTGCAGAACTCTATGTTGTTCATCATGAAGTAAGTTGGAGAAAATTTGATATGCTAAGTCTTACCTGAAGATGTTCATTCTCTCCTGTTATGCTTGTAGAAGAGATGATGAGTTTTCGGCGAAGGCACGGAATAAGTAAGTTGGTGTGAGACGCTTGGACGATTTCCTTCTACCGTTAACACCAACCTGAAGTTATCTATCACCATCACTACCTCTCCTCATCTAACCGTCATCTGCTATTTTAGCACACACGAATGGACTCCCCAGGCTCGGTTCTCTCAGACTACGCGTCTGATGATTTCCCTGAAGATGTCAAAGGCCGACGTCTAAGCTTCGACTCAATTCATCGCACTCCAGACCATGACCCCAGTATGCGGCCAGCAAAGCGGCTGCGACTCACCGGCGACGCACGACGCGCGACCTCAGATCCTCCTACTACCCAGCTACCGGAGCTTGATGATGGCTTCGTTCTCTCCGAGGACACTGATGGCAGCGTGCCTGCTTCCCCTAACCACCCGAGCATGGCCGGCGACGACGACTACGGCCAGGAGCAAGTCACCGTGTGCAAGTGGGAAGGGTGCGATGCGGGGGATTTGGGAAATATGGACAAACTAGTCGATCACTTGCACGAAGATCATATTGGGGTTCGACAGAAGAAGTACTCGTGCGAATGGTCCGATTGTAACAGGAAGGGCATACCACACGCAAGCGGATATGCATTGAGGGCACATATGAGGAGCCATACGAGAGAGAAACCCTTTTATTGTACTTTGCCTGGTAAGTGGATCCCACCTCCAAACGAGTAGGATAGTTAAATTGACAACGATTGCAATATAGAATGTGACCGTTCTTTCACACGCTCCGATGCCCTTGCAAAACATATGCGTACCGTTCACGAAACAGAGGCTCTACGCCCCTCCGATCCAGTCCCAAAACATCATTCTTCAAACCCTTCAAACCGCTTCCAGCGTCTCCGCCTCGTCTTCAACAAAGGCATGAGCAACGGACCTGAAAAATCCTCAACCCCGACTCCCGCTTCGCCATCTTCACACCCACCTCCAAGCGCCACTGCAGCCACAAACCCGGAATTCGACTACTCGCATAACAACATCATGTACATAGCGGATCCGGCATCACCAACAGCAGCACCGCTGATCCAATTTCCACCTGACATTCATTTCTCTGTCCACGAGCTCGCCTTACCCGCAGACCAGCTTTTCCGTCTTCTGCGCCGGCAACTCCACTGGGCGCAGCAAGATGCTGAGGAGCTTAAAGCAGAAGCAGAATCATTGGAAAAGAAGCGCAAGGAAGAATGGGTTGCTAAAGAGTTACTTTTAGAAAACGCGATGGAGGCAGAGCTAGCACGCATGCGGCGGAAGAGGTCGGAGATGGGTGCTGGAGACGAAGTGGAGTTGTGGGATTACCTGGAGGAAGATGTGAAACCTGCAAGGGCGCTAGAAATTAAGGCAAAGAATATGCCCTGGTGGAGGGAAGATCTAGGTGTCAGTGGGGAGAGGCAGGCGAGAGATGAGGTGCCTAAGGAGCCAAATAAAGCCGTTCCAGAAGTGCAAAGTATGGATGCTGAGGACCTGTGATGAAATACATAGAGTTAAGGCATTTCTATCATACGAATTCAGATTTGTTGTATCTTATATATTTGCATAGGTTTAGCGTAGCCCGATTAGCGTTTGGCGATCAAAGTATATTTCAGGCACAGCTTTTCTCTACAATATCACAATGGTGATTAATGGCACAGGTAAAAACGTCATTTTATTTTTAGAGGATAGCTGCCATAATTGGATTCTTTATTAAACTATTTGCGCGCCATCCATACTTTTTAGTGATATGCTTGGCCAATACCACAGATGCCCATTTTTGCCAATTCCTTTGCACCTTCCTACTACTTTTGGAGACTAATTCTCATGCTTGTCCAGTCTCAGTCTGAGGCAAGGGCTGTTTAATCGCGCTCTCGTGAGGGGCTCCAAGCCGCTCAGTAAAGGTTATAGTGGATTATAACAGAGCATTGAGTAGAAAAGACCTGGCCAAGAAAGCCGCAGAGCTCTTCCAAACATTTGGCCATGAGATTCTTTAATAGTTCATCCCAAATGTAAAGGTCGTAGCAACAACTAAGCGTCGCTACATTCTTTTCCTACCCTTCCGCTTATCCGCTTCCGCATTCTTGACAGGCAAACCAGAGGTTCTCTTATCCGCGCCTGTCTTCCTGGAAATCCTACCATCGCTGCTAGCAAATAATATGCACCATAATCCAACAGCAGCTAATGCACCGCTGAACACTGTCCCTAGAGTGAAAGAGGTCACCGAGGTCTGGGTCCACCGGCATAGGTGTAAAAGGCATGTGCAGTGTGGAAGAAGAAAGTTACTGTAAGTGCAGGTAGTGCATATGGCGCTTTAGGCGCTGTACTACCAGTATCCCTCTGTTCAGGGTATATTAGTTGCCGCTGCATCAATAGACGCAGCTTCATATGCCCTGAGAATTGTGTTTGCGCTTATCCCTTTAACCCGTTAAAATTCGTCCAACGGTTATCAGCCAATTAAAGTATCCGGATTAACGAAAGACACCCAATGAAATCTAGTCGCGAACTTAAGCGAACTTAGTGTAGGACTCTAACGGGTTAAGGGATAGCGCACTTCTGGCAGATTTATCTGCTGTCTCGGACAGTTTCTCGGGTTGAAGACGTCGTACCTTTTCTCAGCTGTAGTTGCTTGACGATAGCATTACAATGCAAGAACCGGAAACATCCGGTAATACCAGTAGCGATTCCTGTCCAGCATTCGGTAGCTATAATTTTAGATGGCCCTGATTGAGGCATGAATCCAGACGGTTAGTTTTGATTGATTGTCGTTTTCGTTTAAGGTGTATTTGTTCTCCTCGAAACGTCAAATATCGTCCAACTCTATCAATTTGACGCTATCCCTTGCATTGATTCCGTCCTGACAAGTATAAAGACTCGCGGCTAAATAACTATTAGTAGAAGGCTTTATTGCTAATAATAGTCTTACCCTTTCCCACGGAATGTGATGGCACGGCACAAGAGGCTCTGCAACTCGTGGATTACTATCTTAACGAAACCACAAGCTAAGAAAGGAAGAAGCTCGTGGGCTTTAGCAGAAGTATATTATTCTTTATGCGAACGCTAGACCTAATCCAGCTTAGTATCTGCCCTTAACCATATCTCGTTAGATAGTGGCAGAATATGACAGATGTCGCGCTTCAAATTGCTTATCGGTTGGTTTTGGAGGTCAAAATTGGGTCCAACCGGACCAGTTACATCACTGCATAATACCCGGCAGATTTGTTATACTTTTACGCTCCACGCTTCAGGCTTCACGATTCTCCCCCTCTACCCTTCATATACACCTCCTCTGCCTCAAGGACAAAAGTATGTGGTGTTCGATGTGGTCAAGATATCGACTAGCAATCTCCTAGCATCCCCAGTGACGTCTGTTTCAAGGAAGTCGCGTGCGATTTGCTCCTTGAGTATTATCAGCCACTGAGCACCTGAAATGATGGGATAAACATATTGCGGAATAGACATTACACACAGCGTCTTCAAGCTCAGCAACCTCCGACTCCGGCATAGCTGCACACGCTGCAACAAGGTCTTCGCCCCTAGCAGCCAGTAGGATGAACTCCTCGGCACGCTGGACTATCTCCGGAGGAATTCCATTCATGGCGGCGCAGCTGAGTGAGGGCCATTAGCGCTCTGATATGTTCTTGCTTGAAAAAGCGTAACATTTACCAAGTACCGAAGCTAGAGATGCTTCGACCGTTACGGAAACTATATGGATGTTAGGTACTAAGTCTGCTGCACCATCGAGGTTCCCACTCACTTGTACAGGTAGGTAATTTGGTTCTCAACCTCTGCCGCTTCTGTATCAACACGCACCTCCATGTGGCCAAAAGCCAAGTATGGATGAGGATTGAGATAACCGTTTTCGAAAATTTCTCCTTTACGTCAGCAAGACTCAATCACAAGCTATGACAGGAAAGGTACCATGAAAATGTGTTGTTCCAATAACCTTTGGGCGCCCACATCCCAAACTCAAAAGGTATTTGAAAACGCCGCAGGCAAGGCCTGCACCATCTGAGAAATTTGAGAAACGACCAAAAACTCGATAGATTAATTGACATACCACTAGATTCTGTTCCTTTGCCAAACTCATCTATGACAAGCAAGCTCCGCCGCGTAGCTAAGCTCAGAGCGAGGGATATCTGCTGGAGATCAATCATGAACGCGCTCTGGATCTAGGGGTGTCAGGAGATATAGAGACAAATCCAAGGTCAGCCGCATACCCTAGAAACTGTCTCTCGAGTAGTAACCCGAGTCAGGATCTTGTCCGTAAGTCCGATCTTAGCGCTGTCTGCTGGGACGAAGCTGCTATGATAAGCTTTCGCGAGAATGTGAGAACCACTAACCAACCTGCCAATATGGGCCATGAACACAATCAATGCCACTTGCTTTAAGTATACACTCTTGCCCGAGTAATTCGGTCCCGTCAATATCAGCATGCTAGGTACTTCGTCCACAACTGTACGGGCCGGGGTTGCGGGGCTTTCGGGGCGCGAGCCGTGTTCTTCGTGTTCTTCGCCGCTGCCATCCTCTGAAATACCCTCTCCGGTTCCTCCTGCAAGTAAAGTACTGTTCGCGACAAAAGAAGGCACTGTAAGCTCTTGGAGAAGGTGCCTTGGCTTCGTTAGTAGGTGGCTTTGAAATCTTCACAAAGGAGTATGCGCCTACCGGCCACCACTAATGTGCAATATATTTTCTCTGGTAATTTTAGGTTTCGAGAGGTTGTACAGCCTCGCTCCCTGTGTAAGAGCGAGGATACTACCTCAATTAGTAAGTGTTGAAATTAGAGAAGAGGTGTATACCTGTCGAGCTGGCCGCAGATATCTGATGCAGCAGTCAACAAATTTTCGTACTCAAGAACGTATTGCGCAAGCTCATGGCTAATTTCGATCTCCCTGTCTGATGATTGTCAATCGAGATCTATGAATCACCAACTTGTCCTTATACCTCCAACGTACCGCTTATTATTCCATGTATGTCGCCGAAATGATCGTCCATCTCCCGCATCTCGTTGTTTTTGAAGTACACCTGATCCCTGGGTTATGACGGCATTATTAACCATACAAAGAGGTGTTAGCCACGAAAATTTCCGCAGTTATTACATACTCAGTGGAGAACATCCGTTCCCACGGATTTTCGATGCCCCCTTCATACACTCCTCCTCCTGTAGCCCGATTCAGAGGCACGGTTATCAGGAATCCGATCTGAGGAAAGTACAAGACGTTTAGCGCTTCCTGGAGGTCTGCAGGAATATTCTCTGCAAGCTTTCGAGCAACTTGACTAAGCAAAGCATCGAGTCCATCGTACGTGCGTTTCATCTGGTCGAGCTCCTCGTCAACCCCCGGTAAAATGACACTGCGATGCCCTTCAGCAGATTTATCAAAATCCACCTGCTAATTTAAGCTTATATCTAATGCCAAAGCAATTGGAGTTAACCCACGACTTCACTTATCTTTCTACCCACTTGGGCAAAATGATAGCCTTCGAATTTTTCGAAGATCTAAGTGATATGAATAGGATGACCTTATGGTAGATATTGGGAATGGATTTACTTTATTTCGTATGCCTAGCTGTTCTGCGCCAACCACCTCTTGAAATGCATCTCTAACCTTCAGCACATGGAAGACGAACTGATGGTAAAGTTATTAGGAAGATGTGACCAATCCAAAAAACAGTCCGACGAACTTACCTGACGAATGCCTGCCCATACGCTCCTTGATATTCCGCCGCCTCTGCCTAGGCCAGCGCCGACACCTTTTCGTAGGTTGATCATGATGACACGGATGTTTTTGACGGACTGCAAGTTCTTTACTAGCTTCTCCACAGGCCCGGTATTTTCAGGACGGAGGAAGACACCAATGGTTTCCAACCTCTCGTTGATCACATGAGGATTTAAACTCGGCCGTAAGAAGTATTGCCGGAGCAAGAACTTTCCTTGAGGAGTTCGAGCAAGATGGTGGAATAAGCCATATACTGAGAATCCTTCTTTAGATCTCGAGGAAGATTTCGTCGGGCCTTGGTTGTGAGAATGGGGGTGTGACTCTGACTGCATTATTTGGAGAGAGGTTAAAGTGTCTGCGTTGATGAACCTATATTGCGATAAGTAATAGTCCCCGTCGAGCTACACTCGGTTCAACATAAAACTTACATCGTGTCATACAAGCTGAACATTTCAAATGTAGATACAGGAAACAAGACATAGGAAGCTTCGTCTCCGGGTAAGAAACCCGCTGCACGTCTTCGCTGCAGATATGACAGAAGTGCTCCGGCGCAGCCAACCTAGGAGCCGTTAATGATAAGTAGATTATGAGATATGCCTCTTACAGTAAGCCGGCTTTCAATGTCAATCCAGCCTGATAGTCTGAGTAACTGTCCTTGTCGGCCAGTAAGGCTTTCCTCATTATCAAACCCTTCGGTGGCGACCACGTCTCCTGGTACGGTATATGTGATACGTGGTCCATCATTAGCTCCAAGCCTGAGGTTGACGAGTTTGTTCTTAGCCGTTTCGTAATTGAATTCTGAAGAAGGTCGGACCTCGATAAGGTATGGTAAGTGGAAGGGGTCACCTGTATATATGTTGTTAACTTAGATACCGACGGAGTGAGCTGTTCAGTGACCGTACTTGTATCATCAAGTGAGTTACGACTTCTCGCCTCAGGATCTAGTCGACTGATGATGGTGTCATCTGCTCTAGCTGGGACAAGGACAACCGTTGGGGAGATATAGTTCTTCACTTTACTGCGGTAAGAGGAGTATCAAAGCACAGATTTCCTTACATACAAGTATCAACTACATCAACACCCCCAAACTTGACGTCTTCCATGAAACATAACTTCTCATCTCGTGCAACGTAGTAACAGCATCCCACCGTGCCTCTTTCTCTGAGATCCACTGCCATTATAACCTCGTTGAGAGCGTCAATGTCGTTGAGATTACTTTCTGTCAAGATATCGTTGTTATGTAGACTCTCTGTGATAAAATCGGCGACTGGTTTGCTATGCGTGATAGGAAGTGGTGTCTGAATCTGCAGTCTTGCTTGGCTGTATTTTATGGTTGGTGCTGAGAGAGAGGGTTGAGGAGCTGGAGACCTGAATGTCGAACTTTGCAGATTGCAGCTCTTTGGAGACGATGACTCGGACTCATTGTTTATCCTCCCCGGGAATGCGTTCTTGGACGCCATTCTTCCACGGGAAGATTAGAGATGGAATGGTGATTTTGTTATTGATTTCGAAGAGATGAGATGAGTGTAGTATAGAAGCGAGGTGAGCTAATTGCAAGTTGAAATTGATTGAAGTTCTCGCAGCCGTGAACTATTAGGAAGGAGCCATTTTCAGAAAATGTCATACTAGTGAAACCACTTTCAGTAAACAATAGATACCATGGAGATGTTCTAAACACTCGACACGTAAACAAAATTTGCTATGTCCAAATATTTGGTCAGAGTGGGAATGTACGATCATCAGACTATGTGCAAATATCGAAGATGAGAGTCCTATCAAATTTACCGTTGAAACGTCCACGCTACTTGTCCAGGATGGTGGCACAAGCCTAATTTACATATATTCCAGTGATGCGGTACATTTTACGCTATCCCTATACCATGTCATAATAAAGCGTCGTTGGACCCCACGCAATCCTTCCTAAACTTAGATTACAAACCGGGCGTTAACACTTGTAGTCCTTCAGCGCCTGCTGTGATAGAAACCTTTACTGTGTCTCCACTCTTGATTTCCCCTCGAATGATCTTATCTGCCAATCCGTTGCCGACCTCCTTTGCTATTAGCCTATTTAATGGACGGGCACCGAAGCGTGGATCGTAGCCTCTGTCACAGAGCCATTGTTTCACATCGTCCGAGACGTCCAGTGTAATGCGGCGATCGTCTAACCTCTCTTGAAGCTCCTTCAACCGGATATCTACAATGTCTCTGAGAGCTGAGCGGGAAAGCCGTCTGAAGAGAATGAACTCATCTATACGATTGAGGAATTCGGGCGGATATGAAGCAGCCACTATATCCATCACGGCTTTCTTCACAGTGGGAGATATCTCACTGCTATCGCGAACAGCTTCGTCGCTAAAATCCTCGCCAACTATGATATCGGCGCCAAGATTAGAAGTTAGTACAATTATCGTGTTTCGAAAGTCGATCTTGTGGCCCTGAGAGTCGGTAAGGAAGCCCTCATCCAGAACCTGAAGTAGTAGTGCGGAAATGTCTCGATGGGCTTTCTCGAACTCATCAAATAAGAGAACGGCGTAAGGTTTTCGCCGAACAGCTTCAGTGAGCTGGCCAGCATCATCGTAACCCACATAGCCTGCAGGGCTACCGATAAGCCTGCTAATGGTATGATTCTCCTGGAACTCGCTCATGTCAAATCGAATGACAGCGGTCTCGGTTGAAAAGAGGAAATTAGCCATTTTCTTGCAGAGTTCTGTTTTCCCCACACCTGTCGGTCCCAGAAACATGAAACTTGCAAGAGGCCGGTTGTCTCCGCTTAGGCCTGCTCGTTGCATACGAACCGCATTCGCAACAGCTTTCAGTGCTTCATCTTGCCCACGAACGTGTTTCCGCAGCGAATCTTCCATGTGTATGAGCTTCTCCACTTCGCCCGCCATCAATTTTGTAACAGGGATTCCAGTAGTGCGGCTAACAACAGTTGCAATATCGTCCGCTGTAACCGAGTCATGAAGGAGAGAGTTTGGAGCTTTCCCGGCAGCGGCCTCAGCTCCACCATCACTCGGAAGGCGCTGTTCCAGCTCGGGAATCTTAGAGTATCGTAATTCGCCCGCTTTAGCAAAATTGCCTTCGCGCTGAGCCTGGTCGAGTTCCAGCCTCGCTTTCTCTAGATTTCCTTTGACATTCTTTATTTCGTCAATTTCAGCTCTTTCCTTTTCCCACTGCTCCATTAGCTTGGCGACTTCTTCTTGTTTGGTCTTCAAATTTCCTTCAAGTCTTTCTCGTCGTTCTTTACTGGCAATATCTGTCTCCTTGCGTAATGATTCTAGCTCAATCCGAATAGTCATGATTTGGCGATCCAGTTCTTGGATAGCATCGGGCTTGCTTTCCTGTTGCAGGCGGAGAGCGCTGGCTGCTTCATCAACCAAATCAATAGCTTTGTCAGGTAGGAAGCGATCCGTTATGTAGCGGTTCTATTGTCCTCAAATATTGTTAGTCATTGTATGTAGAACGCGCAAAGGATTTAAAAAAAGCCCGGCTGCCCGTACCAGAGGATTCCATTGCACCGCCTAATATCTAGCAAGTAACTTCTATTCACATTGTCGAACAATGCTAAAATACTCTGCTCCTTCAGGATATCTTCCAGTCTAACGGGACTCGCTACAATAGAATTTCATACATGATGAGAGCAATTGTGCTAGTCCTTCTGATAAATATCACAGAGCAGCTGTACATCTTCATGTTTCGAAGTGACTTGCTAAATACTAGACGATGTCCAGGAGAGCCTCGTGATAGCTCGAGAGCGCGGTGAAAATAATTGCAGTGGCATAAAATGATGCGAAACGCTAGATAAAGGCGAGTGATGAACTTACACTGTATGTGGCAGCTGCGACAAGAGCTCCATCAGTGATTCGTACACCATGATGGATCTCGTATCGCTCCTTGATGCCACGGAGAATGGAGATGGTGTCAGCAACACTTGGTTCACCCACAATTATAGGTTGAAATCTTCGGGCGAGAGCAGCATCCTTTTCGATTTGCCTGTATTCATTGAGGGTCGTGGCGCCACAACATTGCAGTTCTCCTCGTGATAAAGCTGGCTTCAAAAGATTACTAGCATCAATACTACCCTCTGCTTTCCCGAGCCCTAATAAAGTATGGAGCTCGTCCACGAATAGTATTACTCCGCCTTTGGCTTCTTCGACCTCCTTCAATACTTTTTTTAACCTCTCTTCAAAGTCTCCTCTGAATTTAGCACCAGCAATGAGCTGGCCTAAATCAAGAGAAATAACTCGTTTCTCTTTTATAGACTCTGGAACATCCCCTTGCACAATACGTTGAGCGAGGCCCTCAAGAATAGCTGTTTTACCAGTTCCAGCTGCGCCAATCAAGACCGGATTATTTTTCGTTCTCCTCGACAGAATCTGTATCGTTCGATGTATTTCCGTATCTCTGCCGATGACTGGATCTAGCTTGCCGTCTTTAGCCCGCGCGGTCAAGTCTACACCATATTCTTCTAAAGCAGGTTTCTCGGGTTCGCCGCCTAGGTTCATGCGATGTGTGCCACCGGGTGGTTGCGGTCGGCCATTGGAGTAGGACCTTGCGGCTACCGTTGGTCGGAGAAGGGTACGAGAGGCATCTGGCTTAATAAGGATGGGCCGGAAGTATAGGGAAGACACCCTGACGCTCTGCGGTCGAGGTAGTTCTTGGAGAGACGATGAAACGCGCCTCGTTGCTGTTCGAAATCTACCCGACAGCATGGTTCTATGAGAGCAGTCAGTGGACACAGCAAGGAGAATGAGCTGGCGGGTTAGTGAATTAATAGGGATTCATGATATGGCGAATGACGACGTAATGCCTGCGGAGTCGCCGTTTGACATTGAAAGACTATTCTCGGAGATTCTTCGATAGTTTCGATACATGGCCAAGGCTTTTCTGGGCGCCACAATTTTTCCGTGAGGGTCACCCCAATCTTTTCAATCCTCCACCTCCTAGTCACAAACCACCGAAAAACACTTTCTTTCCCTTTCAGAAAGCGTCAAGATGGGCTTTACAGACTTTGTTTCCGATTCTGGCCTCACCTGTAAGACCTTCATTACGAAACTCACAAGCAGTACTGCCATTTGGAAGCTATGACTGCTTCAAGTGCTGAACAACCGGGTCAAGATACAGCTACATTGTTGGGTAAGCGCAGTGATTTCAACTCTTACTATCTCCTTCTATTGTACCAACTCAGTTTCCTGGCACTCGATGATGAGAAACATTGGTCCGTGTTGATGAGGCGGCTTAAGACCCCGCCGAATGACTATAACCAAAGCACTTGTTGTACCTCTGACTCTTATTACCGCTATTGGACCTCATCAGTATGGAAGTTTTTTTCTTACAGGACGAAGTACTGACAAAACTCAAGCTATACCCCCTCCCAGGCCGACGTCAAGTGCTTTCAAGCAACTAAATCACCACCTGAGGTCGCCAAGTACCCTTATGCTTACTGCTGATACAATCACATTACCTCCTTCGAACCCGAGTTCTCCTCGCTCCCTGGCGATTCATCCCACACTGCTTATGGCCCGGAGTCCAGTGAGCTTACAGTGAATCCAGCAAAGGCTCCTGCTGCGGAAGCAGAAGAGGAAGAGGACGTTGATCTCTTCAGCAGCGATGATGAAGAGGAGGATGCTGAGGCGGTAAGAATAAGAGACGAGCGATTGGCTGAGTACAAGAAGAAGGAGGGTAAGACCAAGCCGGCCGCCAAGTCTATTGTTATTGGACGTGAAGCCTTGGGGTAAGTCAAGTTTCTAGTTTGTTACCAGCTGAATGTTTTACTAATTTACTGTGTAGACGATGAGACCGACATGAAAGAGCCCGAGGCGAATGTCTGCGTCATTGAGAAGGAAGGTCTCGTCTGGGGCGCCTCTAAACTCGTTGCCGTCAGATTCGGCATTAAGAAACTCCAGATCAATCTGGTCGTCGAGGACGAGAAGGTATCCTTAGACGAACTTCAGGGACAAGTTGAAGAAGACGAAGACCACGTCCAATCCACCGATAGTGTAAATCATCCTAACGCTATTGAATTCCTACTTTCATACAGCTCGCTAACAACTGCAGTCTATTGGTTGCTATGCAAAAGTTGTAGACCGTGTCGTCTGCTTGTTTCTCTCACTGGCTATTTGGACCTTTATTTTGCGCCTCACTGCCGCACGCCAGCTTGTTCATGATTGATCGGAGGCTGTTTGGGCATGGTTTGGAATTGACGTATCATGAATATCATGCAATCAAATAGATAGCGATGAAACGACTTGCAAGGTCAATAAATCCTATTGTGATATTCCCCCCTTGCCCAATTACTTGAATTGTTGCTTCTGTTCCCATTGATGTTCACTTTGTCTAAACATGGGAAATGCATATAGCACTTTAGCATGATATTGTATGGATGTTGCATTGAGTTGGCGGGTTCTCTGGGTTAGTGTATGTAGTTGGTTTCCTGTTCAATCAAGGTCTTGCATTTCTTGTTCAATACGGCGGACTGGCTTGATTACTGTAAACTAATATGGTGCCCCGGGTCTAGCCATAACTGTCAAATATTTTCCTCTGAAAACTCCAAGCTTAATGTTTCTACTTCAAACACCAAATCCTTCTCCAACGATATTCACCAAACCCACCAACTCTTCCAACACTTCCGAGTCGTCATGGGCGATACTTATAGCTTTATGGAACAGCGGAAACAGTCGGTGAAGGTGTTTTTTATGGGGAGAGCTAACTCCGGGCGAGTCAGGAATCGCCTTAGGCTCGCTGTTCAGTTCCTTCATTTTCCTCAATACGAAGAGAAGTTCTTGCCGGTGCGACTCCGATTGAGGCATGCGGCCCCTAAGAGGCTGATCAGCGATGTATGCTTTCAGTGGAAGTGCAGCACGAAGAATGAGATAAGGTGCAGCGGCTTGGGCGAGTTTGATGCGTTCGGTAGAGCCGTCATGAACAGCCACGAGTGACACAAGCTCCGAGAGGCAGAAGTACGACATAGAAGATCGAAGCGTGGGTATCGGGTCTTTGGTACGGCCATATCGGATCTTATACAACTCTTCAAGAGGGCCATCTACGGCGCGAGGGATTTCACCAGGTTCGTGTTGGTGTATCAAAGAGCTTTGGAATAGACTAGAGGTGTAAGTACGCCTAGTGGCGTCAGGTATCGTTAGGGATCCAAGAGAAGGTGTTATCATATCTCGTAGGGCCGTGAATGATGTGATGTCAAATAGCTCATCATTTTCAAATGGGGTTAAGGAAGGGGCTGATGAATAATTGGCTCTGACAATGCCATCCACAATGCTGATGGTCTGATCCCAGATAGCTTCAACAGTTTCATTCTTAAGAGATAGACTTCTAGCCTGCGGTAAGGCAGGCTTTAAAATTGCTAAAGCGGTAGATGTAGCAATTTGCCAAGTTGTGGGCGACTTGCCTTCGAGTTGCCAGGTATATTTCTGTTTTATTGGCCTAGCCAAGCTCATCAATGCAAAGTCGAGTGCACCACTGGTGAAGATCTCCTTTTGAGCAATGTGTTTGGTTGCAAGGGATTGAAGCAGAGTCATTGCAGCTTTCGATAATGCGACGAAAGTAGGGCCGTTTCTGACTGGATTGACCGTCGCTGTGGTGAATGGCAGAGCAATAAAGCGTGCCAGCAGTTTGATGAGGAAGGGGGGAGCCTCTGCCGTGTTTGCACGGACCGTGCCAAGACATTCCATCACCTGTGTCTGCAGCGGAGTCATATAATCGATATCAGATGAATATGCGTCCTTGTCCGAATCCATTATACACTCCTCCAGATTAATCACCATTCCAAGGATCCGTTCTGGTTCTATCGCGTCTTTGGCAAGTCGATATATCTCCTTGAATGCTTGCGCATAAGTGACGAATGCTTCTTGGTTGCTCTCTGTCTTATCCTTCCAAAGACCTCGATAATTAAAATATTGGCTCCATAATTCGGCAGTTTGAACGAGAGTTTTCATTCTTGTTTTTCGAGGATTTTCGATCTTGGATAATACACCGGTAATTGTGCAGAAAGCGGATGCACCAAGAGAGTGTGAGCCGCAACTGAAATACTCTCCGAGATACTTCAGCGTCGTTTGCCACGCGTCTTCAAAGTCTGTTGCGGAGGTAACTGTGTCCATGTAGTTCACGAACAAGCTAGCAATGGCATTCAGTACGACTTTCGTCGTTTCATTCCAGGTTTTCACTTCGTCAACTGTAGCGTCCCACTGCTTAGATCGTATCACTTTTTGGGCAGTAAGATTTGCCTCTATCATCTTGAAGAGTACGGCTCGCATGCATACCACCCAGGCTTCGGCGGATATTTGGCCGACGTAATTATCAAATATTCTCAAAATGGTGTGAACAGCTCCGTTTCTCAATTCGCAGCGGTTGTCCGTAGTTACTGCCGTAAGCTGTTGGAGGAGATGAAGCCATAATGCAGGAAGAGAGCCTTGGCGAGCAGCTTTCTCAATCGTACTGCGAGTGTCGGTATCTGCGGATCTACTGCCGACTACGGCTGCTAGAGAAGACATATCAATCCGGTTATGAAGGAAATCGGAGACATTCCAGAAGAATGTGATAGTCTAGCAAGTGTAAGTAGGGATGAGGCATATGAATGCGACTTCGCTCACCGTCAATGACATGTTAAGATCCTCTTGCTGGGAACAGAAACAGACGAGAAGTTCAAGAAGCATCGAGATTGAGTTATCAGGTACTGCGGCTAGAAAGTCCGAACAAACAAGGTGGACAGAAGCGAATGCTGATCGACCTAGTCTCCTCGATATCATTTTTGATGGTCGAACAAACCATGTTAAGTCGTCATCAATAGCGTCCTTGACGTTTTCAGCACTAGCCGAATCAAAGTTCGGGGTTCCAAAAGCGCTCATCAGTACGCCGAAGACAGAGTCCCAGCCAGCAGTTAGAGACTCCCCACACTGCTCCATAACAGATTTTAAGGCTTCGAGAGCCACCTGATGAACCTCGATATCTGTCTCATCAGCAGCTTCTTCATCTACAGGATGTGCCTTATAGAGAGTCGATATTTGGAGTTTCAATGTTGAAAGTACTCTGTTTTGAATTTCGCCCCGTTGATCGGGCAACTCGGCCATGGAAGATCCAGCGATGTCTTTGACCGTTCGAGAGACGATTTCTGCAGCTAATAGTCGTGCAGAACTCGCAATAGTCGCATCAGCACATACTCCAATAAGTTCTTCCATGAGAACGTCCCAGCCGCTTTCCGTTGCATCATAGTGAGCTAGGCGGCCTTGGTTAAGGGTGGCAAGATCAGCAATCTTGCTCAGGGCAAATATGCAGTCTTGTGCATCGGACTCAGTATTCAGTGAGATTCCAGAGATGCTTCCAATTCGTCGTTGATGTTGTACAGGTGGTCGGAATGAACCGCTGGCTGCTCTAGATACCATGACTGGCAAAGGTTTGCCATGGAGGAGCTCGCACAGTGCTTTTAGGACGTTCAAGAAAGAGTCATTTGGGAAATCAACGGTACTCTCGAACAATCGCGAGGCGGCCGCTTGGACCGCTGCGGTTTCCGATCCAAAGTTCTGGAATGACGTCTCCGGATCGGTTCGGTGCCCTGCGGGTACGCCTGCACGGTGATCACGACTGCTAAACTTGCTGTTCGCCGCTGCCATAACAATATCCGCCTGTTGTAGTGTCTCAAAAATAATCGACCACGCGGATCCCAGAGTGGGTCCTAGCGCGATGGCCAAATTTAACAGAGCTCGAAGGCAAAGAAGGTTTCTGGTATTCAGAGTTGGAATCCCCGCATCTAGTGATGTACGCCGATTCTTATCGAGCGATAGCGTTGATGCTTGGCTCACTAGACTTTCAACACTTAAAAGGCCTTTGGTGTTGGAGAACAGGCCAGGACTCTCTAGAGATGGAGTTTTAGGAGACGACAGGTTTGCTGTAAGTACATTAGGAGGGACTGCAGCCTTTCCAAGCGCGGTAAGGAAGGCATCCCGAGGTGTCGATAACCTGAGAAGCCCTGCAACCTGTGTGAACTTCTGGATCGATCGAACTAGTGCCCTGTAATAGTCGGTATCTAAGGTAGCATTGAGAAACGTAGAACACGTTGCAAGTACTGCAGGCCAGCACTCATTGATTAGATCGGCGGTAGTTTGCACCCCAGCGTGGACAGGTTGCTGTTCTAGAGATAGAGGGTTGATAGGGACGGTTTTCTTGCGGTAAGACTGTGTTCTCGACAGACGTCGTCCTTGAGGCTGTAGCTGCTCGGACTGGGAAGCGGGTAGCGTGTCTTGATCGGATAGCTCTTGCAATTTAGATTTTTTCTTGCCTTTACTGCTTTCAGCATGGACTGTTAATGGGAGGACGAACTTCGCCAAGCTTTCGGAAAGATTGTTGATGCATGTTAACACCAAGCCGTAAATATATGTTTCTGGCAGACCGGGGGGCTCGGCTTTATCAAGGTGGTCCAAACAAGGCGTCCGTAATGAGCTCCACTGAGTGCTTATACCAGTGTTGTTCGATCCGCCAATTGGCCCTCCGATAACCCCCGCAATAGCGCCTGCCTCTACAACAGCTTGTTCTGAAGGTGATTCTTTAGTTGCTTCGTAGCCGGATGGTGCGCTTGAATGGTGACTGAGGCCAATGATTGAAGGCCTTTCCGTAGACAAGCGGACGAATGCGTCCAGGTTGCCTCGTATGATGAGTTTCTTGCCGTCTCTTTCATCGTAATGCCCGTATATTTCAAGTATTAGCATCGGGTCAGAGTACAATCCGCGGAAGACTTCCATGCAAAGAGCTCGTTTCCAGGGCGGCGAGGCTTCTGGGTCGAGCATATGATTTAGAAGCCCCAGAGCAATTTCACATTCCGAGGGCATTACCGCCAAATGATTCCGTATCGAAACATAAAGGATACGAATGACGCGCAAGGTGATAGGGAAATTGAGTCTATCAGATAAGCATCGAATGACAAGAGGCATGAGTAGCGAACGAAGTATATGGCCTTGCTCTGGGTGAGTCGAGAAGATGTTACCGTGATTTGTGAGAACAGATTCGATAAGTTCAAGCCCAGATGCCTGGGATATTGGCGAAAAGCGTACGTATTCAGGTTTTTTCCCCTCAGTCATGAGACAAAGGTCATGGAAAACCTAGAATAAGTTAGCATATTCGAGTTTGGACAGGGACAACCCAACCTTGTACGCGTCGTAAGCTGCTGCTCGAACTGGCACTGACCCATCTTCCATTGGAACTTCGGCAACCGGGGGAAACTCGAGTAATCTTTCTTGGGCTTACAATCAGCTTTCTTTGTGTTTTAATAGTATATTTAGAACACTATACCGTCTTCTACTGCAATCTTGTCAAAGACAGAAATAACGAGCTGCTGTAGAGTAGCAGCCGCAGTGTTGCTCACTACTGGATTCTTTGTATTCTGCAAAGACGAGCATACTTGCAAAACGCTTGAAAGCAACTCTCCTCTGAGTTCATTCGAGTAATTTTGCAATAGGGAAGGAAGAGCTTGAAGAATCTTAAGTTGAATCTCGAGACCTAGTAGAGAGTAAGTGAGGAGTGGAAGCTTATGGGTGGATGAATAACCTAAGGAACTGCATTCTCTGAAAGCATCTAGTACTTCTCTGAGTCTCTCTCTTGGCAATGCGCGGGAGACAGTAAGTCTTTGAAGACAAGCAACTGCAGAGCCTGCGAATTTGGCATTTTGTGTCCGGCAAGCTATCAAGAATGGAGAAATAAATTGGGGTCGTCGGTTCAGATCTCTTCCACCATCAGTCGAAGAGATCAAGAGCAAAGACAGTGTACTACTAACCTGCCGCAAGTTGGGATTCGGAAGTGGCTGGTAGAGCCTTGAGGTCTTGAAGAGACTTCTCTGCGGCCTGCATGAAAAGTCAGCAGTGTATCGATCGTAAGAGGCTTTAAATCCGTGGAAGCGCGGACATTTCTTAGCTCTGTATTTTTTCTTTTTGATTCGTGGATGAGAGTTGAGAGTTCAGAGCTGAGGATCTGTGCCGTCATGCTCGAGATTTGGCAAACGCATTGGCATCTAGTTGCTTGATGATGGCCCCATGAGCGGCTTAAGTTTGTAAAATGCAGGTACTCGTGGCCTTATAGGGACTCCGCCGCATTTGCCGCAACGACGCGTACGGCGACTAGCTTCCTGAGGTCGATGCTCGCAAATGCCAAGCTTCCTCGCCAAGCCGTTAGTGCTGTCTCCAGGTGGGCGTGGTGGGCTACCTTCGGGCTCCACAACGCAAACAGAGGGCAATCTTTGAAGCCTGGCTTTCTATCTTCACTTCGAATGCGACATAGTTGATACATCTCTCTATACTGAGTTGCTCTTCCAAGTGTTTTAGCCTCTTATCGTCGTAAAGCGCAAGCGCAGTCAAGCAGCAATTCCCTATCTTCACCCCACCTGCTTTTCCTAAGCCACCTCTAAAATGAGCGCGACTGTTCCGAGGAACTTCAGGTTGTTAGAAGAACTAGAGAAGGGAGAGAAAGGGCTCGGAGCCGGTCAGGATTTTACCTGGAATTGCTTTGCACCCTTCTATCCACTGATTCAAAGTAGAGGCTTGCTCGTATGGTCTCGATAATGGTGATGATTTGTTGATGTCTGATTGGAACGGTACCATCCTAGGCCCTCCTCATGCAAGTGTCCCTCAAGGTGTATAAGTATAGCAGGTACTCACACCTTAATTCTTGTAGAGCGTTCATGAAAACCGAATCTACAGCCTGAAGATTCATTGTGGCCCTCAATATCCAGACGTACCGCCTGAAATATCCTTCGTTTCCAAGATCAACCTCCCGTGTGTGGACCAGAGGAATGGAAAGGTATATTAGATTGAGCTATAAAGAAAAATAACCACGTCGGCTGAGCACGTGCATAGGTTGATCCGACCAAATTGCCTTGCTTGGTGCAATGGAAGCGAGAGTTCACTATGGAAACCATTCTCATCGAACTCAGGAGGTGGGTGAAGATGTATCGTTTGTTGGAGTAATGCTAACATATAATATTCAGATATATGGCGCTTCCTCAGCACAAAAAGATCTCTCAACCTGCCGAAGGCACCACTTACAGTTAAGATGCTGTGGCTTAACTGATATTTCCATTGACGAATCCTGAAGAATCAACGGATTGCGGCAATATTGGGAAGCATACAGATGTTGGGCTGAAACGAAGGTAGGATGATTTGAATGCAGCGTGTTTTTGGCCTTGTTAGCCTCTATATGTAGCATTGGTATGGTGTTTCGGACTCTGCCTTACTATACCTTAGAGACGGGAAGGTTGTCGAATGAACTCGAAGGTAAAATCACCATAGTCTTCCTTTTAGCGAAACCGAGCTGGATGTGACTTTTCTGCCTAGGGACTCGTGTAAACCACTTCTAGAAACGGTTCCTTTGTGTTAAAGCGGTAACGCCTTAGCCACCCAAGCGAGCTAGCCACCCAAGCAAGCCACCTAAACTATACTATATTAATACTTAATACATAAATTTTAAATTTTAAAAAAGGTTAAACTTTAAACCAAAAGTTAAACATTTAACTTTTCAATATTAAAAACTTATAAATTATTACTTAAATATTAAATTTGGGCTCCATGAAATCGGCCTCTACACCTCCACGCAGTGGAGTCTGGGAACCTGGTAGTTACCGATTACTGCCAGAGCAAACGCAGAGACGTGCGTGCGGCTTGCGCAGCGCCGTTGCTGCAGCGTGGTGGTTACGTGAAGAATTTTCACGCAGGAGGGTGAGCTCCGGCGGACACGACCACTACATCTCAACGTACGCATCCGGGTCATTCGAATTAGCACCTTCAGCGTCCCCCTTCCTCCTATACAGGTACATTATACCGTACGGCACCTCTATATGATACGTATACACGTCCTCGGGGTATCCCTTGACACGGCAATTTGGGTCCTTAGGTTATTGATAAGAATCAGCCAATCGGAAAAGCCGGGTTAATATAAATATTCAGTTGAATCCAGTCGCGAATATAAGCGACCTTGGCAAAGGACCCTGCCGTGTCAAGGGATAGCGTGGAGGCCTCTTATCCTAACGTTATCCGGTAGCCTGGGTATCTGGGGACTTTGGATACCCCTATTGATAGAATATCCCCCTACGCCCTCTGGGATAGTGGCTAAAGGGCCTAGGGTTTTAGGCCCTAGGGCTGAAGCGATACTAAAGAAGCGCCTCGTTAGCCCTTCGACAGAGGTATAGACGAGAGGATCCCCAACGACTACGCCTCGCAGGCGGGACGAAGAATAGGAAAGGAGCTAGGGTAAACATACGGAATCTTACGGCAATCTACAAGACGTGGCAGGAGTAGTTTAAGTGGCAGACGGGGCAAGACAAGCATTTCAGATACTCTCCCGTAGGAGAAGAGCCTCGATACGGCAACCTGACGGTGTTTTTCCTCCCTTCCCAGGACGCTTTATCGCACTAGGATGTCTCCCCTGGAGGTTTTTTGTTCACCTAGCACTAGGCAGTAGCCTGCATGGACCAACAAGGGACCGAATCGGGCGTTAAATAGATCCAATAATAATAAAATAATTATTTATTAAGTGGTGGTAAATTTATCACCATAAAGTTGGCTAATTTTAGTATAATTTTGGGTGGCTCGCTTGGGTGGCTAAGACGTTGCCAAGGAAAACCGACGACCTCACTCTCCTTTCCGCTTTGGAAGCATGAAATTCATCAACTGCCCATGAATGCCACGCTTCCTAGTCCCAAAAAGGACCTCGGCGCATAAAATAGCATGTAGGTATTATTCAGAGAGGTTTAGAGACAGTAGATAACTCAATTTGTCTAGCAATCGCTCTCTACAGGGCTCTTATATTGCAATCCTCTGCTGCTCCCGTTAATAACGCGCAGCGGACTGCCCTCCGGAATGCCGTTCGGAAGCGATTCAGAGGTAATAAGGAGCTCCAAAGCTCACGTCAGATAGAGCTAGCATTCCGTACTGGCTATGAAGTGCGAAATTCTAAGTGTCTATTTTGAATCCAACTAAATTACTGCCTCAGATACTCGATCTTCTTGACGCCTCAGTCGGCGGTAATAGCGAAAGTACCGCCATTATCACATCTCTCCTAGCGGAAACACCTCCATACTTCACACGATCTCCTTGGACATATGCCCCGAAGTCCAAACCCCGACCTCCTTCCTCGGCATGTCCACCTGCTAAAGAAAGTATGCTTACGATACGGCCCCGTTCATCCGTCCCCTGTACCCGACACATTCCAGTAATTGCCTCTGCAAATGGCCTTCCCTTCCTCCGCTTCAAAAAGCCACAGCCTGCCAATTTGTCTAGAGTGTTAAATCAGAAACTTGATGCACGCAATAAGGGATTTGATCGTAGGAACATGCTCCAAAATTACTGGATGCCGTTGGCAGCCCATGAAGATGCGTGGGATGAGATATTGCATAGCCATATCAGGCTTGACTCATGGTGCCTTGAGCCCGCTTGGGCTGATACAGTTCAAAAAGCCTTGCAGGACGAGAAGATGTTGTATGATCAGCGAATGCTGAAAGACAGACGCTTGGCGCAGAAATTGCAGGAGATTGTGGACCAAGAGATAGAGTTTGCAAGGCTGGAAAAGAGCCATCGTGTGGCGGTAGAGAAGAAGAGTATGGAATCCGTATAACTAGTTGAATCTATCATGTCATAATTCTAGTAATTGCCATGAATTGCAAGCCTATGGTTTTCTGACTTGCTTGTAGAAATACCCATCTATGCTTCCATCTCGCGAAGAAAGTAGTCTTTGGCCTGATTACTGCCCACATTACTTGAACAAGCCGGTCCGCTTCGCAGCCGCAGTTAGACTAGCAGTTTAATAGGTCCTAGATACATATGCAGTTGCTCGCATAGGACTATGACCGCCGTATAGATGGACCTTGCCTGAAGATTTTCTAGTAGGCGCTCTTATTCTTATTCTAGTGTATAACTGAATTTAGTCTGAAAGGTTGAAGGCTGACACGAAGACAAGAAACAGAAAGCATGCACTGATCATGCCTGTTCCTTTGAGTACATGCTATTCGTATGACAAGGTTGCGATATTACCGATCCTTATATTGTTTATCAGTTCAATTTAAGATAAGTATGCCTGAGAAAATCCGCTGTACATTAGATGATGTTATGATAAGGTATGCATTACGCCAGTCGCACAGTATGCACAAGCCTGATCCGCCTATATTACAATGTCTAGCGCCTTTTATTGCTCCGTCTCCAAGCCTTTTGTATTCCACAATGCTTCCAAAACGCCCTCGCTTGCAATCCACATTACATGGTTAGATCCAAAGCACCTCCTTGATCATATCTGAATACAAAAGGGATAAAATCGGTCGGCACTGCACTACCAGTTTCCGTTTCTTAAACATAATAAGGAATACTCATTACGTCTTTCGCCCAGTCCCTCTTCGCGTACGCCACTTAGTAGCTACTGACAGGTTTTGGTACTCGTCCATGCCTTCCTCAAACCGCTCATGTCCGCTCAGCGTTATAATCATGATATCATCTCCGAATCCGACAGCGGCACCGCCCTTGCCGAGCCGCGCTATAGGACCAGGGCTAACAACAAAAAGATTGTTCCTAGGTAGTGGTACGGTATGGATTTCTCCAGAAGCTGACATCGTCCAAGCATCCCAATCATCTAGCTCAGAATTCAATTCAATGTCATTACCAGTTCTCGCAGCATTAAGCGAGTTCGACGATTTTCCATCACGTTTACGGTGTTTTAAAGCATTCCCAAGTGATCCCGGAGAAGATGGGGTGTGATTCATCTCGGCGCTAGACGAGGGCGATGAGGACAAAGGTGTGGAATAGCGCTTGCGGACCCCAATGACAGATTGTACATGTGTTGCTTCCCAAACACCCGGACTTTCTAACCAATGTCGGCTTTCTGTAGCATTCTTCAAGCCTTGACAAGCTAGGGTATTGTTCTCTGAAGATGGGCGTAAGCATATCTGTGAGCTCGGTGTCTTGTCTAGTTGATAGGTTTGCATAATGAAATTCCCAATTTCCTTTTCTGTATACACGATGGAGAGTGAGTGCACGGCAGGAGCACCACAGTGACAAACCCGTCGTTGGGAGTGAAGAATCCTGAGCGAACTCTTTGGCTTGACCTTGACTCGCTTTGTTTGAAAGGTATGGATTAGAGTTCGGCTCTGCATATCGATCATGTCCACTGCGTACGACCGTACGGCAAGAATTACACCAAATCCCGACACACCAAGTACAGATGTAACTTTCGAAAATTTCTGATCCGGCGGCATACGGGATCCGAGACCTGCCAGCATTCCAGAGGTCCACTCACCCATGGGCGTTAGCGTCGACATGTGCATATCACCACTTTTTGATGCAGTAATGATACTAGTCTGCGATTTTGTCCCTGTAAGGATTGTTGCAGAAAGGATTTCGTCTTGAGGGATTTGGTGTGTTTTAAGCTGACCGGAATGGAAGATAATTTCTCTGAGGCAGCCGTCGCGGGTTATGGCAATCAGACTCAGCCTGATCTGCTCGTGAATTTGCATTGAGACAAACGAGAAGAAGATTGGTATTTGTCCTCTTAATTCAATGATGGGAGATAATAAGAAACGTCGTTCAGGCAGACTCCAAAATGCCACTTGTCCATTGCGTGCGCAGAGAGCAAGCCAATTCCCACCATCGTCAATTGAACTTGCCACTATAGGCCATAAACTTGGTGTCATGCTCCCTGTCCGAAGCAAGGTGTTAGTATAGCCTCTGTTGCGGTCATGAAACCATATGGACGTTAAGCGATCCAGGCTGATAGAAACCAGATGACCTCTGCAGCATGCCTTGAGCCACACAACATCTAAGCTATGCGACTTAGGTAGGCTACTGACTGTCAAGCGTTGTTCGTTGGTATCTCTATCCTCAGACTCCTCGGGGGGTTCGTTCCAGACGAGATAGTTCATTAGAAGCGTAACAAAGGCGATGGCGAAGACTACGGCAAGAGCGACTGGAAAAAAATGCTGTTCGGCTAGTTGTCGAATAACGATAAGAAAGGATTCAGGTTCATTTTTACCATATCTGCCATCCGCACCTTTCAAGACTATGAGAAGCGGGTCATATACACGAGCGATGAAACTGTAAGCACTCGGTTTGATAAACGTAATGAGTTCTTTAGCGGTATCATGATCTTGCATCCTTAGCCACTCCGCTGGGGTTCGCGCTTGGTTGATAGGAGGAAGCGGTGGCTGTAGTCGAACGGTACTTGATGAGTTTGGCTTTGTTGTGGCGCGAACATAGTTCATCATACGGCGGAATGAGAATGCCGGGTTGTCGTTGTCGAAAAAGTGCCAATTCAGCGCAAGAACGAACGAGATAATGACCGTAGACCCAGCTATTCTCGTTGTAAATGGGAGTTTCCCCTGCCGTATAGCCTCAACCCAGGATTGCCATTCCTGTCTTGAGTTTTTGGTTATGGGTTGAGTGAGGCTGATCCGGTCGAGCGAATCCTGCAACTCCATCCTTCGGACATCAACGCTTAGTACTGCGACGAAGAATATCAGGTGGAACACGAAATCGAAGACGAGAGCAACTGCAGCAAATGCACAAAACGCAGCAACGCCAGGCGACACGATCCGAGACAGAACCCACAGGATGAATAGGTTTTGCCCTGCCGCCGCAAGTGATAAATGCCCAACATTCCCAAGTGCATTAGCGATGCGATGAACGGTCTGCATCTCTGGAGGATTCGAGAGTACTGCATTGATCAATCGAAATCTTTGAAGCTTGGATTAGTGTGATGTGTTACAGACTTCGCAGCTTTAGGGTGAGAACAATTCTCCGTAGTACGACCACTTACATGTTTTCCAGTCCAATAACAAGAACAACAAAGGGATATGCTTCGCGGGGAATGCGAGCAAGGTTGATTTTGAGTATGCCACAAATTGTAAAACTGGCAAGTATAGATATTGACATCTACATCTTTGTCAGCTTGGATTCAATTAAAACATAATTTCTCGTCAAACATGCCTGAGCAAAAACCGTTATGACCAAGCTAAATTGGCTTTTGACAGCTCTCAGCTTCCTTAGACTAACAAGCACGTAAATGGCCATAATAAAGTAAGCCACCGCGAGTAGAAAATCGTCGTTGAGGCTCATTGGCTTGAAGCGGAATTCGTAAAGCTGACTTCCGACAACTCTTCCATCTTCGGGATACAGTGACCAGAGTTCAGACGCGTTTTGAGCCAATTCCGTGGAGCGCAATCCCCATGTCTTGCCAATGCTAGAATTCGTTTGATCAAATATAGTAATGACTAGTGCATCGGCTGCGAGCAATTCCTTTCCACAAAACGACTTGCCAGCGAAGACTGAAGTAGGACGCAGTGTGAAATTTAGGAAGGAACGCTGCATTGACTGCTTATTGATAGTTGAAAGAATATCTGTATCAGACTCAATAGCATCTAAAGAACAATTCCAATACATCAGAGGCGAGTGAAACCCCCAGGAAAGAGCACGAAGAGATGGCGGAGCACGACCGTCGGGAAACAGCATCGAGGCATCACATGCTTTCAAACCCTCTGTCGTAGTATCGGAAATTTGCGACGTCATGCCTTCTTCAAATCCGTCGGCAATGAGAGCGTTTTGGATCCGCAGCGCTTCGCGCAAAACACGGCGGTCCAAAGCTTTCATGTAATCCCCATGCACCCAGACCTGCCGCATCTCCACGTCTGCACGCGTATTCGGGTTGCCTTCAAACTCGGTTGCCGAAGTCCACACATGGTGAGGAAGATTATATAGCCCTGTGGCGGCGGGGCTTTTGTCGAGGAAGAGGACTGGGTAGCAGAGCAATACAGCGATTGCGACGGAGAGAAGTATGGACAGTAGCCAGTGCCGAGCTGTAGCGGTGCCTTGACGGTGCAATAACTTATGTATAGGATGCGTTGAAGCTAGCTGGGGAGGTTCGGTCGTACTTTTGATATAGATGAGCTCGTCAACTTGCGACTCCTCTCACTATGAGACAGCCAGAGCTGTGAATAACTCACCCACGGAACGGGTACAAAATGTACCAGATCATTCGGCGTAGGGGGCGATCAGAAGCGCGGTGGCATTGGAAGACAACACAAAAGTAATGCTTCAGCTCCAGGGAAGCGATGGGTGACGGGTGAACACCATGGAAAGATTTTGTCACGGCGTGATCGCGAAATGCAGGTTTCCTCCAAGGTTCCCCGAAAGACAGGCCGTAAGGACATAAGAGAGGCGACTATGTACTATTGCAGATAGGTAAGATAATGGCGGACGGCTCGTTTGGCAGCTCTTGTCGATTAACACGTGCGTACAGGTCAGCCAGATCACGCGCTAAAAGGTCGGCCCGATAGGCGAAACCTCCGCCCACCACCACCCCCTCATTTTCTGTGGGTCTAGGCCTCATAACGCAAGCCCGCAGGCTTTGCACCTTCTTCGCCCAGGTTAAAGTTCACTGTGGAGTGGCGAGGTTCTCTTGGAAGAAAGCATGCATGTGAGTTCCATAATAGTTAACGTCGATAACCTAGAAGATATAGATATACCATCCCGCATCTGCCATATCCCACGTCTCGTCCGCAACTGGCATGGATCACCGGCCGTCAGCGAAGTTCCCGAAACCGTGGACCCAGAAACAGCCAGCCATGAGCGGAGCTAGCGGGCCCGCCACGAGCCCAGGGGGCCATAGCAGAGCTGACAGGATGCCTTTGGGCCAGCCATCGGCCAGTTCTTGGTTGGCCCCACATTCTCATCTTCCAAGCCCGCCTCCCGTACCCCACTATTCCTGCGCCCCTTAGGTACCTGCCGTGTTAATCGCCATCCGACATGTGACAATTTTGCCGCGGTCCTTGCCAAGCATACCACAGCATACATACCATAGGCATACATACCACAGGTATACAGAAGCATCGACATGTACCTGCTGTATTGTATCCATCGCACACGGTTCATTCATGTGTCTTCCATCTCCTCATCTTCGCTCCCTTCCTCGTCATCCTCCCAATCACCCTTGTCTTCATCCGCTTCATCTCCATCCGTAGGCGGGCCAAGCACCTTCGTCAACCCTTGCACGAGCTCCTCAGCATGTTCCTTGAGCCGCCCGTCCTCATACTCAAGCACCTGATACAGCTTGAGACTGTTTTGCAGCCATTCCCGACTTGCCCGCATAAGAGGCATCAGGGCCTTTCTTTCTTCTGCACTGTCGCCCGATGGCCTACGTTTCTCGCTCATCAGATACAGACACCACCCTCCAAGATACCACGCCTCTACACTACTGTCATCTTCCCCTACTAGTCGTTCTAAAACCTCGAGTGCATCATCCTCCATCTCTGCCTCCATCAGTAGTCGCGAAAGGCTGATTCTCGTTGGGAAGTCGGGGACTTTCACATCTTCCGTATCCAAGTCTTTCCATAGTTCTATACTCCTGGACAAAGCTGCTCTGGCATCTTCCATTCTTAGTTGAGAGATTCGCACTGAGGCTAGCGTCTGTAAAGGTTCTGGGGTGTTTGGTGCAACAAGCAGTGCTTCGGTGACCAAGGTTTCGCATCGTGCTTCCGCATCCTCTTCCCACCTAGTTGATGGTTAGTTCAATTGCAAGAAATAACTGGTCCTGCACATACGATAGATCCGTCATGTATACTTCTACAACTCCGCATAATGCATTTGCCAGCTTGGTTTTCTTCTCTCCCAATGCCTGCGAGACCTGTGGCGTACTTCCCATGCCTTCCAAACCCCCAATCTCCCTCCTCAACACCATTGCGCCCTTCTCAAACCACTGAACACTCTCCGAACCGCCCTCTTCACATAACTGTGCCAACCAGAGGAACTTTTCTGCTCCTCCACCAAGAGCCCCAGGAATCTCCCCTTCTGGATCTAATGATGCGGCAAGTGTGAAGTTCTCTCGTGCAGCCTCTACATTGCCCAACTCCACGTTGATTTCTCCCAGCAGGCTCACAGCAGGCAAAGATGCCACCGTGGGCTCTGGTGTCGGTTGTAGTAGAGCTAAGGCTCGTCGAGCACAAATGAGAGCCTCGTTAGGCTGGGAGGTCTGTAGTAGAGCGGTTGCTTGTGTGAGAAGTAGCTCTGGAGAGGCCTTTGTTTTCTTGGGTGCACCATTTGATTGCGAGCTTTTCCCATGTTTTTTGGGCCTCCTCGTCCGATCTTGGGGCTTTGTTTTAGCCATTTCTTTCCACGGGTTCTCGGAGTCAAGTAGTATACGGCGAGGCCTAGGCCCGGAAGGATGGGATATTTATTGGAGATTTGCGAATTCTTTAAGAGAATTAGAACTTGTATCAATGGTTTGTGTACCGAAGCACGGGTAGCGTACCGTCGTGAGTGCGCAGAAGTAGATGATTTCGGAAACTTCGCGGCTAAGAAACAAAGTCGATTAAAATTATTGAGGCCCGCAAGAGCACAGACGAAAACCAGATGCCCCACCAACACGACCATCAGCAACAGTATTTTGCAAGATGGGGATTGAGGAGCAAAGGGAAGAGAGAGAAGTCCTGGACTCAATCTTCCCAGACGAGATCACAGGTTTGTGCAATTCAACTTGAACAGTTCTACTTACCTATAGCTAAGTTGGCCCAGATATCTCGGAGAATGAATACCGCGTATCCGTTCCACTCGACGTCACGAACGACGACGGCGACGACTCAGAGCCTCGTAAGTAAATATTTGGTTACCATTACTCATAAATCGCACTCTCACTTGATTTCCCTAAATTAGTCTTAATAATATAACAAATATTTGCAACACTGCCCAACTTTGCGCCCTCTTCATTTCTTATTATTTACAAAGTAGTTCTACTAATAAATCACCTTAGCAACCCTCATCCTTCAAGTCCAATACCCCTCCAACTACCCCGATGAGGCGCCACGCCTCGACATCTCCGCCCCTCCTAATGCCCCCAAATATAAATATTTAGACGTTCAATCTGACAAACTAACCCTCCTCGAGTCACTCAACCCCACGATCGAAGAAAACCTCGGCATGGCAATGGTCTTCACGCTTGTCAGCACGCTGAAAGATGCCGCTGAGTTGTTGATCAGTGAGCGCCAGCTTGCCGCTCAGGCGAAGCGGGATTTTGAGGCTGCGAAGGCAGAGGAGGAGGAAAATCGGAAATTTCATGGCACGGCTGTAACGAGGGAGACATTTGTGGAGTGGCGGGAGAAGTTTAGGAAAGAAATGGCAGAAGAGGAACAGAAGCGGATGGAGGAGAAGGAAGCTGAAGATAAGAAGAAGCGGGTTAAGGAGGAGAAAAGGATGACAGGCAGGGAGCTTTGGGAAGGGGGGCTGGCTGGGAGGGGCGAAGAGGAAGATGAGGGTGCGGATGGTTTGGAAAGCATGGAGAAGATAAAGATAGAGGCATGAGATGAGTTGGACATATTTAAGAGTTGGAATACTTAAATAATATTATCGGTGTGCAGACGCGGCTTGAGACAATGTGAGAGTATAAAAAAATTCCAAAGAGCTTTAGCTCTAGAAATATAGGCACGAGATGCTCTTAACAAACATGAAAGGCACTAGATGCTACTTTGCACTTCAGCTTCTTCGACTGAAAATGGGTTCTCAATGGTTCTTCTGCTAGTCATTTCTTACCGCGCCTTTGCCACATAAAATCATCATACCATGTCATGCAATGTGCTGCCAGTTATACCATGAAACCGACAAGTTTGTCGCCTTATCCGTACCTTTTCCAGTCATGAGACATACTGCCTAGCCCACCCGATCATACTCCGCATAGAATCTAAACCACCAAATACACATGCTACCAGGCGAACATCTTCGCGCAAGGCAAACACTAAAGCCATGAAGAACGCCAATCGACAGTTTTAGGACATGTTGTAAACCACAGCTAGTGATTACGTAGCAAGCCGACCCGGACGCTACTGAAACCCTGCCCCAATGATCTTGCCCACATATTTCAACTCCCATTCTCGAGGGTCATGTCCCTCAAACCTCGCGTTCGACCTCTCGGCCAGCATTCCACTCGTGACTGACACAGTATCGTACCACTCTTTAGCTGTAGGGTCCGCATCGTCACCCCAAATGGTCAATACACCATCTTCAGAGCGAGGCCCAATTTTGGGAGGCACGCCTCGCATCTTCAGTAACATGAAAAGAATGTCACTGAAGCGTTCCCCTTGTTGGCTGTAATACGCGGCTTGCTTGTCTAGTGGCCACCTCGCGTTGCGTGGTTGCTGTTGTTGCGGATCTCGCTGAGATGCTTGAAGAGCTTGCGCAATATCGCCATCAGTCGTGCTAGATTCGATTTTGAATTCTTTCTGAGATATTGACCCGCTTTCCCAGGTCTTAAAAAGCCAGCACATCCGTTCAACGCAAGCTAGAAGTATCACGGCAACCAGAAAGGTTTCGAAGGGATTGACCTGCTGTCGCTGCAGTAGCCGCCGTTCTAGATCGTTCATTACAAATTTGCTCAGATTCGCTGCGCGTTTTTCCGTGGCGCCCATAAGTTGGGATTTGATGAGTTCATAAGACTCTCGATTATTCATTACTGTGACTGGGGAGCGGGCACTACTCTCCAGGTCCGATTGCGACATTACTGCTGGCGCCATAGCAGGGGGAAGAGACGGATTCGAGAAGAGATGCCATTCCAATGATGGGCCAACAAGAATACGTGTCGCTATCCACAGCTCGAGTACGCGGCCAAGCAGACCATCCTTTGATATGTTAGCGTAGGAACAGTATAGTGAAGGGTGATACTTAAATCGAACCTTGTTGCTTGAACTCAGATTAAAAGCAGTTGCCAAAGTAGGTTTCATAAACGTAGAGTTCTCAGATTCATAGAAAGCCGAAGCAAGTCTTTTAATATAGTGCTCAAGTTTTCCACAAACGTCATCAGTGTCTGAGTCCAAGATTTCTAGGTTGGCAAAATTCTCGAGAGATAGGGTCCCGTTGCCCAACAAAGCCGGATCGATAGCAGAGTTAGGAGTCCTTTGACATTTCAGTAGCGTGAAGGTCGCGAAGGTAGCCGAGTCAACGAAGTGGGTACCCTCGATCCGTCCGGGTATCTGGTCCAGCTGAATTTGGCCTTTCGCCTGGCTAACAGCATGGAAAGCTAAAACGCCATGGAGACCTTTAAAGAATAAGTAATGAAACATTATAAACTTGACGCTCAGAAGTATTTCTGACCTGCAGAGTAGAGGTTGAATTCCTCAGCTATTCGTGTTCTAATACACGGCTGTTTCCATAACCTAGCGCTTTCGACATTGACACATGTGCTGCACGGGCTTTCACCAGAACACTACAAACACTTAGGCAAATTAGATGCAAGGTTGAATCGGACCACCTACTGGTTTTTTAAGCATGCGGCATCTTATGCAAGCACCCCTCTTTCTAACTTCCTGCACTTCTTTTCGTCTAGAATCGGAGAACCTACCTCGTACTTTAGGCTTGGCGGGTTTCTGATTCATGCTAAAGTCTGTAGTGAAGTGAGTCTGTGGTGTATTGGGATTCATCGCAATCGGGCGGGGATACGATGCTGGCCGGTTCGCAAAGCCATCTTGTGGTACCGACTGCTCTCTTCCGCTGTCCTGTAATAGAGGGTCTATCGCGTTCGCTTGTACGTTAGGCCATGCTGGAGATGGACGGCTATGTCCGTGGAAGTATTTATCTGAAATACTAGCATTTGAAACACCAAGTTCCGGTTCCATAGTTAGGCTATTGTTTGGCATCATAGACTGAAGTTCATTTGCCGCCGAAGCAGCCATGACTAAAGGAGAGGGAACCATCTGCGCAATGGGAGCAGCACTCTGAGATATTGGAATGCTTCCAAGGTGCGGAGATCCCGCTGGAGAGTGCTGGAGTGATCCATAATGATATATTGAAGGTAAGGCGGGGGCGGACGAAGTATCTGCCCAGTCTACTTTGTCAGTTATTCATGTAGTACAAATGAGATGTTATAGATGGCTATAAGAAAGACAGTGATGAGCGGAGGCCTGCAGATAAGTTGAACTTTTTAGATGTCACCAAGTTCGAACCTCTGACTACGTGAGAAGAGAAAGCCTTGAGTGGCAGAGTATTCAGTGTTCTTTAACCCAACCTGCCAGCTGTCCGAGGAAGGTGATGAACATCGATTGCGCAAGAACTCACCATTCTTATCCGCTACACCACTTATGTCAGGCCCTTCGGGCCTGTCGTCTTGGACAAGAAACTCATCCAACAGTGCTCCATTGTGAAGCCCATTACTACGTGGTGATGATTTTCTCCTACTCTTGCCAGGTGCCCGCTTGCCAGAGAGGTCTAAATGTTGTCGAGAAACCTCAGCCAAGGTTTCCAAAGCAGACATGCCTTGTTTTGGCGCAAATGGGAGGTTCATTGTCTGTCCGTTCTGTGCTTGGCCTGCAGTATTGGCAGCGTTCGCCATGTTTTCTGGTAGATCGGGCAGTTCGTGAAACTGTAGGATCGCGCGCTGGCGGTCGCGCAAAGGGAGGGCAGGGCATTTCTTGACGAGGTGGTTGGTTAAACTGTCTATTCTACCCTTAGGAAACTAAGACATGAGTTAACAAATGTTCAAAATGAAGCGGAAGAGCTGCGGACCTTTTCACCGCAAGATTTGCACGTGTGCTGGTAGCGATTGCTCGCGTCCTCGAGCTTCGGGCCGCGTTCGAAGAACTCTAGAATAAGTTGATTTGGCTTACGGCCCATTTCCGCAGCGAAAATAGCTCTACGGCCAGGGTATCGCGAACGATCGGCGTGGTGGAGCAGTAGTGATGGAATCTGAGTAGTGCCGAGCGGAAATGAATGCGGTAAAGGTCTTAGAGGTTGTGGTGGTGGATGGCAATTTCGGCTTGCGTTGCACGTGCCGAGTCAAGCGAACCTTCATCGCCACAGCCTCGCGCAAACCTTCATGTATGGCCTCGGACAAGCCAGAACCAACTTACGCAAGAGTACTTGATACGCATTAACGTCACGTTAAATCCGAAATATGCTCCTCATCCCCCTTCCCCCCAGAATCTACCCGAAGAACTCGGTCCCGTTGACACGGGGACGTCGAGCATACTCCCAAATGGCCAGTTCTCATGTATTAGCTATCACCAAGCTTGCATGTCAGTAGCACGGATACCATCAAATAAGCCACAAGTCGTCAATTGCGGAAGTCTTCTTCAACACCATCCGATGCCGACATACTGCATCTGCTCACAGAATGGCATTTCTTCAGGCTCACGGAGAGAATGGACAACTATCACATATCGGGGGGGCTGATTTGGCGCGGTTACGACCCGGGTTAATACGAGGTTAGGGCCACCCCTGCTAATAACGCGCCCGAACCCCGCACTCGGTCGCGCAGCGACCGCCCCCGAGTACCTTCGCACGCGATTTTGAGCGAAAAGGTACATAATATGTGTTAGATCGGTACCTCTGGACGGTCGCGTAATGTTGCTCTAAATTTACAACACCTAAACGCGTTCCATTCCTACATTAAGGTGTCTTAGTTACTGTAATGTAGTCCTATATTAAGACGTCTTAGTTGCTGTAGTATAGTCCTATATTAAGGCGTCTTAGTTAATATAGTGCAGTCCTATATTAAGGCGTTTTGGTTACTGTAGTGCAGTTATATATTGAGACATCTTGGTTACTATAGTATAGTCCTATATTAAGACGTCTTAGTTACTAGTAGTTCTATATTAAGATGTCTTAGTTACTGCAGTGCAGTTATACATTAAGGCGTCTTGGTTGGTCACTGTAGTGTAGTTATATATAGAGGTAGTTATATATTAAGGTGTCTTGGTTACTGCAGTAAAATAACTATTTAGATATTCTTATAAAGCTAATCTAAAGAACGCGGACCTTGTAGCTGTTCTAGCTGGTTAACAGCCTATCTCTTATCTCTTGCCGTACCGTCTTCTACACGCCGTTTGATATCCTTGATTATCCTACAGCGATAGCTATAGAATATTGCCTCGCTATTAACCCACCAGCGCGCCCCCTAGTAGTAATTAAGAGCTTTGATTAATGGCCTACCTGCTAGCCCTAAAGTCTACTTAGTCTAGAGCTAGAACACTAAATTACCACCCTAAAGCATTTTATATTTCCTTAGCGGCGCCTATAGGTTAAGAATAAATGGAAGAGGTTAAGCGTTAGCCTGTGGCAGCTGTGGTGGGGGTATAGTAGAAGCTTACAGCAGCTGCTATAGGGGTATAGTAGACGTTATAGTAGACAGCTAAGTAGGCTCTATAGCGGTAGACAGTTAAGGACCCCTTA